>PVMK01126086.1_pt1 | contig 94400 bp, 85 predicted proteins | sample 1853481 | NCBI WGS metagenome assembly PVMK01 (sample SAMN08533507, study PRJNA380276) | Marine sediment metagenome, whole genome shotgun sequencing project.
CCTTGCCGGATGAACTGATAGCGATTTTCATAATCGTCTCCTCGTGAAATGCTCTAGTTTACAGACATAGTTAAATAGTTTACTGGTTGAATGGTTGATTAGGTAAATTATAGTCATAATTTAAGATGCTACGATTGTTGAAACATGAAGTGTCCAATTATTTTGCAAATATGGCATAAATCAAGATTTACAACCACTTAACCAACCAACGAATCAACGATATCCGTATTTATGAGTATATGCTCAAAACAAGATAGGGTCTTTGATCGATGTTGTCAAGATTTATTTATGATACCCAATCTTATAATTTTTCTTCGCAGGGTGTTTTTATCGATGCCCAATTCACGGGTTGTTGCCATTTTTTTCCAATCATTTCTTATGAGAGCCTGTTGAATCGCAGTTTTCTCGATTTCCTTCAGCGTCATATTTGTTGAAATTTGGATTGAATCTTTTTCGGGCTGAACCCACTCGGGCAGATGGTGCAAACGAATCATTTGTCCTTTACAAAGTACAAATGCATGCTCAATGGCGTTCTCAAGTTCCCGTACATTTCCCGGCCAATCGTAAAGTAACAAGGCTGCCATTGCTTTTTGTGTCAACCCGACGATAGTTCTGGCTCTAATGCTGTTGAATTTTTCGATAAAATGTTCAGCCAGCAGTGCAATATCTTCTTTCCGCTCTGATAATGTGGGCAAAGACAACCTGATTACATTGATGCGATAATATAAATCTTCCCTGAACCGACCTTGTTCAACCAGTTGCTTCAAATTTTGGTGGGTTGCGGCAACTACCCTGGCATTGGTCTTTACCGATTTTGTCGAACCCAGAGGTTCATAGGCTTTGTCTTCCAGTACCCGTAAAAGCCGAACCTGAACCGCATACGAAATATCCCCGATCTCATCAAGAAATATTGAGGATTCATCCGATCTCAATATGTATTCACTCAATGTGCTTTTTGCCGCAGAAACCAAAAAGGTTGACCGCTCCATCGACGATATGATGGATCGACATTGCATCGGTGAAGGTCAAGAGGTCCTCTATGACCGTGAATTTCTGTGTGGCCATTTCCATAGCGCGACCGATCAGTTCCCAATACCGGCTTCTTTAAACGAACAGTGGTGGTCCCTGGCGGAGTCCGACTATAAATCGGAACTGGCATCCACATGTGGGTGTGCATGAGGTGCGCCCCCATAAGCGTTAAGTTATTTTTGACCGGGAAGGAGTTCAGATACAGTTGATTAGTTGATTAGTTAAGTGGTTGTAAATATAGATTTATGCCATATTTGCAAAATAATTGGACACTTCAGGTTTCAAAAGAAAGGACAATTAGGACACCCCGATGAAATAAATGCAAAAAAGATTTCATTGGGCAGGCAGATGAACACGGATCAAGAAGAAGGTTTGTTTCGCCTTCGGTGAGAAAGGACACATAGCAAGCAGGCAGCTACGTATGTCTGGACATGGTTCCGCCGCCAGGCGGTTTGTACTAATCTGCGTTTACCGCGCCCGCTCACGCCTTGCGTGGCAGACTGGTGCGAGCGAGGCGGGCGGGTCTGTGCAAATCTGTGTCCCAAAAGTTTTTAAACAGATGAACAGAATCGCCATTCCAGTATTTAAATCAAGGATTTCACCCGTCTTTGACTCATGCAGCCGGGTCTTGCTTGTAGATCTGGAGCACAACAGAGAGATTAAAAGAGCAGAAATCACCCTTGAAGATTTATCCGTACTTGAACGATTGAGTCTGTTCAGCAGATTGGGGGTGACGAACGTCATTTGCGCAGGTATCAGTCAATCTTTTCATGATAAACTCACCGCAGCCAAAATCTCACCAATTACAGGAATCGTCGGAGAAGTTGGCGAAGTTCTTTCTGCTTTCATTTGTGACAGGCTAAACGATCCTCGTTTTTATATGCCGGGCTACAAGTCGGCATCCTGAAAAATTCGCTACCTCCTTGGATAGTTAGCTGCCCTTGCGCATATCGTTTAGGCCTACGAAGTATATACCCACTTTAAAACAGAAATCCCTGGCCTATGGCTGGATTAAAAATTCACTGACCAGCTCCATGGCTAAATCCGCCGAAGTAATACCTACCTTTTCATCCATCTTGAACACCTCGCCAGATATGGAATCAATTATCTGTTCCACTAAATGCATATTCCTTACGACCCATGACTTTAGTGATTGTGTTTCTTAACGTTAATCCTGAACGTTACCCTTGCGTTACTTTTTCTTTTTTCTTGGCAGTAGGTAACGCTTCAAAAGCCTGCCAACAGCTGCTCACACAATTTTTTTATGCAGTAAATAACCTATTTTTTCAATGATTTATAACAGTATCTTTTTAAATTTATATGATTATTCGAACCTTGGCATAGATATTGATTTATATCAAGTTGAACACGGAAAAAAACGCAGCAACGAAATCAACCCAAAATAAGTGGTATATTAATAGTATTCCCAAAGAAACCGGTTGAAGAAAGAGGAGAAAAACTAAGTGATGTTTCGGGCCACTGATGTTAACTCAAAAAAAAGATCCGCAGGTTCAGCCATTAATCTGCGGATCTTTATACCGAACCTAACCTCTATATACGTATTCTCACGAATCCGACAGGTGTATTTATTCCGTCGACCTTCTATCAACCCATCATTTTCGTAAAAACCCCTGATAATATGAAGACTTAAAATTTCGGAGGCATTTATAACTATTTAAATCTGCTTTCAAAATCACAAAACAATTGCCTAACATAAGAATCTTTTTCTTGATTAAATAATCTTTCAAAAACGCCCCTTGATTCTCCTGAAGAAAATAGTCTTTCCACATGTTCCTTATAAAGACTCATTCCAAGTTGGGAAATTGCAGCGGTTTCAAAATCCATTATCCTTTCTCTTAAATTTGCTCTGCCATTCTTTGTAGGATACTGCCATGCCTTAATTCCATTATATAATGCATCTTTCAGGGCATTTATAGTTGAACCAACCCTTTCTGTTGCATCATAAACCATATAAGCAAGCAATAGAGGACTTTGGAACAAGGACTCAGGAGGAATTCTATTTGTTTCACTAAAATCACAAGCAGACAAAGATAATAAATATTTCATTGAACCTTGTTGACCATAAAGATAATTTCCATTTGCTTGACTTTCTACAAAATTTTTAGATCCTGGAAGGTCTGTTAAACAATTTGGTTGCAGGGAAATATTATGATCAATACAAAATTGTGAAACATCTTTACTTGAATTATCTGACAAAGAATTAAAGTAATCATAAGGTAGTCCAAAAATAAAAGATCCATTAATTGATATTCCGCGATTTTGAATTTTTCTTATTTTTTGGGAATAATAATCTGCAACACTAAGACCAGATCTTTCAATTGCTTTAGTACAATGTTTTCCTATATGTCTTAAATTTTGCAAATTTAATGATTCAAAGCCTATAAAAAAATGAGTTGCACCCGATAACCTCAATTTTTTTAATAAATCATCTTTATCTGCAACTTCTATTGAAATCTGTGCAAAATAGTTTAATTTTAAATCACTATTAATAATCATATCCAGTATTTCTTCAAGCCTCTTTCCTCCTAATAATAAATTTTCAGTTAAAAAAAAGAAATATCTATTTTGAAGGGACACGGGATCTTTTTGTAATTCTATCAATTCATTAACAAAATCTTTAGGATCCCTAGAGGTAAATTTCCTTTGATTTATTGGTAAACTTGATACTGAACAAAAATTACAAGAATAAGGACATCCAAGATAAGGGGTTGTCGTATTAATTCTAAACCTATCTTTTATCATTTTTCCTAAAACTGGAAATTTCATCAAAAAATCAATTCTCATTGAAGGCATTTGCTCTATTCTATCACTACCCCATACTCCATCTTGAATAGTTCTTTCTCCAGAATATCTTGGTTTTAAAGTACTTTGGGAGATATCATTTAATACTTCTTCAATCACATTAGAATCTCCCGGTCCAGTAACAAAAGAGACTAATTCTTGATTTGGAATATATTTTCTAATAAAAACATCTACATCATCAGGATTTGTTGAAACATGAATTCCTCCTAAAACAACAGGTATTTCTCCATGATTAAGAGCGATTGTCTGTGCAACCGTAGTAGGAAAGGTAGCACTCATAGAAGTCAAGAATACTGCTTTAGGTTTCCCTCTTTGATCTATTACCTCTCTCAAAGTTCTTCTTTTTCCATCTGTAAGAACTACCCTTGCATTAGGCTCTTTGTTAGTTATTTGATTTGCTACATATTGTGCTGCATAGCTTTCAACTCCAGTAGTTTCGACCATAGTAATTCTTCTTTTGTTTGGATCTAAAGATAAGAAATCCCTAAAATTATCAGACCCCAGTTGTGAAGCATCTTTTCCTGTAAGAAAGGAAATCATATCTATAGGGGTAAAACTGCTTTCGATACAATCCATTAGATTAAAAGTCAATGGATTATGCATTATATAATATTCTTGCGCCATATTTGTCATGCATTTTAAGATGAAGTTAATCAGGATCACTTGTATTCCCGGGCGCCGCGCTCTCTGGCCTCATTAACCAGCAATAATCGACCACCAAATTCCGTGCCGTTAAAGGCTCGAATGGCCGATATGGCCTCATACTGAATTCTCACTATCACCAAAGGGAGTGGGTACAAACTTGCCAGCATCCCTATCATTTTCCCAGTTCTTTCTTAAACTTCTGAGCTGTGGTTCCGAATGAAATGGTCTAATTGAATTTTCTGGCTGGGTGTTAATTTTTTAAATTGCACACGAAGTTGCCTCATTTTTACAGAATTGATAGAAACATCTCCGGCTATTTCAATATCCGACATGGTTTTAAATGACACATTTCCCAAATAAAATCCACAATCTGCTGATAATATATCCAACACCTGTGATTCATCTGATTGCACCTGACTACCAATGTATCGAAAAACAAGCCCACCCATACTTATGCTGTTTATTCTTCCCAGCTTGATTGGTTTTGATTTGAACACGTCACACGCAATTTCCCCCATACTTCTATCTATGAGGCATATCGGCTGGGAGAGGGCAGATCTGATCAAAGCAAATGCATGTACCTTTACTTGAAACCGTTTACAGGTTCTCTGGTCATACACCTTCCCTATCTTTTGATAATCCAAATCCGAGAATAGTGAGAGATCAGGGGCTGTAATTTCGTATTCGTCAGCAATTAGCCTTTCTCCATGAAAAAGTGGAATGGCCAGGTCATCATCGGAAAAATCAATTTTGTTCATATCTCTGCTCCCTAAGTTAAACGTCTTGAAGCCGAAACTTTAGGTTCTGATCCCCGGAAACTTGCAGCGTAACCGATGTCCTTGCGACCTGCCCGCTCACATTTTACGTGGCAGGCAGGTCGCAAACCGCTCACACCCGCTCAGCAGCCGGGCATACCCGCCGTCGCGAGCCGCTCGGCAGAGACGGGCGGGCGGAGCGATATATACGGGCGATGTGAGTGGAGTCAAACGAAATATTCTGTTTCTTTTTTATTCCTTCACTAATTACCCGGGTGGCTGACAGCTAATATTCCGGTTCGAAATATTTGTTTTAAAACACATACGCCGGCACAATGGTTAAAGGTCTGTGCCTTAGAACAATGTTCTTTATTGAAACATGAAATCAGGCTGGTGCGCTTCGCAAGGTATTCGGACCGATAAACTGGATGCGAATTTGGTGATCCATTAATTTAGAGAGATTATGATCAAACACTTCCTGACCAAAGGGGTAGATTTTCTTCAAGTTATTGGTATCAATGAGTATACGTTTGGCACTGTCCAAGTTTTCCTTAAGTATATTAAACAGTTCGAAGGCCGAACTGCCGTCAAAATCGCCCCTTAAATTTATGTGCAAATTATCAATAGTTCGATACATTAAAATTTTGAAATTGTGGGCCATAACATATTCCTTTTAATTCACCGTAAATTCAAGATGTTTCATCATCTCGATGATCTTGCGATTTTTCCAGGCAAAGGCTCCGCCAGGCACAGTTCATACGGTTACAATCCCTTTGAATTTCTACCACACCAAAACAATCAGGGGTTTTCTCAAGACGCTGAATGCTTCTGATAAGGTGTACTATATCAACCTGATCATTTTCCATAAGATCATTAAATCCCAATTGTTTCTTCAAGTGCCTCCATTTTATTTTTCATGATCATATATCTCCCTTCCGGGCAGGCTTTTAATTTGAGACCCGAGATCACAATCAGAAGCTAAAAACCAATACAGGCAGTTGACAACATACTAGCCTCAAATGTAACCGTTAACCTGCGAACCTACGTGTAACTTATCTCTGATTTTATATCCTGTCCATAGGGGTCAGGCTTCATTTTAATGGGGGAAACACTTAGATCAGAGAAATTATCCCGGCCGAACAGGGGGAGGTCATGAAAAAAAATTAGCGACGAGCCCTTCGGCCGGACGAAAGACATTAATGGTTGTTGAAGACGGATTTATTCTTTCCACATATCAATGTCGATGAGGCCGAGCTTTGCAGCGTAACGAGCAACTTCAATGGTACTGTGGAGGTCAAGCTTGCGCATAATGCTGGAGCGGTGGTTTTCAACAGTTTTTGGGCTGATGAAAAGTCTTTCACTGATTTTATTGGTGGTAAGCCCTTCGGCCACCAGGGTCATGACTTCTTGCTCCCTGGGAGTCAGCGCACCGTAAGCAGCATCTGAAATTTTTGCCTCACCATCCTGTATTCCCATGAGCTTTCTAACGACCTTCTGGGAAACATGGGTATCCATGAAATAGTCGCCTTTTAAGACAGTTTCAATTCCCTGCAAAAGTTTTTCAGAGGCAGATTCTTTGACCACATATCCTGTAGCCCCGGCCTGGAAGGCTTTAACGATATAATCAACCTTGGAATGCATGCTGACGATCATAATACGTATCTTGGACGATAATTTTAACATTTCCGCAGTCAGTTCGATGCCGCTTTGGTCCGGTAAAGACATATCTACAAGAACCAGATCCGGCTTGAGCCTTTTGGCCATTCCGAGGGCTTCACGCCCATTGCCTGCCTCCCCGACCACTTCATACCTGGCGATTCGTCCGATAATAGTCTTGAGCCCTTCCCTGAAAAGGGGATGGTCGTCAACGATCAGAATGGATATTTTTTGAGCCATGTTTTCCTTTATTTTGAGGAATCTTTATCAAAATTTTAGTCCCCTTCAAGGGAAGTGATTCAACTGCTATTTTCCCCCCAAGCAGGCAGGTTCTCTCCTCCATGCTCCGAAGTCCCATCCGTTTCTCATTGGTTGCGGCTTCCAACCGGCGCGCTACATCAAAACCTTGACCATTGTCTTCTATGCGAAGGATGATGTTCGGAGAAGCTGCAACCAATTTGACGAAAGCATCAGCAGCATCAGCATGCTTCCTGATGTTGTTGAGGCCTTCTTGAACCAAACGATACAGATTGATCTCGGTTTCGAAATTAAGTCTTAAATTGTCCATACCGGCAGCATTAAAATGGACATTCAGCCCATGGGCTTCAGAAAAGCTTTCACAAAAATTTGAAATTGCTTCGACCAAACCCATCTCATCCAGAAGGGGGGGGCGTAAATCATATGAGAGATCCCGGACGGCCGCGATGGTGCTTTTAAATATTTCGGAGAATCCCGCAGCTTTTTGGCTTTCTTCCAGAGATACAGCTGTTTGGTTGTATAATAGGGTGTCAAAGCCGATCTTTAAAGTGGAAAGGTCCTGTGCTATGCGGTCGTGGAGTTCACGGGAAATCATCTGGCGTTCACTTTCATGGGCATTTATCAGCGCATGGGTGAGGGAATGAATATGTTCTTCAGCGCGTTTGAGGCCGGAGATGTCCTCAAATGAGGCTCTCGTCTTTATCAGCTTGCCATGTTCATCGTATTCTCCTGAAACGCTTAATTGCACATCAATAATCTTTCCGCTTTTGGTAATCAATTGTCTCTCAACACCCATTAGTTTTCCGGTTTTTATTAACTCCGGAGAAACCGCCTTAAATCTGGCGACAGATTCTTCTGTCAAAAACGTCGTCATATGTTTACCAATGATTTTCCTTTTGGTATACCCAAGTTTATCCAATATTGCATTATTGCATTCAGTAATAATTCCATTGGTATCAAGGGACAGGTACATGACAGGGGCGTTGTGGTAAAGGTCCTCAAACTTCTCTTTCAAACATCTTACCTCTTTCTCCGTCCGCTTCCGCTCTGTAATCCTTCCCAATCGCTGTGCAATGGTGTTGATCATAGTTCTTTCTTCCTGCAGAAAGGGCCCCTCATGACATGCCGGTTTTTCCTCCAGGTAATAAACCTCCACCGTACCGCTCAACTCGCCGTGTACAATGATGTCACAAGCCTGCCTCCAGTCTGTTTTTCTGAAGTTTTTCGTTTTGAATTCTTGATCTCCCATCATGATGCGTGCACAAGTGATTTCCGGATACTGCCAGGTCGTGGGGATGAGATTAGCGGTCCCTTGAATTATTTCCTCAAGCGAAATGCCCCGCTTCTCAACCAGCTGCGAAATACCGTAGAGGCTGTTTAGTTCCTTAACCCGTTCGTTAAGGTCATTCGTCCGCTTCTCCAGCTCCTTCTCCGCTCGCACTTGATCAGAGATGTCTGATACGATGCCTTGATAGTGCGTTATCTTGCCTTTTTCGTCTCTACGGATGTATGTACGATCAGCAAGCCATTTTATTTTACCGTCTTTGGTAACAATACGATATGGTTCATGAATAAATCTTTTCCGTTCTTTCCCAATACTAAAGCTGGCAACCTCTCCGGCTACCCGTTCCAAGTCGTCGGGGTGAACAACTTTTGCATAGAGCACCCTATCTGAAACAAAATCGTCCGTAGAATAACCAAGTAACTCAATCACATTTTCCGACACAAATTCAACAGGCCATCCTTCTATGTTTTTCCAAAGAAAAGCAACTGCCGGGCTTCTCTTGATAATCTCGTAAGCTTCTCTCAAACGCTTCTCTGTTTTGAGGCGCTCGGAGATATCGATTACCATCGAGCGACTTTCAATGATAGTCCCATTAACTTTTACAGGTTCGACAGAGAGGCTTACCCAAATGGGGTACCCGTTTTTATGTCTCATCTGCAACTCAACGTCTCGTATCGATTCCCCTTTTTTGAAACGTTTGAAAACCTTTTGAGCCTTAGATATTCCGTAAGGAGTATCAGCATAAAGATCGAAAACTTTCATTCCCATCAAGGCCGCTCTGTCGTAACCGATCAAATTCAAAGCGGCAGTATTGCACCTTAAAATTGATCCATCTTCGGCACTGATAGAATAATTGGCATTCGGTGCATTTTCGAATAGATCACGATACATTTCCTCGCTCTTCTGCAATGCCTCCTCAGCCTTTTGGCGCCTTTTAGTTTCTTTCTCTAACTTCCTGGAAATTTGTTCCAATTCTTCATGGGTCGGTTTTTTGTTCATTAGGAGAACCTCCAAATGCCTTAAAATAATAAAACCCGCACAGAAACACAATTGCTAAATTCAAATATACCATAATAATTGTTGTTGCTCTCTTCAGCGTGCGACCTCCTCAACGATTACCAACATAGGTCAACGCCAGGTTGGCGGGAATGGCCCAGTTGTCACCCAATAGCTTGATATTGGTTAATGGGTGTAAGTGATGACATCACTCCATGCTTTCTTGGCCTATCCAGGTGCCTTGGGGGGATAAGCAAAAATGGCGCATACCAGCCCAACTGTGCTCAAACCGGTTATTATTACGAAGGCAAATATGTACGTTCCTATAACGTCCTTGATGGCCCCGGCAATTACCGGACCTGTGGCTTCAGTTAGAAGGATCAGAGGAAATATAAGCCCCAATATTTGGCTATAGTGGATACGGCCGTAGTATGCCCCAATGAATGTAGGCAGGGCTACAATCAATGCCCCGGAACTGATACCAAAGATCACAGTGTAGGCGTAAATTAAGGGTAGGCTTTGGGTGGTTAATAGAATGAATAGTGCTATCACCTGGGCAAAAGAGCTGAAAATAGCCAAATGCCTCACTCCAAATCTAACGCCCAAAAGGCCAAACCCCAGTCGTCCTAATATGCTCATTCCCGAAACGAGGGCCAGGGTCATGGATGCGATAATAGGTGAAAAGCCTATGTCCATTAGATATGCAACTTGGTGCGCAGTCACCGTGCCTATGGCCAAGGAGCTGGTAGAACACAAGGTTGCGATTAGCCAAATGGTAGGAGTTCGTATGGCCTGCCCTGTTTGCCAATTCACTGGACTCTGGTAGACCCGTGAGGTATTTCTGGTCTCCTCTTCTATCGCATCGGCGTGTACGTTAGAGATACTGTCGGGAGTTTGGCCCATTTCCTCCGGCCCGTTTCTAATCAGGATCAATCCGCCAATCAGTACAGAACAGACGAGTACTATCATGGCCATGGCCAACCAGGCCATTTGCAATCCGAAACTGAAGATCAGCCATGTTGCCAGGGGGGGAAAGGCAAAACCGCCTAAACCTCCTGAGGAAATAAGTAACCCCATCGCCATGGACCGCTTTCTGATGAACCAGTTGTTGACCACCGCAGTTGAAGCCATGTACAGTCCGAAACCGGCCCCCAATCCTCCCAGAATCCCATAAAAGAGATAGAGCTGCCACACTTCTGTAGCAATGGACATTCCGGCTAGCCCAAGGACCAAAAGTATATTCCCGAATACTATGCTAGCCCTTGGCCCAAACCTGGCAATAGAGGCCCCTATCAATGGACTGGGCAACCCTAATGCCAGCAAAGCTACGGAGAGCGCCCCTCCGACAAGAGCTCGGCTCCAGCCATACTCGTTGCATATTGTCGGGAGGAACACGCCATATGAGTAGTAGAAGGCGCCACTGGTGGTAAAATATACGAGCGCCGCTCCTGCCAGCGCTATCCAACCGTAAAAGCCTCTATCTTTTGGTATCACGACTCAAACCACCAGCGCTCCGCTGCCCTGTGACCGTCCATCTCCCAGTTCCCTGCCGGATTATTGATATTCAGCCGCTTGGAGGCCGCCTCAACGATGTTGGCGAACATGGGAATAATGACACCACCTTCAAGGTTTATAATTTTCTGACATTCAACGTACAATTCATGTCGCTTCGCGTCATCTAACTCGGCACGGGCTTCTTTGAGTAATAGATTGAATCGCTCGTGTTTCCAGAAAGTATCGTTCCAGGGAGAATCGGCGGCATAGGCGGTGGACAACATCCAATCTGCTGTTGATCTCCCGCTCCAAAAGCACATGACCCATGGTTTTTTCATCCATACTTTATCCCAGTACCCATCATCAGGCTCTATTATGACCTCTATTTTGATGTCGGCTTTGGCGGCGTGTTCTCTGTAAAGCATGGCTGCTGCAGCCGCATCGGCTCCCGGCCAGGCGGCATCAGCGGCATGAAGACTGAAGGTGTAATCCAACATCCCGGCCTTTTTCATATGAAATCTGGCTTGGTCCGGGTCATACGTTCGTTGAGGTAATTCTGAAGCATGGCATTTTTGACACGGAGCGATGGGATGATCATTACCAACAGCGCCGTAACCACGTAATATTTTCTTCAACAGGTGTTCACGATTAATGGCATATTTCAATGCCAGTCTGACATCGTTGTTATTAAACGGCTCTCTATCGGTAAGCATCGGCATTGAATAATGTTTTGTCCCGGTGACGTTTATGATCTGAATGTTACGTGCTCTTGGCAGTAAATGTGTGAGATTCAGCTGAAATCGATTCATGGCATCGATCTGTCCGGTGTTTAACGCGACGACTCTAGACGTGACGTCCGCAATGCCGGTGGTTTCCACCTCGTCAAAGTGGGCGTGACCCTCTTTCCAGTAGTTGAGATTACACTTGGCAAATGCTCTATATCCCGGTTCCCACTCTTGCAAAATAAAGCCACCGGTTCCGATACCTTTTTCCCAATCCATTTCCTTGGTTCCGGCGGGTGCGATGGTTAGGTGAGGATCACTCATAATGAAAGGGAATTCGGCGTTTCCTTCTTTCAAATTGAACACAACTGTGTTTTTGCCGTCGATCTTTATGTTTTTAATGGGATCAACAATACTTTTTGCGGCTGATTTTGAATTTTCGCCACGGTGATGATTGATGGAAAATACGACATCGTCGGCCTCCAGGGTTTTGCCATTGTGAAATTCCACACCTTGGCGAAGTTTAAATGTCCATTTTTTTGCATCCGGTGAGGAATCCCAGCTTTTGGCCAATTCGGGTACAATGTTGCCCTCGTAGTCAACCTCTGTCAGACAGTTCCTAACTTGCCAATTGATATTATATGCCATGGCGTCTTTCATCGTTGCGGGATCCAGCGAATCAGTGGTCGAGCCACCGCCAAGGCCGAGCCTGAGTCGTCCTCCTTTTTGGAGTTTTTTTGCTTGTGCCGGAACGGTGAAAAATAGGGGGGATATAGCGGCCGTGATTCCGAGAGCAGAAAAGCGGGTTAAAAAGTCACGACGAGAAATTTTGCCTTGTACCAGCAAATGTTCAAGTGCTTTTAGTTCTGCCATGATTACACCTCATGTTTTTACACGGTTAGCAATTCTTTAATTTATTTCGTTATTACCATCTCAAAAAGGTTACGACAACAATTCTGTTCTAGTACAATGAGTTAGTGATAAATACGGCAATTGCGCTATAAGCCCCTTATTGAAGTAAAATCAAAGCACTGCGAAGATACAGCTTTTTTTGGCTTATAGACCCGATTCAATTTATTGGCAGAGCAATAATAATGCCAATGCTGTAAAAAACTATTTTAAACATTGTCAAAACAGATACTTGGAGATTAAACAGTTCCCCAACAGATTATATAAAGTGATGCAAAAAAGACTCGAAGAAATGTAAAAGATGGCGTGCAGCCGTGGCGTGGATATGAATTGAAATGACGTGACAGGGCAATGACGCTTATTTGGGCATAATCCCATGATGTTTCAGTTTGCGAACGACGCTCGATTGGCTCAGGTTTAAATGCTTGGCAATCTCCCTTGTCGACCGATATCGCGACAAGGCGTTAGCTAAAATAGTCTTTTCTACGCTTAATAGTTGCTTTTTCAGACTTTGGGTATCCTCTCCATGTCCAATAGGAAGGGTGTTTTTTTCTATTTTTAGATCAAGGATCGCGTTGACGATAGATTTTTCTAGCTCATCTTTTTCACTCATTAAAACCGCACTGTTGATGATGTTTTTCAGTTCGCGGATGTTCCCTGGAAACTGATATGAAAGAAGCACTTCCAGTGCTTGCGGTGAAAAACGTTTTTTTAAGTCATAGGTCTGATTGTACGTATTCAAAAAGTAATGCGCCAAATTGAAGATATCTTCGTTGCGTTCTCGAAGGGGTGGTATGCGAAGATTGACAGAATTGAGTCTGTAAAACAGATCCTCTCGAAATTTGCCTTGATTTAACAGTTTTTTCAGATCTCTGTTAGTAGCTGCAATGATGATACAGTCTACTTTTATTGGTTTGATTCCACCGATATGGTAAATTTCTTGATTGTCCCAATATTTCAATAGTTTAACTTGAACGGAAAGGGGAAGGTCCCCAATCTCGTCTAAAAAGAGAGTTCCTTCATGGGCAAGTTCAAAGAGTCCGACCTTTCCTCTCGGGTCCGCTCCGGTGAAGGCTCCTTTTTCATAGCCAAACAATTCCGCCTCAAGCAGGCTCTCTGGTATAGCCGCGCAACTGATTTCGATAAAAGGCTTCTTTTTACGAATGCCATTGTTGTGAATGAATTTGGCTAACAGGTTCTTCCCCGTTCCGGACTCTCCTAAAAGCAGTATATTGGACACACCCAATTTGGCGAATTTGTGGCCGGTTTTCAATACTTGGCGCATTTTCTCACTTGTGGCAATGATCGATTGCTCTTTCAAATTCGCCATACTTAGTTCAGCCAGAGTTTCTTTATATTTTTCGGTTACCAGACGTGTTTCATCCAATTTTGCTTTTAAATTGTTCAGCTGTGTCATGTCGCGGTCATTTACGATGACCATATCAATGTTACCATCTTCACCAAACACCGGCGTACCGGTTGAGAGAATATTTTTTTCTGTGGGTTTGATAAATATCATTGTGTTCACCTGTCGCTTCGTAGCAAGCACTTCAAGTGTCACCGATTTGTTAACAATCCCATTTTCAACAAGATCTTGAACATTTTTTCCAACAAAATCAGACACCTTAAGACCAGTAATTTTTGATGAGGCTTCATTGCAAGCGATAATATTCCCTTTCCGATCACTAATACTTAGGCCATCGGTTGAAACACGAAAAATAGCATTTAATATTTTATTTAGCTGATCGGGGGTTATCTTACTTTCCCGATAGATTTCAAATCGTTGCGTTTCATCAACTTTTTGTAAGAATTTGTCCACATAACCCTGGCGCGCGTTGGATTTCTTTTGATCACGATTTAAGGGCAACTTTCCGGCGATTTTTTGATCTCGAATCCGTGAAGCACGAGAAGACGTCATCTTATCCTGGAATTGACGACCGGTTTTTTCCTCGATTAGTTTTCCGTTTTTTCTGAAGAGAATATAATAAACTTTTTCTTTTGTACCTTTTTCTAAGCCACGGCCGTTAATGTAATAGACGCCCGGATATTTTGTTTTGTATCTTTTCTGCTTTGGCATTTTATACCCCTTAGTCCCAATTTTATATGTGTTGGGGGCAACTGTATCATTTGCCTATCATTAACTGAAAGGTCGTGTCCCCAACATTTTCCCCAACTATATTTAATGAATATTACGATACAAATCAAGAAAAATGAAAAATTCTTTAGCACAGAAACGTCGCCGATGTTCATCACGAAAGAGATAACAATAACCAACGAAGGCAAGGGGGAGGGAGGCAAAAATCTTCCGTCTAAAATGCCGGAAAGCGCAAATATCAGCAAGTAAGCCAAAAACCATGGTAACGCACGGGACGTTTAGGCAAACATAATCGCACCAATCGGCGATAGAATCGACCAAATCATGACTGCTCCCGAGGCAGCGAAACCACCCAGGCTCCACTGGAGCAATAACGGCAGCACCAGAATTAAAGCCAATTGTGCTGAAACAGAAAAACTCATATTGGGTACGTAAAAGTGGTCGAGACTGGTCCCTAAAACCACACATAACCAAAGGGAGTTAACGTACATAAGATTATAAGTTGGCTTTAATCCTTTAACGAATAGCTGTTGCGGCTGGCCAATTGCTTTCCGCGCCTTACCGCCATGCTGACCGCCGGCTGTGAGATCTTCAGCTTTCGCCCTAACTCGACCTGGCTGATTGCTAACTCAGCCGTTGCCCAGAAACACAGTAAACTGCGGGCCACAACCAATAGGTATGAGTCTTCCTGGCATAAAATTGATTTGTAGCGGTTCTGAAAAAGATGACCATGCCGGCGATGACGGAAATTGTAGGATACCGCATAGCCGGTCAAAAGCCTGCGCATCACTGTCGAGATGGCCGTAGTGCCGGTTCGCAGCAATAAATGAAAGTGTTGGGAATCAATGCCCAGGCAAAGCAGGCGGTTTGGGTTTCCGAAAGGATATTTCCAAGTCGATCGATAAAGTTATCCCGGTCGGCATCATCTGAAAATATTCTTTTACGGTCGATGCCCCTGCCGATTATATGCTGAAGGGCACCCGGTGCATCTATTCTCGATCTGCGCGGCATGCAATTCGGGTATCACTATTTAAGTGTAAATTGTTCAGTTTAGCGTGAATCTATATGAAACCCGTCCGCCGTAAGCAGGAGAAATGCCATAAAAAATGCCACCTCTTGGTGGACTTTATCCGGCAGCTTCGCAAGGAATTTGATGGTATCGTCGTAAAACCAACGTTGAAAGCGTTTTTGTTGACATTTCAAAGACGCTTCAAGGAGGCCGCGTTGCGGATCGCCCCTGCGAATGGCAAGAATCAGTCCCTCTCCATCCCGTGATGCGAATCGTTCCTGCCATTCGCGAATCAACTGGGAGGGTTGCCGGTGTCGCATCCCCAGATCAGAGTAAAATGCATCGTAAAGACCCAACAGACGGGCAACAGAAAGAGATAATTCGTCTTTTGCCTGAGGAGGAATATCCAGCAGGTACTTCTGAAGCAGCATGCTGTAATGGATAGGGTCTCCCCAGAGCGAGATTGCTCTGGCACCTTCAATCAGCACATAGGGGTTTTCCGATTCCATAAATTTTTTCTCGATCAATGGAAGCGTGCTCCGTTCATCAAGCCTGACAAGGGCATGGATGGCTGCACCGCTGAGTAGAAAATCTTGACTGTCGATTGCCTTGCAAAGCAGCGGCGCAGCTTCAACTACTTCCCAATGACCGAGCCAATAAGCCGCCTGATGCGCTGTGGTGAATTGATTTACCTGCAAATCCCTTTCAAGAGTGGAAATTAAGGTTTTGGTGGGTTTGGCCCGCTGGAGCGCGTGGATGGCTCTTTGGCGGATAAAGATACTGGGTGAATTCAGATAATGTTCCAAATCCGCCTGATAGATTCGCGAATCGGTATGCATCAACGCCGAAATGGCTTTGCTTTCTTCATCTTCACTTTGCACAGTGATCGCCCGTTTTACCGCATGGATGGCTCGCCAGTCCCACGGAGAAAAAAGGGCGCTGAGCGCATCCCGGATGCCCTGAGATTTCAGTGAGGGCAGTTTGAAAAAAACGACTGTTCGAATAATCAGAAGCAAGAGCAACCCTGCGTAAAACCAGCGAAAATGTAATAAAGGATCGGTGTTAATATCCGAAACCAGCTTGACTCTTTCCAGCGTCCACCCCCCAAGAATAAGTGCCAAACCGCCGGCCATACCACCGAACATCCGGGTGATAATTCCATGTGCAAGCTGATGGGCATGGGTGGTAATGCTGATAAAGTAATGCTGCATGGCGGCGTTGAATGCGATATATACATACCCGTTAATGAAAAACAGGATGCCGATTAAAACGATCATAAAGGTTTTAGGCAGAAAAATAACCAGAGCAACTCCACCGATATCCAGAAAACTGGTAATTACCAGCAAGGGACGGGAGCCGAGCTGATCAAGAAACAGTCCGTAAGTGTAGGATGCCACAATGCCTCCCACAGTGGCAACAAGGACAAAAAGCATCACGTTTTGATCGGCAAGGCCGTATCCTTGCTTGGCAACCAGAATACCGAATGCATGAGTAAGACCTTGGGTGACGGGTAGTCCCAGCATCATTGCCATGAACCACTTCCGGCCTCGGGTGGATAGACTCCACTTGAGCTCTGCCCAAAACTTAAAAGGTGTTTTTTTGCGAAATATACCGGCTTCAGGCACTTTCCAGAGAACGGCAGCGGCCGTTAAACCGCATACCATTCCGACTGTTAACAAGATCTGATAGCGATAGAGGGGTGCTGCAGCCCCGAGAAAGAGGGCCATCACGATCGTCATCAGGATAGTTCCAAATTGGGAGATCTTAGATGAGTTTGATATCAGTTCACCCCGATCGCGCTCGGTGGTCAATTCGGTAATGATGCCTGTAAACGCCACCAAGCCCGCCGCCCGGCCCAGCATGAATCCCAGCGAACCAAAAAGCATGAACCACAGCGGCATATTCCCTGCAGACCGCTGTGTCCATGGAGCGATGATCATAAATGCTGCAGAACAACTCCGGATTCCCCAAAAAAGCCCTGCAGTCCCGGTCACACCGAGTCTGGGTACGGTGGCATAGCCCAATATCATCGCCGGCAGCGTCACATATTGCAAGGATGCCACAATACCCACCCAAGTTTCTGTGGCTCCAAAGCGCAACAGCAGGAGGATGACAACTCCTTCGGCCAGCGATGCCCAGGAAAAGGAATTAAAGAATGCAAACAGGTAATAGAGATGTTTCCCGCTAGCTCGCTGTTTTAGTGTAAGAGACAAATCAAGTGATATTTCTTCGGCCACCCCGAAAATTCCTTTCCCTGAGACGTGATAAGGATTCCGAAACCGGTCAGCTCCAGGTAGCGTAAATCATAATTCAAGCCTATTCTAGAGAAATTAAATGGCCCTGTCAAGAAAGCATATCACCACTAACTTAGAATTAAAACTCTCCGCCGCAAATCAATCCGGTTCGGGCTTATCTCAGCACCGATGGATGAAATGGGTACCTGATCAGTGCCTGTTTCAAAATTCATAATAAGGTAGCCGCAAGTTTGGGATGACACGATATATTGGCTAAAATTAAACATTTAGGGGAAAATCCCCATAGCGGTTGCCCGGTTATTCAATCCAGTTAAAGATTGATAAGTTGTCTAAAACTCGGCTGCCAGACGTAGACCATATGTGAATCCGTTGGGATCATCGGCATTATCAAATTTGTTCCTCATGTACTGCACATCCAGGTTCAAGGCAAAATATGAATTGAGGGCAAATCGGACATAAGCTTCGGCTACCTGGCTGCTGTCCAATTCCGTATTGCCGCCACCCAGGTAGGCATGCCCGATGCCGAAATCGTCGTCTTCGCGTTCCCACAGCTTGCCGCTGATGTTGATACCGCCGGATAGTAGATCTTGATAATCAACTGCCGCCTTGTCATCCTGTCTGCCAACCCGGATCCAGGCACCAAAGATGTCACCCAACTGCTGGTCAAAGGACAGCATCATGCACGCAAGCGGTTCCTTATCTTCGCCATTTTTATCGAGAAAGGAGCTGCTGGTACCGCCGACAATCACCCGGTAGTTCCCAACCCAGGGAGGGGTGTAAATCACCGCCGTTGGTAAACGGCAGCCATCCCCTCTTTATCAAAGGAGGAGGCTAATAGTACCTGGAGTATTGGCCTCCGGCTCGTAGAGCCTACGTAGAGCCCACGGCTCGTAAAGCCTACGGCTCGGAGAGAGTGATGGATTAATGAATGGTTTATTAGCAAAAACGTTCTCATCCAAATAATCCGTTGCGTCTATCACTCCTCCGGTCAAACCCAGGCTGACATCTTCGTCGAACTGGAAAACATGCTTATACCAGGCCGTGAGCAGGTAATCCCTGTTTCGGCCGTTGATATCCTGGGGAGTTAAACTACATAAGATTATAAGTTGGCTTTAATCCTTTAACGAATAGCTGTTGCGGCTGGCCAATTGCTTTCCGCGCCTTACCGCCATACTGACCGCCGGCTGTGAGATCTTCAGCTTTCGCCCTAACTCGACCTGGCTGATTGCTAACTCAGCCTTTGGTCAGAAACACAGTAAACTACGGGGCACAACCGTCTCTTTTGAAAATTTTCTTTTACGGTCGATGCCCCTGGCGATTATATGCTGAAGGGCACCCGGTGCATCTATTCTTGATCTGCGCGGCATGCAATTCGGAGATAACTATTTAAACTGCACGGCAACATAAAATCTAATGTACGTAACGATTCTTGGGAAATGAAGATGACGGGAAATGCTCAAACCAGCTCTATTGAATCCGCACCTGAGCAGTTTTATACTCACTTTTTCCTAAAATGATAACAGCGAAAATAATCATACTGGTCCCCTAAGATTTTTGACAAACTCATTGTTTCTCCGAGGATAAGAATAGCTAAGGCAACTGCAACGACTACTTCAAGAGTGGAAATCATAGCAGCATTAGCCGGGTCAATTCGTTTGAGTCCTGCAAAAAGGCATACGATACCAAAAACAGTTGAAAACAGTGCACATAGAGCTATCGCTACCCAGCCGGATAATTCCGTTGGTAACTCTAAACCCTGAATTGTCACAAGCACGCCATAAACAATGGTGTTCGAAATAAAAATTACAGCAGAAGACGGAACAGGCCCTGCTTTCCGGATGCTTAAACTGCCGAATGTAAAATAGACCGAATAAATGACAGCGGTTGTAATCGCAAGAACAATCCCAAGGTACTGCCCTCCCCCATCCAATCCGGTCGTCACCACAACCCCCACTAGGATCAGAAATAATGCCGCAATTTTTTGATTTGTAATAGGCTGCTTGAGGAAAAGGGCTGAAAGCAGCGTAACAAGCGCAGGATACGTATAAGCAATAACTATTACGAGGTTGACGGGGGCCAAAGTCAGAGCAGTGTAAAAAGAAAGGTTTAATCCTGCAAAACAAACGCCGCCAATTAGAACCAGTGAAACTAACAGCCGACCCCGTGGCCATTGAAGGCCCTTAAAGACCATTATTAAGGTTAAAACCGTTGCAGCAATCGCAAACCGAATGAAAAGAAACGTATTCGGGTTTGCGCCCGCATCATAGGCAATACGAGCGAAAATAGGACTTGTTGCAAAGCTTGCAGCAGCTACAACAATTAGCAGTACTCCAACCAAACGATCCATATACTCTCGTTGTAACCTGCCAGCTCTTTAAGCTGAAAAGGTAAGATTATTAAAAATATTAAAAAGTTGTCGGTTTTTAAACCAAAGTGCGAAACAGGTGAATCTGATGAGTAGGAACGCAACCGAAAGTGCTACAGCCTTCTAAAATTTATTACCCGGCTTCTTCATAGGTTTTTTCTAAAAGCTCTTTGACCTTGGCGACAAGCTCAGCATTCGAGTAAGGCTTGGTTATATAGGCGTCCGCACCAAGAGCCAGACCTTTGGCGATTTCCACTTCACGACCCTTTGCAGTCAAAAAAATTATTTTGACGTTTCGATAATTTGGATTCAAACGGACAATTTCGCAAACCTCATATCCGTCAATTCCGGGTAGCATGATGTCCAGCAGGACAAGATCCGGTTTGTATTGATAAATCAGATCCAAGGCATCTTCGCCCCTTTCCGCTATCAAGACCTTGTAGCCCTGTTGCTGCATCAAAAACTGGATGGCCACAACAACATTCGGCTCATCGTCCACTATGAGAATTTCTTTTTCCATAAAGATTTACATTAGTTTTATGCCAAAGTGTTTGTGTCACCTTCTGGTACTCTTGCCATAACATGAAAGTTCTGTTGTGCACCGATTCCTGTGATATTTATTTCATATCCAAATCCAAAACTCAATAGATTTCAAAAAGAGTATAGATGTTATCAACACTTTTTGGGTAGGCGATTTATATCAGATTACCAAACGACATCCACAAAAATCAGCGATTGTGTAAACAATCCATCATGCCGCTCAATGTAACTCCGCCGTCTTTCAGCCATTTTCTAACGCTGAAATCTCCGTCACAGTTTGTCATGTATTCGAAGCATTTGGTGTGTTGCATAAGCACCGTAAATAGGTAGTCTCCTTTGTAATCGTATAAGGGTACCACGAACCTGCGTAAATATACGCTAAAGACTACAACCAGCTTATTTTGTTTGTATCTGAAAAGATAGGTAAAGTCTCATAAGAGGATGGGGAAATTTCCGACCGCCTCAGGGTCAAAATTTCGGGACTTTTAAGCTTGGTGAAGGGTCAGGGTAGGCAACCTTTGGCAGTTCATTCAGGCCGAAAAACAGGAGCAGGAGATCGCTGAAGGCTGTAAGCGGCTAATCAAAAATTCCATCACTTGCTGGAATTACCTGTATTTATCACAAAAGCTTGGGGAAAACGATTTGCTGGAGAAGCGCGAAACGATCTCTATTCACTTTGTCTCCCTCCTTTGGTGGGCAATCAAATTCAACTCCTCGGTAACAGTGTGTCCAGGTACTCCCCGTATTTTTCGAACTGTGTCTCTGTGATTAATTCATCGGCAAGCAGTCTTTCCGGATCGCTGGTCTCCAAATTCACAAATAAATGAAGCTCCAGTTTTTTTACCGCACCTATGGGTGTAATCATGAGTGGCGTTTCGCCGTCTTCATCATCGATGCCGATGAAGTACTTACCTGAAGTCTTGTTTTTGAATATTTCCATATCGAACTCCCTGCCTGTTCAGGTGAGATCTGCATTTTGCTATCTTATCCCAGCACTTTGTGTTCAGGTTTTGGGTTTCCGCTCTTACGTTCCTTCCTCCCGACACCTCATATGAAACTACGCCTGGCCGGAACAGTGAACAGATTGAACATCGAACATCGAACGCCCAACATCGAACGTTGAATATAGATGACGCTACGCTTTATCGATTTTAAAACAAGCGAACCGCAAAACACTGAACCGCAGAATTTCGAAGAGTAAATTCGCTTTGCTCAGTCTTTTTTTAAATTGACAGAATACATTATTCGATGTTGGACGTTCAATGTTCGATGTTCATTTTTTAGTTATTCCCTTGTATGAAACTAGGCCAAAATGGCATAGTTTCTTTTTCGATCAAACTGGCCGCTTTTCAGGCCAGCGGCGGCGCTGATCCGCCTCCGGCGGAACACCTGATTTTCGAATCCCGGTGATAAGCAATGAATGACTGCCATTTACCAACAGCCGTGACTTACATCCGGCCCGAGGTCAAAATACTGACACCATTTCCTGAGAATGCAGACCTCGTAATTTACTATGAAAATAGCTCTTTTTTTTGGACCTTATCGGGCGTGATGAAGCCTTCTCGGAGCATAGGTTTCAGCCCGCCCTGGTGCGATATGACGGATTTTTGCTGTTCACTGTAGGAGAAATCTTAATAATGTCTTATCTCCCAGATTGGCATTCTTCATTTACCGGTTTACGCTTTTTTGCCCTGTTTTTAATTTTGAGCGTCGTAGTTGTAGGTTGGGTTAAGCGACTTTAATGTTGGGTAGTGCTATTGCAGAAAAATTACGTTAGATACCAGGAAGTTGTTATTTAGTTGAACTGAGCTTTACCCGACGTTTACGCCCGCACAACCCAACCTACGATAAAAAAAGTGTAAACTACTTTTGGCGTCATATGAAGGATGCCCCCAGATTCATACAAAATTAGGTCTGGGCCAGGGGTGTCAGGTTTCAGATTTCAGGCCGGCTCTCGTGTTTTTACTACTGATCCGCCTCCGGCGGAACACCTGAAACCTGAATATCAGTGTCCAATTATTTTGCAAATATGGGATAAATCCATATTTACAGCCACTTAACCAATCAACTAATCAACGATATATGAGAGTGATGCCAAAAAATCAAGTATTGCCTTGGTCGAGCATGGCGTTTGCTATTTTTATAAATCCCGCAATATTTGCTCCGCTGAAATAATTGCCGGGCTCGCCATACCTTTCTGCCGCCTGCAAGCAGTTTCGGTGGATGTCGGTCATCACTTGCCGCAATCTTTGATCGACCTCTTCCTTTGTCCACTTTATTTTGGTGCTGTTTTGCGCCATTTCAAATCCGGAACAGGCAACACCACCGGCATTGGATGCTTTTCCAGGAGAATAGAGAATGTTGTTTTCAAGTAAAAACTCGATGGCATCCGGGGTTAAGGGCATATTGGCGCACTCGGTGACGCACAGGCACCCGTTGCGGACAAGAGCCTTAGCGTCTTCGACATCCATCTCATTTTCACAAGCACAGGGGAAGGCGATGTCGCATTTGACGCCCCAGGGACGTTTTCCCGGATAAAAATCAACCTTAAACTTATCGGAATAATCCTGCACCCGGTCGCGGCCGCTGGAACGCATGGTCAACATGTAATCGATCTTTTCCTCCTGGACACCGTCTTTGTCATAGATAAACCCATCCGGGCCGGACAGAGTGATTACCTTGGCTCCCATTTCCGTGATCTTTTTGGCTACACCCCAGGCGACATTTCCAAATCCTGAAACTGCCACTATTTTACCGTCGATTTGCTTTCCGCGAGTTTTCAACATTTCTTCGGCAAAATAGACGGCTCCGTATCCTGTGGCTTCCGGCCGTACAGCGGAACCGCCCCAGTCGATTCCTTTTCCGGTCAACACGCCTTCAAACACATTTTTAAGACGTTTGTAATGACCAAATAAGTAACCTATTTCACGGGCGCCTACACCGATATCGCCCGCGGGCACATCGGTATTGGGACCAATATGAGTGTACAGGCCAACCATAAAGCTCTGACAGAAATTTTCGATTTCGACATCGGATTTGCCACGGGGATTGAAATCGCTGCCACCTTTTCCACCTCCAAGAGGCAGACCGGTTAAGGCATTTTTAAACACCTGCTCAAAACCTAAAAATTTCAGTATACTCAGGGTCACCGAGGCGTGGAACCGCAGGCCGCCTTTGTAAGGTCCGAGAGCGCTGTTAAATCCGATCCGATACCCGGTGTTAACATGAATGGTACCGGTATCATCCCGCCAAGGCACCCGGAAAATGACGATCCGCTCGGGTTCGACGATTCTTTCCAGGATACGTTCGTGTTGATAGAGGGGTTCCTGATCAAACAGCAGACTCAATGATGAAAGAAGCTCATCGACCGCCTGAATATATTCTCTTTCCCAGGGATATTTTCTTTTTATCATTTGTGATATTTCTTGTACGTATGAGCTCGATATTTCTTCCTTGTATAAAGCTGTCTGATACATTTTTTAATCTCCTATTAATCCATGTCGCCTTATTGCGGCATCATCTTTTTTATATGAGACAGTTAAAGCCCTTCAACCTGGAACTTTGAACGTTGAACCGCTCAACCTATGCGAAACAAGGCATAAATCCAAGCCGGAAAGTTCAATCGTCCGGCCGGCATTTGTTAACGATATTCTTCACAGTGCCAAACGCCTCCTTCCACGATAGGAAATAGACATGAAGCTCGGTTGTCGCAGTTAATACACAACCCTTTCATCCTTCCGGGAATCGCCTCAATGCCGGGCTGGGAAGATTGCGACGATCGCTCCTCGGAATAGATCTCCTCTTTTTCAACCACTTGTAGTGAGGCCATAGTATCAAAATTTGCACAAAACCAGATCGGTTTGCTCGCGATTTGGCTATTTTGATAGTGGACGCATTCGGATTCATAAATACAGGTTTGACAAATGTTTGGATTTTGAGGTTGAGCTTTCATACATATCCTCCTTCATTTTTGGATTTCGTTTCTTATGGTTGCACTTAGATAGAGCAATCTATATGCCAGAATGAAAAAGAGGGTTGGAGGACATCGGTCGGCTTGGCGCCTTAAACTGAATACGTTTAAATATCAGATAGATACATCAGTTTAGAGGAAAGGATGTTGATGTGGTTTGCTTGTGGAAGAAGTGGATGAGGAGGAGAAAAAACCGGGGAGGAATGCCTCGGCGGGGAAAAATTACCCGCTTTCGGTTGGTAGGTTGGCCCGTCGTATTTTTTCCCGAAGGGTTTTGCGGTCAATCCCCAGAATCTGGGCGGCTTGAGTTTTGTTTCCCTTCACACTGTTTAGCACATTTGCAATATGTTCCGCCTCAACCTCCGCTAAGGGCCGGTTGTGACCTTTGCGCCAGTTGATGTTGAATCGCATTTGTTCAGGCAGGTCCGTGACATCGATAAAATCACCGTCAACCAGCACTACCAGACGCTGGACCAGGTTTTCAAGCTCCCGGACATTGCCCTGCCAACGATAATTTTTAAAAATCTGAAGAACCTTGTCTGAGAACCGGGGCGCCGGGCGATTCATATCCTTGGAAAGTTTTTCCATAAATAGCTGAACCAGCAACAGGATATCCTCGCCGCGTTCGTGCAGAGGCGGCAATGAAATTTCAATAACATTCATCCGAAAATAAAGGTCCTCCCGGAATAGGCCCTTTTTGACGAGACGGTTCAGGTCCGTATTGGTTGCCGCTAGGATTCGTGTGTCGACTTTTTGAACGCGGCTGGACCCTACCATAAAAATTTCCTTGTTTTGAATAGCCCGCAGCAGTTTCCCTTGCATACTCAGGCTGGCATCCCCGATTTCATCCAGAAAGAGCGTCCCTCCGTCGGCAATCTGGAAAAAGCCGGCTCGGGAGGCTTGCGCTCCGGTGAAGGCCCCTTTGACGTGGCCGAAAAGCTCGCTTTCAAGAAGGCTATCCGGAATCGCTGTACAGTTGACAGTCACAAAAGGTCCGGAACCAGTTTTACTGCTGTAATGGATGGCGCGTGCCACCAATTCCTTACCCGTGCCGCTCTCCCCTGAAATCAACACGTTGACTCTAGTGGCGGCGGCCTTATCTATGAGTCGGTATACATGCTGCATGCCCGGGGAATTGCCAATAATATCGTGGCTGCCAAGCATCGGCTTCGCTTCAACCGCACGGCGGTTTGCCAGCTTCTCGAGCATCTTGGCGACAGCCGACAATAACTCTTCATCCGTAAAGGGTTTTACCAGATAATCTTCAGCACCGTCTTTAACCGCCTCTACCGCACCTTTAACGGACGGGTAGCCGGTGATGATCATTATTTCCGTTCCCTTTACATTTTCTTTCACATATTTAAGTAACTCTAAGCCGCTGATTTTGGGCATTTTTATATCGGTGATGACTAAATCCACCGGGTTTTGTTCCAAAAAGACAATCGCTTCTTCCACGCTTGGTGCGGTGAAGACTTCATAGCCGGCAGCTTCGAGGTTTCTTTGGATAACTTCCAAGGTGGGCGGTGAATCATCCACTACCAGAATCTTAGTTCTGTTAGGCGCTATTTTTTTATGATTCATATTTTTCCTCCGGGGATAACCTTCTCAGCGGAAATTTGATCCGGAAGCGGCTGCCCTGCCCGACATGGCTCTCCACGTCAATACTGCCGCCATGGGCCTTAACGATGCCGTGAACCACAGAAAGCCCCAGACCGGTTCCCTGTTTGATATCCTTGGTTGTAAAGAACGGCAGAAAAATTTGCTTTAATGTTTCCGGAGTCATACCGATGCCGGTGTCCTGAACCAGCAGGTAAACATGGTCTTCGTCGCACGAGGTTTCAATGCTCAGCTGACCTTCTTCAGGCATGGCCTGAAGCGCATTGACGATCAGGTTGGTAAAAACCTGCTGCAACTGGGACAGATCGGCTTTTATGGCCGGCAAATCCTGGTAAAGTTTTTTTGTCACTATAATTCCATTCTTAGCACATCGTGACTCAAACAGATAAATACCGTCTTCAATCAGTCGGTTCAGATTCACCAGGGTTTCCCGCGGTGGGGTCTGACGACTGAAAAACATTAGTTTTTTAATGACTTCCCTGGCATGCAAAGCGGCCTTAACAATGTTGTCCAGATCACTATAAACTTGTTCCGGAAGATCAGTAACCTTTGACGATAGTTGGGCAAAACCAAGAATATTTCCAAGGGGCTCATTTAGTTCGTGAGCCACACCGGCAGTCAACTGACCGATTTTTGCCAGTCGATCTGAATGCCGCAGCTGATTTTCTATCTCGGCTTTAGTATCGAGCGCTTCCTTTTTTTCGATCGCCAGTGAAAGATGGTGCGCAATGTTTCTCAGCAGGGCGCGTTCTTCATCGAGAAAGGGAGTTTTACTCGTTTTGTGACCATTTTGGGGAGGCGAGTAAATCACCTCAATGTTTCCCCGGGAAATCTTCTGGATAACCAGGTTTTCGGTCAGAGCAGGGCCGGCTATTGCCGTATCCCGACCACCATAGGAATGTTGATCCAGGCGGATAATAGCCATAGTGATCGCCGGGTATTGAAACGCCGGGGGAATAATAGCGGCGATGGACTCCAGCATTTGGGCAAGGGGCTTGTTTTGCTCCACAATCTTTGCCATGCTATAAAGGCAGGTGAGCTCCTTGTTTCTTTCGATCAGCTGATTTCGCTCATTCAAGAGCTGCTTCTCGTGTTCAACACGCTCGGATACATCCTGACCGATTGCCAGCAACCCGATAACAACTCCCGATACGTCATCCTCAAGTCGCGTGTAGTGCCATTCGATAAAGCGTTCTTCGCCTGTACGGGTAATGATCCTGGTAACCATATTTATTGGCGACTTGCCTCTGAGAATGAAGCGCCGAAAATATCGCTTGGCCGAGCCCTTTTCCTTCTCGGTCAGAAGCAAGTCAAACCAATTTTTTTGGGTGAGCTCTGAATACGAATATCCCGTGGTTGACTCCAAAAATTCATTAAAACTAATAATCGTCCCATCCTGATCCAAGATGAGGATGATACCTTTGGCCAGCTGGATGGCGGGCTGGCATAAATCGGCAATTCTTTGAAACATGTTAGCGTTAACCATAACCATTGATTCATGGAATATTTGTGATATCGTCAAAACAAAATTTGGATACATGCAACTCAGTTTGTGAATCACTCCGAAACCTGAATTTATTCTCCCCCAATATATTGTATATATCCGATTTGGTCAATTCTTATCGTGAGGTGTGGCTTTCATGACTACAGGTAAAAGAAGAGTCATGCAATAAATAAATAAGGTAATTTTTTATAGCACAGGACAAAGTAACTATGGAGAAAGAACTTAGGGGCTGCACCCCAATTGGAATGTTGGAATGCTGGAATAGTGGAATTATGGGTTCTGGGGTAATGCAATGTTGGCCTCCGGCTCGTAGGGGTAGCGCCTACGCCTCGGAGAGATTAATGGTCCCGCCACCGGCGTGATTGACGATAAAAATAAAATGGTTAATATCCTTTTGGAAACCAATATTCCATCGTTCCACCATTCCATTATTCCATTTCCGGGGCAAATTCGGAAGCCCCAAAAACCTCCCTATTCTCAGTAGGTTGTAGAAATTCCGAGATGTCTAATTAATATGCATTTCCATAAATACACACTTTCCCCCTCATAATGCTAAACTCTATTTTCTCTTGACTGTTCTGATACTACTGGCCTCTTTGAAAAAGATGTTATCGGATTTAATGATAGGCATAGCTGTTGGTAAATGGCTGTCATTCATTCCTTATCACCTGGATTTGAAGATCAGGTGTCAGGAGAGAGGAACGTAAGAGCGTAAACCCAAAATCTCGTATGAAACTACATGAAATCCAATGATATTTTCGTGAAGTTCAACACACGGATACAGAGTGCAGACTTCGTCCTCGTCGTCGTCCTCGTCCCTCGTTCTCGATAAAAATCTGATTCCCGAGGACGAGCACGAGAACGAGAACGAGAACGAGGACGAGAACGAGAACGAGGACGAAAAGTATCAGATTCGATCGCCTGAAAGCGCCCTTATATGAAACATTAAGTTTCTTTTTCGATCAGACTGGCCGTTTTTTTGGCCAGAGGCGGCGCTCGCATGAAACTTCATCAGACCAAAGTTTCTTTTTCGATCAAAATGGTCGCTTCGGCGGACAGCGCCGGCGCTGGTCCGCCGCCGGCGGAACACCTGGATAATTTAAGCTAAATCACCGTAATTGCGAATCGAAGCACTCAGTATGTACTCCATAACAAAAAATAAATCCTGCTCCCGAATTACACCGGCGACTTTTCCGGAAACTTCCACCACCAACCGGCGGGCGTTGTTTTTCATCATCATATAGGCCGCTTCCATCAGGCTGGCGGTCCCTTCGATGGTCAACGGTGCCGGAGACATGACATCCTTGATTCTGATTTCCGATTTTTGTTTTACTTCCTTGATGAACATCCCCTGCCAGAACATGGGAGAATACTGGATGCTGTCGGCCATGGAGGGCTTGGGGGCCGTCAGGTAGGACGGCAAAACCAGTTCCAGCAAATCCCTGATGGCCAGGATCCCCTGAACGTTGTTCAAGGCATCCAGTACCAGAACGGAACGGTGGCCGGTTTCCATAAGCCGGCTGGTGCTCAGCTTCGATGTGAAGGAGGCTTTCAATTTAAAGATGGCATCTTTAACGCTTTCCTCCGCACTTATCGTTGTATATTCCTGAAAAGGGACCATAACTCCCATGACTCTTTTTTCTTCAAACGCTTTCGGTTCTTCTCCGTGGCGGTAGGCATCTTCGATTTTACCAGCCAGAATATTGATATCACAGGGCTTTGACAGATAATCAAACGCTCCCTTGTCCAGGGATTCCCTGGCGGAAGGCATGGCTCCATGGCCGGTAAGCATGATTACCGGAAGATCGGGAGAACGCTTTTTAATCTCTTCTAAAGCCTGGTGCCCGTCCATGCCGGGCATCTTGACATCCAGGATCACCACGTCCGGATGTTCAACAAGTTTGTCAATGGCTTCTTCGCCGCTGGCGGCCAGCACCGTATCGAATCCCTTGCGTCGCAAAATTTTTTCGGTGGTGGAACGAAATTTATCTTCGTCATCCACCATGAGTACTTTTATTTTACCACCCATTTTTTGAGTCTCCTAACCCGGACAAGCCGGAATTGACGAATGACGAATGACGAATGACGAATTGTGGTATCGCTTCAGGCTTCGCCTTCGGCTACGACCCGACAGGTCGCTCTGTCTTTTCTATTTAAATCGATCGTTTGACCCCGTCGTTAGACTCTGAGGCTCTCGACGGGTAGAATTGCTTATAAGCGTTCACGGGTTCAAAGGTTCAGGGGTTCAAGGTTGCATTCTCGTTCCCGGACTGCATTTGGGATGCATATTTACGAGAAAAGCGTCAGCTTCGTCAGGGCTAATCCAAAATTTGGAGTCAAATTGGCAATTATTTGGGAAACTGAGCATTTTTAACGAGAACTTCGGGTCTTTAATCCCTTCTTTGTCCTTAACCCTGAACGTTGAACCTTGAACCTGTGAACGGTTGCGCTATGGCATAAATCATGTGTAAGCATGATGTGATTTCAATAAATTAGGTACTAATACCCAACCCGGACAAATTAGAACCTTAAAAGTTTAAAAAGTTGAATTCGTTTCGCACGACCTATAGGCTCTCGACCTCCTTGTCGCCAATCATTTGATCGGTGATACAAGCGGCAAAGCAGTCCAGAAAAGCAGGACCATAATGCCTAAAGACAAACCGATGATCATTATAATTTGCCAGCTTCTGAACCCGCATGCCCTGGCCATGCCTGTTCCGATAAGCCACCATTTCCAGGGCTCGGTGATCCAGATAAAAAAGGGAATCCATGCTGCCAGCAGTGTTATCCCGGATGAAAACGCATAGATGCTAAAAAGCCTTCTAAAGGTGACAGATCTTCCCAAAAACATGACCATCACCATATAAGCCAGACAGGATGCAATAAAGACCATGCCCACCGCGTTGATAAAAAAGATGCTCCCCAGAGAAATCGGGTTGGAGGGCATACCGCTTACCACACTGGCACCGGTAAAAAAAATACTGGAAACGATCAAAAAACCCAGGGGTTTTATAAATCCTATATCAACCGGAAGTTCGCTGAAAAAACTACGGGGTTCACCCAGCATTTTACTCAGGACATGAAAATAAAATCGAAAAGAAAACTTTTGAGTTGAATCCATCTTAATTTCCCTTAATTACTCCGCCCTGAAAAATAGCATATTCAGGGTGATAAATAGTTCTTCTAAAACTGAAGTTTGTTTTTTAACCATAGGTCCGGCGGATTAATTAGAACAAACCGGCTTTCGCAAGAAGCCCCAGTAACAGCATCAGGATGGTCAGGATAAAGAAAAATCCACGTTCCGTTTCCTTGCTGAAAAAGATCTTGCCGTCTTTATATTGAAACCCTTTTTGTGGCCCCGCTTTATTGTCGTGACGGTCGTGATTCACAGTGATTCTCCTCATATTAAAGTCTGTAGATTGTTGCCACTTGTTCGTTGTTAACACCGTTACAGAGGATTGTGCATCGTGCCTCTTATCTTTCCAGAAACCTTAAGTTCTTTACAACATGTTGTCAGAAAAAACGGACTAGGCCCTTATTGCCTGACCTCGGTTGTCTTGCCGCCATTGCCGGAAACCTACTGACAACCCACAACATACAACTTACAACATACAAACTTACAACTTACATTTTTAGAACCCCGGCAGCCCGCCAAATCCTCTGAAAGCCCAGTAAACTCCCGTTAACAAAAGCAGAGCGATATTCGCAAAAAACCACATGGGAATACCGACCCTAAGATAGTCTTTAGGTTCCAGATAGCCGCTGGCATACACAATGGCGTTGGGAGGCGTGCCGATAATCAGGCAGTAAGCCATTGAAGACGAAATGGCGGTAGTCATGGCCATAAACGGCAGATAGCTGGTGCCCGGATGCACCATACCGGCCATATTCAGGGTAATCGGGCCGACGGCGGCCGCGGCCGGTCCGTCCGCCATGAGATTGGTAAGAATCGCGGTCAGCCCGTTTGAGACCGCCATCAGGGGCAGCCCGGAATCCATCCCCAAAGGCGCCAGAAAATCCAGCACGGTTCTTGCCAGCCAGTAGGCGGCACCCGTACTGTCCAGTGTTCGGCCGAAAATGATGGCCCCGGCATATAGCCAGACCACCCCCCAATCCACTTTTTCCTGGTAATCACGCCAGTTGACTACCCCGGTCAGCAGATAGGCAACCGCACCGGCCACGGCAATCACTCCGATTCCCAGGCGAACCGGATAGATACCTATTTGGTAGAATATTTTTTCGGTGAACCAGCCGTATATCATGATCAGAAAAAATAATCAGGGCCCATATTTGTTTGCGGTTCCAGCCGCCCATCTTTCCGATTTCATTTTTCAATTGCTCCATGGCCGGGGCCAGGGAGGTGATGCGGGGTTTAAAGCGCCAGTTTACTAAAAACCAGGCAATCGGGATCAAAACGAAAACATAGGGAATGCAGTAGGTAACCCATTGAAAGTAACCGATGTCAAATCCGAACATGTCGGTAAGATAGGTCATCATGATGACATTCCTGGCACCGCCGGACGGAGCACCCGGTCCGCCGATGTTACAGGCCATGGCGATGGCGATCATCAACATCTTGGCCAGTTCAGGATCTTCCGGCACCTCCCGGGTCAGACTGTTTTGGTACAACAGCATCCCGATGGGAAGAAACATGGCCGCCAGGGCATGATCCGAGATAAACGCGGCCAGGGGACTGATGATGACAAAGAATATCAGGGTGATCCATTTTACGTTGGGTACGGCCAGTTTTTTAAACATCGCCAGACAAACGCGTTTGTCCACGCCGGTTTTAACAAAGGCCACCGCAAACATGAGACTTCCCATAATGAACCAGCAGGCATCGCTCCAGTAAAGCATGGCCACTTCCTGTCTGGAAGTGACCCCGGTAAACACCAGGATCAGCCCGATACAGAACGCCACCCCCGGCAGCGGAATACATTCCGTTAAGAAACAAAGCACTACGAAAACGCCCATGGCAATGGCCACTTTGATGTGCCAGGCACCTTTATCCGCTTCCTTTTTATCTTTGGCGGACAGCTCGTCATATTTGAGGCCCTCTTTTCGCAGCTTGATGGCTTTTTTCATGAGATCTGCATAGGCTTCATCGTTGACATTCTCTTTGATGTAGCCATGGGCCTTGGCAATGTTATTCTCATCCGCCCGAATTTTGTATTTTTTGCACCATTTGAGATCGCGTTTCAAATACCGATCACGGGAAAGGGCCCCCATGCGCATGTTCTGTTCCATGATGCGGGCCGAAATCATTTGCCACTGTTCGACATCAAAGCTGGGTTTGCCATACAGCGTCCGGGTGATATCATTTATCACGGCTTTGGGACCCACCCGGTATTCGGTACCCACATCTTTCATCCCATGGGGGGTCGGCAATACCAGGATGATAAAAAACAGTACCACCGGAATGATAAAAAATTTCCAGTCCACATATTTGTCATATCCAGTTGCTTTTTTCTGAGTCTTCTTTATCATGGCAACATCCTCAATGATTGAATATTGACTATCTAAGGTCCGCCTCTCTCCGATCTGTAAGCTCTACGAGCAGGAAGCCGGCGGATCATTATAAAAAAGCGATCATAAAAATGACAGAGCGTAGCGAAATCCACAAATATTCAATTTCAGGGGTTGGTTCTATTTTCGGCCATCAGAGATTTGCTTAATTGTAAGCATTTTCTTGTTATCTCGCAGAGCCCGCAGAGATCACAGAGTTTTTTGATTTTTCTCTGCGTACTCTGAAGGCTCTGTGAGAGATCTAATGGCCCAAGTTATGGCCATGCCCCAATTTTCAATAATCATTTCCGGCGGATCCGGGTAGGGCGAAAGAGTGATTTTCAATGTTCGCTCTTTTTAGCTTCTTTCAAAATTTCCCGTGGTGACTTCATATAGCTGCGTGATTGCGCCATAAGTATTTTTTCTTCCAGATGTTGCCTTTTATTAAAGGCCTCCGATGCTTTTTCTATCAGTTCATCGATATCCGTTGGTTTCATCATGTAATCGGTGGCGCCGGATTTCAAGCCGTCAATGGCGGATTCTACAGTGGCATGCCCGGTCAGCATGATAACCTCCACCAGGGGGAACTGCCTTTTAATCTCCTTTAAAGTTTCGTTCCCATCCATACCGGGCATTTTGACATCTAAAATGACCACATGAATATGCTTGTGTTGCAATATTTCCAAGGCCTCCGCCCCGCTGGTGGCGGTAACGGTATTGATTCCCTTTTTGGTCAGCAGTTTTTGGGTGGTGGAAAGAAATCGTTCTTCATCATCCACCAGCATTATTCTCATTGCCTCCATGGTAGACTCCTTGTTAGTACCTATTTATTTAACAAAATATTTTCGCCACCAAGACACCAAGACACGAAGTTTTATTATAATAAATATTTATTGTTTGTGTCTTAGTGCCTTTGTGGCTATTCTTTCCGGCTTGTCCGGGTTACTTCGCAGACGGCAACTGGATGGAAAATGTCGTACCAACGTTTTCCTGACTGTCAACCGACATGCTGCCGCCCATTTTATCGATGATTCCGTAGCATACCGAAAGCCCCAGCCCCGTCCCTTTACCAACCGGTTTGGTGGTGAAAAACGGCGTAAATATCTTCTCTAGGTTTTCAGAACTGATACCGCTGCCGTTGTCGCGGACTTTAATTTCAACATGCCCGTTTTCCCCCGGACCGGATTCGATCCGAATTGCACCCCCGGAAGATCCGTGTCTTGTGATGACGGCATCGATGGCGTTGTTTAGCAGATTCACCAGGACCTGTTGCAGATGGCGGGGGTCTCCATGAACATCCGAAATTTGATCGGAAATTTCCTGTTCGATGGCGATCCCGTGCACACCGGCTTTATTGGCGACCATGCCGGCTACTTCGGGGATGAACGTGCAAAGATCTATATCTTTGACTACATGCTCACCCTTGCGTCCGAATTGAAGAATGGCCTGGGTGATATCCGCGCACCGATCCACCTGAAGTTTGATCTGATCAATGGAGTCTTCCAGTTCCGACAGGTCCTCGGATTCCTTTATTTCCCCCTTTTCCTTCAGATCTGCAAAAATCATCTCGATCAGGGCATACTCACTTTTAATAATCTGCAGGGGGTTGTTGATTTCATGGGCAAATCCGGTGGACATTTCCCCGATTTCCGCCAGCCGTCCGGCCCGGATGAGCTGTTCCCCCAGTTGATCTTTTTCCTGATCCATCCGTTCCATGCGGCGGATAATGCGGGCGGTCAGAAAAAAGGCCAGCGCAATTATCGCCGCACCGCCCAGAACGCTGATGAGAACAATCAGGTATGAGGCCTGGCGCAGCGCCTTGAAGGCATCCGCTTTTTCCTGTCGAACGACCAGCAACCAGCTTTTATCTTTCAGCCAGGTGGTGGCATAAAGAAAGGGTTCGCCATGGGCATCGGAGTCTATGAAGGTTTTTATACCGTCATGAACCGGCCCGTATTTGGGGCGATCGGGATCCTTTCTCATCAATGAGCCGCCGGAGCGTCTTTCCGTTTGAAAGACCCCTCCGGCGTCCAGCAGATAGGCTTCACCGGTTTTGCCGATACGCACCCTTTTTACCAGGTCATTAAAAATCTGGGTGTCGATGGTGGAGCGAATGACCCACTGACGGCCTTGATTCATCCTGGCAACGGCAATGACAAAATGGGGTACCTGGCGGTAACCGAGAAATACGTTGCTGATATAAAATCCGTTTTTCACCACCGCTTTAAACCAGGGCGCCTGGTCGTACACCTTGCCCGACAGCTGATAAGGACCGTGGTAGGCAACGTGCAGGCCGTTTTCATCGAAAATTCCTAGATCCACAAAAGCGTGGGATTCTTTTTGTAAATTTTCAAATGTACGCTGAAGTTTATCGGGCCGGCTCAGGTCTTCAAAGGTGTAAGTATTGAGGATAAAATCGAGATCAGCTTTTCTTTCCATCAAAAAGGACTCGATCATCTGTCGATGGTCTTGCACAATTCGCTGGATACTGGCGATGGTATTGCTTTCCAGTGATCCGGTGAAATAATAATTCCCAATGCCCAATATCAGGGCAAACGGGATCAAGGGTACCAGGATCATACTGGCAAGAATTACCTTTTTTAAGCCCGCATACGGATTCTGTTTCATCTTTTTACTTTGTTTAGGTTCCGAAAAAGTTTCCTCTTCGATCAAACTGGCCGCTTTTCTTGCCAGCGGCGGCGCTCGTATGAAACTTCAGTTTTTTAGACAGAATTTACAGGATTATCAGGATTTATTTAGGACTCGTATTTTTCTATCCTTTCCATCCTGTTGATCCTGTCAGAAAAATAAAATCGATAGAATTCCTTCCTTCGACATTCGATATTCGACATTCGATATTCGATATTCGATATTCTCTTTTCTATAGTTTCTTTTTCGATTTGACTGGCCGCTTCGGCGGCCAGCGGCGGGTAGAGTGTTCCACCAGAGTTTCATAGACAACCTGTTTCAGACGCTCGACACTCCGGCCGCCTTTTTCAACAAAAACAACGTCTTTCTTATCCTTTAAACCAATGCCATATTCTGAAGGATAGGTATGCATTATCAGCGGCAGCATTGGAATACGATCCAGCAGATGCTCCACCATATGGGTTTCATCGGCATCAGGCAGATCCGGGTCCAGTATGATCATATCAATGGGTTCACCCTGGAAAGCCCATTTAAGGACTTCACGGCCATTATCCGCCAACCGGACCCGATAGCCGGCCGCGGTCATTTCACGTTGCAAAAACGCTCTGACATGCGGATTTCGATCAGCAATTAGTAAAGTAAAGTTCGTTTTCACCGGTTTGCACCCGCCCCCTTATTAATAGACAAAGAGCAAGCTTTATGCCATGTCAGGAGATGACGCTGTGTGCTATTAACCAATTGGAAAGAAAGGGTATTTTTAAGTTAAGCAAACAAATTAAATCTGAAAGGAATGGCCGAGTGTCGATTTTTTTTACAGGGTGTAAAAGATTTGAGGTATTTCAAATGAATGCAGTAAGGAATTTATTCTCGGGCATGACTCTAATTTCTTGACAGTTTTCTAAGGGTCTTGACAACTTGAAAAAAAACCTGACACAAACTTGCTGCGATGCCGTTGGCAGAAATTACCATACCTTTAATAGCTATGTTATTTTAGTGGGTTATCCAAGTTGGTATCTATACTCGCTTTGGCATAAAAGTTGCTCATTAATTTATTTGAATCTGATAAAAACATAAGAATCAATAATGAAAGGAGAGTATTATGGAAGCCAACGTAATTATCGTCGGGGGAGGACCTGCCGGGGTCATTACGGCGCTAACCGCCAAAAGCGTATATCCCGAAAAATCCGTATGCGTCATCAAAGAAATCGGCGACGGCGTGATTCCCTGCGCCATCCCCTATATGATGCACACCCTATCCGATACGAAGCAGAACGCCGCAGGCAACATGCCGCTTGAGAACGCCGGTATCGACATCAAAGTGGGAAAGGTGGTCTCTTTAGATGCCAATGCCCACACGGTTACATTGGAGGCCGGTGAAGTTCTTTCCTATGAAAAGCTTGTTTTAGCCACCGGAACAGAAGTGGTAATGCCACCGATTCCGGGCGCCGATAAACAAGGTGTTTACAGCATCCGCAAAAGCATGTCGGCAATGAATGCTTTGCGAGAAAAAGTGCACGCCGCCAAAAACGTTGTTATCATCGGCGGTGGTTTCATCGGGGCTGAGTTTGCCGATGAGTTATCCCAGGCTTCTGACGTGGAGATTCATATTATCGAAATTATGCCGAAGCTGCTCTTAACCGCTTTTGATGATGAATTCTGTGATGAGATAGCCCCAATTTTAGAAAAGAAAGGCATCAAAATTCACACCAGCAGCCGGGTGGCTTCCATTGACGGTAACAAAAGCGTAGAATCCGTATCCCTTGAAAGCGGAGAGAAGATTCCGGCCGACCTGGTGTTAGTCAGCATCGGCGCCAGGCCGTCCAGCAAACTGGCTGAAGAGGCCGGTCTGCGGATTATCGACAACGGTTCCATCTGGGTTGATGACTACATGCGAACCGATGCCGAGGATGTGTTTGCCGTCGGTGACTGTGCGCTAAAACGAGATTTTTTTACTCGAAAGGCGGCGCCTGTGTGGCTTGCTTCTACTGCCACCGCCGAAGCTCGCAATGCGGGCACAAATATTTACGGCATCCGCGTGCTGCATCAAATTCAGGGAACTATCGCAGCCTTCTCAACGCAGATCGGCGGCAAATCATTTGCCAGCGCCGGAATGACTTGCCGAACCTGTGAAAAGGAAGAATTTCGTATTGTTACGGCCACTGCCGTTGCCCCGGATCGTCATCCGGGTGTGCTTCCCGGAGCTCACGAAATGAAAGTAAAGCTGGTTTTTGCAGATCGATCGGGTATCATTCTCGGCGGCCAGCTATCCGGTGGGCCTTCAGTGGGTGAGCTGATTAATATGATTGCCCTGGCAATTCAGAAAAAGGTAACGGTACGGGAGCTGGATATGATGCAAATTGCGACCCACCCGCTGCTGACATCGGCACCGACCGTACATCCGATGATCAATGCCGCGCACCAGGCACTGGCCAAGCTGCGTGCCACCATTAAGCCGGAAGTGTAGCCTCTAAAAAAGATAGCTTGAATTTTCCCCACTTCGCGGGAAAGAAAAAAGCATGTTAGTGCTTTAAAAGTTAAACTTGAAACCGGGTGCTTTGCACCCGGTTTGTTTGTCAAGAATTATCTTATAATGAATCCCAACCCGGCAAAGCCGGAATTGAAGATTGACGATTGAAGATTGACGATTTGTTGATGTCGCTTCGCTCCGTCCTTTTTAAAATCGAAAGAATACCTTAAATACAGATATCGTTTATTGGGTGATTAGTTGATTGGTTAAGTGGTTATAAATATGGATTTATCCCACATTTGCAAAATAATTGGACACTTCATGTTTCAAAAGAAAGGACAAGTTTTTAAACAACTGTAACATTCCGTAATTATGACTATAATTTACCTAATCAACCAGTAAACCAGTAAACTATTCAACGAGGTCTGGAGTAAGTCCGCTGTGTCACTTTATAATTTAACTGGCTAAATTCATTTCACCTTTCATTATCTTGAATCAATGGCTCACGGGCTCAAAGACTTCGAAAAAGGTTTTTTCTCCGATGATAGAATCTATTTTGCCCTGAATATCCCTTCTTTCTTTGCTGTGCAGCCATTTTTCCCAGGACTCAGCCGTCTCCCATTCGACTCTGACCAGGTATTCTCCCGGATTATCAAGGCTTCTTAATGTCTCGCGAGAAATATGACCCGGTTGTTCTTTTGAACGGGAGCTTAATTCCCCAAGAAGCGAAATCATTTTTTCTGTCTCCTCAATTTGGAATTTCCGTTTACTCATAACGTGAACAGACATTTTATCCTCCTTTCATGTTGTTTTTGCACACCCGCATTTCGGATTATTAAGATCAGTCTACTTTATAAGGATTGACCACCAGCACCGGCACCGGTGCCGTTTTAACCACCCTTTCTGCAACTGAACCGAAGATGACTTTATCCATGCCTTTTCGCCCATGGGTTCCCATGATTATCAAGTCAATTCCTTGTGACTCTACGTAGTTAATTATTTCCTCGGAAGCATCCCCGGCTACTACGGCTGTTTTTGTGCCCGGGTGTTCCTTGAAATGCTTGTCTATAAATTCATACAGTTTTTTTTCAGCGCCCTCGATAATCTCCTGTTCGAATTTGTTGATCGAAGGATGGGGCACATAGATACTCGTGAAATATTGAAATACCCTGGCCGCGAACAAGATATGAATCTTCGCATCAAACTTTTTTGCCACCATCCGGACATACGGTAAGATCTTTTGGGATGATTCGGAAAGGTCAACCGGGAACAAGATTTTTTTAAATTCTTTCATGATAAATCCTCCTCATAAATCTCTCGCTTATTTTCACGATGGTCCACGATGTAAAGAAAATCGCCTATCTTGCCGAGCTCCTCCTTGAGGTTCTTCAATTCGGGTCGTTCAATGCTGCGCATGCGGATATGAACTTTGCGATACCCGGTAGGAACTCCTTCATAGGTAGTCAGGATACTGATCATGCGCCCTCCATATTTACGGATGACATCGGCCAGCTCCTTGATGGACCCCGGCCGGTCTTCAATCCGAAAAGCAAACTGGATGCCCGCTTTCTAACCCCGGTAAGCGAAATCAGAGCTCTGAACATATCCGCCTGGGTGATGACCCCGATGACGCGGTTATCATGGTCAACGACAGGAACTCCGGATATCTTATTTTTCAAAAGCACTTCGGCGGTCTCTTCGATTGTATAATCAAACGGTACCGTAATAGGATTTCGGGTCATCATATGCCTAATTTCCATCGCCTCGATAAAATTCGTCAGGCCCTGACCGTTTGATGCAGCGGCATTGGATGGAGCCACCCTTTTCAGGTCACGGTCGGTGACCACACCAACGAGCTCACCTTTATCCATGACCGGCAGTATTCCAATATTCTTATATATAAACTTTGCGGCCTTTTCGACGGTGTCGTTTTGGCTGACAGTGATAGCCGGTGTGCTCATCCAGTGTTTGACCAGCATGGGGAAGCCCTCCTAAATTGAGAGTGAAAATTCTCAATGTTTTCGGCGCACATTATTTTTATCACGAACGCTAAGTAAAGGTACCGGGCAGCGGCGAAACATTTTTTCAGCAGCTGATCCCAAAAAAACATCTGCAAGGTTACTGCGTCCTTTTGTACCCATCACCACCAACGACGGCCTCTCATCCTTTACGACCTGGAGAAGTTCCTGAAACGGCACACCGACTTTACAGACTGTCTTAGCGGAGAGTTGGTTTCCGGATGTTGCCTCAATTATTGCTTCGATTTCGTCGGAACGGCTATTTATTTGTTCTTCTATATATTTTTCTACAGAAATCTTGTCAGTTACCTTTTCGACATGTCTGACAGCGGTCACGTCTCTTTCATGGATTACACTGGCTACAATCAGATCTGCTTTCAATTCCTCGGCCAGTTTGCATGCATATTTTAAAGCCTTGACTGAATACTCGGACAGGTCAAAGGCCACCATAATTTTGCCGATGTTTTCCATTATTTCCTCCTTATCGAAACGGTATTTGTCTTAAGTGATGATTGCGGGGCTGCCCTTTTAACCGGTGGGCAGCCACGGTGCTGATAATTAGATTGTAGCGTTATTATCTTGAAAGTGGTACCATCCCGTACTTTTGGATAATCTTCGCTCCCTGGTCGGAAAAAGTAAAGTCGATGAATCTTTTTGCGGTCCCGGTGGGCTCCCCTTTAGTGACATAGTAGAAAATCTGATAGTAAGGATAATCTTTATCTCCCGGAGAAAGTCCATCTATCTTGATGGTCTTGAGCTCCGGGGAATGCATGCTAGCTCCCCGGGAAAGAAAGGACACCGTACCGCACGGAAAATATTTGACGGCCTCAATGACCATGGTAGAAGTATAGGCCATGAAATCATGCGCGATATCCTTGTGTTTCATAACCTGGCGCCTGAAGTTTTTGTGGGCGGCGGTAGCTCTGCCCGCGACAATCACAATGATCGGCAGGTCTGCTCCGCCCACTTCTTTCCAGTTTTTAATATCGCCGGCAAATATATCCTGAAGCTGATCTTCCGAAAGGCTGTCAATGCCGCAACCTTTTTTGGCAATCACCGCGATGGGATCTTTGCAGAATGCAAAATCCTTGTAACCATACATCGCATGCCGTTTGTAGAGCTTCCTGGCCGTACTGGCAATATCGCAGTTTCCGGTAATCAAGCGATAGGTACACGATCCGGACGCAGCTGTTTTTACGTCCACTTCAATTCCGGTGGCCTGGGTAAACTCAGCTATGGCTTCCTTTGAAAAGGCCGTATACACCTGGTTGGAACATGCATACTTCAGTATTTCCTGAGCATAGACCGTTGGTGCCGGCACAAGAACCCAGGCCCCCAATAATAGAGCGATGGATACAATCGTTAAAATACCTTTGTTTTTCATGATTTATCCTCCTTGCGTAATTGTTGTTGATTCTAAGGGGACCCCTCGGTAACCATATCGGCTACCTGTTCTGACCCACCTACCTGTATCGCAAGAGGTGTGCCATATTTTTCAAAGAGATATTTATTTCAGTAACAGTCTGTATATATTAATAGAACACGAATAAATCACTAAAATCTTCACCGGAATCGGAACAATCTGATGTCGGGAAATTTTACAAATTGTCAAAACGATTGAACGAAAGATGCAGCAATACAGAGCGGCTGCAAACGGCATTACAATAAAGGGCTTTAGATACTTATTATAGTAAATTTTTTCCCTCATCATTGAAAACTCAAATTTTTCTAAATATACCCGGGCCACAATCTCCGCGGCCCCTTGTGGCTCGGTGATGTAATCGCAGTTGACAACCAGGTCAAACTCATAAGGGGAGGGGCATCGGCCCTTTTCTTCGCATCAAACTTTTTTGCCACCATCCGGACATACGGTAAAATCTTTTCGGATGACTCTGAAAGATCAACCTGAAACAAGATTTTTTTGGAATTCCGTCATGCTAAATCCTCCTCATAAATCTCTTTCGTTTTTCTTTCATGATCTATGATGTAAAGTACAGTAGCAGTTTGCTCTATAACCTCTTTAATTCGCTCCAGCGTTGGCTGGTCAACACCATATGCACAGATATACACATTCAGGTATCCCCGGGCGATCCAATCCTGTGTGCTCAAAATGCTGACTACACGGCCGCCGTAGTCACGGATAACATCAGAAACATCCTTGACGGCCCCGGGTCGATCTTTTATTTTAATGCTCAACTGGATGCCTCTTTGGTTAATGTCGGTAAGAGAGATGAGTGCTCGTAAAATATCTGTGTTCGTAATTATGACGGTAATCGGCGGTGTGCTCATCCAGTGTTTGACCAGCATGGGGAAGCCCTCCTGTTAGATCACATGCATACGCCCGTTCTTATTTTCCGCATTCCGCATTCCAACTTCCGAATTCCTGACACCCCCAACCCCCAACTCACAACTCACAACCCCCAACTCACAACCCGCAACCCGCAACCCGTTTATCTCATCACCCATACCGTTCGATCTCGTGCTATATGGATGACTTTATTGGTCACTCTTCCAATGAAAAATGTTCTTACCTGTGATAAACCTCTTCTTCCTAAAACAATCGTTCCATAATCTTCCCGCTTGGCTTCCTTAACGATGGCTGCCGCTCGCGATTGTACGCCGATAACCATTTTCGTCGATATTTTGTTTTCTTGAAAACCTGATTGCACCAGCACTGTTTTGGCTTCATCAAACCGGGAGACCATATCCATCCTGGCACCTTCCATGTATTGTCGGGGTGAAAAAATTCCTTGATACTCCGGTGCTGCTTCCGTATTGCCCCGAATTACATGAAGCAGGCAAACTTCATAATCGGAGCTGCCCAGAATTGATCCCACTAAATTAACAGCCTGCATGGCGCCGGGTGAACCGTCAAAGGCCAACAAAACTACTTTTTGCGCTTGTCTTTGCGGAACACCTCAAAAACCGAGCGGGGAGATTCCACCGCCTTGTGGATTTTCTCCTGAATGTCCTTTTTTTCGGCGCCATCTTTCTTCTCCCAGGCACCTTCGATCTTGGCCACCAGTTCATCAATTTCACATGGTTTGGTCAGGTAATCATAGGCGCCCAGCTTGATCGCTTCCAGGGCCGTATCGATGGATCCGTGGCCGGTCAAAATCAGGGTTTCGGTAAACAGGCCGAGCTTTTGAATTTCTTTCAAAGTGGAAATGCCGTCCATCCCCGGCATTTTCAAATCCAGCACCACGACATCGAACCTTTCTTCCTCAAGGGCGCCGATGGCAGCATCACCGCTGTTCACCGCCTTGGCCCGATATCCTCGATTCGTCAGCAGCTTTGACATATTGTTGGTGAAGACCTCTTCATCATCCACCAGTAAAATTTTGGAACCTATCATTTTTTTATCCTCCTTTTGCTTAGTCACGCCTCGTTGAATAGTCTACTGGTTGAATAGTTGATTAGGTAAATTATAGTCATAATTCAAAATGTTACGGTTGTTTAAAAATTTTTAGGACAGCGATTTGCACAGATAAATACAGATTAGTACAAACCGCCGGGCGGCGAAATTCCTGCCAGATATCCCAAGGTGCCTACTTGCTATGTTTCCTTTCTTGCCGAAGGCGAAATAAAATTTCTTTTAATCCGTGTTTATCCGTGTTCATCTGCCTGCCCAATGAAATCTTTTTTGCATTTATTTCATCGGGGTGTCCTAACTGTCCTTATCTTTTGAAACATGATGTGTCCAATTATTTTGCAAATATGGCATAAATTCATATTTACAACCACTTAACCAATCAACTAATCAACCAATCAACAATATCTACCGTTTAATAATAATTTTATTCAGTTTGTCCTTTAGCTTCGGTCATAATACTTTCTGTTAACTCCAACGGCGGTTCGAACGGAAGAAACATCGTAAATTCGGTTCCCTCACCGGCTTCACTTTGGACACGGATATCGCCTCCCAGCCGCTGGATAATGCTGTAGCAAATTGAAAGCCCCAGTCCGGTACCCTTGCCCACCGGTTTGGTGGTAAAAAATGGATCAAATATTTTAGCCAGGTTTTCCTGGGAAATACCCGAACCACTATCGGCAATACCGATATTCACGCCCCGGTTATCTCCGTCGGATCGGGTATGGATGCGGATGGTACCGTAGGGCATACCGTCGTGGGCATCCATGGCATTGGTGATCATATTTAAAAACACCTGTTGCAGCTGGGAGGGATCGGACCGCAGAGTCGGCAGGTTTTCTTCCAGGTCGGTGAAAAATTTGATCCCGCTGGTGCGCGCTTCCCTTTCCATCAGCTCGACGACTTCCCCGATAAATTCATTGATGTCCACGGTTTCAATCACCGATTGGGTACGGCGCGAAAAACGAAGCAGATTGTGGGTGATGCGTTTGCAGCGTTGTATCTGGGAATCTATCTGCTCCATGGAATCGAGAAATTGGGACTTAAATTCCAAATTTAGGTCGGGCAGCTGTCCCGCCACATCCAAGAGGATCTGACGTTCGGTAAGGATAATTGCCAGGGGGTTGTTGATTTCATGGGCCACGCCGGCCGAAAGCTCACCAATGGATGCCAGTTTGCTGGCCTGCATGAACTGCCGGTTCAAATATTCTGCTTCCAGGTCGCGTTTTTTGATGACCGTAACCATGTGGCGCGTGATTAGAACGGTGACGATCAATATGATCAGGGCGCTAATGTGCAAAAAGATCAGGGTGATCCTGTTGGCATGATTCACGGCGTCCAGGGCTTCGGCGTAATTTTGCTTTATCATCAACAGCCAGTGCGGTTCTTTCAGCCAGGTTTGCGCCACGATTTGACGGGGAAAACGCTGCGATTGGGTATCTGTTTCGTCTTCCAGGATGTAGGTTTTAGCGCCCGCATGGATGTCTCCCACCGGAAAGGGGGCCTTTTCCATGATTTTTCCGCTGAACCTCGGAGAGGTCTGGTAGATGCCTTGACGGTTGAGCAGCAATACTTCACCGGTTTTTCCCACTTGAACGCTTTCCACCAGGGAGCGGAACACTTCGGTGTCGATGGTGGCCCGTAAAATCCACTTTTGCTCCTTTTCTTTACGCAAAACAGCGATGATGAAATGCGGAACTTTGCGAAATCCCATGAACATATCGCTGATAAAAATGCCTTTTTCCATCACCTCTTTGAACCAGAAAGCCTCGGTGTATTTTTTATCCATCAAATCGTAGGGGCCGATATAGGCCAGATGACGGCCGGCGGCATTGATAACGCCTACATCCGTAAATGATCCGTCTTGCCGGTTTAATATTTCAAACACGGTGGTAAGGTTGACCATGTTACTCAGATAATCTCTCGAATGGGTCCGGGCGATGAGGTTGAGTCTGGAAGTGCGCTCCTGCAAAAACAATTCGACGATTTTGCGATGATTCTCTAGCTGGGTTTGGAGTGAATCCATCATGCGGGATTTGGCAAAACGCGTGTAGTGAATATTGATGCCCCAGCCCACCAGCAGAAGCGGTACCAGCGAGCATACCACGGTCAGCAGAACAAACCGGCGAAATAACCTGCCGTATTGGGTTTTGTGTTGATGATCCCCATTTTTTTCCGGGTCTTCACCATTCAATGTTACACGCTCCTGCATGACAGCACTTCTCCTTTAATTCTTAATCCGGACAAGCCGGAAAAAATTGCCACAAAGGCACCAAGGCACAAAGTGATACCTTTGTTTTATATTCATCTTTGCGTCTTTGTGTCTTAGTGGCGAAAATGTTTTTTTCATAAAATGCAAAGAATTCATATCTAAGACTCCAACGCGTCTGCTTTTCTATCCTTTTCAATAAATATGCCAGATATCAACTTCCTGATGCAGTTCCATAATGTCAATTTTATCATTTATTTTAGTTAGTTGAATATTCCGCGATTTTGATGTCAATTCAGGAGTGTAATCTGCCAGGTGACAGTAGCTGGTTATTAAAATATTCAGAAATAAATATTGCTGGCCTCCGGCTCGTAGGGTAACGCCTACGCCTCGGAGAGAATGTTGGCCTCCGGCTCGTAGGGTAGCGCCTACGCCTCGGAGAGATTAATGGTTCCTCCACCGGCGGGATTGACGTAATCGAAGGCCATTTTGGTATGAGTTTTGCTAGTTTTAGATATCCTTGATTGGTTGATTGGTTGTAAATATGGATTGATCCCATATTTGTAAAATAATTGGACACTTCATGTTTCAAAAGAAAGGACAATTAGGACACGGATTAAAAAGAAAGTTGCTTTCGCCTTCGGCGAGAAAGGACACATAGCAAGTAGGCACCTTTGTATATCTGGCAAGGATTTATATGGCTATAATTTACGGTTCAGATTTGACGTGAACCCTGAACCTCTGAACCTTGAACCCCTGAACGGTTACAATTTACCTAATCAACCTTTCAACCAGTAAACTATTCAACGAGGTTTGGACTTATGAAAGGGAGCGGAAATAAAGACTAATGTGGATCAAAAAGCTTGTGATCGTTTGGACTACACCTCACTCATTTCGGCTCATCAAACCGGCATGATAGTGAAATCATGTCGTCTTCTGTAGCGGTGTGCGATTTGTATGGCAGGCTGTTAAACAGTTGAATCATTCTCTTGTTTTGCGGGTAGGTAAGTGCTACCAGACCGGCGATCCCATTTTCACGTGCCGCCCTGACAAGCTTGCCCAGGAGAATTTTACCAAGGCCTTTTCCCTGGTAAGCTTTGCTTACGGTGAAGGCGATTTCGGCAATATTTTTCTGAGGAATCAGAAAATATTCCCCGACACCGATGACCTTGCCAAACCCGAATTCACCCACAACGGCAACAATGCTTAAATCCTTGATGTAATCGATCTGGGTACATTCCTCGATCTCATCGCGCACAAACCTTCTTTTCTCATGAAAAAATCGGCTAATAATATCGTCTCGGCCCATTTCATAAAAAAATTCCTGAATTCTTCGGGTGTCAACCGGCTTTGCGGGCCGAATCGTAACCGACTCACCATTGATATCAGCTGTTTCTTCCAGCTTCAGCGGGTAGATGCCTTTTATCGAATCCTTAAAAATGCGGTTGCTGCCGAGCAGACCGATGGTTCTGGCTTCACTGAAGAGTTGATCCCGAAATTCAGGGTGTGCGATGCTGATCAGGGCCAGTGCTCGTTCCTGGATGCTTTTACCGAACAGGTTTACCGCACCGTACTCGGTGACGACCTGATGGATATCCGACCTTGGAACCACAACTGGAATCTCTTTAAGAACCGGGACAATATTGCTCGCTTTGCCGTCCGTAGAAGTCGAAGAAAGTACGGTGATCGCTTTGCCGCCTCTTGCTTGAGTCGCGCCCCTGATAAAGTCGAGCATGCCGGTTACCCCCGAAAATAGATGGAGAGGATCCGTATCTGCTGCAACTTGACCGGTGAGATCGATGGTTGTGGCAAAATTAATGGCTGTCATCCCGCTGTGCCGCGAAATAATGTTTGGGTCGTTGATATAATCCGAGGGATGGAATTCAACGGCCGGATTATCATCCACAAATGCGTACAGGACTTGACTTCCCAGGGCGTTACTGGCGATCAGCTTTCCTTCGTTATATCCCTTTTGACGGTTGGTAATGACGCCTGTGGAAAAAAGGTGCATGATTTCGTCCGTAAGGAACCGGGTATGGATACCCAGGTCATTTTTTTCCGACAGCCCTGTGACGATGGCCCGGTGCAATACACCCAGGCCCACCTGGATCGTTGCGCCGTCGTCCACAAACCTTGCGGTATGCCTGGCAATCATAGCAGCAGATTCCGGTTCGGGCGGAACCGTGATGCTAAAAAGCCGTTCTTCATGTTCGACGACCACATCCACCTCGTTGACATGAACACTGCCTCGACCCAGCACGCGCGGCATTTCGGTATTGACCTGGGCGATAACCAGGTCCGCGGACTGGACGGCGGCCAGTGAAATGTCCACCGCTATGCCGAGACTCATCCATCCGAAATCGTCGGGGGGGGACACCTGGACCAAGGCGGCATGAATGGGTATGGCCCGGCTTTTAAACAGGTTTGGTATGGCGGAAAGGTTTATGGGAGTGATAAAACGTGTTTTCCTGCGCAACGCTTCATGCTGCAGCGAGCCGGGATAAAAAGATTTTAAATTGAAAATTTGATCGACCGCTTCATCGGCGACGAATCCGAAAGGGGCACTCTCCGGGGCCAGCAGGCTGATGATTTCAACATCGGTTAACTTGCGTGTCGCCTTGAACAATTCCCGAACCAGATGCCGGGGTATGCCCCCCGGAGACCCGACAAAAACCCGGTTCCCCGGTTTGATCAGCCGGATGGCATCCTCTGCGGTGCGCTTAATTTCAATATAGCGGTCGGCCCATAGATTTATCATCAGAGTATTGCCTCGACTCGGACAAGCTTAGCCGGTCGTAGCGTAGCGGAGATCCCGCTCGCGGGGTTGTAGTGAAGCGCAAATCCTGCTTTATCGGGAATTGAATATTCAATCATTTGAAGATAGGGAAAATAGCCCAATAATCCGCCTCAGGTGGATTGCCACAAAATGCACAAAAATAATTTCTAAGTGCTTACTGGTTATTAAAATATTAATGATGTCGCTCCGCTCCGTAATTTAATCAAAAAACATGCCAGGTATAAAAGGGGAAAACGAAGATGGAGCAAAACAGATTATTGATGTGATTTTAAGAGGTTATAGGATTATTCGAAGAGGGGGGTGAAATGAGGGTGTAAACTGCGGGATGACAGATAGTGGTTACTAAAATGTTCAGCAGGTTTAAGGGACATTTTGTAACCGTTCACGGGTTCAGGGTTCAGAGGTTCATGGTTCACGTCAAATGTGACCCGTTGATTCATGAGTTCTGTGAGCTGCCGCGCCAGTGCCACGTCTGGCAGGATAGCCTACAAGCAAGATCAACAAAAGAAAAGCAACCCTGAACCTTTGAACCCTTGTATGAAACTCCGCCTGCCCGGAACAGTGAAAAGATTGAACGTCGAACATCGAACGTCCAATATTGATGACGCTATGTTTTATCTATTTTAAAACAAGCGGACCGTAGCCTGCGACGAGCCCTTGGTCGTGAGCTCAGGGTCGAATGACTCCCCTCGACGTGCTCGGGGCCTGAGCCTGTCGAAGGCAGCCAAATCGAATTTCGAAGGGTAGCTTCGCTTTGCTCAGTCTTTTTTTAAATTGACAGGATACATTATTCGATGTTGGACGTTCAATGTTCGATGTTCGATGTTCATTTTTTTAGTTAACCCGTCATATGAAACCAGCCAAGGGCAGAGTTTCTTTTTCGATTAGGCTGGCCGCTTTTCTGGCCAGCGGCAGGGCTGAATCTTGAACCGTTCAACCCTGAACGGTGAACTCTGAACCTGTGAACGCTTACCTATTGCTTTGCCCCAGCAGTGCGTCAAGCCGGATCCTGGCTTCCTGATACCCTACGGCGATGGTTTCTCGGGCCCGATTATATTCGAGGAACTTAATGTGACCCAGGTCAGGCTGAATCAGAAAGTCGGGAGGGTCGGTTTGCAGTCTTGCGGTGGTGATCTGTGTTTCCATAATGCTGCTGGAGGTAATCAACACTTCAAAAACGACGTTTTCCAGGTTTCCGATCCCGCCGGAGGCATAGACGGCTCCCACCAGGGCGCCGATACTGGTGCCGACGATATAATCCACATGGATACCGGCTTCGGTCAGTGCCCGAATCACCCCGATATGCGCCCACCCCCGGGCGGAGCCGCTGCTCAGAGCAAGACCCACCGTTCCTGCAAACAGGCGTTTCTTCTTTTTGCGGAAGGGATTAATCATTATCTTTGGTCATGGCGGCCAACCCCACGCCGGCGAGCAGGGTCTTTTTAGATCAATCATGATTTTTCTCCTTTCCATGGATCTATAGTAGTATTGCTTTTAGAAAGATGCTTTTGCCTTTGAAAACTGCAGCACCTATCTTTCCATCTTTTCAGCTTGCAGCAGATTATGTCCTCCTTGATATAAATTAAGGAAGACACTAAGATTAAAAGTTAAATTATCCAGCGTCGCTAAAAATTATATGGTGTTATAAGGTGGCCGAAATGTACCGGAACAGGTGGCCGGAATGGAACGGAATTAGTGGCCGGAATCGAGCGGAATGTCCAATAATAGGGATATTTTATGCTTTTATCATTTTATTTATTTCATTAACAATAGTATTCTTAATTTCATTCCAAATTATTTTTTCTATTGTTTGCGGGTTTGGCTCTATTTCAGCATCATCGAAATATGTAAGACTTTTTATAACATGAAATTTGTTTGTGTTAGGAAATTTCTTCTCAAATAACTTAAACATCTGGTCAAAAGAATATGTTTTAAGAAAATAGAAAATATCGTAGAAATCCTTTTTTGAACCTCGACCAGCTACGGCTGATAATTTCATTGGGATAATATCTTCAACTGATAACAATCTAATATTTTCAACATTCAAAATTGGCTTGATTAATGGATATGGGTATTTTATCAAGTCAATCTTTACTATTTCATTTGATTTTTCGGGATAGGTAATATTGAAATTCAGAGTGTTGCTTTCTTCTGTCAAATCTGAAATTGAGAATTGATTATCAAGTTTTAAAAATAGTTTTTGAGCGTCAAAATCTTGTTGTGTAAACAAATCAATATCCAACGAAATACGATGCCCTATTTGCAGCGCCAATGCTGTTCCACCTACAAGAAAAAAGTCTTGCAATTCAGGTAGCGCCATTAATTTTTTTAGTAACTCCAAAGTTGCCGGATAGAGGGCTCTGTATTGTAGCATCTGAATTTATCTTTTTGAATGTTAAAAAATGTATGACAAAAATTTAATGTGATTTTATCTAAATATCGAATTTGAACGACTTCATTTTGAATTTTATTTAAGCCGTAATACTTTTTAAGTTCTTGCCAATCATGCAAATTGCCGCGTGATAATACCCGTTCAATTATAAAACGAGCGTGTTTTTCATAATCAACGCTTTTGTAATCAATATCCCAAAAAAGAGCTTTATTTAGTCCCGGTTTCATGTTTTTCATTTTTATTAATATAATCAAATATTAATACTTTTATCAACCTTTTTTATCAAATTTTAGTCCTATGTTTCGACCTTCAGATGCATCTTTTATATTGTCACGGACTCTTTTTTGAAAAAGAAGCGTTCCATTTGTAAGTAAGGCCACAGGAATATTAAAAGCCTGCGTTTTGATAAAATGTATCACATCATCTCCGATAGTCGAATTTAAAGTTGGCTCACCTGAACCTGAGAATGTTTTATAATTCGGTTTAGGATGATGAGACAAATAATGAGAAAGTTCTTCCCTGACATCTTCAAAGGGCACGTATTCTCTACGATATAAACTAAGATGGGTTGTTTGTCCGCATTCACAGTAGATACAGTTTAATGTTTTATGTCATCTCAATAAATGTGCCAGAGACCTAGTGCGTTGTCTCGAAAGTTCTGTGATTGATTTTGGCAATTTAGCATGTTTTTAAAAAAGGGAGAGCGGTGATATAAAATTCGCATATCTAAATCCACCCATTTTATTAGATTAGCCAAAACAATATCAAAATCAGAATGTTCCAAATTCAAAACAAAAGCGCTGTGGAATTTTGGCTTTAGTACTTTAATCATAATTTTTGTGTTTTTTGTGGTGATGCATCTGAGGCAGCTATGGTAAGGAATTCAGCCTTTTGGGTCCCAGTTCCCCCGAGTTAAGTTTTGGTAATTGATATTTTGGTCATTAAAATTTGTTTCGAGTTTCGATATTCGAGTTTCGGATTTGCCCGTCTCTGAAAACGCATTAACCACAAGACATCAAAAGGATATTTAATATTGCCATTCCAATTTGCAAAACTTTTAAGACGGGGTACTATATCGGCTGTGGTTAGTGAAAAATTTTGATGATTTTAAAGGTTTAAATGACCCAGTCCTCAGCAAGGGAGGTCGAAAGTGTAAACTGCAAGGTGACAGCTACCGGTTAATATTGTATTTGGGGAAGCCCATTTTTCTGTTCACTCATAGGTAAGGTGAAAATGAAATTTATCCATTTGCCTTCTTCGGATTCTATCCATTTCTGATTTTTCCATTCGGACGTCCGTATTTTATCGCGTGGGAAATAAGATTGCGGGTTGCGATTTAAAGTAGAATAGGGCCCTCTGTTATCGGCAGGGTTTCGGGCAGGGCATTGCCTTGAATTCCGGTTGAATTTCAGCCCAGTGTCGCCCCTCCGCCAATTCTTCCACGGTAGGGTCCACAAACAAAATCGCATGGGCGTTTTTCAGCGCATCAATCACATCAGGCTCCAGCTGATGAAGGACCCGCAGGTGAACATCGCTGCGATGCCCTTAAAACGGCTTCAGCCGCTTGACGATATAGGGGCCGATGCCGTCATCCCGGCGTTGGGGATTTCCATTCTTATTGCCCCAGCAATAGGTCAAGCCGGACCCTGGCTTCCTGATACCCTTCGGCGATGGTTTCCCGGGCCCGATTATATTCGAGGAATTTAATATGAGCCAGGTCGGGCTGAATCAGGAAGTCGGGAGGGTCGGTTTGCAGTCTTGTGGTGGTGATCTGGGTTTCCATAATGCTGCTGGAGGTAATCAACACTTCAAAAATGCTCGGCAACGGTTCCCTGGCCGCCCACTGTCGTATCTGAGTTAAAGCGGGAAAATCAACCGCTTCGATTCTTCTGTTCAAGGCTTCTAAAATTTTATTCTTTTGTACTGAGAGTAGCCTGTTTTTTTTCTCCAAGAGTTCGAAGTTTGAATCAGGGGTGGAAATTTTAGATTCTTTCCTGCCAACAATGTTGTGGTTCAGGTCAACTGCGATGACAAAATCGGCGCCCATCTCTCTTGCGACACTCACCGGGACCGGATTGACCAAGCCGCCGTCCACCAGAATTGTACCGTTTTTTTTAACCGGCGTAAATATCCCGGGAACGGAGATACTGGCCCGAACGGCCTCGATGATATCGCCTTCCTTTAAAATCACCTCGTTTCCTGTGCCCAAATCTGTTGCGACGGCACAAAAAGGAATCGGAAGCTCTTCAATGTTTATCTCTTTCACATGTCTGCGGATGAAGGCTGAGATCCTTTTGCCATCCAGCAATCCGGATTTTGGTAAGACGACATCAAAGAAATAAGCGATCTGTTTCCAGTCAAACTGGAGAATGACGTTTTCCAGGTTTCCGATCCCGCCGGAGGCATAGACGGCTCCCACCAGGGCGCCGATACTGGTGCCGACGATATAATCCACATGGATGCCGGCTTCGGTCAGTGCCCGAATCACCCCGATATGCGCCCACCCCCGGGCGGAGCCGCTGCCCAGAGCAAGACCCACCTTTCCTGCAAACAGGCGTTTCTTCTTTTTGCGGAAAGGATTAATCATTATCTTTGGTCATGGCGGCCAACCCCACGCCGGCGAGCAGGGTCTTTTTTATTAGATCAATCATGATTTTTCTCCTTTCCATGGATCTATAGTAATATTGGTTTTAGAAAGATCTCCGATGTTAGATTTATCAAGAAACATGCCAAGCATCAAATGGGAAACGAAGATGGTGCAAAACGAATTGTTGATGTTATTTTAAATGGTTATGAAACTGCTCGTAAGGGTGCTCTTTTTACGGCACGATATCGCCAACGCCCTCCAGTATGTAGCGGGGGCGGTAGGCGAAGCGATCGAGGTCTTCCCGGCTGGTTACACCGCTTAGAACCAGCACGGTTTCGATCTCCGATTCGATGCCCGCGATGATATCGGTGTCCATCCGGTCGCCCACGATGGCGGTCTCTTCGCGACGGCAGCCCAGCCTTTTTAAGGCATGGCGCATCATCAAAGGGTTGGGTTTGCCGACAAAGTAGGCCTTGGAGCCGGTGGCGAGCTCGATCGGCGCGATGAGCGCTCCTGTGGCCGGCACAACCCCGTTTTCAGTCGGATCGGTCAAATCCGGGTTGGTACCGATCAGTTTTGCCCCGTTGCGGACGAGATGGACGGCACGCTCTAGCCTCTCATAGTTGTAATTCCGAGTCTCGCCTACCACGACATAATCAGGATTGGTGTCGTTCATGGAAAAGCCGGCGTCATACAGCGCGTTAGTGAGACCGGCTTCTCCGATCACGAAAGCGCTGCCGCCCGGACACTGCCGGGCCAGAAATTCGGCGGTGGCAAGTGCGCTGGTGTAAAAGTTAACCTCGTCTACCTGCATCCCCAGGCGGATCATTTTCTCGTGAAGTTCCCTGGGCGAACGCTCACTGCTGTTAGTCAGGAATAGAAACTCTTTGCGCTCTATCTTTATCCAATCCAGAAATTTCATCACCCCCGGCAGCAGCCGGTTACCGTGGTAAATTACCCCGTCCATATCGCAGACAAAGGCTTTTTTTGCGCGTAATGCATCCATGGGGAAATCCTTTCAGTTTTGTCTTTGATATGCTATTGCTGTTCGTGTCTGGTTTCAGATTACTGGTAAGGATTTTTCTGATAATGAAAAGATTATAGTGATATTGGTTCTGTGCGTCAATATGGATAAACCCAACCCGGACAAACCGGAATTGACGATTGACGATTTATGGTATAAATCATGTGCAAACATGAAGTGTCCAATTATTTTGCAAATATATGATCTAAGCCTGAATCTTATAAGTTTTCATAACCTTTAAACAGTCATACCTTTGGAGAGTAGGCCGTTAAGTTTCAAAAAAACGGCAAGGAGGACTTATCATGGAGAAAAAAATTCTGCTGGCTGTCGACGGTTCGAACCATTCAAAAGATGCGGTCAAATACGCCTGCAAAATATCATTACTGGTAAAGGATTTGTCCTATACACTGTTTAATGTCCAGCCCCCGGTTCAATGGCATGTTCAGGAAGGGGCCGCGAAGGATGTCGGAGTCCGCAAGCTGGAAAAAATTAACAGGAACAACGCCGAGGAAGCTCGGCGTTTTCTGGAAGAGTTCAAGACCCTGATGGTCGGCCTGGGGGAAGAGGAAGAGCTGATTGACACGGTTACCCGGCCGAGGACGCTGGGAACGGCCAAGGACATCCTGGAGTATGCCCGCAAGGGGTTGTATGATGCCATAGTAGTGGGCCGCCGGGGGCATTCGCTGTTCAAGGAAGTCTTTTTGGGAAGCATAAGCAGCAATCTGCTGGAGCATGCCCGAAACATTCCGGTCTGGGTGGTTGACGGGGATGTAACATCCGCAAAGGTCCTGCTGGCCGCCGACGGTTCTGAAAGCTCCATACGCGCGGCTGAGCATCTGAGTTTTATGGCCGCTCAAAGTCCGGATGTCCGCATAACCCTGTTTCATGTTGTTTTAGAAGGCAGTGCACCGGGGGCATTTATTGTAGACGGTTTCACCGAGGATTTCATTATGGAAGAAGACCGGCATTACATTAGGGATTTCCATGCGCGTGCCCGCCGGATGTTCAAAGATGCCGGCATTTCCGAAGATCGGGTAGAGATCAAGGAGGTCTGGCACTCCGGCAATGTGGGCAGCGCTATTGTGGAGGAAGCTAAAAAAGGCGATTACGGCACGGTAGTGGTAGGCCGGCGGGGCGTCAATCAGGCGTTTTTTATGGGAAGTGTTTCCAAATACGTGCTTAACCGCACTGAAGGCCGCGCCCTGTGGGTGGTTTCTTAAATTAAAGATTTCTCGTTTCACGCTTCACCGAGAAAAAATATTTTATGCAAGCCATAAACAGAGGAAACGTGGTCGATGAGATCCTCAGTGAAGCGCAAAGCAGAAATTGCGATTTGATCGTTATGGGCTATTATGCCAGGGGTAGGCTGGAAGACGCTTTACTGGGCAGCACCCCCCGACGTCTGCTGCGTCGCAGTGAAATTCCGGTCATGCTGGTGCGCCTGACGAGGGATTGACAGGACTTCGCTTTTTATGGGCACCGGGGAGCATCTCAACGGCAGGTGCTCCCACCCATCAGGGCTTTCAGTTCCCCACTGGGCTGATGAAAATTCTCATATCGGGGCCCTTAACTTTTGTCCCATTTTATTCATCTTTTTGAGCGCAAGGTTTCAGGTGTCAGTGTTCAGGATATTCTATTGCGTCTACCTTCCTGACACCTGACACCTTATATGAAACTACACCAAAATGGCACGGTTTTCTTGATGATTAAACTGGCCGCTTCGATGGCCGGGCCTGGATTAAACAGCAAACAGATTGAACGTCGAACATCGAACGTCCAACATCGAACGTCGAATATTGATGACGCTTCGCTTTATCTAATTTTAAAACAAGCGAATCACGCTGAAGACGTGATCTAAAGACCGCAGCTTGCAACGAGCCCTTCGGCAAGCTCAGGACTTGAGCACGTCGAAAGCAGCCGAATCGAATTTCGAAGGGAAGTTTCGCTCGTGCAGCGCTTCCAGCCCGGAGGCTTCTATCCCGTATGCTTACAGGCCGGAGGCGCAGGCGCTTGCGCCGGGTGTTGCTCAGTTCTTTTAATAAAATTGACAGAATTCATTATTCGATGTTGGACGTTCAATGTTCGATGTTCGACGTTCATCAGTTTCTTTTTCGATTAGACCAGCCGTTTTTTTGGCTGGCGGCTGGGCTGACACCTGAAACCAAATTCTCGGAACAAAACGCTGAAAAAAGTTAAGTCTATGTACAACAAGTTACAGGTGAATTTTCACCACCTTAGTTCCCCACCGGCCATCTTTTCGTTTTCCAACTGCAGTCTTACAGCTCTTTTATGGGGATCATCACGTTACGCAGAATTTCAAGGGTGTTTGTATCGTTAGGGTTAACCCTCTTTTTAAATACAAATGGGTGCCTGACAGCCGATGCGGGCATTAATCGTTCTCATCTTCCTCACCACTGGGTTGTACGACCAATCTCAGCCCACGGATTCCTTCAACCCTCACTGGTTCTCCCTTCTCAAGTGGCGGACTACCTTCCATCAACTCAGCCTTCCATAGTTCGCCGCGGACCTGAACATACCCCGAGGGAGCCAGCCGCTCTTTTGCAATGCCTTGTGCGCCCACCATGGTGTTTACGCCTTGTGGATGATCCCAGTCGTAGGCCCTCCGGACAAAAGGATAGAGGATCGCATCTTTGACCGCCCAGATTGTGATGGCACCCCAGAAAACCCATGCGGGAAGATCCACCCAGCGTTGCACAAAGACCAGGATCAACACCAGCAGAGCCAGTCCGGGCAGTTGGAGCAGTGCATATCTAACCAGGATTCGAGTTGACCTGCGTCGCTTTTTCATAGTGTTTAGAGACCCAACCCGGCAAAGCCGGAATTGACGAATGACGAATGACGAATGACGATTTATGGATGTCGCTACGCTCAGTCATTTTTATGATCGTTTTTTATAATTGATCCGCCTGGAGGGCAAAAAAATACTTGTAGCAGCTCTGCAATTAAAAAAACGAGCTATTTTGCCCCCTATGGCTACCACATAAATCTTGCGCAAACATGATGCGATTTCAATAAATAGGTACTAAATTCAAAATCCCAAACAATTGGCTTTTGATCTTATTTGAGATTTGGATATTGTAATTTGGAACCCATTTGAGATTTGGTGCTTGTAATTTGTTATTTCTCTCCGAGCCGTAGGTTCGAATCTACGAGCCGGAGGCCGGTTTATCCAGGTTGGGTTGCAGGAAAATAACCTGTTCCCCATCCCGGGTGGGGAGTTTTCCCTCGCCGGTGCAAAACTCCCCGCTTGGGGAGCGTGCTTCGATTCAACAAACCCCTTTCAGGAAACACCGATCATAGCCGCTTTTCTCTCTGATCAATCGACAACTCACTTAAATCACATCGGATACATTCAATCAAACAAAATAGTTTGGAATGATGCTGTTGGTTTCTATGCAAAGAGAGTAATGAGTTAAATGGCCATTACTCCAATACTCCATCACTCCAGTACTCAAGGTTGTTGCTCCGAAGTCCCTTATGATGTATTCTGAAAAAAAAATCCAGTTCCAGAGAGTGCAGATATCGTTGATTGGTTGATTAGTTGATTGGTTAAGTGGTTGTAAATATAGACTTATCCCATATTTGCAAAATAATTGGACACTTCATGTTTCAAAAGAAAGGACAAGTTTTTAAACAATCGTAACATTTTGAAATTATAACTATAATTTACCTAATCAACCATTCAACCAGTAAACTATTCAACGAGGTCTCGAGCGTGGATATCTATTTAAATTGAATGGGGACGCTAACTGATGGCAGAAAAGACTAAACGCCGATATTTTATCCTCACACTCTTGCAGAGTTTCTTTCGAAAGCTGAAAGGAGCCTTGAGCGACCTGTTACCTATCATTGTGGTCATTACCGTCTTTCAGCTCGCCATACTCCGGCAGCCATTTCCGGAACTCCTTGAGGTGCTTATGGGCGTAGCCTTGGTGGTGATCGGCCTCATGCTGTTTGTCCAGGGCCTTGAGATGGGACTGTTCCCCATCGGGGAGGCCCTGGCCGTCGCCTTTGCTCGAAAAGGGAGTCTGGTCTGGTTATTGATCTTTGGATTCGGCCTGGGGTTTTCAACCACCGTGGCCGAGCCTGCCCTGATTGCCATCACCCGGGAAGCCGCTAAAGTGGCGGCTCAAGGGGACATTATCGCATCCGGCGAAAGCGCCCGGGCGTCCTATGCGCTGGGCCTGCGTCTCACGGTGGCGGTTTCCGTGGGGCTGGCTATCACCATCGGCATAATACGTATCCTGCGCGGCTGGCCCGTTCATTATCTGATTATCACCGGCTACATGATTGTCGTTTTGATGACGCTGATAGCCCCTGAGGAAATTGTGGGGATTGCCTATGACTCCGGAGGCGTGACGACTTCCACGGTAACGGTGCCCCTGGTCACAGCCCTGGGGGTCGGCCTTGCTTCCTCTATTCGGGGCCGTAACCCCATGGTGGACGGCTTTGGCATGATTGCGTTGGCCTCACTGTTTCCCATGATTTTTGTTATGGGTTTTGGTATGATCGTTTTCGGCGTTAAAGTCGCCTGGTAGTGCCCCGTCTCATAAATTCTGTATTCCAAATTGGCAAAGCGAAATGTCGTTAAAGTGGTTACATTTAATCCACACTTTTGAGAGATCGCAGTAGATGGATATGTTGCTTGAAATCGCACAGACTTTCGTGGCTACCTGCAGGGATGTTTTTCCAGTTTTGGCCCTGATTGCGGGTTTCCAGTTCATCATACTGCGCCAGCCTATCCCCCACTTGCGTCAGGTAGTTGTGGGCTTCGGTTTTGTGCTGATCGGGCTCACACTGTTTCTGGTGGGATTGGAGAAAGCCCTTTTTCCGTTGGGAAAAATCATGGCGACACAACTCTCGGCTCCGGAGTTTGTCTTCGGAACAAAGATAGTGCCTGATAATCCGGAATGGTGGGCTTACAGCTGGGTTTACATATTTGCCGCCCTGATCGGTTTTGCCACCACCATAGCCGAACCGGCACTCATTGCGGTTGCTTATAAGGCCCATCATGTATCCGGAGGCACCATCAGCCAGTGGGGGTTGCGGCTGGTGGTGGCCTTTGGGGTCGCCATCGGGATTGCGCTGGGGACATTCCGGATCGTTACCGGGACCCCTCTTTTTTTGTATATTGCTGCAGGATACATTATCGTGGTGATCCAAACCCTCTTTGCACCAAAAGCCGTCATACCCCTCGCCTACGATTCCGGAGGGGTAACCACGTCGACCGTGACCGTCCCGTTGGTCGCGGCCCTGGGACTGGGTCTTTCGGCAACCATACCGGGACGCAACCCGGCTTTGGACGGCTTTGGTTTGATCGCCTTCGCCAGCCTGTTTCCGGTAATAACAGTGTTGGGTTATGCCCAGTTAACCCAGTGGTGGGCAATTGTACGTCGAAAATTCACCAAGGAGAGATAGCATGAGATTCAAATTAATCATTGCGACCGTTAAAACCGATGTAACCGATCGTATCGTGGATGCCGCCAAGGCGGCCGGCGCCACCGGCGCCACGGTTACCCCCTCGCGCGGTACGGGCATTCGTGAGGCAAAGACTTTTTTCGGCCTGACCCTGGAAACACAGACGGATTTGGTCATGTTCCTGTTGGAGGAACACCTGGTGGAAGCGGTTATGAAAGCGATCTGCGAAGCCGGTCGTTTCGAAAAGCCCGGCACCGGGATTGCTTTCGTATTGCCGGTAGACCAGGTGGCCGGTCTGGAGAGCCAGATGGAACGTTTCAAGGAAGAGGTTCGAGGAGAATACTTTTAAATGTCCGAATTCGGAGACTGGGATCCGGATTTCAGGATAGGCGAATCTTCAGAAACATGCTCGACAGGAAAATCCTGTAGACGGGCAGAAAGGACACAAAAAGATGCCAGCCAAAACCCCAATTGTTCAAGCCAAAGATATTATGCGGCGAAATGTGGTAACCATAGATGGTATGGCCACAGTCAGGGAGGCCATCGCAAAGATGCGATCCGAAAATGTCACGGCCTTGATTGTGGACAAACGCGATCCGAGAGACGCCTGGGGCATTGTTACTATCCCGGATCTGGTGCGGGAAGTCATAGCTCCCGGGCGTTCCCCGGATAATACCAACGTTTACGAAATCATGACTAAACCGGTCATTACGGTGCCGCCCGAAATGGATATCCGTTATGTGGCGCGTCTTTTACAGCGAGTAGGCGTGAGGAAAACGCCTGTGGAAGCCCAGGGAGAACTGTTGGGGATGATTTCGCTGTCAGACCTTGTGTTTAGAGAAGGTGTTTTGTAACAACCTTTCCGGCTTTGCATTCAGTAGATTGACCTGTTTTCAAAAAAGGTCTTTATCTCCGGCAGCGACGCCTGAATGAAGGCCGTGCAAAAAGGCTCCAGCTTGAGTGTTTTTCGCTGATTGTGGAAGCGGGTTCCACTGGGCACCCTAGCTCAATGAAAGGCCCCGCAGCAAGCTACGGGGTATCACGCATCTGATTTTCACAATCTAAACGAAGCAAGCTTCGGGGAATTTAACCCAATAACTCTTGAAAATCTGTGAAATCTGCGTAATCTGTGGATTAAAATTGTAAACAGGGAACTATGCAGAGGCGATTTGAGTAACCGGCTGTGCCTTATTGTGATACCGGCCAGATTGTGTGGAGGCTCTTTTTGATGAAATTTATTCCCTCCCAGGTAATTTACTTTGTTCGAAGCAGGACAACGAAGAGAAACCTAAAACTCCTGTTCAGGTTTCTTTTAGCCTTAACGGCTATTGTCATAATATACAGTATTCTGTTTCATTTCATAATGGTTTTTGAAAATAGAGAATTTAGCTGGATTACAGGTTTCTATTGGACTCTCACTGTGATGTCCACACTTGGCTTTGGTGATATCATTTTTGCAAGCGATTTAGGCAAAGTCTTTACTTTGGTTGTCCTTATGTCCGGGATTGTTTTTTTGCTCGTCATGCTCCCTTTTACCTTCATACAATTTTTTTACGCACCGTGGCTCGAGGCCCAATCAAGAGCGAGGACGCCGCGTGAATTGCCGGAAGATACATCAGGTCATGTGATCCTGACAAACTTTGACCCTATTACCATAAATCTTGTTGAAAAACTGAATCAATATAATTACGAATATGCCATTATCGTAACTGATTTTCAGCGCGCATTAGAGCTTTACGACTTGAACTACAAAATTGTAGTGGGTGATCCGGGTGATCCGGAAACATATAAGCGCCTTCGCATACAAAACGCTGCCCTGGTGGTTGCCAACAATGATGATATGATGAATACAAACATAGCCTTTACCATAAGGGAGATATCAGAAAAAGTACCCATCATTACCAATGCTGATGCGGATGATTCCATTGACATTCTTCAGCTTGCAGGCAGTACTCACGTCTTTCAATTCATGAAGATGCTCGGGAAATCTCTGGCCCGAAGAACGCTTGGGGTGAGCATGGGTGCGAACGTCATCGGAAAATTCGATCAGCTTCTTATTGCTGAAGCCCCTGCAATGAGAACACCTCTCGAAGGAAAAACCCTTATTGAAAGCAATCTACGGGAAAAAACCGGCTTGACAGTCGTCGGTATCTGGGAGAGAGGCAGATTTGAAATCCCCCAGCCCCAGACTCGAATCAATTCCTCAACCGTCCTTTTACTGGCTGGATCTGCTGAACAGCTCAAAAAATATGATGAGATCTTCTGCGTTTATCGCACTTATCACACCGCCAATGCTCCTGTCCTGATATTAGGTGGAGGCCGTGTCGGGCGTGCCGCAGCAGAGACCCTGGAAGAGCGTCAAATTGCTTATCAGGTTGTGGAAAAAAATCCAAAACTCCTTGAAAACAATGAAAACTATGTTCATGGGAACGCTGCCGACATCAACACCCTGTACAGGGCCGGCATACGAGAGGCGCCGGCCGTCATAATTACCACACATAATGACGCTATGAATATTTATCTCACCATTTATTGCCGGCGATTGCAACCCGACATCCAGATTATCAGCAGGGCAAACCTGGACAGAAATGTTTCCAAATTGCATAAGGCGGGAGCCGACCTGGTTATGTCATATGCTTCCATGGGCGCCAACACCATAATTAATCTCTTGAAACCGGATGAGGTTTTGATGTTTCAAGAGGGGCTGAATATTTTCCGCGCGGCGGTGCACTCAACTCTTGTGGGCAAATCTCTTGCGGAAAATCAACTCCGGAAACAAACGGGCTGCAGTGTGATCGCCATTAACACACGGGGCGAATTAAATATTAACCCCGACCCATCAATTCCTCTTGTTGAAAACGACGAAATGATCTTAATTGGCACTGCCGACGCAGAAAAGCGCTTTTTTGAAAACTACTGCCCTAACCCTTGAGTCAAAGGGTTTGAGAAATCCGCTCTGTCTCCCCTTTTTGAAACTGAACTTTACCCATAACGATGAGTTATGAAAGACACTTTATGGACAATACTAAAATGACTTCAAATTTGTTGCTGTCGAATGCACCTGATGCGTAAGTGTCCGTGTCCGGTCTGGGTGATGAAGCCGACCCGGCGCGAACGCTTCCATCGGATCCTGGCGGCCGTGGATCCTATGTGTGCCGAGGAAGAGAAGAACATGCTCAATATCAAAGGTTGCACTTCTTAAAGGATGATGCATCAGCATTAATCACCGATCTGGCCGCAAAAGAACGGATCGATCTCATTATCTTGGGCACGGTCTGCCGAACAAGCGTGGCGGGTTTTTTCATCGGCAATACCGCCGAAAACATACTTCAGCAGGTGGATTGTTCGGTGCTGACGGTGAGGCCGGAAGGCTTTATTTCTCCGGTCAAGTTTAAGGCTGCCTAAGTTCCGGAAATGCCGTGAGAGACAAAACAGGGCTTTAAATCCGTCTCAAATTCAGGATCGCTGTATGCAGATAATAACAACCCATAAGGGCACCGACTTTGACGCCGCGGCCTCCGTGCTGGCGGCAAAGATTCTGTATCCCGAGGCGGTTGCGGTGCTGCCCAAAAGCCTGAACCCGAACGTTAGGGCCTTTTTATCGATCCATAAAGACCTGTTTGATGTACAAACACCGGGTGAAATTGAACTTGAAGAAGTGATGAGCCTGATCATTGTCGATACCAACAGATGGGACCGCCTTGATCAAATGGAAAGACTGAAAGAAAAGAAAAACCTTGAAATAATCCTATGGGATCATCATTTAAGTGCGGGGGACATTGATGCGACCTGGCAATGCGAGGATGAAGTCGGGGCCAATATCACGCTGTTGATCCGAAATTTAAAACAACAAAATAAAAGATTAACCCCCATACAGGCCACGCTCTTTTTGGCCGGACTTTATGAAGACACGGGCAATCTAACGTTTCCTTGCACAAAAGCCGAGGATGCCCTTGCCGCAGCCTACCTTTTACAGCAAGGAGCGGATCTAAGCGTTCTCAACTCATTTTTACGCCCGGCCTATGGTGAAAACCAGAGAAAAATTTTGACCCGAATGCTGCAGTCTGCGAAAAAAAACCGGTTAGGTGGTTATCAAATCAGCATTAATCAAATGAATATAAATGGACATGTGAATAATCTTGCAGTCGTGGTCGGGATGTACCGGGAGATTTTTAATGTTGATGTCGCGTTTGGTATCTTTGTTCACAAAAAGCGCGGCAATATTATTGTCATTGGCCGCAGCGGGACAGACGGGTTCGATGTGGGAAAAATAATGCGCAGTATGGGAGGCGGAGGCCATCCAGCCGCCGGTTCCGCCATGCTGAAAAAAAACAACCCTCAGGCCGTGGAACAAATGATCATCGAACTGATAAGCGCCAATCAGCGGGCTTCTGTTCAGATCAGCGATCTAATGTCCTATCCCGTAGTGACGGTATCTCCCGAAATCAGAATGAAACAGGTTTACACTATTTTGAGTGAAAAAGGGCACATGGGGATTCCCGTACTTGATGAAGGCAGGCTTGTGGGCATTATATCCAAAAGGGATTTTTGGAAAGCAGGAAAAGCGTCGGCATTAAATGCCCCGGTCAGGGCGTTTATGACCAAGAATGTTGTTTCAATAAAACCTGAGAAAAGTCCAATGCAGGCGGCCCGTTTGATGATAAAGCATGACATCGGCCGCCTTCCGGTGGTGGAAAGCGGCCGTGTCATTGGCATCATTACAAGATCCGATACCATGCGCTATCTTTACGATCTGCTGCCGGAGTGAGCAAATCCGGCGCTAACTTTCATTAGGAGAAATGCCATGGAGCATAAAGATTTGCAGGAATGTATTCGCAATCTAGCAATGATGGATGAAACCGACAGCGTTTTTATCAGCTGTTACCTCAACCTGGAAAGAGATTCCCCCGGCTGTCGGGATTTTTTGAAAGAGCGGGAATTGCTGCTGGAAAAAAGCGTGCCGGACGGGTTACGGAAGAACTTTAGCAAAACAGTGGGGAAAATTCACTCTTTTCTCGGCAAAAAGTCATTTCGCGGTGTAAAAGGAGTGGCAATTTTTTCACGGGAAGGTTCCGAGCCCTTCTTTATTGCACTTGAATTTCGAGTGCCATTGCCGAATCAGATTGTCATGGATCTGACACCGCACATCTATCCTCTCATTGAGCTGATGGACACCTATCACCGTTACGTGGTTGTCATTTCCACCGAGGAAAGCGCTCGTATTCTGGAGGTCCACACAGGTTCCGTCACAGAATCCTTGTGGATGGAAAGACCGGAGCTGCGAAAACGCATAGGCCGCGAATGGACCAAAGAGCACTACCGGAACCACCGCAAGGATCGCAGCAGCAAATTTATCAAAGACAAGATCCGGATTCTGGAGCAGGTAATGTCAGCCGGCGGACACACCCACCTGATTTTGGCCGGAAGCCCGCAAAGGACCTCCCTGTTGAAAAAGGCGCTGCCCAAACGCCTGGCGGACAGGCTTGTCGATACGGTCGTAATTGATGGAGGCGCCGAAACCGACTCCGTGGTGGAAGCAACTCTTGCCGCCTTTATCGATCAGGAGCAAAAAGAATCACTCGCGGCCGTTGAAATGCTCCAGCGGCAGATTAACACCAACGGTTTGGCGGTGGCGGGCTCGGAAGCCTGTCTTGAAGCTTTAAAGTGCGGGCAGGCGGATATGTTGGTATTGGCAAAAGAATTTTACGAGGGTGAACTAAAAGAAGAGCTGGTAAGGCTGGCGGTTCGCCACGGTATTAAGATTGAAACGGTAAGTGGCAGTCACGTTTTGAACCAGTACGGCGGCGTGGGATGTCTGCTGCGTTATCTTTTGCCGGAACATTACTCATAGTCGGGATTTCGATTTTTTTTTATTATGACACATCGAATTTACAAGTATTGAAATTTTATTTTTGTGTTTTTTGCGCCTTTTTGCGGCCATATCAGAATTGACTATTGAAAATTGAAAATTTAATTTACCTAATCAACCATTCAACCAGTAAACTATTCAACGAGGTCTGTAATCCGGAAGAGAGGTGAAGAGATGAAAAAAAACCGAAATCTGATGTTGCTTGTTGTTTTGATCATAATCGTGTCTGGGATCACCCATGCCCACCCGGCGCTGGCCATGAGCAACAAAATTATTAAGCAGCGAATTGAAGACAAAGCAGCCGACACCTTTCGCCTGAGGGGAACAAAAGTCGACCTCGCCGTGGAGGATGGATACGTCGTATTATATGGTACGGTTGGCTTGTATATCCAGAAGATGCTTTACGAACAAATCGCATGGAAAATCAAAGGGGTAGTCGAAGTTGACAATGAGATTCGAGTGGTGCCCGGATTTCCGCAGACCGATACGGTCATAGAGCGCAAAATTATGGAACTCGTCCAGACCCACCGCAGGTTTCAGGGCGTAGATGTTAACGTTACGGTCAAAGAAGGCGCCGTGCACATTCGCACCACCCTCGATCACCCGCGGGATGTCCTTTTTCTAAAGAGCAGAATAGCGGAGATCACAGGTGTGATCTCCATCAACATTCAGGCAAAGTTCGTTGTTTAGTCCCCGGGTTCCATCGGATTATGTGATTCGTTAGACCTGATCTGGGGTGGTGAATCTATGCCAAATCTGCGTTTTCAAATTCATGCCGGTTTTATCCCTATTACGTCACGAGATATAATTTGAGATTTTAGATTGCGGCCTCCGGCCCATAGGGGCCATAGGGGCCAACGCCCCGGAGGGATTTCGGATTTAAGGAATCGCTACGCTCTATCAATTATAATGGACAGAATTCCTTTATCACCACCCCAGATCTTGCCAATCTTGTATTAGCCGGCCGGCACACGATAGACATGCAGCAGTGAAATCTCCGGCACCTCAAAATCTGAAGCAAGGGCTGTCGATAGTACCCCGTCTCACAAATTATGCAAACAGAAATGGCAAGATGAAATATCACACAAAATAATATACTTAATTTATTAGCCAGAGACGGGGAAGCACGAAATTCGAATCTCGCCCATCGTATAAAATTGGGCGAAACAAATTCGAATGACCATAAATTTTAAACTCAAAAACACTCAGGAATTCATCAAGTTAATATTGAAAATGGGTCTTTGGTAACATAGGCACTACCTTGACGTCTTGGACATTTGAGCATTCGTATTTCGGATTTGTTTCGTATTTCGTATTTCGATATTCGGATTTTTATATGCAGTTCCTCTGATTTATGGAAATGTTAAGTTGCCAAAATCGTGCAAAGAACTTCTGATTCAATGCACTAGGTCCATCGCATCAGCTAAAATATCGGAAAAGTCCACCGGTACCAGAAGCAGAATTCTCATCTGCCGATCAACGGCAACTTAGGCCAATACGCGGGTTAATATATTTTGCCCGGTATTGGCTTTTTTTATGGAGAGAGTATCAGCGTGTTTGCACATGATTTATGCCATAGCGTAACCGTTCACAGGTTCAGGGTTCAACGTTCAGCCCACCCTGGCCTCCGGCTCGTAGCTTACGCTTCCGGCCTACGCCTCGGAGAGTGCGACTTATAAGATCATATTACGGTCCGTGTCAGGTTCCCAAATATGAATCTAAATAATTGAGCAACGTAAAGTCAGCATAGGTTTGCAATCATGCCACGAGTCGCACCAGGGCGGGCTTTGAACCCCTGAACGCTTACAAGCAATTCTACCCTTCGAGAACCTCAGGGTCTACGACAGGATCAAACGACTGGGTCGAACGATCGATTTAAATAGAAAAGACAGAGCGACCTGTCGGGTCGTAGCCGAAGGCGAAGCCTGAAGCGATTCCTTCATTCGTCAATAGTCATTCGTCATTAGTCATTTTCTTGGTTCCGGTTTATCCGGGTAGAGTGTAACCTGTGAGATGACATCTTGTGGTTACAATACATTACAGCTTGGGGGAACGAGATAACATCACGGGCAATGGCTTCGCGAACTACAAGGGGCAGTCTGCGTCAGTTTTTTCAGTTTTTCCGCCTGATTAAACCGAAAGCCGGTGTACCTGGTTGCATGGATAATACTTTTTGCGATAGATGGCACTAAAATTGCGATACGAATTATAACGAATAGATCGTACTTCAGACCTCGTTGAATAGTTTGCTGATTGACTAAAACACGCAGCAGGCGTCAATCTGATCATAAACGCCAAGGAGTCGGGATGAAACCCATTAAAGTTCTGCTGGTGGATGATGAAGAGGATTTCGTTACCACCGTTTCCGAGCGGATTAAAGAGTACAGGTTTAAAACCGATACCGCCCTGAGCGGTGAACAGGCAATCGAATTGGTGGCGGGTCAGGTCCCGGATGTAATGGTTCTTGACCTTAAAATGCCCGGTATTGATGGATTGGAAGTTCTTGGACAGGTGAAAAAAAAGCACCCTGATATTCAAGTCATCATTTTAACCGGTTACGGTTCATTTCAAGACGAGCTGAAGGCCATGTCTCTGGGGGCTTTTGCTTTTATGGAAAAACCATTGGATTTTGACGCCTTTGTTCGGACGATTAAAGCCGCTTACCAAGAAAAACATTCCCGGCGGTGAACCTGCGCATCTTATTTTGTATTAAGCAGTAAACAAAGGAAACGGAAGAAAAGTAAGGAGAAAAAATGGAATGGCAGATGTGGTTTACAATAGGAAGTGTGGTTTTAATGTTCGTTATACTTACCAAAACACGCATCGGTCCGGAATGGATCTGTTTGGGAACTTTGACTCTATTATTGACGGTAGGAATTCTCAAGCCTGCGGAAGCCATTGCCGGAGCATCCAACAAAGGCATGCTCACAGTGGCAATCCTGTTTATCGTGGCTGGGGCGATTCAAAGAACCGGCGCCATAAAATTGATCACTCCTTTTCTATCAGGCCGTGTAAAATCAACGCCGGCTGCGCAATTTCGCATGATGCTGCCGGTTTCAATATTGAGTGCTTTTCTGAACAACACGCCTGTCGTGGCGATTTTCATTCCGGCGGTAACAGCTTGGGCTAAAAAGATCAAAATTCCAGTGTCCAGACTAATGATTCCCTTAAGTTATGCAGCTATTTTAGGCGGAACGTGTACCCTCATTGGCACCAGCACAAACCTGGTTGTAAGCGGAATTTACGAGACAACCACCGGCATCAAGATTTCATTTTTTGAAATCGCCAAGGTAGGGGTACCCTCCGCGATCATCATGTACGTTGTCATTTTTATCTTGAGCCGATGGCTTCTTCCCGACCGTTCCTCCGCAATTGAACAGATGGGCAATCCAAAAGAATACACAACCGAGATGATCGTAAGTCCACAGAGCAATCTTGTTGGTAAAACAATAGTGGAAGCTGGATTATCAGAAGAAAATGAAATAAACCTCATAGAGATCATCCGCGCCGGAGAAGCTATACCGGCGACTGACTCATCAATAACGCTAAAGAAAGATGACCGTATGGTTTTCGCCGGCGACGTTGACTTAGTTTCCGAACTGCAAAAAGTCAAAGGCCTGACACCTGTGATGGACAGACTCTTTGAAATCGACACACCACGTCCGGACCGTTGCTTTGTGGAAGCGGTAGTGTCCAAAACCAATCGGCTCATCGGTCGCAGTCTCGTTGGGGGGCATTTTCGCCAGATTTATGACGCGGTGGTTGTTGCGGTATCAAGAGGCGGTAACCAGATCAAAGGGACAATGGGGAACATTGTTCTGCAAGAAGGAGATACACTACTTCTTGAAACACACCCCTCCTTTTACATGCGTCACAGGAGATCACAACATTTTCACCTCGTTAGCCAGTTAGAAGATTCCTCAGCGCCGCGTCACGGCAAGGCAATTTTTTCTATAGCGGTGCTTATATGTATGGTTCTTCTGGCCTCAGTAGCCGGATTGGGCATGTTCAAGGCCGCAGCCATTGCCGCCGCAGTGTTGCTGATCACTCGTTGCATCACCCCACCTCAGGCAATGCGCAGTGTTGACATGCAGGTTTTGCTGGTCATCATTGCCGCTTTCGGCATCGGAAAAGCCATGGAAATAACAGGCGCGGCCGAGTTCATTGCCCGAACAATGGTGGGCTTGGCGGCCGGCAACCCATGGCTGGTTCTGTCCATGCTATATATCACAACTTCAATAATGACTGAGATGGTAACCAACAATGCGGCGGCATTGATTTTATTTCCGATTTCAATGGCAATGGCCGGTCAGATGGGTGTAGATGTCACCCCGTTTGTATTTGCGATAATGCTGGGAGCCTCCGCAAGTTTCGCTACCCCCATAGGTTATCAGTGCAACATGATGGTATATGGTCCAGGGGGTTACAGGTTCGCCGACTTCCTGAAAATAGGCGTACCGATGAATTTAACTATGTGGATTGTAGCCAGCATTCTGATCCCAATGATATGGCCGTTCCATTGAGTAACAGTCCCCGTAGAGGCTTGGACAAGACATTGAAATAGAGGGCAAAATTAAGTGAGAAGGGGATTTGCAATGAAAGACATAAAAATTCTGCTGGTCGATGATGAAGTCATCTTCACCAAAAACATGTCAAGGTTGCTTGAGAGCAGAGGATATCATGTAACTGCAGTATACAGCGGCGATGAAGCGATCAAGGCCCTTGATCAGGACAAGTACGACGTCATGGTTTTGGATCTGAAAATGCCTGGTATGGACGGAATTACCACCTTCAAAGAAATAAAAAAACTTCAGTTGTTGCCCACCGGGACGCTGATTTTGACCGGCCACGGCGCGATCGACACGGCTCTGGAGGCGATCAAGCTCGGTGCCTACGATTATCTTACAAAACCGTGTGAAGTCGATGAGCTCGTTGAAAAGATCGAAGACGCGTGGGCTACAGTGCTCAGATAAATCATGCCAGCTTTGCTAAGAAAATTAGGTCATATTTACAGTGGGAGAAAAATAACAACAACAACGGGGAAAAAAAGTCAATTTAGGGAGCTTTAACCTCCGGTATAAGGAAAAAATGCGTAAAATGGATATGTTACACCAGGTCCGAACAGATTATCTTGAACCTGGCCGGTATCGCCGGCGTGGTCTTTCAGGTCCTCCACCGTTACGCGCCGCGACGGGGTCATTCTGTTGCTTTGCTATGCGGGGTATCGAACTTAGAGGCTTCGCCCCAATTGGAATGTTGGAACAGTGGAATAATGGGTTATGGCCTCCGGCTCGTAGGGCAGCGCCTACGCCTCGGAGAGGATAATGCAATGTTGGCCTCCGGCTCGTAGGGGTAGCGCCTACGCCTCGGAGAGATTAATGGTCCCGCCATCGGCGGGATTAAGGAAAAATTAAAATGGTTAATATCCTTTTGAAAACCAATATTCCATCGTTCCACCATTCCATTATTCCATTTCCGGGGGAAATTCAGAAACCCCGAAAAATACCTATATTCTCAGTAGGTTGTAGAAATTCCGAGACGTTAAATTATCTGATCATCGGGGCATGATAGGCAAACTAGCGGGTTAAATAAAATGGGTCCAAAAAAAGTCAGAGAGCTTATTCGGCCATTTCCGGCGGGATTTCCGCTGAATCCCTGTGTGACGGCAGACGATAAAATCACCCGGGCGATCAAGCTGATGCTCAACAACGAGGTCAATCGCATCGCGGTGGTGCGCAACAGCCGGCCCATAGGCTTTATTCGTCTTGAAGATGCCTTTGAAGCCCTGGGTCTTCCGGAAGAGTAAACCCCAACGTTGCATAAATTCTTTCGCGTAGGGTGGGCATTGCCCACCATATCCAGCTAATTGAAGCAGTTAATGGTGGGCAATGCCCACCCTACAAGGATACTGCTGGAATCCACTAATAAGGATATTGACCTTGCACTCAAACTGCTGAGAAAGCGGATGCAGCGGGCCGAAATTTTCAGGAAGGTTAAAGGCAGGCGCAAAACGGGTCTTTACTGGCAAATACGAAGAGAGAATAGTCGAAGGGCTGAGACGAGAAAAAAAGGCTCCATCCTTAATCATGATTTTTGAGTCGAAAATCATCGGCATCGATGCCGGTTTCTTTCATCAACCGGTGAAGGTACTGCCGTTGGATCCCGGCTGTCTGCGCCGCCCGGCTGATATTGCCGGAGCTCTGGGTGAGAAGGGTCTGGATGTAATGCCGGTGAAACAGGTGGATCACTTTGTCTTTGGCTTCTTTAAACGACAGGTGGAGCACGTCCTGGTCCGCATCAGATAAAAAAGCTGCCTGTTCATTATCCAACGCTAAATCGGAAATGGTTAATGAATTTCCCCGGCATAAAATCACCGCGCGCTCGATGATATTTTCCAACTCGCGGACATTACCCGGAAAGTCATGCAGCATCATGGCCTGCATCGCCGCGGGTGAGATATCCGGTATGTCTTTCTGGTAGAGGCGGGTATATTTTTTAAGGAAATGAAAGCTTATAATGGGAATATCCTGTTTGCGCTCCCGCAGGGGCGGCAGATGAAAGAGAATAACGTTCAGGCGATAGTAAAGATCTTCCCGAAAACGATTCTCCTTGATCTCCGCTTTCAGATCGTGGTTGGTGGCGGCGATGAATCGTATGTCCGCATTGCGGGTAATTTCGCTTCCCACGGGTTTATATTCGCCGTTCTGGAGAAGACGCAGGAGTTTGGTTTGCAGCCCGGGACTCAGATCGCCGATTTCATCCAGAAAAAGTGTGCCCTCATGGGCCGTTTCAACCAATCCCCGTTTATCTTTCCACGCACCGGTAAACGCCCCTTTAACATGACCGAAAAGCTCGCTTTCAATGACATTTTCGGGGATGGCCGTGCAGTTTACCGTAACCATTTTTTTACCCTGCCGTAAACTGTGCCGGTGAATGGCTTTGGCGATTAGTTCTTTACCGGTTCCGCTGGCACCGGTGATGAGAATGGTGGCCACTGTCGGGGCCACCTGCCGGATACGTTCAAAAATTTCCATCATAACCGGTGTGGATCCAATCATGGATGAAAGCGCACCTTTTTCGGCCAGGGCTTGCCGCAGTGCCAGGTTTTCTCCAATGATTTCCTGCCACTTCATCACTTTGTCGATGGTCAGCACAATGCGTTGCCGCCGAAAGGGTTTGGTGATAAAATCATAGGCACCTTTCTGAATCGCTTCCACGGCGGTTTCAATGGTACCATAGGCTGTCATGACAATGACCGAGACATTGGCTCTGATCTTTTTGACTTCTTCCAGCAGCTTAATACCGCCCATTTTTGGCATTTTCAAGTCGGTGATGACGAGATCAAACGGCTGTTTTTTAAACAGTTCAAGGGCCTTCAAAGGATTGGTCTCGGTGACCACCTCGTGTTGGGTCTCACCGCTAATGATGCGCTGTAAAAGCAAAAGCATATCCTTTTCATCATCGACGACTAAAATCTTTCCGACCATGGTTCCTCCTATGCCCACTATTTGGATGGGTGTAAATTACCGCTGTTGGTAAACGGCAGTCATCCCCTCTTTATCAAAGGAGTAGGTTAATAATACCTGGAGTATTGGAGTGATGGAGTAATGGGGTGATAGATTGTTGGAGTGTTGGAGTATTGGAGTAATGGTCATATAACTCATAACTCTCCTTGCATAGAAACCAACAGCATCATTCCAAACTATAGGTTTGTGATACCATCGATTCTTATTCTTTTTCATCGTTCCAATACTCTCTCCGAGCCGTAGGCTATACGATCCCTCTACGAGCCGGAGGCCATCACTCCAATTCTCCAGTTCTTTTTCTTTCCTACCACTCATTACTCTCTCCGAGCCTTAGGCTCTCCAGACTGGAGGCCAGAGCACTCCAGTCCTTGTTCTTTTCCACCACTCCAATACTCCACAACTCCAATCCTTGTTCTTTTCCAATTGCCACGAATATTCCAATAACCAACATCCTTGATTCACACCCTATTGGGATTTTTCTGACAACATGTTGTAACCTCGGTTGAGCGGTTCAACGTTCATGGTTCCCAGTTAAAGTGCCCTAACAGGTCTCTAACAAAAGTATTACGCGTCAATCGGGTCGAATTCCATGTTTCACCCAATGGGTGAAAGAGGCCAATCCAAACAATGGGGTATAAAATTACGGAAATCAGCATTTTATAACCTTTGAACCTTGAACCCTGAACCTGGAACCGATCGCTTTTGGTGTAAAAAATTATACTACTTTCTAACCGGCAGCTTTATGGTGAACATGGTTCCTCGGCCACCCCCGGAAGTATTTTTAGTATGACTTACGCAATCGATGGTACCGCCGTTCTTGGCAATAATACCGTAGCTGACAAACAAGCCCAGTCCGGTTCCCTCGCCCTCCGGTTTGGTGGTAAAAAAAGGTTCAAAGATGCGATCCATATTTTCCGGTGCGATACCCGTGCCGCTATCCTTGAATTGGACCACTGCTTTGCGACCGCCTCGATCGAGGTAGGTACGAATGGTCAGCACTCCGCCATATTCCATGGCCGCCACGGCATTGTTGATCAAGTTGAGAAATACCTGCTGGAGTTGTCGGGGGTCACCCTTAACCGGAGGAATATCCGGAGCAAATCTGGTAATCAGTTCAATATCGTTCATCTCCAGAGTGTGCTTCACGACGCTAATTATCTCGCCAAGGCACGGATTTAAATCCGCGTATTCGGAACTTTCCTTTTTCAGACGGGCAAAGCTTAACAGGTTTTCGACAACTTCTTTGCAATGCAGCCCCTGCCGTTCGATGATCTTCAAGTCTGCATGGGTTTGGCTGTCTTTTTCCGTTTTTTGCAGCAGCAGGTCACAAAACCCCAGGATCACCCCCATGGGGTTGTTGATTTCATGTGCCACCCCGGCCGCCAGGGTCCCCAGAGAAGCCAACTTTTCCGCATTGACCAACTGGTGTTCCAGGTTCTTGTTCTCCGTAATGTCTCTGGCAATACAAAGGACGGTATTGACATTGCCGGCTTTGTCTTTCAAGGGCATGAAATTGGCGTCAATCCAGATTTGGTGTTCGCCGAGGGTCAACTCAAACTCATCCCGCACACTTTTTCCGGTATCATATACCTGTTTTACCCGCATCAGCTGTTTTTCGGCCACTTTTGCGGGGAAAAAAAGGGTTGAAATGCGTTTTCCCAGAAATTCACGGGAACTGCCACCAAAAAAATTTGCCGTAAAGCTGTTCATGGATTGAAATTTACCCGCTAAATTGACCGTAAAAATGAAGTCTTCAGCGCTTTCGACTAGAGAACGGTATTTTTCTTCCGATCGTTTGAGTGCTTCGGTTCTTACTCGGACCTTTAGCTCCAGAACTCGGGACCACCGCTTTTCAATAAAGATGAGAGTTGAAGCAGCCAGAACGATGATACTGATGATTAGACCCTGCAGTAAGAACTGGCGCTTATATCCATCTTTAACAGCGGCTTCCACCTCTGAAACCGGAGCGACCACCGCCACCGACCATTTCTGAGGAGGGGTCTCGGAGATAACAATTGGGTAAAAGGCAATCAGCTTTTCGATCCACCCGGTTACCCCCCGATGCCATCCGGAAATGTAATACCCTGTGCCCTCCCGGCCCATGAGCATCTTTTTTTTGGGTCTATCCGGAATTCCCAACACTATTTTACTCAATAATTTCATTTATATGAAGAACTCCAGCAGAAAATCAACCCGTGCGAGAATGGGCCCCTTCTAAGCTCGTCGGAGCACGGGTTGATTTTTCTGCGGGTCGCATGCACGATTTTTGTTTTAAAATTAATGTGCAAGAATCGCGATTGATTTGTACATGTCAAAAGCGATGCAAACCCAGTACCGGTCTAATATTATGGGCTATTCTATTGTTGGGAAATTCGGATATAGCCTTTTTTTTTGAATAAGATTAATTTTTTCAAACGAAAGGTTGGGGTTTTTTTCCTTTCGGACTTCGAAAGCGCTTTTTCCGATAAAATTGGCATCCGGGTGATAAAGAAAGCTTCCTTTATCGTCGATGACCCAGGCATAGCCGGTTTTCCCGGAGCGGGCTTCTCTTAATATGGGGGCCAGAAACCATGTGAGATTGACGTTCAACAGAAGTAATTTAGCAAAATCTCCTTCCACAAAACTGATAATTCCAGACTCATTTGGGAGTATTTAATCTGTGGCTGACTAACCCTGATATTTTCTTCGTTTATGTTTTCGGTCAGGGGCCAATTACCCGGGGGTTGCACTGGAAAGTCTCTGACGGTCCAATACTGATTCGGCATATAGGTATAGATCTTGCCACTCTTTATTTCTACAACGGCGATGTGCCGGACACCCATTTCAACAACCCGGACCAACGTTTTTTGAATGCTTTTGTTGAGGGTCTCCGGATAGAAAAGTCCGGGGGATATTTCTTTGGCGATGATTAAAATTTCCCTTTTTAAAACTTTCAATTCCCTTTCAATCAGATTGGCGACATTGCGGGCAATAACCAACTGCTCTTCATTAAACTGCCGCTTTATGGCCTCCCGCATCTGCCCGGCGGACCACATGCTCAAGGCTGCACCGCCTGCCACCAGCAGCAGGGCCACTATCAGAACGGCCACCAGTACTTTTTTCCCGGATCCTATACTGTAGACGCTAACTGGGGTGGTAAAAATACTCATACTGGAGCCCTTAACTTTTATCCTATTTTTATTCCTCTTTTGAGTGTAAGGCTTCAGGTGTTCCGCCCAAGGCGGATTGAGGATATGCGATTGCGTCTACCTTTCCTGACACCTGAACACTGACACCTGAAACCTTATTCGCGGAACAAAAACAGTGTAAATTGTCAAGTCTATGTGCATAAGTTACAGGTGAATTTTCATCACACTAGACGCTAACCATACCGCATCCTTAGGCTTCATGGAATTATCTTAGGCGTCTTCGGCGTTCACGGGTTCAAAGGTTCAAGGGTTCCATTCTCGTCCACAGACTGCATTTGGAATGCGTATTTACGCGGACTTCAGGTCTTTAATGCCCTTCTTGGTCCTTAACCCCCTGGCCCAGACCTGACTTTACGTTGCTCAATTATTTAGATTCATATTTGGGAACCTGACACGGACCGTAATATGATCTTATAAGTCGCACCAGGGCGGGCTGAACGTAGAACCCTGAACCTGTGAACGGTTACAAAATACCTATTATGATTATCTTGAAATCGGCACCATCCCGTTATTTCTGATGATCTTTGCCCCTTCCTCGGATAAGGCAAAGTCGACGAACTTTTTCAGATTCCCTTCCGGCTCTTTTTTGGTAATCAAATAGAATATCTGATAGTAAGGATAATCTTCAGCGGTCGGAGACAAGCCGTCTATTTTAAGGGTTTTTAGTTCCGGGTGGTGAACGGCGGCTCCCTGGGAGATAAAAGAGACCGCGCCGCAGGGGAAGTGTTTCACCGCCTCAATGACCATAGTGGAGTCATAGGCCATGAAATCATGCTCGATATCCTCGCGTTTCATGACCTGGCGCCTGAAATTCTTGTGGGCCGCGGTATCTTTACCCGGTACGATAATTAAAACCGGCAGGTCTGCTCCGCCCACTTCCTTCCAGTTGGTAATCACGCCGGCGAATATATCCTGCAGCTGTTCTTCGGTAAGGCTCTCAACACCGCATTCTTTTCTGGCAATCACGGCTATGGGATCTTTGCAAACCGGAAACTCCTTGTATCCATAGAGCTCATGTCGATGATATAATTTCCGGGCAGTGCTGGCGATGTCGCAAAACCCTCTTCCAAGGTTATAGAGGCAGGAGCCGGAAGAAGCTGTTTTCACATCTACCTTGACTCCGGTAGCCTTGGTAAAGGCTTCAATGTGTTCCTCTGAAAAGGCTGCATACACCTGGTTGGAACAACTGTACTTCACTACTTCCTGGGCCATGACGGTTGAAGCCGGCACAAGTATCCAGGCCCCCAATAATAGAACGATCGATACAATTGTTAAAATACCTTTGTTTTTCATGATTTTTCCTCCTTGATTAATTGTTGTTGATTTCAGATTAGATCTTTCGCTAACAAGGTTAGCCAACCAACTGGTTTTAACTATCTTTTAAAAAATTTCTCTAATATTTTCCCGGTGGTCCACCATGTAGATCAGCGCCACCTTATAGCTGAGTTCTTCTTTGAGCTGCTGCAGCCTGGCGCGTTCAATGCTGCGCATTCGAATAAAAACCTTGCGATATCCTTCCGGCACGTCTTCATAAGATGTCAGGATACTCACCATACGTCCGCCGTATAATCGGATAACATCCGCCACCTCTTTGATGGACCCGGTTCGATCTTCGAGTTGGAAGGCAAACTGAATACCACCCTTTCCCACGCCGGTGAGCGCAATAAGAACGCGAAATAAATCCGTCTGGGTAATCATTCCGACAACGTCGCCGTTCTGGTCGACCACCGGTGCACCGGATATCTTATTTTTGAGCAATACTTCGGCCGTTTCTTCCACGGTAAAATTCTGCGGCACCGTGATTGGATTTTTGGTCATGATGCTTCCTACCTTGATTTTCGAAACCAGATAAAGAAGCTCATGCACATCCAACGTGGTGGCATCCGAGGCTGCCGACCTTTTTAAATCACGGTCGGTGACGATCCCCACAAGCTTTCCTTTTTTCAGCACCGGCAGCATGCGGATACCTTTTTCTTTCAACAGTTTCACCGCCTCATGCATGGAATCCTCCACATCAACGGTAATGACATCTTTACTCATCCAGTTGCTGACTAACATAATCGCACCTCCTTAAATGATTGAATAAACACTACCAGATACTTGTGCAAAGGATATGCCAGGAGGATAACTTGTCGGAGCTGGTGGTAAGTATAAGAATTAGCTAAATATTATTTTAGCAGCAGGGCGTATATAAGTGGGGAGGGAGCTTGTCGGTGTCGGCAATTTTTACAGGATGTAAAAATTTATGGGGCAGATGGCTGCAAACTCGTCTCCGAAATTCGCGGCGGCCTGCCTGATTTCATCCTCGTTCAGGCTAGTGTTTTGCCCCATAAATATAATTAATCTTCTTCCACCGATGTCTTTAACTTCAGGCCGTATTTTTCGATTTTGGAATGTAAGGTGGGGCGGGAGAGGCCGAGCAGCTTGGCCGCCCGGGAACGGTTGCCATCGGTTAGATTCAAGGCCTCACTGACCAGGATGCCGGCGAAATGATCCATTATCTTTTCAAAGGGATGCTTTCCGGCTTCCGAAGTCATTGAGCTGCGCATCCAGCGGCGGATGACGTCTTCGGCCGCTGGCGGATCAGGTTCCCTGGATACCTTCTCACCGCTGAGGGCCTGAATAATATCCTCTGCCTGGATGGGAGCCCCACGGCTAAAGATTAAGGTTTTTTGAATGGTATTGGCCAGTTCACGAACATTGCCCGGCCACTGATTGCTATTCAGGGTTGCAGCGGCATCTCTCGAAATTCCGGGATTTTCCATGTCTAGCTCTGAGGCATAGTGCGAAAGGAAAAAAGTCTGTTAACAGCGGAATGTCATCCCGGCGGTCGCGCAAGGGCGGAAGTGAAATCGTTACCACTTTAAGCCGGTAGTACAGATCCTCACGGAACCGACCGTCCGCCAGGGCGGCCTCCAGATCTCGATTGGTCGCCGCAAGAATGCGTACATCGACAGGTATGGTCCGCCGTCCTCCTAAACGCTCGATGCTTTTTTCCTGCAGCAAGCGCAATATTTTGGCTTGAATGCTGAAGGGCATATCGCCTATTTCATCCAGAAATACCGTACCGCCGTGGGCCTGTTCGATTTTACCCACCCGGCGGTGGGCCGCCCCGGTAAAAGCCCCTTTTTCATAACCGAACAGTTCACTTTCCAAGAGATTCTCTGGAATGGCAACGCAGTTGATCACCAGAAACGGTTTTTCGGCACGCAGACTGTGCTGATATATGGCCCGGGCCACCAGTTCCTTGCCGGTTCCGGACTCGCCCCGGATCAACACCGTCGCGTCGGCGGTGGATACCCGCCCGATGGCCTTGTAGACATCCTGCATGGGTTTACTGCGCCCGACGATGGCTTCTTTGGCTGCTTCATCCGGTGAAACATCCACTTGAACCGGTGTGCGCATAAAACGGCCGGCTTCCAGGGCCTGTTTAATAACTGCCAGCATGTCGGGAATTTCAAAGGGTTTGAGGATGTAATCAAAGGCACCCATTTTGGTGGCTTCAATGGCGGTTTCGGTAGTCCCGTAAGCGGTCATGATGATGACCGGAAGCTTGGGCTCTAAATCGTGAATGGCTTCAAAGGTTTCCAGCCCGTTCATCCCCGGCAGACGGATATCGACAATGACCAGGTCCGGTGACTGGTTTCGAATTATTCCAAGACCGGCTTCACCCGAGGCGGCGCCCTCAGCCGTGTAGCCCTCCTCGGACAAAAGTTTATGAAAACTTTTGCGAAGCTGGTCGTCATCATCAATAATCAGAATCGTACTCATCATTTGGTTCCTTAAGCGGCAGGGAGATGACAAACGTCGTGCCTCCACCCTGGTTTGATTCGATATCCATTCGTCCGTGGTGTTCTGTTAGAATGCGAACAGCAATACTCAAGCCCAATCCCGTACCTTCTTCTTTGGTGGTAAAAAAAGGCTGCAATACCTTATCCCGCATCGATTCGGGAATTCCCGGACCGTTATCGCTTACCCGAATGACGGATAGCCTGTCTTTGGACGGGGTCATCGCTTCTAATTCCCGAATGACAATTGATCCGCCTTTTTCCATGGCTTCGCACGCATTTACCACAAGATTAACAAGTACTTCCTTGAGCTGCTCGGGATCGGCGTCGATTTCAGGCAAATTTCGCTCACGCTCGATGGTCACCTCAACATCATAGGACTTTAAACGATGTTTCAGAAGCACGATGGCCTGATCGACAACGATTGAAGGACTGATGGACTGGATCTTGAGTTTCGGGGGTCTGGAAAATTCAAGAAAATTCTGGACGATGGTGTCGATATGACGGATTTCTTCCGAGATGACGTCAAAATCTTCTTTTTGGGTATCGGTAAACTCCAGTGAACGGTTCAGGCTGAACAGGCGCATTTTCACCGATGTAAACGGGTTGCGGATGCTGTGGGCCATCCCGGCGGCAAGCTTTCCGACCAAAGCCATTTTTTCCGCCTGCAACAGGGATTCACGACTTTTTTGCAGCTCTGACTGGGTTTGGTCAACATTTTGGATCAAGCCCCGCACACCGTGACTGAGCGCTTTGACCTCATCGCCCGCTGCGCTGGGATCATCTTTTCGTCCGACTTCAGCGGTCAGGCGGCGAACCGGTCCCAGGATCTGGGACCCCAGAACAAATGCCAGGAGCACGGCCAGAAAAAAGCCGGCGCCTACGGCTGCTGCGGCGATAATCCTGAGATGGGCGGCCTGGGTCTTACTGTCCGATTTTGCCTGCAGGATTCTTTCTTCATGGATATCCTTGTACATTTCGCAAAATTCAAGCACGGTGAAAAAAAGGTCCCGGACCTGCCGGTGAAGGGCGGTGCCGGCTTCACGCTTACCCGCTTGATAGTATGAGATGACACGGTCTTTGATGGTGATGTATTGGACATATTCGGCCTTGATCCGGTAAAGGGCCTCCCTTTCACGTTCGCTTTCAGCCATTTGCAGGGCAGCGTTTAACCGCTCCTTGAAAATCTGGCGAAATTCGCCCAGTTTCCCCAGCCATGCAGGGTCGCCCTCGATGAAATAATAGGAGAGAAAACCTTTCTGGTTTACCAGAGCAATCTCAAGTGCCTCTGCTGTTTGAAAAGCCGCGATATCTTTTTCCGTGACGGAGGTCAGCAGGTCCTCCATTCGATACGTGTACCAGACGGTAACAAGGCCTCCGGCCATGGTGATGAACACCAGGGCAACCAGAATTACGTAAACACGGGTACGCAGGCCCATTTTCTGCCATATTTTCAAAATTTTTCAACCTCTTACCGTTTGAATTGGGTCGATAATAAGGGACTTTGTCCGGTAAAATCAAGCAAAAATATGGAAGAGGACCATCGGCTTGGTAAGCCTAAACGATAAATCGTAGGTTGGGTTAAGCCGACGGTCTGCAACCAATCTTGTTGGGTTCGCTAGTTTTGTTACTATTTCAAACTTTGAGGTGCATTAAGATAGGCGAACCCAACATAAATTGTGCCTACATCCCGCTTAACCCAACCTACTATATGCGCAAGGGCAGCGAAGTGGATACCCCCTATGCGGACAAAGGACGTTGACGATGGTTGACATCTATCCTGAACTGATTGGTTCCAGGTTCAGGGTTCAGGGTTCAGCGTCGCCGCTGGCCACCGAAAAACCAGTCAAATCGAAAAAGAAACTCTGAAAAAGCGAATATCGAATAATGAATGTCGAATGTCGAATGTCGAAGTAATGTATTCTGTCTATTTTAAAAAAGACAGCGCGCAGCGATTCCACCCTTCAACATTCTGCGGTTCGATATTCGATATTCTGCGGTTCGCTGTTAGAACTATGTGTAGATTCATATGAGGGTTCAGGGTTCAAAGGTTACAACCGATGGACACTGCTCACCATATTGATCAAGATCTGGAATATCCGACATCCCACATTGGGTGAAACGGATTTATAAGCACTATGAGGGAAGAATCCCTTTGATGTAAACCCCTTCAACCCTGAACCCTGAACCTTGAACCCAGAACCCTGAACCTATTACCTATATATCCCCACCTCTTCGTAAAAGAAATTTGACCTCGGCTTTTCGAATTCGCTCGGTCTGCTCATCTTTTCTTTTGCGGGCCGATTCCAGTTTAGCGGTTAATTCCCCAAAGTGGGCCGGCTTTAAAAGATAATCAAAGGCCCCCAGTTTCATGCCTTTCACCGCGCTCTCGGTGGTGCCATGGCCGGTCAGCATAATGACCTCGACTAAGGGGAACCTGTTTCTTATCTCCTTGAGGGTGGCGATACCATCCATGCCCGGCATTAAAATATCCAGTATCACCACATCTATTTCCTTTTTTTCTAAAACTTGAAGGCATTCCTGACCACTATGGGCAGAGGTGACGTTCTCGCCCGCTTCCTCCAGTCTCAAGCCGAGCATTTCCACAAAATCTTTTTCATCATCTACTAACAAAACCCGGGTTGGTATCTTAATCATGATGAATTTTTCTCCTTATTTATGTAAAACGCGACTTTATTTTTTCGACCCAGTTCTCCCCACTGCTTTCGTTAAATGCATCGGTCCCGTTTAGATGCTTCGGCAGCCGGATGCTAAAGCGGGCACCCTGACCGATCTTGCTCACTACCTCAACGGTACCCCCGAGCTTTTCGACAATCCCCCGCGAGACAAATAGGCCCAGGCCTGTCCCCTGGCCGGGAGATTTCGTGCTGAAAAACGGTTCGAATATTTTGTCCAGATTCTCCCGGGGAATGCCTGGCCCGGTATCGCTGACCGTGACCACCTGGCCGTCGCCGACATCTTCGATGGCAATGGTGATGGTTCCTTCGGAATTGACGGCATGAATGGCATTTGTCAGCAAATTCAGCAATACCTGACGTATTTGATAGGAGTCGCTCCAGATAGGATCCAGTGAAGGTTCCATCTGCCGTATGATTTGAATGTTTCTGCTTTGAACCTCATGGGCTGTGAGTTGGATGGCTTCTTCTGCTAATTCCGCTAAATTTACTTCTGCGACGGCCGACTCGGATTTTCCGACGAACCCCAAAAGCTGGTGAGTAATCCGGCTGGCTCTCTCAACGCTTTTTTCCACTTTATCCAACGCCTTGATAAAATCTTCATGACGGGGGATGTCTTTCAGTTCATCTTTGGCGAACAATTGCCGCATCCATCCCGCCGATTCTCTAATAATTGCCAACGGATTGTTTATTTCGTGCGCCACCCCGGCCGCCAGGGTCCCCAGAGAAGCCAGCCGTTCGGTGACGATCATCTGCTGCTCCATTTGATTTCTGTATTGGGCTTCTTTTTTTTCGGCATCCAATCGCTGGATCTTTTCGTAAGCCTGTAATATTTTGTTAAAAAGATGTTCCATCTCGATGGGTTTCATCAAGTAGTCAAAAGCACCTGATTTAATCCCTTCAACACCGTCGGAAGCGGTTGCATGCCCTGTCAGCAGTATCACCTCGGTCTCTGGATATTTATCAGTGATATTCCTCAGGACCTCGATGCCGCTCATACCCGGCATCTTAACGTCCAGCACCACCACATCCATCGATTTTTTCTCAAGAATCGACAGGCATTCATTCCCGTCGGCCGCCTGATCGGCAGCCAGGCCTCTTTTCGCCAGACGCTTGGCTATCGTTTGGCGGAATCCATCTTCATCGTCGACCAGAAGCAGGCGTATGGTTTCCACAGGCATATTTCTCCGTTGATTTGGTTGATTGTGTTGATTGAGTTGATTTACATGCCCCCGCCTTCTTAAACTCTCAACTTCTATCTTTTACACACCTTCTCACCTTCTCACCTTCCCACCTTCTATCTTTTATCCTTCCCTGGTTACTGGTCATTCGTTTAGAGCGTTTAGTTGGTTTGGATCGTTAGGATCGTTGCCAGCTTCGCTGGGTTGATTTGGTTGATTGTGTTGATTGTGTTGATTTACATGCCCCCGCCTTCTCGCCGTCCATCTTTTACATACTTTCCCACCTTCCCACCTTCTATCTTTTACACACTTTCCCACCTTCTCACCTTCAAATCTTCTATTTTTTACACACCTTCCCACCTTCTCACCTTCCCATCTTCTATCTTTTATCCTTCCCTGGGTACTGGGTACTGGTCCCTCGTCATTCGTTAGGGTCGTTAGGCCCGAAAAGCGAACCGCAGAATGTCGAAGGGTGGAATCGCTTCGCTCAATCTTTTTTATAATTGGATAGAATACATTCATTCGTCGTTCGTCATTCGTCACTGGTCATTCGTTTAGAGCGTTTAGATGGTTTGGATCGTTAGGATCGTTGCCAGCTTCGCTGGGTTGATTTGGTTGACTGTGTTGATTGAGTTGATTGGTTGATTGAGTTGATTAAGTTGATTAGGTTGACTGGGTTGATTTCGTTGATTGTGAGCTTCCGAGCTTCTCATCTTCCCAGTCTTCCCACCTTCCTCATTCCCACTTCCGCATTCCAAACTTCCCATCTTCCCTCCTCTCACCTTCCTAACTTCCCAGCATCATAGCTTCCCGTCTCTACTTCCACCTTCCCCTTTCCGCCTTCCTCATTCCCACTTCCGCATTCCAGACTTCCCACCTTCTATCTTTTACACACCTTCCCAACCTCTCACCTTCTCACCTTCCCACCTTCTATCTTTTACACACCTTCTCACCTTCAAATCTTCTATTTTTTACACACCTTCCCACCTTCCCAACCTCTCACCTTCTATCATCCGACACCTGTCCCTCCTACGCTCTGCCCTATGCCTTTTCCTATTTTTTCCGCATTCCGCATTCCAACTTCCGAATTCCTGACACTCGCATCCCGCAACCCGCAACCCGCTTCATACCAGTCCTAAAATTTTCCACCAGACACCCGCTACCAGAATTAATACAACCAGTAAAACGGGAGTGGCAACAACGCCGACCTTTGTCAGATCGGACGCTTTAAAATACCGGTAACTATAAGCAATGGCATTCGGGGGGCAGCCAATAACCAGCAGCATGGCAAAAGAGGTGGCCATGCCCAGGCATAACGCGATCACCGTAGGATCGACCCCTTCGAGTTGGGCCATGGGAATCACAATCGGCAATATCAAAGCCGCAGCGGCGACGTTGGCCATGGCGTTGGTTACAATGGCGCCGAAAATTGCCACGCCGATAAACAGCACCAGCCAGCCGCTGCCTTGTACCAGCGGGAAAAAAAGATGGGCGAAATAAGCGGCCGCACCCGAATTCCCCATGGCAAGCCCCAGCGAAATGCCGCCGCCGAAAATAAACAGGGCCGTGCCCCACTCCAGATTTTTATGAATGTCTTCCCATTCCAAAACGCCGGCCAGAACCAAGGCAGCAACCCCGAGCATGCCGGTTACGGAATAATGTATACCATGAATTCCCTTGGTTAGCCACAGGATGAACGCGATGCCAATGATTACCAGTGTCCGTATTTCAATAGAGCTCCATGCTGCGAGTTCCTCATCGAATTCCGGCAGTTTGTATTGGGGGTCCGGCCGGAAAACCAACCAGACGACGCCGACGGCTACCGGCACGGCAACAATGGCCACCGGCATGGCATACTTGATCCAGTCGAAGAAGGTAATTTCTATGCCGGTGAATTCAAGCAGAAATGCGGCGGCCACCATGTTTCGCCCGCCCCCCACCAGGGTGCCCATACCGCCACAGGAGCAGGCGAACGCCAAAGAGAGCATCATGAATTTTGCTGTATTGGTATGGGGTTCGATATTGGCCGCCCGCATCAATGGCAGCATGGTCACGATTCCGATGGCACAGGCGGCGGCATCATGCAAGAAAGATGATGCCAGGCCCAGACTGATGGCGATGATAAAGGTGAATTTGGTAACACTGCTTCCGGCCTTTTTTGTGATAAAATAGCCCAACCGCTTGGTCAGGCCCGACTTTCCCATAGAGATGGCAAAAATCAAACAGCACATAATAAAGACCACCACCGGATGCATGTACGGCGCCCACGCTTCTTTGACATCCCCGACACCCATGATGACTAAAAAGACACCGATGCAGATGGCCGTGATCTCGAGTGGAATGGGTTCGGCCACAAAGAGAAAAATCAGCATGGCCAGAACGGCCAGAAACCGCTTTGCTTTGGGTGAAAGGCCGTCTACATAGTCAATCCGGAGGCCCTTCAATTTTAGCTTTTCAGCCGTTTCCTGCAGATATATTCCCGGAGATTTAAAATCCTGCGGGCTTTTGACTTCAACCATATATTCACCAGTTGGGTTGTTTACACTAATGACAAGCTTAAATTTATCTTCGATGTGCTGCAATAAGACATGGTTGTCATCCCCTTTTATAGTGAATCGGGTTCCTTCCGGTCTGGGCAGTAAAAGAACAATTATGCAAAGACCCGCGGCCACTCCGAGCTGAAACCACTTTGATTTTAGAAACATCCTTTCCCCTTTCATCCCGCTACTCGTTCCGCTTTGTCACACTATCAGAGCAAAATATTTTATTCGAATTTCAAAAGGTTGTAATGTTAATTGAGAAAATGATCTAAAATTTAAAATGATCTAAAATGATCTAAAATTGTGGTATTCTGTCAATTTTATAAAAAGAGATAGAGCGTAGCGTTTCCTTAATTTTAGGCATTTTAGGCAATTTAGATCACTTTAGGCATTTGTCATCGATCCTGCTTGCGATGCGCATACGCCTCCATGATTTTTTCCAGTAATTCTTCCAGTTCACACGGTTTGGTGAGGTAATCAAAGGCCCCCAGTTTGATCCCCTGTTCGGCAGCTTCGGCTGATCCATGTCCGGTCAGCATGATCACTGCCAACCGGGGGTCCATTATTTTCAGCATTTTAAGCACTTCGATACCGTCCATATCCTCCATCTTCAAATCCAGGACAGCCACATCAAACTCCTGCCCGCGCAGCGCCTGAATGGCCTCAGCACCGCTAAAAGCCTTGACGACATCAATATTCCGTCGTTTGAACCTCTTGGACAGAATGTTTACAAAAGCCTTTTCATCGTCCACCAGAAGAAGTCGAACAGGGTCGGAATCTATGTTTTTAGATGAGTTTGTCATTTTATTAAATTCAGAATTTTCCAGGATCCAAGCTGGATTCAGTCTATTTACGGATTGAAACCAATAAAAAGGTAATAAGCTTAAGGTTGCCAAAAGTTTTTGAAAGTTTCGATTCGGGAGTACTGGAGTGATGGAGTATTGGAGTATTGCAAAATGACATCGAACCTTTTTCCATTACTCCAACACTCCAGTACTCCAACATTAATTAAAATTCAAAGCCCTCTCAATGGAATACCTTCTTTTTGTTATAGGTCCGTTTTTTTGCGTTGTCTACCAGCGTCCGTTTTAAACGGAATGGACGTTAAAAATGTAGTACCCGTTCCCACCGAACTTGCCACTTCGAGTTTTCCACCCATTTTATCTATAATCCCATAGCAGATCGAAAGCCCCAGCCCGGTTCCCTTGCCCACCGGCTTGGTTGTGAAAAAGGGGTCAAATATTCGATCCAGGTTGGCTTCGGGGATTCCTTGTCCGGTATCGGATACTGCGATGACAAGATACTTTTCTCTCTGATACGATGATATCGTCAGAGTACCGCCATCGTGACCCATGGCATCGATGGCGTTATTGATCAGGTTAAAAAAGACTTGCTGCAGCTCGGATGTGGAGACCCTTAAAGACGGAAGGTTTTCCTGGAAATCGGTCCGTATTTCCACCATGCTGTATTTGGCCCGCTGGGATGAAAGCGCCACCAGTTCCTCGAGCAACTCGTTTATATTCACATCCTGAACAGTGGCGTCGGTTTGGCGGGCAAAACTGAGCAATTTGTGGGTAATTTCCTTGCAGCGTTTTCCCTGGGTTTGAATCTGTTCGATGGCCCTTTCGAATTCAGCCTGATTTTCACTTTCGTCAAAGGTTATATCTTCCATTAAATCTCCCATCCAACCGGCTTCCTCCACCATGATGGCAACGGGATTGTTGATTTCATGGGCGATGCCGGCAGCCAATTCCCCCACCGAGGCAAGCTTGCCGGCCTCGACGACTTTTTTGCCCATCAGCTGTTTTTCTGAATCTGCTTTGGCAACCCGCCTGACGAGCGTCCTGGACAGGGTAAAGGCCATGATGATAATGCCAATCAGTCCGATAAATATCAGGACCGTCGTTATCATGAATGTTTTGCTCAGATCGGCAAATGCATCCGCCATCCGTTGCTGGTATACCAGCAACCAGTCTCCGTTTTTTAAAAAGGCCGAAATGTAGATGTTTTCATGCTGGGAGCTGTCCGATCTGATAGTGATACTGACCTCGCTGGGAGAGACCGATGGTTTGGCCAATAATTCAGCGTAAATGGTTTTGCTGGCAATAATATCACTAGAAGGTCTTGTAACCGGCCTTGTTTGCAATTCTCCCTTTTTGTTCAAGATGAACGCAAATCCGGTTTGACCGAGGCGGATATTTTCAACCAGGGTGGTAAATGCAACAAAATCGATCGTCGCCCGTAAGATCCAATATCCACCTTCCCGGCTATTGCGCACTGCAATGATAAAGTGCGGCAGACCCCTGAGTCCTAAAAAGACATCGCTGATAAAATATTCGCTTTGAATTGCCCGACGAAACCATTCGGCCTGCGAGTAATCGGCCTTGGCTAATTTAAAAGGTCCCGCATAGGCGATTTGCCCTCCATCGGCATTGATAACGCCTAAATCAACGAAATCCTGACCAAAATCCTTTTGGAGCGCTGCCAGGCGCTCTTGCAGGAATGATTCATCTACCAGTTTGTCCCGACCACAGCTATCGCTTAAAAAACGAATATCGCTGAGTTTTTCCTGCAAAAAACTGTCGATATTCCGGGTATGGCTGTGAGCCAGTTCACGCAGGTGGTCGTAGACTTTTGCATGATAGGAGGCACGGAATTGATAATAAATCGTGCTGCTGACAAGGATCAGAGGAATAACGGAAACGATGATGATGATCAGGATGATGTTCCGGTTCAACGATCGAAAATAATGATCGGTCAATAGATTATTTTTCGTCATATTCGTACCACCGCGTGCATTAGAATCCGCGTTTTGCCAATATTTCCTTCACATGGGCTTCCCTGATTTTTTCTTCGTGATCGCGCTTTTTCCGGGTGGCTTCTTTGACTTTGCCCATCAGTTGTTCCATGTCACAGGGTTTCATCAGATAATCAAAAGCGCCGAGCTTCATTCCTTCAATACCCGATTCTACCGTGGCATGGGCCGTGAGCATGACAACCTCGATTATCGGGTAGCCTGACTTCATTTTCTTCAGAGTTTCGAGCCCATCCATGCCGGGCATTTTGACATCCAGGATCACCACATCCACATTTTGGTGTTTTTTCAGGGTTTCCAACGCCTCCGGACCACTAAAGGCTGAAATTACATTCAAATCTCTTTTTTTCAGACGCTTGGTCATGGTTTCTACAAAAGGGGCTTCATCATCGACTAACATTACGAAAGAGGGAGTCATTTTTATTTCTCCTTTTGGCCTTAATTTAAAATAAATCAGCTAAGTCTTTGGCAGTTCCGAATCATATATTTGAATTTCTTCTTCTGTTGGTATTTATCTGAGCAAAGCCTGTGCCAAAAACCAAGAGAGTGAGAAAGTGTTCTATTTTATTGAAGAAAGATTGATTCAGGGAATTGCTGAGTTAATAAAAAGGAAGGTGTCGGGGGCTGTGGGTGTCAGGTTTTTTTACAGTTTGTTAAGATTCAGATCTCGTAAAATGCTAGAAAAATAGGCCTTTATTTTGGACATTATCGGGCGTGGTGAAGCCTTCGCAGAGCATAGGTTTCAGGTTTCAGGCCGGCTCTCGCTTTTTCACTACTGACACCTTATATGAAACTACGCCAAAATGGCACGGTTTTCTTGATGATTAAACTGGCCGCTTCGATGGCCGGGCCTGGATTAAACAGCAAACAGATCAGTTTCTTTTTCGATTAGACCAGCCGTTTTTTTGGCTGGCGGCTGGGCTGACACCTGAAACCCGAAACCTGAGTGCCAGTGTCCAATTTTCATGCAATCCTTCGGAAATTAAGGAGTCACGGCTATTTTTCCAAGCTGAATGACGAGGTCTGAATGCTAGAGTTGTGACAGAAATTTAGCCAATCAGCCAGTTACCTCGCCTACCATTTATGACTCGAGGCCCTTTCTCGCCGCCACACCTTTCTGATAGTAGTGTTTTATTTCTTGCATTTCCGTGACCAAATCAGCTTTTTCTATTAGTTCCGGTGGACAATATCGACCTGTGAGAATCAATTCGACCGTTTCCGGTTTTTCATCCACTAAGGAGAGTATATCTTCCATTTTTAGCAAAGAATAGTAAATCGCAACACATACTTCATCCAAAATAACGAGGTCGTATTTTTCGCTTAAAATTGCATCCCGTGCGTGTTGGAATCCGCACTTTGCAGCTTGAAGATCGGTTTTGTTCGGCACCTGTTTGTGGAAAACAAAGCGATCATTGCCATATTGTTCCAATTTTATCCATTGGCTCAGCAGCTGTAAACTCTTTAATTCTCCATATGGAAAATCCTTCATAAACATAACGATAAAGACCTTTAATCCATTGCCGGCTGCTCTTACAGCTTGTCCCAATGCCGCCGTCGTTTTACCCTTGCCGTTACCGGTATAGATCTGAATGTAGCCTTTTGATAATCTATTCATATGATACCTTTTAACTTAGTGCTCCTATTCATAATTACGGTAACATATTAGCCGTAATATTTTCCCCCACAAGGACTCTGGGTGTTGAATGGATTCGATCTTCAATTTCTTTTTTTTGACAGGATTTACAGGATTAATGGGATTTTTTTCGCCTGCGGCGAGATACTCTTGGGCCGAAGGCCCTTCTATCCTGACGATCCTGTCTATCCTGTCTAAAAAATTGAAATTCCTATGCTTTCAAGATAATATCCCCTTCGCTAACGCCGATATCCTTTGCGATCACATGACACTTTACTTTTAAGAGAAAAAATATGGCCCCTTTCTCCTTGGAAAGCGCCTCATAATTTCCCTGTCCTTTACTTATGATGAATTTCGAATAATTAAATACTTTCTTAAATTTTGCGTTACAGGTCCTAAGGATAGTCCCGGGTGCATCAGTTCCCGAAGATAATATCGTCGCGACTTTGTCAATACCCGCCTGGACGGCGTCCTGATAGGTTGCATCATTGATGACAGGCATATCTCTCACAATATATATCACCGGTTTTTTCATTTCCTCTATCAGGATTTTATCAAACACACATTCCCCGGCATTATCCCCGATATACAAAATCTCATGGGTCTCATTTAAACGGTTTCTGAATTCATCGTAATCCAGGATGGCAAAATCCCGTTTTAATGCGTTTTCTATTTCTTCTTCGAGATTGAATTTGAAATTTGCCCCAAAGTCGATTACATTCCCGGCAATCGCAATGCGTATGGCTGTTAGAAGCCTATCGTTGGATGCTTCGACTTTTTTCTTCAAAGCAGGGTATAGTGCCAGGGCTTTTGTGGTACTTTCAATTTTTATTTCCTTGTATGGATCATATTTCCCTGTAATCTCTCTTACCTTCCGGTATATCAGCCTTGCGGTTTCCGGCGGTGTGCTTTCAAGGGGAATATCTTTTAGCATCATGCCAATTTCATCCAACAGGCGTTTAATTTTTTTTTCGTCATCCGTTGCGATTCGTCCTGCCCGAAGAGCTTGATCGAAAAAACAGGGAAAGCAGTCAAGGTATGTTTGCATTTAAGCCCTCATAGCACCGTTAATTTCATTATCGCCAAAAAGAATTCCGAGATTCTCCAGGGCGTTTTCCACCGTATCTTCCGTCGTCTGTAAACTTTCTACCGCGGCATTAGAAAAAACATAAAATGGTCCTTTGCCTTTAAACGATTTCATGGTCAATATAACATCTATCGGATATTTGTTCAAAAGCTCCGCCACCAGAATGCCCTTACCATGTTCGACATGCATAAATGGATTTGCAATCACTATTTTTGATTTGCATTTTAATATTGGATTCGATGCGATGAGCGATGAAATTCGCCTTGTCCAGATCATGAGTTTTCAGGATGATACTGGCTTCAATAAATTTGTAGCGTCCCGAGTTTCGGCCCATGAGATTTTGCATCTCGATCACTTGCGGTTCTGATAAAATCAGCTTTTCAGCCAAGCTCAGGGTCTGGTAATCTAAGGCGATACTGCCTGATAGTGTGGCAAAGGTATATTTCAAACCAAACAAAACCAGGTTTACCCCAATCGCCAGCAAAGCAACTTTTTGGCCCTTTTCCATCATTTTGTTTCTATTTTTATCCTGAATATAGGGAGATCCAGAAATGTTTTCGATATAACTTCATTCATGATAAGTCTCACGAATTTTCATATAACCTTTTATAAAGGCATCATTTTCTTCAGGAGTGCCTATTGAAACCCTTATAAACCCGGGTGACAATTGATTTGAGAGATCCAAAATTTGAATGCCCATGTCATCCAATTTTCGCACGAGGTCGGGAATGTCTGTCTTTGCAAGCAAGAAGTTGGTGGTACTTTGATATACCTGAATGGCTGATTCATTTAGTGTGTTCCATACGCGTTCTCTTTCTGCAATGACTCGACTAACGTTTCGCCTCATATAAGCAGGCTTTTGCAGCGCGGCTATTGCGGCAAATAAACCGGCTCTGGGTAAAAGCATATAAAATGAAGAAAACGCTTCGATAAAAGCCTCTCCGGCGACCATATAGCCAATTCGAGCGCCTGCCAGGCTAAAGGCTTTGTCCATGGTTCGCGTAATTGCAAGATTGGGGTGATCATGTACCATATCCACAAAAGTCACCTTTGAACACTCATAGTAGGCTTCATCGACCACAAGCAGTGCGGCGGTATTTTCGACGATAGACGCCACCATCTGTCGATCCAGGAGAATTTTACCCGTCGGATTATTCGGATTGTCTATAATCAGAAGGCTGGGTTCCTGCAACTGATCCAACAGGAGATCAACGTTCAAATCAAAGTCCGGCGGGCTAAGCCGGATGCCGACCAACTTTGTGGCAAACTGTTTTGCAGCTTGCACAGTGGGAAAAAATGATGGGCTTACCATTATGATTTTCCTTCCTTTCGAAAGGGTGTGAATAATCTCCCTTAACAGAAGATCCGATCCGGCGCCGAGGATAATATGCTTTTTAGAAACTCCGGAGTAGTCAGCTAAAAGTCCACGTAACCGATCCAGATTTTCAGGGTCAGAGTAGCGATTCAAATTCGATAAACCCTTCCGGGCGGCCTCAAGGATCTCTTTTGGCGGAAGATACGGCACCTCATTCATGTTTAGCTTAATGGGTTTTTTCAGCATCTGACCTCGACCATCATTTCTTCTTTATAGCCAACCGTAACCTGCAGATATCCGGAGAGAAGCTTATCCACCTCAAAATCACCGGTATCAACCCGCAGGCATTCCAACCGGTTTATCTTATCTCTGGTTCCA
>PVMK01120571.1_pt1 | contig 94042 bp, 123 predicted proteins | sample 1853481 | NCBI WGS metagenome assembly PVMK01 (sample SAMN08533507, study PRJNA380276) | Marine sediment metagenome, whole genome shotgun sequencing project.
TTTTCTTGATGTCTCTCTCCCCGTTTGGCAATTTCTTTTCTACGGCACTTAGAACTGCATGTGCATTACTGCCAAGTCTGCATCTTCCATTGATCTCGTCTCCAATTTACACGCTATGATAAGGATCTCTTGCTCTTACCTTTGATTGAGGTTCTAAATCTTTGTAAAAATGACTCAATTGGTGCATCATATGGGACTGGTGCTGGCATTTTTCCTCTGGGCCTAAAAGCTGACCCAAGTCTTCCTACAAGTGGCATGACTGTGTCTGCCAAAAAGAGTCATATTTGTTATGAATTTTCGAGACTCTCTCTTGTTGCTGCAAATTTGTCTAGATCTTCAGCTGTTCCAATGACTGCATCAGCTTTGCTGCCTTTGCTTCTGTACCATATCTCCTGTTGCCATTACACACACAGTGGCGGGAGAACTTGTCTTTGGAAGCTGAACTATCTCGTTTAGGGCAAATCCTTTCTTGACATCAATGTCTTTGAAGGTGACATGATTAAATCTCTATAGCCTGTGTGAATTTTCTCTGTTTGAGCTTTCTGCCTTTACTGTCTATCACTCTCAACTAGTTGTGCCTCTGTAATCATTACGAACATTTCCGAGAGAGCCTACTTAAAATCGTTTAGTGAGTTTAGCTTTCCTGATTATTGTATCTTTAAACTCGAAAATTTCACTTTTTCTAGAATGATAGTTGTCAATTCAGATGCAACATCTATCACAAAACCTACATTATTAAATCTCTTTGCATAGATTTTCTGAGCACGTTGCATAGATTCGATGAACTGGATATGAATTGCTATTATGAATTGACAAAGATGGTTCTATTTCTGTCCCTGCTCTTTGTCAAAAAAACTTGGGCATCAACGCGTCTGTGCTTTACAGTAGAATCAAGACGCTTACTGAGGAAAAAACTGATCAAAAAATTCACCGTAGCATAATTGATGACTCTCTTTTAGGTATTGTGTAAAGGCTCTGTTGGAATCAATCGCGATCCTAAACTCAAAGGATGCAATTCAGAAAAAACTCATGGATACACCTGAAGTTGTCTCAATTTCAGAAGTTACTGGCAGATTCGACATGCTCATCATAGTTATGCTGACAGAACCTTGAAGCCCTACATACTGTGGTAATTGAGAAAATTGGAAAAATTGAAGGTATTCAAAACACTGAAACTTTGTTGAATTACAAAGAACCGACAAAGATCCTGTGTATCTTATCTCAATAATTATTGGAGTTTTTCGTCCCACTTGCCTTCATTGATCTCGGCAGTCATTTCTTTTGGAGTTTTTCCTTCTACTTTTACTCCTAGTGCCACACAGGTTCCAATGATGGACTTTGCTACTGACTTTAATGATGTAGCATAAGATTTCTCCAGTTTGGTATTTGCTACTTTGACAATTGCGTCCATTGTGACATCGCTGACCCACTCTGTTCCTGATGCGCCTGATCCTTTTTGGATTCCTGCCTCTTTCAGAACGAGTGCGGCAGCTGATGGAATCCCGATCTCAATTCCATTTTTTTGTGTCACGATCAACTGACAACGGTTACTGGAACTTTCATTCCTCAAAGTCCTTGGTTTTATCATTAATGGCGTTTGATTACTTCCATTATGTTGACTCCTAGCGGACCTAACGCTGGACCTAATGGCGGACCTGCAGATGCTGCTCCTCCACCTGTTACAAGTGATGATACTTTTTTGAGGTTCTCCCATGATTATTCGCTCTTACCATGAAAAATTTAATCCTTACTGACGCTCGCACTCGATCAGTTTCAGATAGTTGGCGTCTACTGTTACTGGTAATTGGTATGCTGCATCAAGCAAAACCACGGTTGCTTCTTCTTGTCTCAGCATCTATTCTAGTTATGGTGGCTTTCATTCCTTTGAATGGACCGCCTGTGATCTCTACTGATGTTATCTACTGCTAATTGTGAAACTGTGGATTTCTTGATAAGATATCCTTCAATGTCTTTATACTCTAATTCCCCACGAAGTTGGCCTCGAATGTGTCTAACCCCTTCTACTGCCATATAGGCATCGCTGGGATTAATTGCCTCAATTACTACGTAGCCTTTTAGGTTATCTACAAGTAAAACAGATTGAATATTGATTTTATTTGCATTAGCTTTTGCCTCAAGCAATCGCATTACAACTTTTTCTTGCCCACCTGTTGTTCTTATGGCAAAAAGATGAGATTTTACTTCTTCTGACATTTTTATCCACTAAATGTAAACACTGAAAAGACAAATTGAATTGTAAAGCCTATAGCACCAACACCTGCTATTCCCAAGAGAACCAATCTAAGGTGCTGTGAATACTCATCTCTATCTGGCTTTTTGGCCATCTTCATGGTATTTGCCATATTTCTCAAAGTCTGTCTAGGATTCATTGTCAGAAATTAATCCGGTGTCCTTATATTCTTATTCCAAGAAAAATATTAAAAATTCCTATGATATGAGCAGGTTTTTTTATTTACTGGGAATAATACTGTCACTTATCTCATGGAACTATTGGTTGCATATCAGGATGATCCTGCAGGAAACAACATGGCAAAATTTCTTTCTCAAAAAATGAGAAAAGACGGTGAAATTTTTCGAGGAGAAAATTATGATCTTCTAATCATTTCTACCCCTGCAATTTCAGCTGATTGGTTAGATGAAAAATATGATTATGATGGATTTATTTTTCTCTCAAAACATGCCGCAGAATCTGGAGTTTTGGCTCTGACATGTCATAGCACAGGAAATTTTTCAGAGGCAAAGTTTGGAGGAAACAACAAACAAATGGCTATCCCTCATCCTGACATTCAAAAAAAATATCTTCAAATGCTCTGGGAAAATAAATCACAATTTTCTGATTTTCAAATTACTATAGAGGCTACTCATCATGGACCAACGGCCTTGAGTAAACCGACAATTTTCATTGAAATTGGAACAACTGACAAACAATGGGCTGACATATCATTGTGCAATTCAATTGCAATTTTGGTCGACAAAGTACTTTCTGAAAATATTACCTCAAATCCTGTTGCCATTTGTTTTGGTGGAACCCATTACCCTGAAAAATTTACTGACGAATTACTACATGGAAAATTTGCATTAGGAACAATAATGCCCAAACACGCATTAGATAATCTTGATGAAAATATGTTTTCTCATATTTTAGAGAGAAATAAAATAGCAAAAGCAGCTCTATTAGATTGGACAGGGTTGGGATCAAACAAGAAAAAAATAATTGACTTGCTAGAAACAACTGATCTTGAGGTAATAAAATTATGAATCTTGATAAAAAAATATACAAAAAATTACTTGAAGTTCCAAAAGGAAAAATTACTACTTATGGAGAATTGGCCAAGGCCGTAGGTTTTACAAATGGTCAGCGAGCAGTTGGCAAAATTATGAACAAAAACCCTTACCCTGTAATTATCCCCTGTCATAGAGTAGTAAAGTCTGATGGTAAAGTTGGGGGATATGCATATGGCGAAGAAATTAAAACAAATATGCTAAAAAAAGAAGGAATCAAAATTCGTGATGGTAAAATTATAGATTGGGAAAATACGATTTATAGGTTCTAGGATTTTCTTTTTGTTATAGTCTCTTCCATTAATAATCGCAAATGAGCCTTATTTCTTACCGTGTTTCCACCTATCTTTTTGTAAAGTGCCCAAAATTCTGGATTTGTAATATCTTTTCTATCTTTTGCAATTTTTATTAGTCTTCTTAAGGCACGAACCTTTGCTACATAGACCTCTTTTTTGCCCACACGTGCTCCTTTTCTACCTTTTTTTGATCCTTGGCCGGTACCTCTCTTATTTTTCTGGTCTTTCTTTTTTTGAGCTCTTCCTCTAGAGGTTCCTGTAAATGGTCTAACCTGGATGGTATTTGCCGTAATTAAACTGCGAATATTTTCTCTTGTAATTGCATCTGCTACATCATCAAGATGATCAGAATCAAATTTTATTCTATGAACTCCGACACCTACTACTCTTGATGCCAATCGTTTTTTAGCTTTAAGATTAACTACCACTTACACTCACTCTCGCATTAAAAATTTTAAATTTATTTTCAATTGCTTTTATAATTATCTCTTTTCTCTTTTTAGTTCCAAGGCTATGACCAAATCTTATACCATCTGTTTTTGGATTTAGTTTATCTAAATCCCCCATTGTAAAAACTAGATTATCTGTATATCCTGAAGGATGAAGACCTCTAGATTCCTTTGGTCCGCCATAACCTACTTTTACTAGACCTGGTCTGCCACGACTTTTTTGCTTTCTTTGATGGTGATCAACTCCTTTTGGTTTTCTCCAATTGGTCTCTAATCTTTTGTAACGCCAGCTTTCTGGTCTTACAAAGTCGGGATTGTGTCCCTTTACTTCTTCTCGTTTAGCTAGCTTGTCTTTATTGATCGGCATCAGAAGAACTTTTGAAATTTTACATAAATACGTTCCTAGACTAAAAAATACTAAATCATAGGAAAGAGATAATAAGGAAAATTAAGTCGGATCGAAATATCTCATGACTGGACTTGGGATTAAAAAAATTATTTTCATTGGAGGTTACTCCATTGACTGAAGTGGTTGGATCTTGCCGAACTGAAAAATTCTCATCGCAAATAAGCGAATTTGGAATAACTCCTTCTAAAATTTTCAGAAACCTCACTCCGGATGAGCTAGTAGAATATGCTGTAGATAGGAAGGAAGGAGAGGTAAACTCGACTGGATCTCTTTCAGTCAATACTGGAAAATATACAGGTAGATCACCTGACGACAGATTTATTGTATTAGATGATGTAACTCGTGATACAATTGATTGGGGTAAAATCAATCACCAATTTCCAACTGATAAATTTACAAAAATTCTTGAAAAGATGAAAAATTTTGTCAATAACAAAGAACTTTTTGTATTTGACGGATTTGTAGGAGCAGATAAAGAAACACGTTTACCAATTAGGGTAATTAATGATCATGCATGGCAAAGTCTCTTTGGAAGACAACTTTTCATTAGACCTTCAAAAGAGGAATTAGAAAATCACACACCTGAATTTACGGTAATGTGTATAAATGAATTTGAGTCAAAACCTGAGATTGATGGTACTAGGTCCAATGTTTTCATACTAATTGATTTGACTAGAAAAATTGTATTGATTGGGGGAACGAATTATGCAGGAGAAATGAAAAAATCAATGTTTGGTGTTATGAATTTTCTTTTGCCAGAACGTGGAATATTTCCAATGCATTGTTCTGCAAATATTGGAAAAAATCAAGACACTGCATTATTCTTTGGATTATCTGGAACTGGAAAAACTACTTTGTCAGCTGATCCAAATAGACACTTGATTGGTGATGATGAACATGGTTGGTCCGATAATGGAACATTTAATTTTGAAGGAGGATGTTACGCAAAATGTATTAATTTAAGCCAAGAAGCAGAGCCAGAAATTTGGAATGCCATTAAACCAGGTGCAGTTTTAGAAAATGTTGTACTAAATGATGGAAAACCTGATTATGACGATAGCGCATTAACTGAAAACACACGTGTAGCATATCCGTTGGATTACATTCCGGGGATTGTTGTCCCAAGTGTTGGTGGTCATCCAAAAATTATTATTTTTCTTACTGCAGATGCATTAGGAGTATTACCACCCGTTTCCAAATTAACAAAAGAAGGAGCAATGTATCATTTCATGTCAGGATATACCAGTAAGTTGGCAGGAACTGAGCGTGGTATTAAAGAGCCAAAATCTGTATTTTCAGAATGTTTCGGAGCACCATTTATGCCTAGGTCTGCAGCAGTTTATGCCAAACTCTTAGGTGAGAAAATTAACAAGCACAATACCACTGTATACTTGATCAACACTGGATGGTCAGGTGGACCATACGGTATTGGCGCTAGAATCAAGATCAAATACAGTCGAGCTATGATTACGGCTGCATTAACTGGGGAGCTAGATCAAGTCGAATACAGACATGATGAATTATTCAACTTAGATATCCTACAAAGGTAGATGGTGTACCGCCGAAATCTTAGATCCTAAAAACACTTGGAATGACAAAAACTCCTATCAGAGATCTGCAAAGAGTCTGTCTAAAAGGTTTATGGAAAATTTTGAGAAATTCAATGATGTTTCACCAGAAATAAAAAATGCTGGACCTAGACTCGCATAGATTTTGCTGTTCTGGTAATCTTAGACCTACTAACCTACTATTACGCAATTACAGCAATTATTCCAATCTGCTTTTCTGGAAGATCAAACAATTCAAAGGGTTTGGAAGAACTCCAAGACCGAATTTACCTCAATTATTTCAAAAGGCATCAAAGGATTCATCGTCTACCAACTCTTATCTTGGCTTCCACCAATACTCTCCATTTTCGTAAACATTCACTGATGCACTCTTGTCAGAAGGAGTGGCGATGTAGTGTCTGTACTTCCATCTTTGCTATTTGTCACAGAAATTTTTGCATAAGTCCATGGTTCTGGATGATAAATTCCAAAGTTTAATTTCCATCTTCTTGCGATACTGAGATTGATCCTTCTGTAAAATGAAGTAAAAATGGAATTTCATATCTATCGTCATTTTGATTTACAATAATTCTTCCTTCATAATCCCCAAATTCCTTTTCTAGTACATTCATCTTGATCTGTAAATTATTTCCTTCAAGAACATTTGAAAATTGTATAAACTCTGGTCCTTCGAAGGAAATCTCAATATTCTCCAATGATCCATTAAGTGACTTTAATTCCAATACTTGTTCTACAATTAGGTCATCAGAAGAAATGATTTGAACAAAATGAGGGGGTTGAATCACTAAAGTTGCATCAAATGCCCTTGCAATGTTTAATCTCCCTGTTCCTGCATCATTAAGGGAAAACTCTTGACCATAAGCATCAGATACAGGCTCAGATGTAGTCAACAAAAGTGATTTTATTTCATGGTGATGAATTCCAGGGTTCTTTTGAATCAATAAAGCTGCAGCTCCACTGACGTGGGGAGCAGCATAACTTGTCCCACTTGTAAAATTATAGGCCGCGTTATTTTGAGTGGTATTGATGTATGCTCCTGGTGCCACAATATCAGGTTTAATGTAAAAAGGCGAAACAGGTCCTCTTGAACTGAAATGAGCTACAAAATCTGGATTGAAAAAAAGATGAAGACTAGCAAAATTTTCTCTTTGAATTATTTCTCTAATTTCTAAACCTTCTTCTCTATCAATTGATACTACCGGAATTCTTGGTTGGTATCCTGACTCAGCAAACTCATGTGTTAATTCCCCAAGAAAAATCCCTGGTTCATTATTGTAAACTATCAATGCCTTTGCACCTGCATTTGCAGAATTTTCTTCTTTGATAGAAAAATAAAGTAACTCTCCTTCAACATCACTTCCTCTTTCTACTAAAAGAATTGAACCTGTTACATTAATCTCTGCAATGTCTTTTTCTTTTCCATACTCTCCAAACGTTATTGGACCTTCTATTGGCTCCTCTAATTTGGAGGAACCAACCATGGGGATCACCGTATATGGTTTTTCATTTACTTCCAAAGTTGCAACCAAACTTGAAGTTAAATTATTGTATGTTGCACCTACAGTTACTGATCCAAAATTTCTCCCTGGACTTCCTATAGTTCCAATGCCAGGACCATCATTTCCAGCAGCAGTAACTACAAAGATTCCCTTTTCTAACGCTTTGTTTACAGCTTTTTCAATTTGAGTATTTGTTTTGTTTACACCAAGACTAATGTTAATAATATCTGCCTTGTCTTCAATAGCTTTTTCAATTGCTTTGATGATTAAATCAGAAGATACTGCATTACCATCTTCAGAAACCTTGTAGGCTAAAATTTTGGCTTTTGGAGCTACTCCTTTAATTTGACCATCTGCTGCAATTACTCCTGCGACTTGTGTACCATGACCATTATTGTCCATTGGTAATTCACCATCCTGAATGAAATTATATCCTCCAACTACTTTTCCTTCTGGCCCCCATCCCAAAAGATCTGGATGGTTAAAATCAACTCCTGTATCTATCACTGCAATCTTTATTCCCTCTCCATTTATCCCATCTAATCTAGGAATTTCTGTTCCAATAAATGGGACACTTTTGTCAAGATACAAATCAAATCCCTCATCGGTATCAATTAACTCAAATAAAATTATTGAGGACGATAGAAGAACTATCAAAGAAATGACAACTTTGAATTTCACAGATTTTCTAGTATTTTTTAGCAAGTAAAAACCAATTGGCTTGTAAAGCAATAAATTGAATAACCAATGTTGGTGTTGCATGGGAAAACATACACTTCCTGAAATGCCATATGCTTATGATGCATTAGAACCTCATATTGACGCAAAAACAATGGAGATTCATCACACAAAACATCATCAAGCATACACCGATAAACTAAATGCAGCTCTAGAAGGTTGTCCTCAAGAGATCCAAGATAAAGATATTTTAGATATCCTATCTGATCTTAATCAAGTACCTGAGGACAAAAGAGGTGCAATTAATTTTAATGGTGGTGGTTTTGATAACCATAGGTTATTTTGGAACAACATGAAGGCAAATGGAGGAGGAGAGCCAGGAGGGTCTATTGCTGATGCAATTAATGATTCCTTTGGAAGCTTTTCTGACTTTAAAGAGAAATTTTCATCTACTTCTGCAGTAATTCAAGGAAGTGGTTGGGGATGGTTAGTATTCAATCCCTCTTCAGGAAAGGTTGAGTACAAAGCAATGCCAAATCAAACAAGCCCCAGAACTGAAGGGTTAGTACCTCTTTTGGGATTAGATGTTTGGGAGCATGCATACTATCTAAAATATCAAAACAAGAGACCAGACTATATTGCATCTTGGTGGAATGTAGTTAACTGGGATGAAGTTGAAAACAGATTCTCAAAAGCAAAATAAAGTTCAATCTTTATTTTTTTATTCATTTTTTTGATTTTTAATTTTACCTTATGAATCAATTTATAACCATCTGAAAATGATTTGTTGTAAATGAGTGAGGAAAAGGCACAACAGTTAATGCAACAAATGCAAATGCTTGAAACTTATTTTGTTGATTTATCCCAAAGAGAAGGAACTCTTTATGGTGTTTTAAGAGAAGCAACAGCTGCAATAGAGTCAATAAGATCACTCAGTCAAAAATCTGATTCTGAAGCTTTGGTCCCAGTTGGCATGGGTACTTTTGTAAAAGCAAAAATTGCATCTAATGATAAATTTATTTTGAATATCGGTTCAGGTATTTCTTTAGAAAAAGATTCTACTTCTGCAATAAATTATCTTGAAGCAAGAATCAAGGAAATAGAAATGGCAATACAAGACAATTCTGCTAAAAAACATGATGCAGCAGCACAATTAGAACAAGGAAAAAATCAAATTAATCAATTAATGCAGGCAGAATCTCAAAGTAGATAAGGTTAAAACAATGTTTGATAAACTTCGTACTGCATTTTCAGATGCAGCAAAAAGTCTATCCGAAAAAGAGCTTAATGAAAAGGATATTGAAGACGTTTTATTTCAATTGGAAATTTCTCTTCACGAATCAGACGTCGCTAGTGAAGTTATAGATGAAATCAAATCTGATTTGAAATCCAGACTAATTGGGACCAAAGTAGATAAAAATGAAATTGAAAAATTTGTAAAAGACAGTCTGATTTCTACAATTTCATCTCTATTTGACTCTGCAGGAAAAGTTGACATTTTTGAACGAATCGATGAAAAAAAGAAATCTGGACAACCATTTTTGATCTTATTTGTTGGAATCAACGGAACGGGAAAAACAACATCGCTAGCCAAAATGGCCTACATGCTACAACAGAAAAAATATTCTGTAGTTGTAGCAGCTGCAGATACTTTTAGGGCAGGTGCAATAGAGCAACTACGAGAGCATACAAATCGTTTGAATCTTAAACTAGTTGCTCAGAATTACAATTCCGATCCAGCCGCAGTAGCTCGGGATGCTGTTCTTTATGCAAAATCGCATAAAGTTGATTGTGTCTTAATTGATACGGCAGGAAGAATGCAAACAAATCAAAACTTGATGGAACAAATTAGTAAAATCACCAAAGTCGTAAACCCTGATTTTAAAATTTTTGTGGGTGATTCTCTTGCGGGAAATGATACTGTAAACCAAGCAAAAGAATTTTTTGAACATGTAAAATTTGATGGCACTATTCTAACAAAAAGTGATGCAGATGCACGAGGAGGTGCAGCACTTTCTGTAGTCAAAATAACTTCAACTCCAGTGCTTTACGTGGGAACTGGACAGGAATATCCAGATCTAAAGGAATTTGATAAGGAAACTTTCTTGGAAACTGTATTTGGTTCATTAGACAATACGGATTTAAAGAAAATAGAACCAGCACCTGAACCAGAACCAGCACCAACACCTGAACCAGAACACGCAGCAGAACCAGCACCTGAACCAGAACCAGCACCTGAACCAGAACCAGCACCTGAAACAAATGGAATGTCCGATGATCCATTTGAAGGAATTTCTGATGAAGATATTTCAAAATATTCTGAATTATTTGAAGTTCCACCTCCAGAGAACGATAACGAAGCAAAACAATTGAGTAAGAAAATCAAAGAATGGACCAACAAAGGAAGACCAAAACCTGGAGATAATACTAAACTAGTACCCGAAGGTGAATTAGAAGAAACAAAAACTAAAGGTGAAGATCAAAAACCAGATAAAGAAGAAAAGAAACCTAAAAAGAAAAGAGGAACATTTGGATTCTTTAGAAAATGAAGTTAAAAACAAAAAATTTACTCACTTTAGCGGAACTGTCCAAACAAGAGTTTTCTCAATTAATTGATTTTTCTATTAAACTAAAAAGAGAATTGAAAAAAGGTGGTAACAAACCTTTGTTGAAAAATAAAACTTTGACTATGATTTTCCAAAAACCTTCTACAAGAACACGAGTAAGTTTTGAAATCGGTATGTTCCAATTAGGAGGTTATGCAATAAATCTGTCCTCAAACGACATGCAATTATCAAGGGGTGAATCAATTGAAGATACTGCAAAAACACTCTCACGATATACTGATTGTATAATGGCAAGAGTTTATGATCATGATTTATTGGAAAAACTATCAGAATACTCTAGCGTACCAGTCATTAATGGCCTTTCTGATTCATTTCATCCATGCCAAATTCTCGCAGATTTTATGACAATTAAAGAAAAGAAAAGAAAACTCAAAGGACTGAAACTCGCTTGGATAGGTGATGGTAACAACGTTTGTAATTCAATGATTTACGGGTGCTCATTATCAGAAATGAAAATGTCTATAGCAACACCGAAGGGGTTTGAACCAAAGAGAAATGTTGTTAACGAGGCTAGAAAATTTACCGATATCGAACTGACAACTGATCCCTTAAAGGCCATAAAGAATGCCGATATTGTTGTAACTGATACATTTACCTCTATTCATGATCGTGATCCAAAAAGAACAAAAAAATTCATTCCAAAATATCAAGTGAATTCTAATTTAATGAATCATGCAAAAAAGAATGCAATCTTTATGCATTGTCTTCCGGCAAAAAGAGGAAGTGAAGTAACATCCTCTGTTATTGATGGACCACAATCTGTTGTTTGGGATGAGGCAGAAAATAGATTGCATACTCAAAAAGCATTACTTACTTTTCTAATTCACGCTTAACGTATATAAGAGAAGGTTCAAAATCGAGTTCTGTAGATGGCCTATTCAAAAATATTGAGAAGACTTCGAGAGCAAAAGACCAATTATAAAAAACGCGGTACCATGTTAATGGGTAAACGCGAATTTATCACTGTCAATATTTCTAATCAAAATACTTTGGTTCAAATCTTAAAACCAGAAATTGCTGGAGATAAGGTTATTGCTTCAGCACATTCTCGAAATTTACTCGAAAAAGGATGGAAGGGCTCAAGAAAAAGTGTGCCTGCTGCGTATCTAACTGGATATATTGCAGGAAAGAAGGCTATTGGTAAAGGATCAAAAGGAGCAATATTGTATACTGGGACAAAAAAATACACTCAGAGAATGGCCGCAGCTCTAAAGGGAGTAATTGATGCAGGTTTAGAAGTTCCAGCAAATTCCGAAACTTTTCCACCCGATGAAAGAATCAACGGAGAACATCTTACTGTAAAAAATGATATTTCACAAATTAAATCCAGTATTGATAATGAGGTCAAATAGAAGTGAGTCAGACAACACAATCTAAACCCGCACAGGGTAGTCCAGGACAAGGCGGTAGACCAGGACAAGGCGGTAGACCAGGACAAGGCGGTAGACCAGGACAAGGCGGTAGACCTGTACAATATGGCGGAGGTAGACCAGGACAGACTAACAGAAGACCTAGACGAGAACCCGAACCAGAAATATGGATTCCAAAAACAATTTTGGGAAACAAAGTAGCTTCTGGAGAAATATCATCTATTGAAGAAATTATCGAGGCAGGTTTACGAATTCAAGAGGCTGGTATTATCAAAAAACTACTTCCAGATCTAAAAAGTGAAGTAATTGATGTAGGAATTATTCAAAAGATGACTTCTAATGGGCAATCAACTAGATTCAAAGCAATTGTTGCAGCCGGAAATGAAAATGGTTACTTGGGAGTAGGCCAGGGAAAATCAAAACAGATGAGAATTGCTATCGAAAAGGCGACAAACCAGGCCTTTCTTAATGTAAGCCCAATAAAATTAGGATGTGGAAGTTGGGAATGTAGATGTGATCAAAAACATTCTGTACCATTTAAGATTCGAGGCAAGGGAGGAAGTGTTACCATTGAAATTATTCCTGCTCCTCGTGGATTAGGATTGGTAGCTGGAGGAAAAATAAAGCGATTATTGGAATTAGCAGGACTAAAAGACGCATGGACCACAGCAAAAGGATCCACCCCTACCATGAATTCTACTTCTAAAGCAATATTGGAATGTCTCAGACAAACATTTAGTCAAGGTTGATAAAAATGGCAAATGCTTATCTCGTCGTTAGAATAAAAGGTCAAGCAGATGTCCCATATTGGGCAACTACTACTATGACTTTGCTTAAACTAGATAAAAAATATCGTGCCACAATTTTACCTGCCAAGGACAATACCTTGGGAATGCTAAACAAGGTTAAACATTACATCTCTTGGATTGAATTGGATGTTGAACTGGCAAAGGAACTTCTTGATAAAAAAGCAAGAAAATCAGGATATCAAAAAGTAACTCCGGAAGATCTTAAAGAACTTGGTTTCAATAGTATCGATGAACTTGCTAAAGCATTAGCTGAGGGCAAGGCAACTTTATCAAAATTAAAACCTCTTAAACCTTGGTTTGCTTTATCTCCTCCAAGACACGGATTCAAACGAAGTACAAAAAAATTGTATGGACAGAAAGGAGTTCTTGGATTAAACAAAGAACTTGGAACAATCGTAAGGCGTATGATCTAAAATGGCAACAAGACTAAGAAAGACAAGACGACTTCGAGGAGGCAGAAATATGGGATGGGGACAAGTAGCCCAACATCGCGCAAGTGGTCATAAAGGAGGTCTTGGGATTTCTGGCATGATGAAGCATCATTATAGTACCATGCTAAAAGATTTTCCAGACCATTATGGTCATTCTTCTACTCATCCACCTCACCCAAATATTACCAGAAAATGGGCTAGCGTCCGTGATCTTGATGACTTGTTTTCAAAGTTCGGAAAAGAAGAAGGAGGAAAGAAAATTATAGATCTTGCGAAAGCAGGCTATGATAAATTGCTTGGTGGTGGTAAACCATCTGGTACATACACTGTTAAAGTACGTCAATTTACGGCTAGAGCCGAAGAGAAAATCAAATCTGTTGGGGGAGAAGTGTTAGCTGAGAATGGCTGAGGGTAGCTTTACTAGTATTATTCGAAAAATTGTTTTCAGAGTAGAACCATATCTTCCTCAGGTACCCAAACCAAAAAAGAAAATTTCTCTCCAAACTAAATTACTTTGGTCAGGAATTTGCCTTCTAATCTATATGATAATGGGTCAAACTCCATTATTTGGCGCAACAGCACCTGAATTTGATTTTTTGCAGTTTGCAAGAGTAATTTTTGCTTCCCAACAAGGAACTTTAGTTGAGTTAGGTATTGGACCAATAGTTACCTCTGGTCTGTTGATGCAATTACTTAGAGGTTCTGATATTTTGAAATTTGATTTCAAAAAACCAGAAGAACGAGGAATATTTCAAACCGCAACAAAACTTGTTACTTATGTTGTGATAGTTGCCGAATCTATTGTTTATGCAATTGCAGTTTATGGCCCTGGTGTTGCGGAGCCGTATGTAATGTATGTAATGATTGGACAATTAATGGCGGCCTCTATCATTATCATGTTCTTAGATGAATTAATCCAAAAAGGTTGGGGTCTTGGTAGTGGAATCAGTTTATTTATCATGGCAGGGGTTTCCCAGCAAATACTTTGGAGTCTGTTTAGCCCATTACCTGCCGGAGACGGAGGAATGATTGGTATATTCCCGTATATTGGCCAGTCAATAATCGAAGGGGATTTGACAAATGTTTTCTTCCGGTCAAACCAATTACCGAGCATCTTTGGATTGTTTTTGACGGTAGGCATTTTGCTAATTTTGGTATTCACACAAGGTATGAAAATAGAGATTCCTATTGTTTCCACAAAGTATAGGGGATTCGCAGCAGTTTATCCAATTAAATTGATGTATGTTTCTAATATTCCAGTAATTTTAGCATCAGCTCTTACCGCAAATGCAGTATTCATGTTCCAAATGCTTTGGGCAAACACAAACCCGCGAAACAACAACTTTTTCATGAATATATTGGCTCAATTCGATCCAACTAGCCCATCAACACCGATCGGAGGAATAATTTACTATATTACTCCACCAAGGGGACTTGAATTGGCATTGTTGGATCCTATGCGTGCAGTAGGATATGTCTTGTTTATGATTGGAATAGTTGTAGTATTTGGAAAACTATGGGTAGAGCTTGGAGGTTTATCTCCCAAAACTGCTGCTCAGAACTTACTGGATGCAGATGTACAAATTCCTGGATTTAGAAGATCAAACAAACCAGTTGAAGCTCTTCTAAACAAGTACATTCCATCAGTTACAATAATTGGATCAATGATTCTTGGCTTATTAGCTGGCGTATCTGACGTTTTAGGTGTCTTTGGTTCCGGTATTGGAATTTTGCTTATGGTAGATATTCTAATAAATTATTACACTCAACTAGTAAGAGAACACGTTGAAGTTGTAATGCCGCGATTGGGTGCTTTACTTGGTAGAAAGTAAAAAAATCATTGTAGTGGGAATTCCTGGTGTTGGGAAAACTACTCTTATCAATAAGATAGCCGAAATAATTAAAGAACGTAACAAGAGCGTTAATGTTACAAATTTTGGAACTGTCATGTTTGAAGTTGCAAAAGAAAATGGACTAAACAATAGAGATGAGTTGAGGAAACTTCCAATTTCTGAACAAAAGAAACTACAAAAACTTGCAGCTGAAAAACTGAGCAAAATTGATGACGATTTTATAATCATCGATACTCATGCCTTCATTAAAACTCCTGAGGGATATAATCCGGGGCTACCATATTATATATTGCAAATTATTGAACCATCTCTTTTTATTTCAATCACCGCAAAAACAGAAGAAATCTATAATCGCCGAATGAAAGACGGAACAAGAAATAGAGACAAAGTTTCTATCGCTACAATTAAAAAAGAATTGGATATTCAATCAGCCATGATGTCTGCTTGCTCTGTTTTGTCAGGATCTCCACTAAAACACGTTCTAAATACTGAGGGAAAACTTGAAGAAACAGCTATTCAGATAATAAAGTCAATAGGATTATAGATATGGAATTTGACTTTATTCTGCTTTTCTTAGATACAATATTCTTGCAAGAAGATGATGGAGGAATATTTGGATTTATGGGAGATATGAGGGATGGTTTGGGAAGCGACGATCCAATTATCAAAGGAGTAATTCCTGCTTTATTTGCCGTATCAGGGTTTGGAATAATGTTGAATTTCTTTAACGCTGCTGTAAGAAGGAAAATGGTAGACCAGGTCAAACTTAAACGAATTATGAAAGAAACTCGTGCTTGGCAAAAAGAAAGAATGTCAGCAATGAGATCAAAAGACAAGGAAAAAACAGATCAACTAAACAAAAAATCCTCGTACATGAACAAAATGTCGATGGAGATGATGCAAATGAATATGAGACCTATGATGATTACATTTGTTCCATTAATTTTGATATTTTATTTGGTATTGCCGGTTTTATTTTCATACACTGTGGCTTTATCTCCAATTCCTCTTAATGTAATTCCTGGTGACTTTTTCACGTTAACATGTACTGTGACACAAGCGGCGGATCCGGAACATGTTTGCTTTGAGAAGGAAAATGCTTTGTACTTATGGGCGTGGTATTTTCTTTCATCGATAGCATTTAGTGGGATTATAATGAAACTAACCAAAACCACAATGGGAGTTTGACAAAATCCATTATAATTTCTGGTCCTCCTGCAGTCGGAAAAACTACAATAGCACAAGGACTAGCTAATGAATTTAATTTGACATACCTTAGTGGTGGTGACGTCTTAAAGGAGATGGCAAAGGAACAAGGTTTTGAAGTTGAGGGTGATGATTGGTGGGATACTGAAAACGGAATGAAATTTCTAAATCAGAGAGAAAAAAATTCTGAATTCGATAAAAAAGTTGACGAAAAACTAATCGAACTGTTCAAAAATGGAGGCATGGTAATTACAAGTTATACTCTTCCTTGGCTGGTTGATGATGGAATCAAAATATGGTTAGATGGTTCTCATGAAAGCAGTTCAAAAAGAATGCAAAACCGTGATAAAATGAGTTCAAAAGAGGCATTAGAGGTAACAAGAGAACGCTACGATAAAAACAAGGCATTGTACAAAAAATTATATAATTTTGACTTTGGAAAAGATGTTTCTGTTTTTGATAAAATAATCAATACTGACAATCTTAACGTGGAACAAGTAATTGAGATTTCGAAAGAAACTGTGAGGGCTCTTCTTTGACATTAAAACAATTAGAAAATCTAATTGAAATTGATCAGGATATAACAGATATCAAGTATGGAACTTTTTATGATAAAAGGTCAATAGAGCAATTACTCGATTACGGGTTGATAATTTTAGACAAACCACCAGGACCTACAAGTCACGAAACAGTTGCATGGACAAAAAGACTATTGAAAATTCCTAAGATTGGTCATAGCGGAACACTTGATCCTCAAGTGTCAGGAGTTCTTCCACTTGGTCTTGGAGAGGCAACAAAAGCACTTGGGGTTTTACTTTACGGTCCAAAAGAATATCATGCTCTTGGACGAATTCATTCCCTTCCTTCTAAAGAAAAACTAGATGAAATAATCAAAATGTTTACAGGTGAAATTTTTCAAAAACCACCTCAACGTTCTGCAGTTGTTAGACAAACCAGAACAAGAACAATCTATGAATGGGAAATCCTAGAACAAAAAGAGAGATTGCTTTTAACCCGAATACTCTGCGAATCTGGAACCTATATTAGAAAACTCTATTATGATATTGGGGAAATTCTTGGACCTGGAGCTACCATGATCGAACTTCGAAGGACTAGGGTTGATCAATTTCATGAATCCGATGGACTGATTACCTTGCATGAACTTGCAAATGCTTTTTCGTTCTGGGAAGAAAAAAAAGATGAAAGCAAACTAAAGAAAATAATAAAACCTATCGAATATGCGTTTAGCGAAATTAAATCTGTAATTATACGTGATTCTGCAGTAGATGCAATGTGTCATGGGGCGCAACTTGCAATTCCTGGAATTCTGAAGATTAGTCCAAATCTCAAAAAGGGAGATATTGTGGGAATTTACACTCAAAAAGGTGAGATTGTAGCCTTGGCAGAATCTACCATGTCAGAAGAAGAGATACGTGATGCAACTAAAGGATATGCTTTTGAAACCAAGCGAATCATCATGGCAATTAACACATATCCTAGAAAATGGAGAACAAAACCTACACCAAAAGAATAAAAATTAAATAAAAAAATATTGAATGCTTGTCATCTAAAACCCTGATTGCATTTACTGCCGTTGGCCTGATGGCAGGACTCGTATTTGGTCTATACCTCATAAATGAGAAAAACACCAATCAACTGGTATTTGTTGATGGCCCATCTATTTCAATAGTAACTGAAAAATATGATTTTAAAAAGGGTGAAGAAATTAAAATACACATTATAAATTCTGGAACTGTCCCATTGACTTTTTCTGATTCGTCTTATGGCCTTAAAGTAACCGGGCTTTCGGGAATGCTAATGTATGCTCCTGGCAATATTCAAAAATCTGATTTAGAATCATATTCGCTAAAACCCAAAGAGAAAGTTGAATTCGTTTGGAATCAAATAAAAAACGATGGAGATTTTACACTTGAAGGATTATACAAGATTCATTCTAAAGGATTTGATCCAAATGAAAACAAAGTTGAAAAATCTACTACCATTACCATTTGGAAATAGCCTAACAATCTCAAGTAACATAATATATAATCAAATTTTGCCGAATACTTTTGTCTAATGACAAGTGCCGGGGTCGCCTAGCCTGGTAGGGCGCGCGCCTGGAAATAATTAACCATAAAGCGCGTTCTCGCAAGGGAACGGGAGTTCAAATCTCCCTCCCGGCGCCACTCTTTGTGTTTAATACTCTCCCTCCACATTTGTGATGTATGAGAATTCTAACCATTAGTTTAATTGGAATATTGTTAATTTCTATGGTGTCTTACTCTTTTGCTCAAATGAATCAGGATAATGAATTTACGTTAAGAACTAATGCTAGCAATTATGATGAGGGGGACACTATCGTAATTTCAGGTAATGTATCTTTAGTAATAGAAGACACTCCAATTAAAATCCAAATTTGGAAAGATGGTGTTATTATCAATCTTGGCCAAACAAAACCAGATCAAGATGGAAATTATTCCCATACTATAATTGCTGAGGGTCAGATATGGACTAAAGGAACATTCGTAGTTCGAGCATTGTATGGAGAGGGAATGGCAGAAACAACATTTACTTTTAAAAATTTTGAATCATTAGAAGAGCCTGAACCTCAAGATCAGATTGATCCACCAGATATCTCAGAACCATCACTTGCAGAAAATATTCTAGATAAAGGTAGCGAAATTACATACGATATTGTTGAAAAAGGAACAGAAATAGGTCAATCAGCAATTGAAAAATTAGCCGAAACAAAACAAACTTTCGATCAGAAAAATCTTGAAGCTAAAGAGATAGTTGAACAAAAGGGTTCAGAGGCAATTCAAGAAGTAGGAGAAATAATTCTAGAGGATGACCAAATGATTTATGTTGGAATTGGAGTAATTATTTTGATCATTATTATTGCAGGGATTGCATTAGCAACTCGAAAAAAATCAGAGCCGGAGGATTTGTAAATTCTATTTTCCTGAAATTGCATAATTAGGAATTATTTTTTGGGGAGGACGGGATTTGATAAAATGACGAAAACCATGTTCCTTTATTAGTCATTTTTTAAAAAAAGTTAGGCTTGGTCTGTTCGTAAAAGTGACCTAGTTTAGATATTAAATTCATGGAAAATTAAAGGCAGACTTATAATAAATTCTAAAAAAGAATCAATAATTGATGATTTCTCATTTTATTATTTTAGGAATAATTGCCACCTTTTCAATTGGAGCTGATTATGCATTTGCTGAGTTTGAATCTACAGAACCAATAATCACAGTTCAGATGAATGGCCCATCAACATTTTATCTAGATCAATCAAACCAAATCATTCGTGCAACTGTAGAAATTCAAAACTATACTCCTAGTGATGGAATTTATTTCATGAAGGTAACTCATCTTCCTACACAAAGAGTTATGAAAAATTCTGATATTTATCCAAGTCCTTCAGGTAATTCCCTGTGGAGCGTTCAAATTGCATATCCATTTTTAGAATCAGACATTAAGATTGCCAATCAGGCCTTTTTGGGAGAATTTGAAATACATATCAGAACAGAATTTGGTTCGCAGACTGCAAGTACAACGTTTTCAATTTTTGAGTATACATATGGACCTGAATCAAAACTTGTGCCATCAGAAACATCTACATCATTAGACCTAATTTCTGTGAATATACCAGCAGAAACTTCAGAGCCAGGATGTGAGATCATAAAGAAATGTTACATTCCCAATGAGGTAACAATAGATGTAGGGTATACAATTGAATGGGTAAATTATGATCCCGAAGCTCATACCGTAACTAGTAAAACTCTGGACGGTGGTCCATCTGGTGAATTCGATTCGGGATTACTTTCTTACGGGAAAAAATTCTCTCATACATTTGACAAATCAGGCGAATTTTATTATTTTTGTACGATTCATCCTTGGATGAATGGATTTGTGATAGTGGAGGAACTAACCCCTCAATCAATTCTAGCGATTCTTGAATTGGTTCGAGAAAATGCAGAGTGGTGGGCACAAGGCGCAATAGGCGACTCTGATTTTGTATCAGAAATCCAATATCTGATAAAAAAAGGAATTATGACAATTCCTGAAACTGTACAAAGTACAACTGGTGATGATTCTCAAGAAATACCTTCTTGGATTAAGAATAATGCAGAGTGGTGGGCTCAGGGACTAATCACTGATGATGACTTTGTAAAAGGAATACAGTATCTTGTTGAGAATGGAATAATTCACATCTAGCCCTCCTTTCTTTTTGTTTTTAGAAAAATTAGATCGATAACAAAAAAGATATAGTTTGCATTTTTTTAATTAAGATGAGAATTTTACCACAGCCTTTTTATCCAGACCTAAAGGAGCACAAATATTGACTGAGGCAAAATTTCGTGAAAGCAAATTACACGACATTGCTCACCTTGGTGTGAGGGTAACCATAGGTGTAATCTTTATTGTTCAGGGATCCGGAAAATTCGATCCGGGTGTGGCAGGTTGGCTAACAAGTATTGGATTACCTGTAGAGTTGCAGATTCCATTAGCTTTAGCAGAAACAATTGGTGGTATTTTACTAATCTTTGGTGTTTTGTCAAGAATTTCTTCATCAATTTTATCTATTATTATGCTAGGTGCCATATTCCATGTAAAAGGGGCATCAAATCTAGTTGGAGAAGGTGGCGTTGCATTAGATCTTATGCTACTTGCTGGAAACTTGTTAATCATAGTAGTAGGTCCTGGAAGAGCTTCTATCTCTAATATTGCAAAGAAAATACCACGTTTCTTACACTAATTTTTTAAATTTTGCAAAATCTTTAGTTCATCTTTGATGTTAGTAATATCCACAATCTTCCAAGCACACTGATGATTTCTACGCGAGTCTTTTATTCAAATCCTTACCAAATCAATTATGACAAGTTTCGATAATGTATCATGGGAAGAAATACGAGGATTATCTTGGGTAATTCTAGATGAAGACTAGAGATCAAGTCTGTTTTGAGGAAGAATCAAATCAAAAAGAATCTGGAATATTGCTAGAAAATCCCACAAATTTACTTTTTAAGTTTGGACTTTCTCCAAATCAATCTAAAGTTTATCTTTACCTAAACAAAATGGGAATTAAAACAGCATCACAATTATCAAAAACTTTGGATATTCCAAGAACAGAAACTTACCATTTACTCAAAACATTACAAGAAAAAGGGTGTATTGCTACATTAAATGAAAAACCAATGAAATTTGACGCTGTTTCAATTGAAGACTTTTTGCAGAAAATGATTAATTTAGAAAAAGATAAAATCCAAAAACTAGAAGAGATGCTTGTAGCAATTAAGGAATTAACGTTATCTGATAGTTTTGTTATCAATACTCAAAAAATTTGTTAAGATTCTCTTTTTCCCTACAATATCAAAAAAATCTTCTAATCTGGAATATTTATTTATTAAAAGGAGGATTTAGATCATGCAATCATACATTTTGATTAATTGTAATACAGGAACTGAAAATGAATTAATCTCAGAATTGAAAAAATTTCCTGAAATAACTGAGGTTAATGGAATCTGGGGAAAATATGATATAATTCTCAAAGTATGTAGCGATAATATAGATGGAATAGACAAAATTGTTTCAAAACTACGTAATCATAAAGATATTACAAATAGCTATACAATGCATGTGTTGTACGGTCAAGGCGGTACAATTGATGAAATAGAGTCAGGAAGACAATAGAAATACCTTTGTTCATTAGATTTTAGGTTACACCAACGAAGTTTTTTTTTAATTTCCAATAAGCTTAAGTTCCCATTAAATCAAAAATTTCCAATGACCCAACAAACAGAAAATAAAATTAAAGAATCTAGTATAACAACTGCTGAACTGATAGAATATTTTAGAGAAAAGTGTAGCCTTTGTGGCCATCATCGAATTATGCATGATGAATTTGGAAAATGTGAAGGGGTAATGAACAAACCATGCAATTCCGGATGTGATAAATTCAATCCTGAATAAACATTTGAAAATTTTTTACCACTAAAATAACCTTTTTTTAAAACCTAAATTAAAAATAAATAATTTAATGGAATATTTTATTACTACTATTTGATCAAACTGACATTACTTTTTTTTGTAGTTAGGAAAATCATTACAGTAATTGTTATGGCAAGATAAATTATTGCCATTGCTCCAAATTCTGGTACTACTGTAAACATGACAACGTCCCCCTTTGGGCCTGTCCACCCATCTTGATTTTCAGGTATTCCTATACCATTAATAGAAACTTTGATTATTACTGGTTCTTCAGAATTTAATGGACGCGTAATCAGAGTGGATAATCCCTTCTCCGAATAGATGTTGTTGTTTTTTAAAATTTGTTGATTTTGCTGAGTAATATCTAATCCATAATTAACATTTGACAGTAATCTATTACTTCTATCAAGGAATGATAAATTGATTTCCATGGCTTGATTTATCTTGGGGGAGCTAGAAATTATTTGAACAATCATTTCTCCATCTTCGGTTTCTCCCTGAAGCAAGGTTTGATCTTTGTTTCCAGCAGGTGTGGTATCTATAATCCCTGTTAATGATTCTTCATAACTTTCTAAAATCTCTAGTTGGGAGTAATGTTTACTTCTTTCAATTAATTTTTCTACTCTATCTGGACCTTCATAAGTCCAAAAATAATCCTGATATAGACTCACACAAACTCTGGATTCTAGTGAATGTTTATGATGCTCAAAAAATTTATCGCCTAAAATTTCATACAATGAAAGATTTTCTTGACACCATTCTATTCCATTTTCAGTAAAATACCCATTTGAAAAAAACGGATTTGCATATACGTTTTGACTAACATACAACACACTCATAATCAAAATTGAGGTTAAGGTTAATCCTAAAATTTTGTTCAACTGTACTCTCAAATTGGATTTATGATTAATGTTTTGCTACTCTTCAGCTATGTGGATATTTTTTCCACTATTTCACTAAATTTCCAAGGTCCACATTGACTATCATCGTTCTCATTTCTAAAGAATCCTTTCTCATTTAGTCTGTTAATAACATGGACAGAAAATGGCAATGCTCCTGTTGCTCCTGGTGAATTATAATTTATTATATGAAAAGACATCGGGTCATCCATCAAAATCACATCTGGTACAAACTTTCCATATTCGTCTATAACAGAGGATCTAATTCCAGCAGTTCCTTTTTCAGTGAATTTGCTAGAGTCAATTTTTGGAAGAAAACTTTTTACTCTATCTATCATTGCCGATTTTGATAATGATGATTTAATTTCTTTCATTGTAAGCTCTTGGAATTGTTTGTCAAATATTGCCTTCCTAGCTCCTGATCCAAGCATTTCTAACATTTTTGGAATAAACTCTTTTAGGTTTTCTGATCTTTTGTATCCATAAGGACTAAACACCGGTACAGCATTTGGTCCAATTTCACAAGTACCATCAACTCTGATTATCCAATGAGGATCCAAAAAAGGATAATCTGGAAACTCTGGTACAGAATAAACACTTGTCTTTGTTAAATTGTAATATTCTTTTGGAGCTTTCCAATACTCCCCTCTAAAATGAACATCCGTAAAATTTTTAGCTACATTTACGCTATGTGCAATATCTATAGACTCTCCACCAGCCGCATTGATTATAAAATTTGAAGAAATTTCATGGTCATGATTTAAGATGATCTTCCATTTACCATTTTTATTTTTTATGTCAGTAACTTTGGTATCTAAAAGAAATTTTATTCCATTTTTCTTACTATCTTCCATTAAAGATTTTGTAAACACTGAAAAATCGGTAGACGCATCTCTGAATACGAAAAGTGCATCATTACATTCTATCTCGGGCTCTATTTTTTTTAATTCGGATTTAGTTAGTAATTTAATTTCTTCATCCTTTAACCCATTTTGTTTTCCCCATTTGAGATATTTTTCTAGAACTTTAGTTCCCTTTTTGTCTTGTGAAATCTCAATCACTCCATCTTCTTTGAAGGGTAAATTCTTGAGTTCAGAGTACTTTTTCCACATATCATACCCATGAAAGGCTGCCTTTGCAAACATCTTTTTCTTTTCTGGATTATACAGGTATGGTGCGTGAACTTTGCCAGTATTTCTACCACTGGTATGAAATGCAACATTATGTGCTTGCTCTATAACTGCAATTTGTTTTGAATTATTTAGATGCGATAAAAAATATGATATAGAGGTCCCAAGAATCCCACCACCAATAATTACTAGATCAAAATTACGAGCCAATGTTTTCCTCTTTTATTTTACAATCCTTGATATTAAATTCAATATGTGACAATCAAGCTTAATATCATATAATAAATCAATTACAAACGTGCTTCCAGACAAGTGCTCAATAACAGAACAAGGAAAACATTGCGTTAATCCTCCAGAATTTGTTGTTTCTGTGAAAGTGGATGAAGATGAGTTCATGGTTGGGGTTACATGCCAAAAACATAAACAACTTGTATCTAAAAAAATTCAGATTCTTCAAGGTGAAGGAAAAATTCTTTCTGGAAAGGTTGGATTTTCACCACTAAAAGCGGTGGGAACTGATTGTATTCATGGTAATGAGGAAGATTTTGTTCAATTAGATACAAGTAATTTTAAAAATTGAAATAATTTAATTTTCTAATCAAATTATTGCTTTTTGAAATTTTGTCAGATTTAGTAAAAATTGATGATATTTTATTGATAGTAAAGAACACATCTGCAACAAGTGAGATTAAAAGCAATTCTCTTAATATTAAACAACGAGAAAACTGGATAACGATTGGGGATAACGATGGACCTGCTCATATGCATATTAACAATGAAATGATAAAATCAATAGAGTTTTTCCAAGAAAAAAAATCTGAGCGTACTAGCTTCAGTGTTAGGTTTTTTGATGGAAATGGTGAACGTGTCCTAGCAGCATTTTTTACTAAAATGTACGATGACCAGAAAAATCTTAATTTTGCTAGAAAAAAGGCTTTTGAGGATTTATGTAAAAAGTATGGCTCAATAATTCAAATTTAAAATAAAAAAATCTTGTCTGAAAAGACAAGGAAAAATATCATTCTTGTAATTCTTTCTTCTTCTTCTCGTTTTCAGTTTGTTGTTTTGCTAATTCTAATTCTTCATTAGTATGTTTGAATTTTTTCAATCTATTTATAGATAAAATTATTTATATAAAAACTGAAGTATTATTTTTAAAAAAAACTATGCCTAAATTGAGAGCAGTTAGTATCCTACTGAAAACTTTGGTTTTTTGCCATTAATGCCAAGATGTAAGTTCTTTACAGTGATTTCTGCCATTTTGACTCTTGTTTCTTTTGTCGAACTTCCAATATGAGGCGCTAAAGTAATATTTTGAATTTTCGTAAAAGGATGATTTTTACCAATTGGTTCTGATTCAAAAACATCCAATGCCGCACCGGCAATAATCTTTTTCTTCAATGCCGCTATGAGATCATTTTCATTTATTATTTTCCCTCGTGCAGTATTAACTAGAAATGCTGAATTTTTCATTTTTTGAAAAATTTTTTTATCAAACAATTGATCTGTCTGTTTCGTATGAGGAACATGAATTGATATCACATCACTTTGACTTATCAACTTGCCAAATGAGACATATTTTACGCCAAGTGTTTTTTCTTTAGTTTTAGAAACATGTTTTCTATTATGATATATTATTTTCATGTCAAAGGATTTAGCACGTCTTGCAAGAATACTTCCAATTCTTCCCAATCCAAAAATACCCAACGTTTTACCCTGCAAATCGGTTCCTACATAGTCATACGCACCAAAAATCTCTCTCCAATCTCCTTTTCTAACGATTCTATCGCCCTCAGACACTCGACGTGTAACATCTAACATTAAAGAAAAAGCAAGATCTGCTGTGGCATCAGTAAGTACTTTGGGAGTATAGCCAACGCGAATCTTTCTTTTTTTTTGCATGCTCTGTGTCAATGTGGTCAAAACCTACGCTATAGGTACTTATGACTTTGAGATTTTTGGCCCTATCAATTAACTCACTATCAATTACATCATAAGGAAAACAAATGAGCCCATCAATTTCTTCAATTTTGAAGTATAGTTTTTTCCTAGGAATGGGGATCTTTCCAGAATGAATTTCAATTTGATACTTTTTTTTCAATTCTTTTAATGCAAAATCATGAAGAGTTCTGGTGAGAAATACTCTCTTTTTTTTCATTATCAATGAATTTTATCTCAAACCATTTATACGATTTCTTTCTATACCATCTAGATGAGTTCTGAAGATGAAGAAGAATTCGCAATCTGTGTAGCGTGTGGAAATTCTATTGAAAAATGCGTTTGCGTTTGTCCTTATTGTGGAGAACGTGATAAATGTGAATGTGCTTTGTTTGATGCGGCTACAGGTGGTTAGTAACATTATTTCACCGTATTATTAATATTATAAAAAACTAGAATGTAACCTATGAGTTCTGTTGACTTTTCTTGGTTAATTGGTGGACCGCAAGGCAGTGGTGTAGAATCAGGAGCTAATATTTTCTCAAAGGTTTGCGCCGAATTAGGGTATCAAATATTTGGAAAAAGAGAATTTTATTCAAATATCAAAGGCGATCATAGTTACTTCACAGTTAGAATTTCTGATCAATCAATTCATTCTAATGTTAATGGTGTCTCTCTAATGACCTCTTATGATGCTGAAACAATCTTTAGACATTATGGCGAAGTAATTTCTGGAGGTGGAATAATTTATGATTCTGATTTAAAAAAAATCACCACAGATTCTGTGCATACCCTAGACAATTATTTTAAAGAACGGCTCCATCACGAGTTAGAATCAAAAAATAAACCATTTACAATAGATGGTGTCCTTGAGATAGCCAAAGAAAAAGGTGTTAATCTTTATCCTGTATCCTTTAAGAGTATTCTAGCAAGTCTTGCAGAAGAAACCGAAAATCCACGATTGAAAGGTATGGTTCGTATGTTTAATGTGATAGGCGTCTCACTTTCGTTAGGTTTGATAAAAATGCCTCCTGATTCATTACTAAAATCAATTGATTCAATATTTTCAAAAAAACCCCAAATTGCAGAAATAAACAAACAGGCAGCAAACTATTCTTACAACTATGCTACCTCAAAATTCACAGATTTCTCATTTACTTTACCTGGAACCGAAAAACAACCTGATACTATTCTTGTACAGGGACATCAAGGTACCTCTATTGGAAAGATGGTCAGCGGATGTCGATTCCAATCATATTATCCAATAACACCAGCATCTGACGAAAGTGTTTTTCTGGAATCAAATGAAATTTTAGAAATTCAAAATGACAGGCCCGGTTCAACTATTGTAATACAAACAGAAGATGAAATTTCTGCTATTGGAATGATGATTGGCTCCGCATTGACTGGGACAAGATCCTCTACATCCACATCAGGTCCTGGATTTGCCTTAATGGCAGAAGCAATTGGCTGGGCAGGAATAAATGAGGTTCCAATTGTTTTGACATTGTATCAACGAAGTGGTCCATCCACCGGGCTTCCTACAAGACATGGACAAGACGATTTATTATTTGCAGTAACTGGAAGTTTTGGTGATTTTCCAAAAATTGTTTATGCCTCAGGTGATATTGAAGAAAGCTTCTATGATACAGGTAGGTGTTTTAATTATGCTGATGTATATCAGGTTCCTGTGATTCACATGATGGATAAGTTCCTTTCAAGCTCTGTTGTAACATGCAAAAGATTTAACCCACAAAAAATTACAATTAATAGAGGAAAACTACTGGATAAGGTAGAAGGTGAGTACAAACGATTTGCCTTTACAGTGGATGGAGTTTCACCACGTTCAAAATTAGGACTAGATAATGGTATTTTCTGGAATACTGGTGATGAACGTGATGAATTTGGTCATATTTCAGAGGATCCTCAAATGCGAATAAAGATGATGGATAAAAGAATGTCTAGATTGGATTTGATTTTAAAGCAAGTCCCTGAAGATGAACAAGTAGTTACTTATGGTATTCATGATTATACAATTATCTCTTGGGGCTCTACTAAGGGTCCAATATTAGATGCCCTAGAAATGCTAGAAAAAGATGGAATTGATATTGGTTTTGTTCAGATAAAATTACTTTATCCGTTCCCAGCCGAAATGGTAAAATCGCTTCTTGCAAATGTAAGCACCATTATTGATATTGAGGCAAATTATTCAGGTCAATTGGGAAAAATCTTCAAGCAAAATGTCACAAGGGATATTGATTATTTTATACTAAAATATACAGGAAGAGGTATGACGAGTACTGAAATTTATGATTCGTTGAAGAAAATAGTTGAAAATAAAGCAAACAAGAGGGAGGTTTTAGAGCATGGCTCTTAAACTAGCTGATTACAAAACTACCGTACATAACGATTGGTGTCCCGGATGCGGTGATTTTGGAATTGTAAATGCATTACAAATGGCTTTAGCTGAAATGGGGAAAGAGCGTGATAAGACCGTAATATTTTCTGGAATTGGTTGTTCTGGAAAAACCTCTCATTTTATCAATACATATGGAGTTCACACACTTCATGGAAGAGTTTTGACATTTGCTCAAGGCGGAAAACTTGCAAATCCAGAGATGACCGTTGTAGCAGTAGGTGGAGATGGTGATGGACTGGGAATAGGTGCTGGTCATTTTGTTGCTGCTGGACGACGTAATATCGACATGACCTACATCATATTCGATAATGGTGTTTATGGATTAACCAAAGGCCAAGCTTCTCCAACATTGAAATTAGGTGAAAAAACAAAATCACTTCCATCCCCCAATACAAATTATAATGTAAATCCAATTGGATTGGCAGTCGCAAGTGGATATACCTTTGTGGCACGTGCTTATTCCTATGATGTGAGACATCTCAAAGATTTGATTGTACAGGCCGTTCAACACAAGGGTCTTTCATTTCTAGATGTTTTACAGCCATGTCCTACATACAACGATATCAATACTAGAGATTGGTATGCTGGTGAAGATCTTGCAAAGGAATCACTAGAAAGACATTCTAGAATTTACAAATTAGAGGATACTCACTTTGATCCTATGGTACATTACAACGATGAAGTAGAAGTGAATGAGAAATTAGCACAAGCCTTGATTAAATCCCTAGAGTGGGGTAATAAGATTCCAATTGGAATATTTTACAAAAATGACATAATTTCCCCATATTCAACAAGGGTAACAGATAGGATTCCAAATTATATGGAAAATCCTCCGGCAAAACAAAATATCTCCAAAGACGGTCATCCTAATACAGATGTTTCAAAAATACTTGATTCTCTACAGGTTTAGGATGAAGATTACCTAAGAAGTTATAGACTAGGTTGTCCGTAGATCAATCTGCGATTGAACATTAACGAGGCAAATAAAATTTTTAGAAAATCTATTATCAAGGGATTCTTTGAGCCTAAATTGGTAAAACTTGATTTTAAAAAGTCAGGAATCAAGCACCCATCAATTACCGATGATGGTTTGATGCAATCAGAATTGTTACATATTTTTTTTGACGTTGATACTGGTTCGGATTATCCGGATGGTGATGAATGGTTTATCGTAGAGTTTCTTTTTCCATATGATGTAAAACTTCCTGATAATTTGAAGGGTGCAGATTATTTTACAACACTCTCGTTAGAAGATGGAAAAACATATTGGCATCATCGTGAACTTTTACGTTTCAAATATGGCAAGTCAAAAAAACTCACTGATGCCTTGGAATTTTTAGAATCAAAATATAAAGAACTTCACAAGCTTCTGGAACCATTACAAAAAGATCTCAATTGATTGTAACCCAAATATCTCCCTTAGAGACATATTTTTTTTCTTTTGACATTACATTATTCAAATACCATCTAATAGATTTTGGATCAAATATGTAAATCACTTCTGAAATATTTGGAGGCAATTTTTCAGGATCTATGTGATATGGTAGCAATTCTAAAACAAAATCTATTTTCTCCAAGGCATTATCAAACCATATCTTTTCTTTTGTATCTAAAATAAATGAAATTTTTGGATTTCCTAAAAAATTAATTTTTATCTTTATGGCATTTCCAGACCCTCGTCGTCTCTTCAGTTCTTTAAAAACAGCTTTGATTTTCTCCCACCGTTTAAAATCAAACCAGTCGAAAAATTCCTTATTAAAAGCAAGTGGAATATCCCAATCAAGAAAACTTACAAAATCTTCATCATCAGGCTCGATCTCTTTCAGAGAAATAGAGAATCTTGCATTAAGATAACTGTACATGACTTCAATTTCCCAAGGTGATATCCCATAGTATCTAAGGCGGGTTTCCAAACTACTTTCTGACACTAATCCAAAATAATGAAATTTGTAATTAAAGCTTCAAAAATTCGGCAGATAGTAGGAAATCATAATGAAAAATAAGTATATGGCGTGAATTTTTTATCTAGTATATGAAGAAAGAATTTGTTGTAAAAAGCATTGATGCATCACCCGAAGGTGCACCATATGTAGTAGTTTCTCTATCGTCACTTAAAGATCTTAAGGAAGGAACTATATCTTCTCAAAGTCAATTAGGAGGACCCAAAGTCATGGGATTCACTAACATGAATGACATGATGAAGGATCTAAACAAAATGTTATCTGGGGGAGGAGGTGGATTTGGCATGCAAAGTGGGCTTACTCAATTAAAACTTGAAATGCATGAATACAAAGAAATGGGTTTGTCTGTAGGCGACAAGGTCTTCCTTGAATTGACCAAAGAAGAAACTTTGGGTGTTTAACGGTTTTATTTTCCTTTATTTTTAGATTGTATTGATATATTTCCACAGATATAATGTGCTAATTGTAGCAATTACAAACATCATTGGTTTCCAAGCAAAAACAGGTAGACTTGGGGTTGACAGCTTTATTTTATAACTATCAAAAATCGTTTGGACATTTTTTTTGATTTTATCATGCCAAATGTTGTACTCTATCTGGTATTTCTTCAAAATCTCTTCTACTTCGTAAATAACAGGTGTTCTCTGAGAAAATAGATGTTGAATATAATCTCGAGAAACTTCTACTTCAGCATGAATTCCTATTAATCCTTTTTTCAAATCTACCAACCGCACGTGCATCTCCCAAGGTTTTTTCAGTTTAAGGTTTAGTCCATGTCCAATTTGATCTGGTTGTTTGTGTTCCAATTTTACTTTGGTAAATCCCTCAGAAGTAAAAACTTGTAATAATTCTTCAAAATTCTTCTTAACTACAATATGAAGTTGTTCCACACCATTTTTACTATCTACACTAATTCTATGTTTTAATCCATCTAGAAATGATATTGTTTTTGGATAACTAGTAATATACTCCATTGAAAAATCAAGAAAATCGTTCTATTTAAAGCACAAGGACAACTTATCAAATATTACACATTTGACAATCCTCTAACATAGACACATTGGTCAGGGGAAATTGCTATTTCCAAAGGATTAATTTTTCTATCTGTTAATTGTGCTCCAGAATCTCTTACTATTGCAAAAGGTTTGGATTCTGCTCCTTCTCCCATCTTATGGTTTGCTATAGTTGCAATATTATCAATAACTGCCTGAAAGGTAACCTTTAGTGGATTTCCTTCAAGATCTTTAATTGATCTCATGTCTAACACTGGTTCAATTCCAGCACAAGAAATTGCAACACCGGATGTCCCTACACGTGCCGGCATCAAGCGACTATCAACAAGAATAACTCCTATGTGGATCAAGAATTTTAAAAATACTTTTCTTCTGATTTGTTCAGCAATTAAAAATGGTTTATTGGGATATAGTATAACTCGATCTTTTTTTGCATTTGATTTATCAATTCCTGCATTTGGAGCCATGATGTTATCTGCTGAGGTAATAACAAAACCTGCAATGCCCCCAAAAATTTTATCCGATTCTCTAAGAATTATTTCTGCTATTTCTGGTTTAATTTGAAACTTTTTAGAAACCTCGATTCCTTTCTTTGAGATTTTAGTGTTATTCACGTTTACTATTCTTCCTTGTGAATTTGAGATGTATTTCGTCGAAATTACCAGAATATCTCCTTCTTGTAATTTTACCTTGTTTTTCTCTAATGTTTCTAACAAGGCCTCGAAAACATAAAACCTGCCATTTTTTCTTTCTGAAAGCAAGGCTGATACTGTAAGTGCCATGATTTGTAAAGGGTTTCTTTTCCTTTTTATTCTTCTGAAAAGCTTTTAATCTGTAAAAGACACTTTTTCGATTATGAATATTGTGGAAAAAATTCTTGCTCGTGCAGCAGGAAAAGATCAAGTGTCCCCTGATGATGTGATATTTGCCAACATCGATAAAGTAATGCTTCATGATGTTTCCGGCCCTGGTGTAATCAAAGTATTTGATAAATTAAAAAAACAAGGAATTAATGTAGATAAATTATGGGATCCCTCAAAGGTTTGGGTAGCTGAAGATCATTTTGTCCCTTCAGCTGATAAAATTTCTGCTGAGAATATTGTAAAATTACAAAATTTTACAAAAAATTATGGCATAGAAAAACACTTCAAATATGGTATGGGCCAATACGGCATTTGCCACACTCTATCCCATGAGGAAGCATTGGTTTTACCAGGTGATGTCTATGTGGGAGGAGATTCTCACACCAACACTACTGGTGCTTTGGGTGCGTTTGCATGTGGGTTGGGTCACACCGATATTGCATATGTTTTATTGAAGGGAAAGATTTGGTTCAAAGTTCCTGAAACTTTTTACTTTACACTAAACGGAAAACTACCAGATCATGTGATGGCAAAGGATCTAATCTTAAAGATAATTGGGGACATAGGAACTGACGGTGGTGCATACAGAACAATGCAATTTGGCGGAAGTGGAATTGATGAGATGACTGTTGAAAGCAGGCTAACACTTTGTAACATGACAACAGAAGCAGGAGCAAAAAATGGTATTGTGGAACCTGATCAAAAAGTGGTAGACTATCTTACAAATAGAGGTGCTACTAATATTTCTCTGGTTCATGGTGACGTCGATGCAGAATATGCAAAAATATACGAGTACGAGGGCTCAGAAATAGAACCAATTATTGCAAAACCATTCTCTCCAGAAAATATAACCGTTGTAAGGGAAGCTCCAAATGTTGATTTGGATAAATCATACATTGGTTCTTGTACTGGAGCAAAATATGAAGATCTTGAAGCCGTAGCAAAAATTCTCAAAGGAAGAAAAGTAAAGATTAGAACCGAAATTTTACCAGCTGCTATTTCTATTTACAAACGGGCAATGGAAAATGGTCTATTGAAAATATTCTTAGATGCCGGGGCGACAGTTGGACCTCCAACCTGTGGCGCATGTTGTGGAGCCCATATGGGAGTATTGGCAAAAGATGAGATTTGCATCAGTACAACAAATAGGAACTTCCCAGGTAGAATGGGTCATGTGGAATCTCAAACCTATCTTTCATCTCCACTTGTTGCAGCTGCATCTGCGGTAACCGGTAAAATCACTGATCCGAGGGATTTGATTTGAAAGGAAATGTGATCAAGTATGAAAGGGACAACATTGACACCGATGTCATAATCCCTGGGCAATACCTCAAAATCCATGATTATGCTGAATTGGCCACTCACGCTATGGAGGGACTAGATCCTAATTTTCATTCCAAGGTAAAAGAAGGTGATTTTATTTTGTCTGGTAAGAATTTTGGATGTGGCTCATCTCGTGAACATGCTCCAATAGCTCTCTCTCATTCTGGGATAAAGGCTGTTCTTGCTCTTTCCTTCGCCAGAATTTTTTATAGAAATGCAGTTGATGGTGCTTTTTTGTTACCTATAGAAATTGACGAAGACGCCTATCAAAACATCTCTGAAAATGATGAGATTGATATTGATATTAGTTCAAATAAGATCAAAAATATTACAAAAAATCAAACTTATAAAATGAAACCATTTTCTGAAATAATTGGTAAAATAATAGAATCTGGGGGTCTCTTCAAATACAAACCAGATTAGGATTAAAATGGGAAAAACACTTTTTGAAAAAATTTGGGACGAACATGTTGTTGTAGAAAAAGCAAATAGTCCTTCTTTGATATATGTAGATAGACATCTTGTTCATGAAGTAACCTCACCACAAGCCTTTGATGGATTACGAATGAATAACAGAACTGTTAGAAGACCAGACCTTACTATTGCCACAATGGATCATAATGTTCCAACAAAGGATCGAAGTTTACCAATCTTAGACCAAACATCAGCAATCCAAATACAAACTTTAGAAAAAAATTGCAAAGACTTTGGAATTCAATTATTTGGCATTAACAGTCCTAATCAGGGAATTGTACATGTTATCGGTCCTCAATTAGGGATTACTTTACCTGGCACTACAATTGTTTGTGGTGATAGCCATACCTCAACTCATGGTGCATTTGGTGCATTAGCATTTGGAATAGGTACAAGTGAAGTGGAGCACGTTTTAGCATCTCAAACCATTTGGATGGAAAAGCTAAAATCTTTTGAAATTAGGGTTGAGGGAAAAAGAAAAAATCCACACGCCGTAACTGCCAAGGACATTATCATGTCAATTATCAAAAACATAGGCACAGCAGGGGGATCAGGCACAATTGTGGAATATTCAGGCCAAGGAGTATCAGACCTTTCCATGGAACAAAGAATGACTATATGCAATATGTCAATTGAAGGTGGAGCAAGAGCAGGACTGGTTGCACCTGACGAGAAGACATTTGATTATCTCAGAAACAGAAAATACACTCCAAAAAATTATGAGTCTCTTGTAGAATATTGGCAAGAAAATCTTAAAACAGACTCTGATGCAAAATTTGACAAAACCTTTACCTTATGTATTGACAATATTGCCCCTCAGGTTAGTTGGGGTACTAATCCTAGTATGACCTGTGATGTTACCGAATCTGTTCCTTTTCCTGAAGATTACTCAAAAGGTAATCAAAATCAAAAAAAGTCAGCAGAGAGAGCACTTGAATACATGGATCTAAAATCTGGTACTCCTATTACTGAAATTAAAATTGATAGAGTGTTTATTGGATCATGTACAAACGCTAGGATTGAGGACTTGATAGAGGCTTCTAAAGTTATCAAAGGACAAAAGGTAGCTAAAACTGTTCTGGCTATGGTCGTTCCAGGATCTCAAATGGTAAAAAAAGAAGCAGAGGAATTGGGAATTGATAAAATTTTTATCGACGCTAATTTTGAATGGAGAGAAGCTGGTTGTAGTATGTGTTTGGGAATGAATCCTGATATTCTTTCTCCAGGTGAAAGATGTGCAAGCACCTCAAATAGAAATTTTGAAGGTAGACAAGGAGTAGGTGGAAGAACTCATTTGGTTAGTCCAGTAATGGCTGCAGCTGCTGCACTGGAGGGACATTTTGTTGATGTTAGAAAGTTGGACTGGAATTAATATGGAGAAATTTAAAAAAATCAAAACAATTGTCACTCCACTTGATCAGATAAATGTGGACACTGATCAAATTATTCCAAAACAATTTCTAAAACTAGTCAAAAAGACAGGATTTGGAAAATACTTGTTTTATAATTGGCGATACGACGAAAATGAAAATCCAAAACAAGATTTTGTCTTAAATGACAACAAGTATCAAAACTCAAAGATTCTGGTAACGGGTGAGAATTTTGGATGTGGCTCTAGTCGAGAACATGCAGTATGGGCTCTGCAAGATTATGGTTTTTCAGTAATAATTGCACCCTCTTTTGGCGATATTTTCTATAGTAATTGTTTCAAAAATGGAATCTTGCCCATACAGCTAGAAGAAAGAATGCTTGAAAAATTAAAACACAAATCAGGAGAACTAGAGGTAGATCTTGAAAATCAGCTTTTAAAGACAAACACAGAACAAATTCCATTTGATATTAACTCTTACAAAAAGAGAATTCTTTTAGAAGGATTAGATGATATTTCCCAAACTTTGCAATTAGCAGATAAAATATCTGAATTTGAAAAACATTCTAAAATCCCATCTGTTTTATGATTTTATTTACTTCCTTTTTGTTTCTCTCTAATGTCATTGGGGACTCTACGTCTATCCACTGTTTGTCTCCAATATCATAAGCACAAATTTTTCCCTCTTTGGATAATTCTTGCAAAATATCAAATGATAAATTAATTTCTTTTTGTTTTGATTTTGCCTTTACCCTTCTAATGACATCTTTTCCTAAAATGTATATTCCTAAACACTCTGACATTGGTAATTTCATAGTAGGCTTTTCTTTGAATTCTTTTATTATTCCATTCTCTACTATTGCAAATCCTGTCTCTTCTTTTCTTTTTATTCTTGTTGCAATACATGCACTGCTCTTTTTTTCTTTAAAAAACTGGTACATTTTTTTGAGATCTATCGCACACAAATTATCTACAAACCACAAGATGAATTCTGGTTCATTTTTTAGCATTTTTTCAATATGTAAAAGATCTCCTCCTGTTCCACTTTGGGAGTCTTGGACAAAAGAAATTTTTTTGCTAGTTTTTGTATTATGATAATAATTTTTAATCTGGCCTCCCAATCCACTGAAATCCGAAATGATGATTATTTCTTTAATTAAATCAAAGGAGTTTAGATATTTAATTACATAATCAATCAAAGGTTTTCCTTGGATTGGAGTCATGGCTTTGGGAAAATAATCTGTATAAGGTTTTCCTCTAGTTCCTTTTCCGCCAGCTAAAATGATTGCTTTCACGGTCTAACGGTATGATTTCTGTTTTCTTCTTCTAGCACCTGGGCCGCCAAATTTCTTTGGTTCCTTTCTTCGTGCGTCGCCACTAATCAAATATTTATCATATTCTGTAATTCTTTGTCTGAGGTCTTCTCTTATAGATTTAGGAAATGGGTGGTCCTTTGGATCTTTTTTGGATTTGGTCCATCCGATTAATGCTCTTGAAATTCCAGTAGCTACTGCACTTGCCTGACCCATTACACCCCCACCTCTTACTCTAATTGAAATGTCAATTTTATCTCTCAAGTCACCAGTAATTTCTAGTGGGACCAAAATAACTTCTCGGGCTATTTCTTGAGGGATCATTTCAACTGGAACATTGTTAATTCTTACTTTACCTTTACCTTTTGTAATGTAAACATGAGCACGAGCAGTCTTTCTTGTTGCAAAATAAATTTCTGTTTTTGGTACTGTCATTCAGTCCACCCTATTGTTCTTCCAAGGTGCGCCATGGTTGTATAGTTAGATGAAGATTTTTTTATCATTGCTTTTTCGAATCTAATTTTTTTAAATGATTTTACTTCTTTAGGACTTCCGATATAAGTACGAAGTCGTTTGTGAGCTTGTATGCCAGATGTTTTTTCTCTTGGCAACATTCCTCGAATCATCCTCTTCATTATGGTGTCTGGTCTTCTTGGATGTTTTGGTCCATGCTTCCAATGATTAATGCTGTTAATCTCTAAAAATTCTTTATATTCACTAATGATATTACTTCTTGCTCCGCTTATCATAATCTTGTCACAATTTACTATTGAAACTCTATTTCCATTTAGCAACAATTTAGCCACATTAGAGGATAATCTACCTGCAATGTGGTCGGTGGCATCTACTACAATTGGTTTGTCAATTGAAACTGTATTTTCCTGACTAGCCAAGTAAAATTACTCCTTTTCCTGTTGGAAATTTCTCAATTAATTCTGAATGTGTGATTAATTTTCCACCACCTTCTATAATTTTGGTAGCTGCAGATTCTGAAATTGAAAATGAACATAGTGTTATTTTATGTGGTACATTTCCTGTTCCGAGGACTTTACCTGGAAAAACTATTGTGTCATTATCTTTAGTCAGTTGACCTATTCTGTACAAGTTGATATTTCTCCTAGCAACAGTTGGCTTTAAGGCATATTCTGCCAATTTGGCCCAGATTGGAGCATTGTTTTTGGAAGATGCTTTCTTCAGTTCCTTTGACATTTGTATCACTACCCTGCTAGTCATGTGAATAATGCGGTTTAAAACCCAAATATAATATGTTTTCTTGGATTACTTTACGTTTAATTGTTCAATCATGTCTTTGAACTCCTCTATTCCGTTTCCAAGTTCCTCTATTCCTGCAAGGATTATTTCCTCAGGATGTAAGGCTCCAGTTGATTCAACTGTAAGAATTCTTTCATCTTCTTTGTTTGTCTCTACTAGTGTTGCAATGTTCGAAGAGTTCCATTTAGCATGTTCTCGTCCACGTCCAAGTCTTGCATAACATTCCATTTTCACCCTTTGTCCTGTAGCTAGTTGAACAATGGGGATTTTATCCGAAATCGGTTTGATAGAATCATCTTCTGATGTTAATTCATCTGTAAAAATCGTTTTAGGGCCATCAGCGGCTCCTGAATCTAACACAAGCATTACTTTACAATTTGAACATCCTGTCTCACTTTCGCAGTCACATTTTGCTGGTTCATTAAATCGTCCCAAGTCCGTCTTTATTGGTATCAGACCCAACCTGTGTGCTAGACCTTCATCTGGTAAAACTGACGAATTTTCTATTATGTCAATTGTATCTATTGCAAAAATTGGAATTCCATTTAGACATATACGTCTTAGGGCATTTGCATATTGTAGTGGTACACCTTTGAGCTTTATTGACATTTTACGCTCATCTTTTGAAATAATTGCTAAAGAAGGCAAATCTTAATCCAAAAATTTTAAAATCCACATAAAAATCTAGCTAGTTTTGCTTATAGATAAATAGCGAATTATCTTACCATATTTTGTATATGGTTGATGTCACAGTGGTAAAGTATTCCTTTGAGGGAGAAAAATTTGAGATTTTAGTAAAGCCCGACCCAGCATTAGATTACAAACTGGGAAAGAAAAAAGACTTGTCATCGGTATTGGTTTCTGATGATATTTACACGGATTCTAGTAAAGGGACAAAACCTTCAATGGAGAAATTACTAAAAGCATTCAACACAGACGATTCCGCAGAGATAGCTAAAAAAATTCTTGAAAAAGGTGATCTTAATCTTACAACCGAACAAAGACGAAAAATGGTAGAGGAAAAAAGAAAACAACTTGTAGAATTTATTTCAAAAACATATGTCGATCCTAGAACACATTTACCTCATCCTCCATTAAGAATTGAGCAGGCAATGAAAGACGCAAGAGTTTCTGTAGATCCTCAAAAAAGTATGGATGAACAAGTCAAGGATATTGTAGAAAAACTACGTTCTATCATTCCTCTAAAGTCGGAAAATCTATCTCTTGAAATTATTATCCCTGCGCAATTTGCATCTCAATCATATGCAGTTTTAAAATCTGTAGGGACTCTGAAAAAAGAAGAATGGCAAAATAATGGTTCATTAAAAGCAATACTTGAAATACCCGCTGGAGCAAGGCCACACGTGATAGACAGATTAGGCTCTATAACCAAAGGCTCTGCTACAGTTGAGGTAATGCAGTAGTGGATAATCGGCGAAAATACGTTATACCAGGCGATGTAATTACTACAGGACCTTTCAGACCAGAGCAGAATGTAATTCTTGAAGGAAACAAAATAATTTCAACTATGATTGGTGTTACCGAAATCTATGACGATTCCGTTAAGGTAATTTCTTTGACTGGAAAATACATTCCAAAAATTGATGATCTAGTTATTGGAAAAGTCATTTCTCATAGCTCTCTATCATGGGAACTCTATATCAACTCCTGTTATGTTGGATTCTTACCTGCTCAAGATGTATTTGGACGTGATTTTTCAGCACATGCAGATGAGCTAAATTCAAAATTAAAAGCAGGAGATCTTGTGGCAGCTAGAATTGCAAACTTTGATAGAACACGTGATCCATTAATTACAATAGCTGATAGGGATCTTGGAAAAATAGAGTCTGGAGACTTGGTAAAAATCTCTCCAACTAAAGTTCCAAGATTAATTGGAAAAAGAGGAGCAATGATTCAGGCTATTGAAACTGCAACTGATGCCATTATCACTATTGGACAAAATGGATGGGTAATAGTTTCATGCGAAAATCCCGAGGGATTATTAAAGGCTAAAAAAGCGATACAAATGGTTAATGAACAAGCACATGTCGCAAATTTGGCTGATCAAGTGAATGAAATGTTAGAATCAAAAGGTGAATCATAATGGGTGGACGAGAAAGTACTCTGGTGTTGTTAGACGAAAAAGGAATTCGCTGTGATGGTAGAAAAGTCGATGAACCAAGACGAATTATGATTAAAGCAGGTGGTTTGAAAAATGCTGACGGATCCGCCTATATTGAATTTGGAGACAACAAAATTCTTGTCGGAGTTTATGGACCAAGAGATGTACATCCAAAACACATGTCTAACACCGATACTGGAATTTTACGAGTAAGATATCACATGGAACCATTCTCTGTAAGCGATAGAAAAAATCCAGCTCCATCCAGACGAGAAATTGAAATTTCTAAGGTAATTAAAGAAGCATTATTGCCTGCAGTAATGCTAGAAAAATTCCCAAGAACTGCAGTAGACGTTTTCATTGAAGTTCTTCAAGCCGATGGTGGAACTCGTTGTGCAGCTCTCTCTGCTGCGTCGGTTGCTTTAGCTGATGCAGGAATTCCAATGAGAGATATGGTTGCTTCTTGTGCTGCTGGAAAAGTTGCTGATACTATTGTTCTTGATGTAAATAACGAAGAAGATCAAGCAGGTCAAGCTGATATGCCAGTTGGATACATGCCACAACTTAAAAAAATAACACTTTTGCAATTAGATGGAGTTCTAAGTCCAGAGGAATTTAAGAAATGTGTTGAAACCGGAGTTAAAGGATGTGAGATAGTTTATGAGCTGCAAAAGAAAGCACTAACTGAAAAATATTTTCAGAATAGGGGCGACCAATAAATGACTACAACTGTTATTGATAATCTTAGAAAATCACAAATTTTAGAATTACTTGATCAGGGAAAAAGAATTGATGGTAGAGCACTAGATGAACCAAGAAAATTAACCGTAGAGGTTAATGCAATCCCTAAAGCAAATGGCTCAGCAAGGGTTAGACTAGGTGATACTGAGGTAATATGTGGAGTAAAAATTCAGCCTGATAGACCTTTTCCAGATATGGGTGATAAAGGAATTTTTATTTGCACTGCAGAACTTTTACCTTTATCCCATCCAAGCGTCGAAACTGGACCTCCCAATCCTGATGTTATTGAATTAGCTAGAGTGGTGGATAGAGGAATTAGAGAAAGCCATATGGTTGATATATCTCAATTAGTTATTAAAAAAAATAAATCAGTCGTGGGGGTTTTTGCTGATATCGTGGTAGTAGATTATGATGGAAATCTCTTTGATGCATGCTCTTATGCTGCCACAGCTGCACTTCTTACTTCAAAAATGCCAAAATGGGAGATGAAAGATGATGTCCCTACCCTTGTAGAGGGCGAAGAAATAGATCTCCCAACAACCACAATCCCAGTATCCATTACAATGGCAAAAATTGGAAATCATATTGTAGTCGATCCCAACTCAGATGAATGGGCTAGCATGGATTCTAGAATTACAATTACTACTGATCCAGATGGTAATATTGTTGCCATGCAAAAAGGAGGCCATGATGGATTTACCATAGATGAAATTATCAAATGCGGCGACCTTTCAATTAAAGTAGGTGCACAAATTAGAGAAAATCTAAAACAAGCAGGTAAAAGCAGTTAATAAAATGGCCAAGAAAAAATCTCTAAAAGGATTAGGAGCCAGATATGGAATTAAACTTAGAAAGCAATACACAAAGATTCATCACCAGCTCAAAGAAACAAGAGTGTGCCCTGATTGTGGTTCTAAACAGTTTGGAAGAGATGCAGTAGGAATTTGGTCTTGCAAAAAATGTAACTTTAAGATTGCTGGAACAGCCTATGACGTCAAACTTTAGTTCAAAAATTACTGTTGATGCTAAAGAGAAAACAAGGGCAATATTTGATTCAATAAACACCGATAATGAATTTTATCCAGAAAATCCAACAAAAACAAGCATGAAATTTCAAGAAAAAATTGTAATCTCTATTGAATCAGAACATATTTCTCATCTTAGAGCTAATCTTAATTCCACCTTACGATTAATTCAAGCAAGCTATGACGCAATTGAGTCTGTTGATGATCCATAATTTTTGAATAGTGATTTTAGAAATTTTTTAAAATGGAATTATTCAAAAAAAGATTAACCAAGATAAACTATGACTGAATTCAATCATATTCCTGTAAACTTCACACCATCAGAATTGATCGAAAAAGACGATGAACACTATTATCAAACCCCAAGTGGGGCCATTTATCCGTCAATCACAACAATATTGCAAAAAACTCAAACTCTAGAAAAACAACAAAGCTTGCAAAATTGGAGAGAACAAGAAATAGCATCAGACTACATAACACAAGAGGCATCTATTGTTGGTTCTGAAACCCACAAGTTAATTGAAAATTATCTTAACGGTGAAGAAATTTTTGAAGAATTCAGACTTTTGTCAGAGGCTCACTTTAATAATCTACTTCCATTTGTAAATAAAATTAATGATATTCACGGTATTGAATTAAGGCTTTATAGCGATAAAATGAAGTTGGCCGGAACTTCTGATTGTATTGCAAAATACGATGGAGCCTTATCTGTAATTGATTATAAGACCAAACGAAGCAATCAAAAAGAAGAATGGCTTACAGACTATTTTATTCAAGCCACATCATATGGAGTCATGTTTAAGGAACTTACAGGGATAAAGGTAGAGCAAATCGTAATTCTTGTTTCAAGCGAAAAAAACACTCGCATGGAATTTATAAAAAACCCTGACGATTACCTGGATTTACTAGAGCAACGAATTGACCAGTATTATTCCAAATAAACAATTTTACATCCGGTAAAGATATAATGAATTTCAAATCTCTTCACTAACATGTCAACTGGACAAATGCCTCCCTGGCTTCAGGAGCAAATAATGAAACTTCAACAATCTCAACAAAATCTTCAAGCTATAATGCAACAAAAACAACAAATCGAAATGGAGCGAATTGAGAATGAAAAATCTCTTGAGGAACTAAGAAAGGCATCAGATGATGACATGGTCTATAAACACGCAGGTTCCATTTTGATAAAATCCACAAAAAAAGATCTCATTGAAGAGATTGAAGAAAGAAAAGAACTAACTAAAACCCGCTCTATCGTTCTTGAAAAGCAAGAAACTAGATTAAAAGAGTCTTTAAAAGAACAAGAGGCAAAAATCACAGAAACAATGAAGAGTGGAACGACATCAGGTGGAGCAAAAACGCCTGAACCAGGTTCACCTGCAGACAATCCTAGAAAATAGAAGTTTAGCGCAATTTCAAATCAGATATTAACAAATTAATGAAATTAGATTTGATGAAATTAGAAAATTTACGAATAGTTGTAGATGAACGAGAAAGAAAAAGCGGTATACCTGACCTTCTCAAATCAGTTGGCCTGAACGTTGAAATGAAAACTCTTCTAATAGGTGATTATATTGTAGCTCCTGAAACTATAGTTGAAAGAAAAAGTATTCGAGACCTGCTATCTTCTATCTTTGATGGTCGATTGTTTGATCAATGTACACGACTAAAGGAAAATTTTGAATTTCCTATAGTTTTGATGGAAGGAAATGTTGATGAAATTGAAGAGATTACAGAAAACCCTCTAGTATTCTATGGTCGCGTTATCTACTGTTGTCATGGATTTTAAAATCCCAATCATTCCAACCCCTAATGCTATCCATACTGCAAAATTACTTGTCTCCTTGTGTTCTAGAAAAGGGATTCCTAAAGGACCATTTTTGAAAAAAATTAGAAAATCAAATGATTTAGAGAAACAACAACTCTCTACTCTCTGTAGCCTTCCAGGAGTAGGAGATAAATTTGCCATTAGAATGTTAGAAAAATTTGGTTCCCCAATTAGGGCCCTTAATGCTTCTACTTCAGAACTTGCTAAAGTTGAGGGGCTTGGTGAAGCTCGCTCAAAAAAAATAAAGAAAATGCTGGAATCCAAAAGTAAGCTTCTAAAAAAATCAAACCAAAAAACATTGCATGATTCATAAATAGGGAAAACCTCTACGACGATTCATTCGTTAAGAGGTACTGCAGACGCTTTCCCCTTGAGTAATTTTCTTTTGAGAGGAGTTCCACACTTGGGGCATTCTGTTCCACTTTCATGTTGTGAGCGGCATCCGGGGCAATAGTGCACCCATTTACCTACATCCCTAATACCACTAGTCATAATAGGTAAAATCTTTAGGCCTAAATTTTTTACAACATTAGAAATTGCAAAATCATCTGTAATTATTTGACCATTAAGACCTATACATAAAGCGATAATCGATAAATCTTGTTTTGATAGCTGCTGATAATCCCCTGTATTCTTGGAGGCTCGGATGGCGGCCTTTGTAGATTCTTCATCTGGATCTCTGATTTTTAATCTATTTGTTTCCAATAGTGTTTCTAGCACTTGATGATTTTTTTTGATATGCTTTATTTCGTCATAAACAAGAGATGTTGTATAACAATCATTAGAAGAACTAAACGGAACTCCCGCATAAAATGCGCTTGCATCTAAAATTCTAAAATCCAAGTTTACTCATCTGTCTCAATCCTCTTTTCTTTAATCTTACAAAAACTGCTGGTTTTTTATATTTTTTAATAATAATTGGTTCTCCATACCCTGCAGATTTTACAACCTGTGCATCCATAACTATGCTGCAATCATGAGAAGATATTATTTCTATTTTCTCATCTGGCACCACGATTGATTCTAATCTATAAACTGGAGCAACTGGAGTAATTATCAAAACATCAAGACTCTCATGGAGTATTGGTCCACCTAAGGAAAAAGAGTGACCTGTTGAACCGCTTGGAGTAGCAATAATGACTCCATCCATTTTTTGCTTCACTGTATCATTTTGAAATTTTATTTCAATTTCTGCTGTTTTAGTAAGATTTGTTCTATTGATGTAAATTTCATTTAAAGCTGGAGCAAATTCCTTACCCCCACAAGATGCAACGACTCTAATTCTTTTATCTAAAAAGATCTTACCTTTTAAAATTTGATTTACTGCATTATCAATTTCATCAATGGTAATTTCTGAAAGTATTCCTCTATTTCCTCCAACATTTATTGTAAGAATTGGTGTGTCATTTTCTAAATGTCGAAAAACTCTAAGAGTTGTTCCATCGCCTCCAAGAGTTACTACAAGATCAAACTTTTCTTTTTTTAACTCTCCTAGCGACTCAATTTTTTTAGCACCTTTTACTTCAATTGGGGCTATGGTGTAAACTTCAGATTTTATTGCCAGAAATTTTTTGGCAACATCTTTTGCAGCTTCTTCAGATTCCTTTGAACCTACTTTGCTAACAATTGCGACTTTTTTTAATTTCAAGTAGATCTTCTGATTTTTATTAACTTAAAAATGATATTTTTAAGATTTCTTTTAGGGAAAACAATTAAGTAAGAAAACAAAATTGAAAGACAATATGAGTTACGCACACCCTGAGGTATTAGTTGACACAGAATGGATGTCTCAAAACCCTCCAAATGAAAATAGAAAATTAGTTGAAGTTGATTATGATCCCGTAAATGGATACCAAAAAGGACACATAAAAGGTGCCAGCTTAATCTGGTGGAAACGAGACATCAATGATCCTGTAACAAGAGACATTATCACAAAACGAAAATTTGAGGAATTAATGTCAAAAAATGGAATTACTGCAGATACCGAAGTGATCCTTTATGGTGATTTTAACAACTGGTTTGCTGCATTTGTTTTTTGGGTTTTTAAATTCTATGGACATGAAAATCTGAAAATTATGAATGGCGGAAGAAAAAAATGGGAATTAGAAAATAAAGAATATGTCACTGAAGAGCCACAACTACAACCAACCAAATATGAAGCACAACCTCCTGATGAAGGACTTCGAGCTTACTTGTTTGATGTTAGCAGAGCTTTATCTAAAGAGGATACTGTTATGGTTGATGTACGATCTCCTGCAGAATTTTCAGGAGAAATAACGGCACCACCTGAATATCCAATGGAACATGCACAACGAGGCGGGCATATTCCTGGCGCAAATAACATACCATGGGCAACTGCTGTCAATGACGAAGATGGGACTTTCAAATCCGTCGATGCGCTTAAACAAAATTATGAACCAAAAGGGATTACTCCAGATAAAGACGTTATATGTTATTGTAGAATTGGAGAAAGATCATCTCACAGTTGGTTTGTTCTCAAGTACCTACTTGGTTATCCCAAAGTTCGAAACTATGATGGTTCGTGGACTGAATGGGGTAACATGATAGGAAATCCTGTGGAAAAATAAATTGCTTCTAGACCTTCCCGTTTTAAAGAAGGGCTCCTTTTATTACATAAAAGATGGAGATTCAGATTTCATAATGGAGGATAAAACCAAAAGAGGTCTTACAGTAAAGGAAACCTCAATTGATGAAAAACTAAATGTCAAGGCAGATAAGGGGATGATTCATGATATGGATGGTATAGGTCATTGGGTTCCAATTCGTTGGTATTTTTCAAAAAATCAATTTGATCTAAACAAAGTCTCAGAGTACGCTGAAATAATGGAAAAAAAGTACACGGAAATTCGCGAACTTACCTGTCCTGATGACGACTAGATAACCTTTTTAAATAAATTCAATGTACTGAAATCAAATGTCATTACTTCTAAAAGATAGAGTTTTCTCAATGGAGGCCCCTACTGCCAAACGAGGAGTGTATCCTCTTCATGGTTACAAATTAGGGCTTTATCGATTACCCATCAATTTAGAGGATCCAGATGATATCAAATCTGTTCATGATGGCTTGAAAAAAGCATTTGAAATGGATGCTTACGCAGATAGAATTTTTGCCACATATCGCTGGAAGGAACAAAACATGAAAGATCCTGATGCCAAGGGCTATGAAGAAGTTGAGCTATCTGTTACCGTAGAGATAGTTACTGGAGAAGTGGTGGACATTATTTATCAAATCTTTCCAATAGAAAAATTTGGGGATACTCAATGGGTTAAAGATTATAGGAAAAAAGCGGATCATTTTGCAAAAATGATGATGGATACTATTTTACGAAATACAATTTTGGCAGATAAGATGATTGATTATATGATCAAAAAGGAAAAGATTTCTGAACTTCAGGCCATTCAAAAGTTAGAGGAGATGACTCCCTTGGCAAAAATAGTTCTTGATGCCAAACCAAAACCCAAACCAATAGAAGAGGCACCCGCCGATGGCGGAGGACCTGCCATTGAAATACTTGATGGTCCAAAGTCTGGTCCAATTGATGTTGATTATAAATCAAAAATGAGGACCACAGCAGCTTATAGTGCCGCAGGATACTCTATCAAAACCTGGGGAAGACTTGGTACTGACAATAAACAAATGGGAGTTTGGGGAGAATTTGTTTCTGTAGATTACGATATTTGTGTTGCAGATGGTGCATGTATTGAAGCATGTCCTGTAGGTGTTTACGAATGGTTTGACACTCCTGGCAACGTCGCATCTGAAAGAAAACCTCTAATGTCAAAGGAACCAGATTGTATTTTCTGTCTTGCTTGTGAGGGTGTATGTCCCCCATCTGCAATCAAGATATATGAAGCCAAATAGGCATAAAAATTTGCAAGTATAAATAGATAGTAGGCATTCGGGAAAGCTAGGGAATGGCAGTAAATCCTTTCAGCCAATTTGTATTTGACCTATTTATTATCTCAGCCATTATAATCATCGCCTATACTCTCAACTTTTACTATCTAACCTTTCTTTCAGTTAGAAGAAAAGAAGTTTTGACTACCAAAGAAATGGGAACTCCTTCTGTTACCATCCAACTTCCAATTTACAATGAAAAATATGTAGCAAAGCGCTTGGTTGATGCTGTATGTGGATTAGATTATCCTAAAGACAAAATGAAGATTATGATCTTAGATGATTCTGATGATGATACGGTTGAACTATTAGCAAAGGAAGTAAATTATTACAAAAAACAAGGATATCAAATTGAACATATAAGACGAGGCACTAGAAAAGGGTACAAAGCAGGAGCACTCAAGTATGCAATGCAAATAACCGATACAGAATACGTGGCTATTTTTGATGCGGACTTTATTCCTCCAAAGTGGTTTCTTAAACGAGCAATTCCCTACTTTTCCAAACCTAATATTGGACTAATTCAATGTCGATGGGGTCATGTCAATGAAAACTATTCATCAATTACCCAAGTTCAAGCCTTGAGTCTTGACTTTCATTTTTTAATTGAACAAAAGGCAAAAAGTAATTCTCATTTATTTATGAACTTTAATGGCACAGCGGGAATTTGGAAACGTGATTGTATTGATGATGCTGGTGGATGGCATACTGCAACACTTGTAGAAGATTTGGACTTGAGCTACAGGGCTCAAATGAAAGGATGGAAATGTGTTTTCTTGCCAGATATTGTAGTTGATGCAGAGCTCCCTGTTCAAATGAATGGGGCAAAACGACAACAATTTCGCTGGGCCAAAGGGTCAATCCAATGTGCAATCAAACTTCTTGGAGGAATTGCAATTAAAAGAACAGTTGCAATAGAGGCAAAAATTCAGGCCTTTGTTCAATTAACACGCCATATTGTCTATCCGCTAATGCTAATTCAATTTCTAGCGTTACCGATTCTTTTAGCTGGAGACATCAATCTTTATTTGGTTAGTTTTATTCCTGCCTTAACTATTGTAGCATATCTTGCAATGGGTCCGGGGGCATACCTTATGATAATTCAAAAAATGTATAATAAATCTTGGAAATCAAAAGCCAAAATTCTTCCAACGCTAATCGTTTACAATGCGGGAATGTCAGTAAACAATACCGTTGCAGTATTTGATGCCGTGTTTGGAAAAAAGAATGAATTTTTGAGAACTCCAAAATATGGAATTATAAACAAACAAGATGATTGGCGAGGTAAAGCGTACAATTTACCATTTACAAAAACTACGCTGCTTGAAATCTTTTTTGGTGTTTATGGCATTATGGGAATTTTAATCTCAATCTTTTCGAACAATCCTATTTTTGCACCCATTATAGCAATTCAAACTATAGGATTTTTCTTCATTGCATTCTTGAGTATCTCTCATTCAAGATTTAAAAGAAATAAATCAAACCAATTACGGGCTTTAACAAAGGAAGAGAAAATGGCAAACAAGTTTTACAAGGTTTCTATGATTGGTATGGCAGCAATTATTGTCTTTGGAGGTTTCATGGCAATCTATGGCTATAATGTCGATATTTATCCACTTGATAGAATGCGAGGACATTTTGATGGAATAGTTGGTTCCTCAGATCCCGTAGTAATCCAGGCTCATTTAGTTGAAATAAAACAAGATTTGACTGCAGTAATGGTAAACATTGGTGAAACAACAAATGATGCGGGCGAAGTCATCGGAAAAAACCCAGTTTGGATATTTCCAACAGAATCTACAAATCTTCTTAGAATAGAAAACGATGTAGATTCTATGATTACAAGCATAGAGAAAATTTCAACTGTTCCTAAGGATAGTTCTGCGTATCATACAGGAATGTTAGATATGAACGATCGAGCTACATTACTTAAAGAAAACATCATGGATGCCACCCCCTACATGTACGTAAGCGTATCAAATATTGTATTTAGCACAATGTGGATTGCTGTAATAATTGGAATATTTGCAGTCCTTAAACGAAAGAAAGATCAACTAGCTACAATTGATGAAGCATCAGGTGTTTAAGAAATAGTCAGCTCGTCTCTAATTTCATCTACTGCTCTAATTCCATAAATGTCTCTTATCTGTTGAATTCTAATAGATTCTTTTAACAGGTCTCGCCCTATGGCGTTAGTCAAAATTGTAAATACCTCACTAAATCTAATTTCCCATTTATCTGCGCAATCGAGAATCTTACTTACTGCCCAATTTCTCACTTCATGTGGTAACGGAATTTTGTCACCTGATTCTATCGACAGTCTATCAAATAGATTGACTATGTTGATAGTCTGAGACGCCATTTTTTCAAGGTCTTTTGCTTCCCCATACTTTGATTCTGCTTGCATTCTTATGTTTGATTGATATTCAGACAATTTCAGCAATGCAATCATCTCCTTTGATGTATCAGTAGATACCTTGTTTGTGACAGTTTTGATTGATTGAAGTTCTTGAAATACTTGGTCTGTTTTTTTATGAAATTCTGCAGATAATGCATCTTGCCTTTTTAGCATATCATTTATTGATGATACCTTTTGTTCGATGGTATTTGTTTTATCAACAACATTATTTTTAAAATCTACCAAATCATCTTGAACTGATTTTAGTCCCTCACCCACAAATGCAGTAGAATCTGCTCTTTGAGCTAGGTTACTAATTTCTGTCTCTATTTTGTCTATCTTTCCACCAAAACCAGAGATTATCTGGGTTTTATCAGCTACAGTCTCAAATTGTTGTTTCAGTCCATCAATCACCCCCCCAAGAGAATCTATTTTCTCTGCCTTTCCTGAAATTGAATCAATTGTCATTTTTATAGCCTCAAGATCTAAATTCAATTTGGAAAAAGATTCGGTTTTATCAACAATCCTACCTAATTCCCTCTTTAGATCTGAAATTGTATTGGAGGACGATTCAATCTTGTCAGTTTTTCCAGAAATGGTTTGGACCGTATTTTTTAGAACTTCTATCTCTTGACCAATATTCACTACTGAATCTGTTTTACCTGAAATGCTACGCAAATCATCCCTTACCTCATCAATTCTTTGTGCTATCTTGATAATCATTTGAGAATTATTACGGATGGAATTTATGCTGTCTTCAACTTGTCTAGATAATTCCCCTGGCTTTGGAGATGCCTTTTGTATTTGATTTATTTTGTTTACTTCATCTTGCAGTTTCGTGGTTTGATCATTAATTTTTGTAATTAAATTGGATTGAGTTCTTACTTGATTTAATCCAGAATAGAGTTTTTGTGTATCGTCTTCAATAATGTTCAATCGATTGGATTGTTTTTGTATATTTTCTAGTGTGGAAGTTAAGGTATCAATCATTCCTTTCATAGACACCAGAACTTTTTGATTATCGCCAAAAATCTTAGACATTGCTTTAATCTCTCTTTGTAGTCCATTAGTGGAATCAGAAACTGCTGCGACTTTTCTTAATATAACAGCTGGAGTTGGTTCTCTCTTTACAATTTTTGATTTGCTTGGAGGTTTTATTTTTTTACTTGATGTTTTCGCTCTTTTCTTCTTTGATGGTTCCTTTACCATATCTTTTGAAATGAAAATATAATGATAAAAAAGTTGGGTCTAAAATAAAAAATGTAAAGAGTTACTTATTGACAACATTTGGTTCATGAAGTAACTCATGAAAGGTCTTTTCGGCAAGACCATTTGCTGTTTCAATAAATCCCATGGGACAATATTCACATTGAATCATATAGTACGGTATGGTACCGTACTATTAATACATGGGTAATCTCGCAATTACCAATTGTGCAGTCAGATACCCCAGGTCATATTTCTACATTTTTTTCAGCTGACCTACTCATCACTCTGCGATTGAACAATAATTACTTGGCTTAAAGACTTTCAAAACATAATAAAATTTCTTAAAATAATCTCCCCTGGTAAATTGGACTGGCAATATTTTCAAACTGTCATGAGCCCAAATTATACAATCATTTTAGAACCAAAACTGTTTTTAGACAAATTTGTTGTATGAAATCATGCAAAATTTTGCTTTACAAATTGACTCTGGTGAAATTCAGCAATCATTGAATCAAACTGTATCCAGCATTATTGATCAAATTACTCCCGAACTTCCACATACTACTTTTGTAACAGATTTAGCTTTTATCATGATTATAGGTGCAATAGTAACACTTGCATTTTTCAAAATTAAACAACCTTTGATTATTGGCTATCTTTTTGCAGGAATGCTGATAGGTCCCATATCCCCACTCTGGGCTTGGATACTTCCTGAAGGTGGTCCGGGATCAGAAATAATTGGTAGTGTGGGAATTTTATCTGATGTTTCTGCTCTAAACTTGTTTGCAGAAATTGGCGTAATCCTACTGATGTTTGTAATTGGAATCGAGTTTCCATACGCTAAAATCAAAAGTATTGGTAGAGCCGCAGTAGGTATAGGTACAATTGGATTATTTTCAACCTTAGGTGTTCTGTTTTATGCGGCAACTGCACTTGGATTGAACTTTATGGACTCTTTATTCATAGCAGCAGCTCTTTCTATTTCTAGTACTGCAATAATAGTGAAAATATTTGAGGAGATGGGACGAATCAAAAGGAAATCCTCTATTCTTGTTTTAGGTATCCTAATTGTAGAAGATGTGATTGCCGTAATTTTGATTTCATCGTTACAATCTATTGCTCTGGTTGGATCAGTATCAATAGAATCTGTTGTAGTTGTAATATTAGTTGCACTCGGACTAATTGTGGGCACATTTACTGTGGGAGCTAGAATAATTCCGCCCTTAATTGATAGAGTGGCAGGAACAGAACATCGTGAAATACTGCTTTTGAGCGTTCTCGGTCTTTGCTTCGGTTATGCTCTTTTGGCCAACCTTGTAGGACTGTCAGTAGCCATTGGAGCATTTTTAGCCGGAGTCCTTGTAGCAGAATCTAAATCTGCTGAAATCTCAAAAATTTTAACTCATCCAATAAAAGATATGTTTGTCGCAATCTTCTTTATCTCTGTAGGTGCTTTGATGGATGTTTCTCAGCTTGGAGATTACATCTACATTGCTGTTGCGTTAATGGCAGTTGCTATTTTTATGAAGTTTGGTGGAAATATGCTTGGAAATCTTTTGTTCAAACAAAAACGTGGAGACTCAATTCACTCTGCTTTTGCACTAGCTGCTCCAAGGGGTGAATTCTCCATTGTAATTATTAAAACTGGACTTGATGTTGGCGCGATAAGTGCATTTTTGTTCCCATTAATTGGTGTAATAACAATAATTACTGCCTTTCTCACGCCATTTTTAATGAGAGCAAGTGACAAAATAGCTCCAAATTTGCAAGAAAAAGATGCCTGAAGAACTGAAAAAATTACTCCAGCAAGTACATAATGGAATAACCATTTTTGATTTTGATGGAAAATCTGTCCCCTGTATTATTCTCGAGGAAAGAAAATATGATGAACTCTTGTCAAAGGTTGCAGGAAAGTCACTCTCAATAGACACAGACCTTAACATATTACAGGACGGGAAGGGTCATGTTTTTGTTGAAGTTACATTTACTTTTTCTCAAGGTGGAATTGTAGAAAAAATCCTAGTAAATGCAAATAAGGATATTCTGTTTTTTCAATCCTTGGCAAAAACATCTATGCTTGCTATCTCATCTCCAAAGTCCTCATATGGAAAAGATAATGTGTTTATGATTCAACTACCTAAACCTGAAAAAGCTGAAGACGCTCTCAAAATAATTGAAAGAGGATTAAAACAATCTGAAATTAGTTGAGTGGTGCAGTTACCGGGATTTGAACCCGGGTCACGTACTTGGCAAGCACGAGTACTAACCAGACTGTACTATAACTGCAACAATCATGAGAAACGAATTTGGCTATTAAACTGTTTTTAACTATTTCATACAATGGAAACAATGGATAAAATTCTAAAAAATAAAATCGAAGAAAAAATTCAAGAAACTATTTCCAATAAAAATGAAATAAAACAACTCCTTCAATCACTCTCAAGTGTAGGTGAGTCAAAATCATTTGTACTTGGAATTATTGTAGGAAGAATTTACAATTCATTTTACTATCAATCAAAAAGAATTCTGAATCGTGAACCTACAGATAAGGAATTTCAAGAATTTGTAAAACTTGTAAAAAGTAAGAAATCTATTTTTGAAAATTTATGGTGATAATTTTCCGTGTTCAATTACTTTGATTCTTGGGATTACTGGTAATTTTACACATGCTCCTTTCAGTGCTTTTTTAGCAGCCTCTAAATGTGGTGCATCAACGTATAGTTCCATAATACATTGTCCTTGACGAACTCTGGCTCCTAGGCTAACTGCTTTTCCCCAAGCTTTTCTCATTCCTTCTGAAATTCTATCTGCACCAGCAGCTGCAATCTGTTTGTTTTCTCTAAGAAGGTTGTGTGGGTAAATTCGTAATCTAGAATAATACCCTTGTTCTCCTGTAGTTTTTTCTAATGTTTTATTTGCAGCCAACCTACATGCTTCAATGGCCATATGTCTAATCTGAACTTTATCTTTTGAGAGTAATTGAACACAATATTCATATTCGGCCTTTTTTCCACCCTGAAATTTTGCAATTTTTATCTGTGGCTTACCTTTGATGTATTTTTTTCTGGTAAAGACTTGACCATTTCCTTTTCTATAATTAGCACCATGCATGTTATCATCAAACAAAAATGCCCATATTTTAACGGTTAGACAATCATTAATCCAATACTTATACCCAAATTAGAACTTTGAATTGTCTCTTCCCTCCTTTGCAAATATATTGACTTTATACCAGTTGTAGTGGGGCGATGAGTCAACTTGATAGATGACGTATGTGAATTTTGCAAAGGAGTTGGAAGCCCATTGCAGATATGTGTTTATTGCAATGGGACAGGGGAGTGGAATCAAGCCGCTCAAGTTTATATGAAAAATCATATTTGTCAATGCATAATTCTGGATAGAGAGTTTTGCCCTGTATGTAACAAATCTTGTCATCATGACACGACATTGAATCCAAAACAAAGAATAGATCCAGGTTCTGGGGGCATGTCATCACCAAAATCTTACAAGCAAGAAATTATAATAGCATAATTCCATCTTAACCTTTATTTTTTGACTGCTAATGTTGATCTAGGTGTAATGTCTTCTTACTTTCATACTTTTATATCCATACTAAAATATCAATTCCTATGAAGCAAAACTATCTAATATTGTATCATTTAGGCGTACTAAATTCTGACAAGGAGGAATTTGACGATGATGAGTATGACCGATTCTAGCGACGATTTATTAAAAAAATCAGAAATTTCTTGATGTTTGCCAACATAAATATGGAAATCTTTTGATTTCCTCATCATCATGGATGATACTCCTCTTGTTGAAGGCGAATTAATTTCTGATCAAACCAGAATTTCTAATAACGAAATGATTCATGAGCTTGAACTAAAAGGATATGGTGAACTTGAAAATGACAAATTATCCTTAAAATTTTTTGAATCTTTGTACCTACTTTATTCGGATAAATTAATTCTAAAAAAAGGCAAGAAAAAAATTGCTTTTGATGACCTTTTGAATATCTCACAAAAGCAAGATCCTGAAGCTCTTACCAAGTTTTTGATATATCGGGATTTGAGGAATCGAGGTTATGTAGTAAAAGACGGATTTGGATTTGGTTCTGACTTTCGTGTTTACGAAAGAGGACAATTTGGAGAAAAAGGAGCAAAATTCTTAATTTTTGGACTCAATGAGGGTCAACAAGAAAAGATGGGGAATCTTCAAAAAAAAATTGAACAAATTACACAAATGGGGAAAGAGCCAATTATTGCCGTAATAGAAAGACGCGGTGAAGTAATCTATTACAAAATTAATAGAATGAATTTTTATGAAAATAAAGCAAGATTAGAGGAATCCTTTCAGATTTAAATGTCGTAAGCCCATTCAGACGAGAATTTTAACAAGTCGTTTTTCTCTGCCAATAAAAAATCAAAAACTTCAACATATTTTGTTTTGTTTTCCCACAATTCTTCAAAATCCTTTCTTTTTCTGTCTACTCTTGATTTATCGTTCCACGAAGTAAAAACATCCACTGATTCAAAATCCTGTGTTTGTGTTGAAAATGATTCATTTGATGTTCCACCAAAAGCAACAATTTGATCGTCTTCATCCAAAAACAATCCTATTCTTTCGGAAAATGTATTTGTAACATGTTCTGAATTTGTGATAGCAACTTTGAGCTCAATTTGGCCATTATTTACAAGATCTTGGAGTTTTTGAATTTTAGAGTCTTTGATTAGCTTTCCATCAAATTTTTTGGTATACTTTTCAGAAAAAAGCTTAGTCAAAATACCAAGTTCTCCTGTCTTAAACCTATGACCTGTTATCATTCTTATTTTTGCCTTTCCTGAGGAGAAATTTTCAAATACCATTGCAATGGTGGCCAAGGATTGAATTGATAAAAAATCCACACATCTGTCATACTCTATGCAATTGCTAAGACATGGAAAGAAAAACTCGGCCACAATATCGTCTCTATCTGAACGATATTCCTCCTTTAATCCAATATCTCTCAGACCCAATGTTATTTCATCAAATTTTTGTTATTTAAAGAAACAATTTTGATATTTTTAAATTTTCAAATAATTATCACAGATTTCATAAATACTAATTTCTAATCATATAGTTATGAACAAACAAGTGATAACTTCAGTACTTGTAGGAATAATTATTGTTCTTGCAGTTACTGGAACTATAACACTTGCAGAAAATCAAGTAGACGCAGAAATAACTCCTTTTCCTTCTCGTGAAAAAGTAATCTCAGTAACAGGTATTGCTACTACTTCAGTAGAACCTGATTTACTTGTGATCACCTTTGGGGTAGAAAACCAAGAAGAATCAGCTAGAGCTGCACTAATTGGAAATTCTAATTCAATGACATCAATTGTAGATACAATACAAACTTTGGGAATTTCCGAAGATGAAATCAGTACCTCCAGAATCAGTATCTATCCAATTTATGACAACTACCGAGATCCTGTCACTGAAAGATATGTCCAAGAACTAATCGGATATCGTGTGACAAATACCATTACTGTAGAAACTAGTAAACTGGACAAAGCAGCAGACATTATTGATGGCGCAGTTTCCTCCGGTGCAAATAGGGTGGATAACGTATCTTTTACTCTTTCTCCACAAAAACAACTTGATGTAAAAGATGACCTTTTGGGCAAGGCCATTCTTAATGCAAAAAAGAAAGCAGAAAATGCACTAGCCCCTCTAAATCATAAGATAATTGGGGTAAAGGCAGTTACTTTGTCTGAATTTGGAATGCCTCCACCCATACCAGTATTTAGAACAACAGGTGCATTTGCAGAAGATGCTGCCTTCAAATCATCTACACCTGTATTCTCTTCAGACCAAGATATCACCACCACTGCGAGCGTAATATTCTTGATTGGAAGCAATTAGCTTCTTTTTTTTATTTTTTAAATAATTTTACGTTTACAAAGACTTTGAGCCCTAAAAGCAGAAAATTATTAACAAACCTGATTTTAATCTAGTTTTTTTAAAAAAATTCACAATGGAATCCGGTCTGAATACAAATAAAGAAAGAAACCTCTTAATTGATTCTATTCAGTACCGAATATTTTATTCCGAAATTAATTTAGATAAAATACCAACTTCCATTTCATTAGATGTTTTCCCCAACGATAAAATTTCCACAGAGATTGTAATAGATGGGTTCTTGTTTTATGCAAATGGATCCTTGGACTTGGTTTTTGCAGAAATTAATAAAAAACTCAGTTTGGGATTAGCTCCCAATCAAATCAATCCTTCAGATATTATTCATGCTCTTGAGGCAAAACATACAGATGAAGCTATGGTGATGATTGAAGAATTTCAAAAATATTTTCAAAAACCTATCCATGAGGAAAAAATAATTTCTGACCAAGAATTTAATGATGGTCTAAATCGATATGGCTATGATATAATTGGGTTTCACGCTGAATACGAAAATAGAAACCAAGTAAAATACCAACATTTTTGGAATCGTGCAAGCAGCAGGTTGTGGGAGATTAGGAATCAACAAAAATTAGAATCTTATGATTCTCTTCTAAAAAATGCAGGAACAATAGGAAAAGAAAAACCTAGAAACTATTTGAGAGTAAAACTTGTAGATGATGATCATCCTGCTATTTTTTGGGACTCTGCCCATTATGAAAACCCAAAAAGATATTTTACAAATATTTTATATCTTGTAAAACAATTCATTGATAAAATACTTGAAATTTTAAAGCCACTATATCCTCTAGACTCTAATCTTGTAAGCAAATCGAGATCTTGAATTTTAATTTATTTCTAATGAATCAAATGCTAAATTCTTAAAATAACTCCAAAAAATTGGACATTATTATTGATTCCATGCTCGTTTCCACCTCAATAAGGATAGTAAATGTTAAAAGATAAAACAAGAATCAAACTATCTGATGAGAAATCTTGTTTTCTTGCTTCCATTATTGATATTTAGTGTAGGAGTAGCATACGCAGAACCCTTTGAAAATATTCAAACAACTGTTTTGGAGTATACAAATGACACCGCCACAATTAAAATTACTTGGGATCAGGATGAAAATGCTTCCTCTTATCAAATAGGATGCGTGAGTTGTTTTCCAAATATTATAAAATCTACTTCTGAAAACAGTATAATCATTAGCAATGTCACTCCTTTTCCAAATGGCTCAATGGCAATGCTTTATGGCTTAGCTTACGACTTTGAAAATAAGATGATCACTGCAAAGCAAATCTTTGTTGATCTAACTCAATAATCTCAAAAATTTTTTAAAAATTATTTGAAAAGAACCTGTGTTTCATTATCTGTTTTAATACTGTAAATGCATCAAGAATTTTTGAATATTAGTTATTCAAGAACGGACTTGTGTAAGATTTTCATCTAATTCTATCTGATGATAAAAATTAACGACAAGGGTGTGGAGGAAAAACCATAGATATCGGAAGTCCAAACCTAGTCCAAGTTTCCCTTTGTCTTAGCTGTTTATTTGGTGGATAACAGCTCCTTGTCAGTTGTTGGCTACTAAATTAAAATTTAAGTTATCCTAAACTAGATTCTAAAATTTGTTAAAAATAATAACAAAAATTTAACATTTGTTCACATGATCTGAGGAATACTTTTTGTTTAATAACTTTCTATGTTACATATGAAGAAAACCGATGGAAAAGTCAAACAAATCAAAGATTCTTTAGATGAGGATTGGAAACGTTTAGAAAAATGGCACATTGGTAGAGCAAATTTTCCCTAAAATCATATGTTAAAGAATCAGTATAGATTAAAAATTCATAAAACACCATAATTTTGTTATGAGTAAAATGGGCTCAGAGTGGATAGAGCGCAAAAAAGAAAGGAAGAGAAGGTAAAGTTTGCAGAAAAAGTAGCCAAAGGCGAAATAATGGCTTTCACATAACTTGTAAAACCATTATTTTCTAAAACCTTGATTTTCTACTACATTTAAGGTAATTGTAGATCTGATATTCTTTATTTTTCGAAATTTATTGCTAACTACTTCTGAAATTTCATTATAGGTTGGAGCAACAATGGTACAGATGATTTCAAAAGAACCAATTAAAATATCTGCTTCCACTACTTCAGGGACTTCTTTTAATTTGTGTAACACTGCAATTTCATTTGAAGTACTGCAGTGAATAATTACAAAAGCTTGTGCCATGTGTTTTTCTAAAACTTCTTTCTCTACTTCGTTAATTTTAGAAATTGTTTCAGTTTCATTTACTAACAAGGTCAAAGTAGATCGAATTTTAGGAATTTTTCGAATCTTTTTGGAAATATCGTGTTCAATTTTTAGTTTGTTATCTGAATGAAGTTTGGTTAAAATGTCGTAAGCACCAAATGTTCCATGAGCCTCCTTTATGCTATCTATTCTATTGAGGTTTGTAATTATAGAGTCCTCCGCTCCTGACTCACTTGAGATCAGAACATACGCTTTATTCATAATTTTTTATTAATTTTGTCCCTCTATGGATGTCAGCGTCAAAGTCGATCGAATCGAAGTAATCTTTCGAATCTTCCAAGTGATCTCTTTTCTTAATGAATCAGCATCATCAGCAGATACCTCTACTATAATGTCATAAGCACCAAATGTTCCATGCGCTTCTTTTGTAGACTTTAATTCTCTTAATTCATGCAAAATTTTCTCTTCTTTTCCAAGATCGCAGTTTATCAGCACATATGCGTTTTTCATTTTATCACCAAAAATTTTCCCATCTTATTTTCCTACATATGAACAGGTTAATATTGTATTTTAGTTAAATAGAAAAAAACTTTAAAGAAATAAAGTATTTTTCAAAAAAACTAAATAAATTTTAACATATTTTATTTATTCTTTATTTTTTGTTCTTTCCTTGATAATCGATGACCATGATTCAATTAATTTTTTATTCATACCAGCAAAGGCATCAGAATTTTCATTGAATGCCTGAATGTTTTTTGATAAAGCCTCAAGAGATTTTATCATCAATTGATTTTGAAAGTTCCATGCTTTGTTGGTCTGCTCAGTATAGTCAGTAACAATTTGAAGCGACTCGTCAGATAATTTGACATTGGAATTTGTTTTACGCGTAAGATATGTTTGAAGCAATACAATGGATTTTGCATTCTTTTTTCTCGATTCTATTATTTCTAGTTGAAGATCAGATACTGATTGGAGATAGGTAGCAGTATTGAGACGTACATTTTTAAAATACTTGTCAATGCTTTGCTGAAATATTTCAAATGTCTTATTTTCGGTTGAAATTTTAGGGCCTTTTTGAGATTCTATTTTCACTTTTGATGGTTTTTCAGCTTTCATGGTTCTATCTTCTCTAACAATAGGGAGTACTTTGATTTAAATTAATTTTGAGTTTGAAACCTACTTGGATTAAAATTTTTTTAAAATTTAAAATTATTTTAAACATTTGTTTTATGTTCATTTCAATCTAAAATTCTGAAAAAACTTACATTATATCATTACTGCAAAAGACTATTGAATTATGCAAAGTTATGTTCAATGATTTTAGGTCTAGAACCCCAGATTAGAGGAGTTATTGTTTATCATTTTAATGGAGAGTTTTTGGCTGGAGGAATGAGGAGTGGTGTCGAATCATATTTGCCTCTAGAGGAACTTTCTAAATCCACCCTTAATACAATTTTACGATGGAAAACAAGATCATTGCTTTATCCTTTTCTTGGAGAAGGGAGATATTCTGTGACGGAATATGAAAAAATGAAACGCATTACGTTTCCTATAAACAGGTCTGTTTTACTAATTGTAGGCACAGAAGTAGAGATAAACCATGATGTAATAATACAAAAAATTTTACAATTAATTCATGAAAAATAATTTAGGATTTCTTCGAGCTCATTTTACATTAAGCCCCTAAAGTTTTCTGTAAATATTATTTACAGTAACTTTAGTGTTTCAGCTATAATTTTTGTATGATCAGCTTGAACATCAGTTGTCAGATAGACTAGATGTTCACCTCCATAAGGAATTGTTATTCGCTTTATCTTTGCATATTCTGCCAAGACATATTTGCCTTCACCAATCTTGTCTGAAAGATCACTACGAGCATTCCAAGAATCTATTGCCCTCTGAAGTGACTTTTTGCTTTCATCTGGAGTCAGAACATTTGTTACCCCTTCACGATGACCAGTGTGTTCGATTTTTCCGTCTTTGCTTGCAATTGTTGCAAATCTAATTTGAGGGTCAATGTCCATGATTTTACCATACAGTTCTTTTGCGTCCATAATGGTACATCTGAGTTTACCCTGATGAAAAGCTTTGCATAAAATGGTTGATTTTAGACACTTTTGGTAAATTATTGATTTTAATTCAAACAAATCGTTAAACCATAAAGATGTAAAATCCCTAAATCAAAATAATAATAGGTAGACAAAAGGGAGAAAAAGAAATGACGGAAAATGAAATCAAAAAAGTAATAGAGATAGATGCCTCTCCCGAGACAGTATTTAGTGCAATTTCTGATGCACAAGAGCTAACTCAGTGGTTTCCAGATGCTGCAATATTGGAGCCAAAAGTTGGGGGCGAATTCAAGCTTTCATTTTTAAAAGATTCAAAAAACTCTAGGATGAAATTGGATATGGATTTTATTAACGAAGGAAAGGTTCTTGAGATTATTCAAAACAAAAAACTTGTACATACTTGGCAGTGGCTGGCACTTTCTGACTTTCCTCAAACCATTGTAACCTGGGAATTAGAGCAAGTAGATAACAAAACTAGATTGACATTGACCCATTCAGGGTTTACCGGTAAGGAGGTGGGTCCTGCAAGCTTAGAGGAGCATAACAAGGGATGGTCATTTTTTCTAAATGGTTTGATTTCATATTGCAAGAAATAGTATATCACAATCAACCTAGATGTAAAGAGGGCAGAGTATCTTACAGTAGAGTAGGAAGCAATCTATGCAAAATTGTTTTACAGGAAAACATTGGTCAAATAAATAAAATCAGATGAAAAACAAAAATAGTTTGGAATTAATCTACAATCCGCCACCAGAGACTTGTCCCAGTTCTATCTCGTAACCACTAGGATCTACAATATAGACTGATTTTGATTTCTCCCAATCAATTGTTCCTCCATATAATATCTCGACTCCAAGGTCCTTGCATTTTGTAATTATCTCATCAAAATTTGAAATATTAAAGCCAAAGTGAGCAATTCCACCTTCTGGTGACATTTCAGGCACTTCATACAAGCAAAGCTTGATGGTGTCATTTCCAATGATTTTGGATGGTACATCTGTCTTGTTTGGGTTTTCTTCTTGTTTAACCTCAAAGCCAAAAAGATTTTGGTAAAATTCTACGCTTTTCTCCAAGTTCTTGACTTTCATGTTTACATGATCAATTGATGTTGCCTTTAGGTTACCCATACAATTCCTGCAGATATGTGCCATTTAGTTTTTTTTATTTTGTATATTGATTAATTAGAAAACTTATCATGGAGTAAAAATAACAAAGTCAAATTCAGAATATTTTATTCCATCTTTTTCATCTAATTTCAAAATTAAAGAAGGTTTTACAAAAAAGTCAAAGTGTTCATCTCCCTCAAAATATAGCTGAGTAGTATGCGATAACAAACCAGGAGCGGAGACCTTCAGATGAATATGTGCTGGGCGCATCACTCCAGCTTCTGAATATTTACCAGGAAATATTGTTTCAAGTTTATACACACCATACTCGTCTGCTTTTATTTTTCCACGAAGTGTAAAATCTTCAAAATTGTAATTTCCGTTTGAATCAGTTTGCCAAACATCAACTATTGCTTCTGGTATAGGTTCACAATGCTGATTTAAGACCTGCCCAGAAATTATTAGTTTTTGTCCTACAAGTGATTCTCCGAGTTTCTCTTTGTATGGTGCACCTGAGATATAGTAAGGGCCCTGTGGATTGCCTTCAGTTAAAGCACATGCAAAGCTTTGATTTTGTATTACAGGATTTGGCCAGACAAATGTTCCTAACACTACTACAACTAAAATTCCTGAGGCTGCTATGCCAACTGTCTTTTTTTTCATAGATCATCCCTTGAAATTTAACTTCCTTTTAGACTCTCCTTTTTTTATCATCCACCAACGAAAGTAAATGAAAAGAGAAATACCTACAATAATTCCTGCAATAAGCAAGTATTGATTGGTGTGATCCAGAAAAAGACATTTCTGAATCTGACTGTGCAATTCGTAGTACTCTAATAGTGTGGGATCATTGTAACTGATAATATTTTGTTCGTTGAGAAAATTGATTCGTTCTTGGATTTGCTTTTGTAATGTCTCAAGATTTTCATTATCTTTACTGTTACAACCATATCCAAGTTGAAGAAAAATTTTTCCTAGATTAATCAAGATTTACTAGATTAATGATTTTCTTTGCATTTAGTATTTTTGGCCCCCATTGCTAGCAATCCTAAAGTTTTCTAGTCATCTAGTAAACAAAACTGAAAATACTTTAGAATAGTGTCAAAAACCCTAACTTTGTTTAGAATCTACTTAGGACATCTATAGTGTCAATTTGGTCTAGATGATCTGCCAAATAGTACAAAATTATATCAGAATCTATTTCTATCCACTCTGATTTTCCTGAGTAACTTACAATATCCTCAACATGGGAACCATTAATTCCACTTAAACGTAATAACGCTTTTTCATCTTTAAATTTTATTGGTAGTTTGATTAATTTTTCTTGTCCGTGGCCTTGAATGTTAATCTTGTATTCTTGGTCTATCTCAGCAATTCCAAAAAAGTGATTTGGGAACATATCTAAACGTTTTATCTTTATTGACAAGGTTTTTTTCAATTGGGTATCCATTGTCTTTTCAATGATTTTCTGATATTTCTAAATGTCTCAAATGTAGAGATTGACCATTAGCATTTTCAACAAAAAAATCATGTTTGATTCTCGGATTTGCAATTATTTTATTAAAAACAGAAGTGCTCCCGTCGGGATTTGAACCCGAGATCACTGCCTTGAGAGGGCAGTATGCTTAGCCGGACTACACCACAGGAGCTCGAAGAAAACGAGATGTTTTCATAATTTAAAGGAAATGCTTTCACAATGAATTCTTTGGTAAAAATTTTCAAGTTTGATCCTTTATACAAAATTCAGATTGTAGAATTAGCATGAACTATGGGGACCTAATCCATGAGAAATCTTGGTCTGATTATCCAGTGGGCTTGGGTGGATGCAGAACTAGTGATAATTTTTTTGATTCCTGTGATTATGATATTACTGTCTTTGATGACAAATCTCAAAATGATGAGATTATTCAATTTCAAAATAATTTTGTAAAAATACATCACGGTTCGCTCTCTGAATCCCAATCAAAGAAACTTATTCAATATGATAACATGGAGATTATCCATGATGAGTCTTGGGATCTTCGTATGCTTCTCTCAAAGGTTAAAGAAAAACGATTAACTCTCTACAAAGACCATGCAAAAAACTCACTTATTGAATCGCTTTTTTGTTGTGAAAAAACTAAACAAGGAATTAAAGAATCAAGTGTTTTTGCAGCATGTTGGCAAAAATGTGCATCATTTTTGTTAGCAGATGGTATTTTGGCACTAAACCAATGCAAACCTAGTCCATCGCACATGCTTGACTCATTGAGAAGATTTGAAAAAAATCCTATCAACGAAAAAATATCCGTTGTAAATGAAACAGTTGGTATTGAACGCTCAACACCCTCATTGTTGATGCGGATGTTAAAGTCAACAATTGGCTTCTCTGATCTAGTTGAGAAAAATAATCACTCTTTGCTCATTCAACAAAAACATGACTATTTTATAAAAAATTCAATGCTGTCTGATTGTTATTTTTATTTGGGTTATCTCAACAAGGAAAACTTTGTAAAACTCAAGGATTCCATTGAAAAACAACCTGACCTTTTCCATATTTTGAAAATATCCTTTGACATAGATGCTGACCCAAACTTACTTGAAAAACAGACTCGTTTGGTCCAAAAATCTACAAATGAAATTTTAGATTACATTTCTAGGTGATTATTCTTTGGGTTTGGGCTAAACTTATAAAATGAACGACTTGTTTGTGTAGATATGGTAGATCAAGCATGTGGATGCGAAGCCGCTAGCGGCGATCCAGATTATTCATGTGACTGTGCAATGCAAGGTCATTGCATATGTAGCGCTGATTGCAAGTGTAGTACTGACGTTTGTAAAGAAGCTGTTGGACAAATGTCTTAATAGTAACTTTCAATTTTATTTTTTATTATTAACCTTAATCGTCTTCACTCGCATAACCCCAGGATTTTACAAGTTCTTGTTGAAATTTGTCGGCCTGTTTTTCTCCAAGGGCAAAACCACAATTCTTGTGTGTGGGAACAACTTTCATTCCGTCTAGCTTAAACTCTACTTCATACATGTGGACCTTGGCGCATTCACACATTTCTAGAATCTGATTAAGTTTTCCTCTATATTTGCTTATTTGAATAACCTTTAACTAGCTAATTTCGTCATTATTTTTTGTGACTCGTCATGTTATCGTTTTTATGTTTTTGACGATTGTATTTGGTCTTGGTTTTTCAAGCCTTGCTTTTGGTCAGGGCACTATGTCATCAGGCGGTGTAGATGTTGATGGTACGTGGTATTTAGGTGAAGGTCTCAAGACGGGTGATTATTTTGAGTATGCTTTGTGTGAATTAGATCTTAATGACTGTGCACCTATTACATTGAAATTTTGGATAGCCGGAGATATTACAAATGTCAGTGAAGAATTATGGGATACTAAAGTTGTAGTCGAGGATGGCAATAAAATTATCAAAGGCTCAATTGGCCTTGGTAAAGTTTCACCCGAACCAATAACATTTGATGATGATCTTTTTGATTATGCTATCGCATTCAAATCTTCCTTGTCTTGGTTAGGTGCTTTTGCTACTGCAGAGGAAGGTGATCTTATTCATGGGCCAAAAGAGTTTAGAGATGCCGCATGGGGGAAAATAGGAGCAATTGGTGGTTCTCAATTAATTCCAATACAAAAAGACACAATAGTTACCCCTGCCGGAATTGATGATACAGTTGTTGTTGGTTGGTATAGTGGTAATGTTAACAAAATCTGGATTTTAGATGATTTTCCATTTCCGATTAAAGCATTAACTTATGCATGGGTTACAACAGGTGTTGCTCCAATTCAGGTACAATACACCTTGTTAGATTACCAAGAAAATGTGACGGAGGATCCTTTCAAAGATGTTGTAGAAACAATTTCAAAAGAAGAGCTGTTGGGTTGCCCTACCGTATTTTATGATTATGTCAGCAAGTCGGTTGCTACAAACACATTCTCCATGGGGATTCAGTATAATTATTCTCCAATAATGCCTATTGAGGGTTGTAATATTGACTGGAAAATAAACTTCAAGAACAAGTATCATGAAGTTCAATTTGTAGATCAAGTTCATTATGATATTTGGGTTCAGGCTGAGGATGGCTCCATAGTGCGCTCATTTGCAGAAGAAAAAGGACGAACTGAATTGTTTAACGGATTTGGCCAGGTTCATCTTCTTCTTCCAGTAAAAGAAAAAGCAGGACTAGTCAAATATCTCATATGGGTTCACGGGACAGGGCCAGAATATTCAGTCCCTGATCCAGAAGCTGCGGGATTTGTGACCGTCGAAATTGAAATCGGAGAGAATCCTCTTCTTAAAGAATTAAATGGTGATGTTTCACCTCCTGAAATTCCAGATTGGATCAAGAACAATGCTCGATGGTGGGCAGAGGGACAGATTGATGATATCTCCTTTGTTCAAGGATTACAATTTTTAATCAAAGAAGGAATAATGAAGATTCCTCCAACTACCCAAGGCTCAGGCTCCGGTTCTAATGAAATCCCAGAGTGGATCAAGAACAATGCTGGATGGTGGGCAGATGGTCAGATTGATGATAACTCCTTTGTTCAAGGATTACAATTCCTAATCAAAGAAGGCATTATGAAAATTTCTTCCTAGCGGTATCTTTCATTATATGAAACATTCAAATTAATTAAATTGGGCGATTTCATAGGAGTTTTGATTTAAAATGGTGGGCTTGGTTATTTATCCAAAACGTCATCTTCGAAAACTAATCCACGAAGGAGAATACATTGAGGCAATTAAATATGCAAAAAGCTTAGAGTCAAAATTTGAAAACGATTCTGATTTCTGGTTTATGTTTGGAAGCATTTACCATATTCTTGATGATGCAAAAATTGCAATTAAGTACTTTGAAAAATCTTTGGAACTAAAGGATGACGATGTTGAAGTTTTGACAATGAAAACAAATGCACATATTTTCTTAAAACAAAAAGACGAAGCTATAGAGTGCTGTAAAAGGATAATCCAGTTAGAGCCTGAAAATTATGAGGCCCACGGGTTATTAGAAAAGCTAGAAAACGTCTAGATTATTATTTTTCTTTACTACTCATCTCGTATACATTTTCAAGAAGCCAATCACAAAATTTTGTAACATTCTCATCAAATTCAGTCCAAATATGAACTGAATGAGGAAGAATGTCTATCTTCCAATCCTTTGTAAATACTCTTACACCTTCTTTATCTTCATACATGTAAGCATCTTCAATTTGAATATCTTCTAAAACCTCTTTTGCCTTTTCCTTTATGATATTCCTATCAATAGGAAATCTCTTTTTTTCATAATCAATAATTAAACTAAGGTCTCGTTTGCCATACATTTCATACTCGTCTATTCTTCCTGCCTTTGGAAAATTAACTACTAGATTGATATTGTATTTCTTACCAACTTTTTTTCCAATTTCAACTATCTTCGTATAGCCCATAGCTGGATTTTTCTTTAAAAGAAAGCGAATTAATGCCAAATCCCTTTTCAATTGTTGCTGCAGATCTAAAACTATATCAGAAAATATCATGATTTTACCAATTCAAATCCTATTATAATCATTAATTTTCAGCAGGATTGGTTTTTTTACAAGTTTGATTTAGAGTCAGCATTGGCCTTACCGATGGATTATGATGGCATGCGTGTTGATGAAGCATCCCTGAGAACTGATAATGTAAATGATTACAAAGTAACTTGCATTGATTTTATCAAAGACATATCAAATGACTATTATTCTTGGGTGGATTATTACAAACTTCCTGAAGAGGAGGACAAACGGAGACGTACAGGAATTAAAGCTACTATAGAAAGAACAAATGAGTGGATTGCAAAAGTTGCACAGACGATAAAGGCAGTTGATGTTGTAATGAATGACGGCATTCAAAAAATGGCAGAATTTACCGCAGGAAAACCATTTCAAATTGGTGTTTTTGTAAATGGCAAATCAAGCTACACATTGGCAAAGCCTGAAGTTATTGATGTCAATGTAAAAGCAACAGGCAGGAAAGGCCGAAAAACAAAGCTTGGATTTCATTTTAAAAGTGACCGATTTAGAATTGAATCTACATGTGAGGCATTCTTGGATGAAGCAAATTTGCCTGACCAGGAATTTGAATTGATGGATATTCATCTAAAACTTCATGCAGAAAATGCAAAACAAAGAGATGTCATCTCATTTACTGTAACGGTATGTGAAATGGAAAATGATGTGGAACTTGACCGCAGGGGTCTAACTACAGTTGTTCATCTAGTGTAATTTCAATGGCTATCCTTTTTTCATCAGCTTTTACCTCGCCAGGGCATTTTAGCTGAGATATTTTCTTATTTAGGACCTCATCACTTACAGTTTTTGCATTACCTGAATATTCAGAATCATGGTATCTGATTACTACAGTTGAGTTTGATATGATGTTTTTGAACCAATCACTATCTGGTCTGTGTCTTGAAAAGTAGATTTTATCGTTGTATTTTACCCCCTTGAGTATTACTGAATGAGTTTTACCCGTAACCCTTCCTCTTGTAACTAAAGTTGCACGAAATAGACTTTCCTCAATTGACACGTAGGAAATGTGTTTGTCAAGGAATTTAACCTCATTGATAGAAATTTCTGATATTTGGTATGATAAGCAAATCTTAACACACTAGAGCATGTCAGTAAAACTAGAAGAAACACCTGCAAATATGGTGACAGCCAATTCTTTTGTTGGAAAAAAAGTCATAGATAGGGAAGGAATAGAGTATGGCAAAGTAAAGCACATTCACATTAACCAAAATACCTTATGTGTTTGCGGAATTACTATCCATCAAGGTTTCCGTAGAGATTATTTTCTATCAGAAGATTACATTGACAAGTTTAGTGAAAAAACATTACTTCTTAGCAGGCCTCCAGTCAGAGTAGGCATCCCTGTAATTGACACTAATAGACGTAAAATAGGTAAGATAAAACGTATTCATCGAAATCCCGACACAAATGAATTGGAATCAATTGAAATTGCCTATGGACTATCACATTCTAAAATTCTATCAAAGTCTAAAATTTGGGGAGTAGGCGAAAAGGTAATTCTTGACATGACCAAAGATCAATTCAAGAAACTAGAATAATTTTATTTTTTTTATGTTTCTGTAGTCATTCTTTTCATTAACCAGGCCCATTCGGGTCTTTCGTCTTCGTCGTCATTCTGATCCATTTAAAATTCCTAGATTTGATTCATGATAAGAATTGTGGGAATAATTGTTTTTTACAAAAAAGGTTCTTTTAGGAATTTTTCTTGACAAAATTACAGGATTAAATTATAAAAAAAGGAGATCAACCCAGATCAAATATCGGGCAATAGTGAGAAGGGCTTGATTCCTTAGTTGTTATATTTCTTTTTTACATATAAAGAACACGTAGAATTTATCAGTACGATCTTTCTGCGATTGGTCTTTTAAAATAAATTCATGGTATTAGAAATGTTTCACTACAAATCCAATACCATGTTGTGCTAGGTAGCTGATTCTTGCAAAATTTCTATTTAACGCCGATGGACGAATTATCAGCACGTCAAATTTTTACTTGTATGATTTGTTGCTATTTTGGCTGATTCGACTTTTTTAATTCTTCATAATGTTTAATGGACTTTAACAACTCTTCTTTAGATATCGTTCCCTCTGAAATTATTTTCTGGTATAGTTCGGGATAGATGAACTCCGTTCAGAATATTCTATTATTTTGCTATAGTTTCCTTGAAAATAATGTGGAATTTCCCCCGAGCCAAGAGTAGATTTGACTGGAAATCCATAGGCATATGCTAAAACATCGTGCCTAAGTCCTTTTGTTTTAAAGTCATTTAATGGAAGATGAGTTTGCAGAAAATCAATTACCTCTGGTTTGTTAATTATCCATTGGTGAAGCCATTTTTCTTCTTCAATTTTGTGATGTTTCATTCTGTTGTAGATAAAAAATAAATCAAACCGCAAAATGTTGTGTCCTATTATTTTTAATCTGTCAGTTCCTGCTCCTCGCTGCAAATCAACAACTAGGTCATAGAATTTTTTTAGCATCTCTTTTTCTCCTGTCTCCCATTCTTTTAATCGAAATACATGACCATTGTTTATTTTGTATGTGATTAGGATCACTTTACCCTCAAATGGGCTTAAACCTCCTCTATCAAACCTCCAAAAGAGATCTTTGTTTTCTGAATTTCTATCTAATTTTCCTGAATCTATCTGCTCTTTAGTTTGAAAATATTCCTCTTTTGTAAACAAAGGTGCAGTTTCAATATCTAAAAAAAGATCAGGCATTGATTTGGTGTGATGCATATAGGAGATTAGCTTTTCGAAATAAAAAAAATTGAGTTTTGATTAATTATTTGTAGATATAATTTATCCAAACTTTTCTCATCAATTCAAAACAGTAAATGCCTTAGGAAGTGTAACAGATGCTCCATCAGGATTAGTAACTGTTACATCATAAACATAGTCTCTTTTTGGCCCTCTGGTATCTCGCGTTACTTCAATTGTAATTTCTTCATCTTCTACAATTGGTGTGTTAAGTACAGTTGGTGCAAATCCCGCTCCTCCAAAAGTTACAATGGCCCCAGGTTGGAATCCTGTTCCAGAGATTGAAGTGGTTATGATTTGTCCTTTTGTCATAAAGCTGGGAACTATATCGGTTACTGTAAGATCAGTTCCTCCTTGGGAAGTTATAGTTGCAGTTGTAGGACTGAAATTTGTAGATCCCTCATTATCCGTAACCATAAGAGACACATTATAGGTTCCAAATGCACCATAACTATGATTTGGATTCATTCCAGAGCCTATATTTCCATCTCCAAATGTCCAGTCATAGGACATTATCGAACCATCTGGGTCAGAAGATCCAGCTCCATTAAATGTAATTTGGTTTCCTGTGGTCTCAGCATAAGGTCCCCCAGCATCAGCTGATGGTGGGATATTTGATGTACCGCCCGAACCTTCTGGTTTTATCTCTATTCCAATTACATGCCAATCACGTAGCTGAGAAAATGCTCCATCAAGTGATACTGTAGATATTGGCACATTTGGTTTTTGGACTACTGATAATCCAACATCACTGAATTTGGTAACCTGATGAAAAATCTCTAAAAATCCTGCACCAGGTGTATGTTGATATCCATTTTGTTCAAAAGATGCACCTATTGCTCCAAACAACATTGAATTTTGGTTTTCAATTTCTATTTGAAAATCATAACTTGACGAAGGACTTCCACCCGAACACGAGCCACTTTGTCCATTATAATTACCAGTAATTATTGATCCAAATGGACTTGATGGATTTATTCCAGAAATCCTGCTAGCTGAAACCACCATTGATTTTGCACCAGAGGAAAGGTTAGCACTAATCACTCCATCTGATGTTGCTTCATCTCCTACTGCAAACCAAACTTCGCTTTGTGAACCTCCCATTGATCCACACTGATAACTGAGTCGCATCCAATCTAAATTCATGCCTGTAACTGACTGAACATCGATTTTGGGATTTACAGATATTGATGTAATGTATAGATTGTTTGATACTCCTGAAAGTGAATCACTTGTTGTTACGCTAGTTACCGTATTTCTATCCTGAAAACCAGAAGATGTTTCTTCAATTTCACTTGGAGTTGTATTTACTTGGATTGTAACGTTTACACTATTGCTAGTAAAATTTCCATCAGAAGCGTAATAGCTAAAGGAATCCATGCCTAGAAAATCAGAATTTGGAGTATATACGAACGAACCATCCAAATTAAGTGTCAAGTTCCCATCACTTGTAGTAGAATTAAGGTATGCAGTCATGGTATCTCCATCTGGTTCAATGTCATTTAACAAAACTCCTGGATAGTCTACATTCAAAGTATTAGGAATATCAACAGAATAACTGTCAGGATTAGCTAGAGGTGGTCCTGGAGGGGGTGGTGGAACGTCTAGAACTTCATAAATCGCATTTAGCAAAGATGTTTTATTATCATATGTATCCTGGCCCAAATTCCAAATCATTACTCCGGCATAAGTACTGTTTAAAACAAACTGGCTTTTTTGTTTAACCAAGTCAATTCCATTGAAAAAATAACCATTACAAGAATTTTCTGATGGCAAAGGATTGCAATCATCTACAAGTTGTTCATATGTCAAGGCCTTTGTTTGAGCATTTCTTCCATAAAATGGAATTCCAAGTGCAAGTTTCTCTTCTGGAATTCCTTCAGCCTCATATCTTTCTAATGCTGCAACCGCGTCATCAAAATTTGAGTGATTACCATGTCTCCAATTCATATCATAGGCCATAACGTTGACCCAATCAATATCATATTTTGAAGATGGGAATAGATCTATTCTTTCTGCATTTACTGCAACTGTCACAAGTTTATCGGGTAGTGCAACTCTCAAGTCATGTAACAATGTTGCTTGATTAATTTTTTTAGTTTCAGAATCTATTGGCTCCCAATCAATATCTATCCCATCAAGTCCATAATTTTCTATAAACAATTTTGTATTGTTAACAAAATTTTCTCTTGCAGTGTCGTCAGCAGCCATTGGAGCAAATCCTTTAGATACTCCCCAACCACCAGCTGCAATCATTACCTTTACTTCTGCATCATGTCCTTTACTGACAATTGTATTTAGATCGTCAAAGTGGACTGCACTCGTATCAAGACTTCCATCTGCGTTTGGCCAAATGTGAAAATAAATGATATGAGTTAGTTTAGTATAGTTTATGTTAGATACATCTCCATTTTCCCATTCCGGAAAGTATCCGATTATTTTTTTAGCAGGCGCTGCTTCTGCTGTTTGAACCGTCATTGGTGCAAACTGAAATCCTAACGTGCCAGTTAAAATCAGAATTCCAAAGATTATCGGTACTGTTTTACTTACACTATTCACTTGATCATCTCTATCGCCAAAATTACAATATGAAAAATTCCTATTAAACCTGATCTATTGTAATATTCATTTTTTACACAAGCCTGGTAGAGGAAATTTAGTTACTAGGTTTTTCCAAAATTAATAACCCGTCTTTTTGGAAAAATCTGCAAAATCAAAATAAACAAAAAATAAAAAATTTTTAAATTTTGATTATGGATTATTTTTTTTATTACATACAGTACATACAGGAATTCCTGTTTCCAATGTTACTTCTACATTTGATGAGTGACACACTTGACAAAGACCTTTCATGCGAAAAAAGATTTTGTAGGCCTTTAAATTGTTTGTGAGGATCGACTGCATTCAACGCTTAGCAATTTATAATTGAAATTAACGATCAAAGTGTTGTATTCAATTGAAACCAAGTCTCTTTCAAAATCTTTTGGAGATCTAAAGGCAGTTGATGATATTTCATTTAATGTAGAGAATGGCGAAATCTTTGGATTCCTTGGACCTAACGGTGCTGGAAAAACCACAACAATTATGATTCTAACTACACTTCTTAAACCCACATCAGGTCAGGGGTTAGTTTCGGGTTTTGATGTAAGGACTCACCCAAAACAAGTTAGAGAAAGCATTGGGTATGTTCAACAAGAAACAACAGTAGATGAGTATCTTACAGGACGAGAGAATCTATTACTTCAGGCTAGACTAAATCACATTCCAAAAGATAAAATCGAAAATAGAATCGATGAGATTTTAGAATTAATTGAATTAACTGAAAAGCAAAACAAAGCAGTAGTAACTTACTCTGGTGGTATGAGAAAGCGGCTGGATATTGCAGGCGGTCTCCTGCATAGGCCTAAGGTCTTGTTTTTAGATGAACCTACAGTCGGTCTTGATATTCAAACGAGAAGGAAAATTTGGGAATATATTAAAAAAATCCGCAAAGAGTTTGGGATTACGATTTTTTTAACTACCCACTATATGGAAGAAGCAGATCAACTCTGCGACAGAATTGGAATAATTGACGGTGGAAAGATTCAGGTAATTGATTCTCCTCAAAACTTGAAAAGTGCAATGGGAAAGGAGGTAATCTCCCTAACGATTGAAAATGGAGACACTGAAAAAGCATTCCTCTCAGAATTGAGAAAAATTGAATTAATCAACAAGATAAATCAAGATCAAAACAAGATTACATTATTTGCATCAAAGGGAACCGAAGTCATTCCAAAAATTTTTCAGATATCGTCTGATTTGAAAGTAAAAATAAATTCCATCTCTCTGACCCAACCAACACTTGATGATGTTTTCATTTCATACACTGGTCATGAAATACGAGATGACGATGGTGGATTTAATCGCAAACTAGAACATGCAAAGATGAAGAGGTTACGCGCATGAGCTTGTTGCTTTACGATACTTATACTATTTTTTGGCGTGAGCTCAAAAGATATAAAAAATCAAGAAGTGGTATTTTAATTAGATTCATTCAACCTGCAATTTGGATTATCGTTGTTGGAAATACTTTCTCTGGAACTCAACCATTGATTCAATCAGTCGGATTTGATGGTGAGTACATTGAGTTTATGGCACCTGGTATCATTATACTAACTGCAATATTTACTAGCATTTTTGGTGGAGTTAATACTCTTTGGGATAGGCGGTATGGATTTATGAACAAAGCCCTTACATCTCCAATCTCTCGTCCTTCTATTGCACTTGGAAAAATGTTTGCAATCTCCTTGGTTGCTGCCCTTCAAGCTAGTTTGATTTTAGGAATCGCTTTGGCAATAGGTGTGAGGTTTCCAGACCCACTAATGATTGCGCCTATTATGGGAATTGTAATTTTGTTTTCATTGGGATTTTCTGGAATATCTGTAGCGGTGGCAGCTACTGCAAAATCTCAAGAGACATTCTGGGGCATGATTAATTTTCTTGGCTTGCCTTTGTTTATGCTCAGCCCTGCTCTATTTCCTCTGGAATTGCTTCCTGATTGGCTTGCATTTGCTGCAAGGCTAAACCCTGTTACATACGCGGTTTTACTAATAAGAGAAATGATGACTGGTGTCTCTGAGGGAGGGGTTCCGATAATTCTGAGCATTGTGGTGATCTCTATCTTTGTTTTGATTATGGTGGGTATTGCAAGCTATGTCTTTACTCGTGAAGTAAACAAACCATTTTGATTTATTTCTCTTTTTTTATTTTTCAAAATTATTGATCGCATACTACAATTATTTTTTAATACAAATTCTTGTAATTTGTCTGAGATAATTTTCTAAAGTTGCTATATAGACACATGGGTTGTATATACAATATAAATAACTAATATTTTATTTTGGATTTGTTATGGGACAATGGTTTTCTTGGATAAAATCCAATGAGAAACAACTTTTAGCAATTCTTGACAACCTTGCAAAAAAGGCAGTTGAAACATCTGAAGAACTAGTAATTGTGCTATCTGATCTTAAAATAAAGGATTATTCAAAAAAAATTCACGCACTCGAGAAAGAGGCAGATGTCCTTACACGTGAAATTTTTTCTGAATTAAACAAGACATTCATCACTCCTCTAGACCGTGAAGATATGCAGAGAATAGCCTCAAAAACCGACGACGTCATTGATTTCATCGATGGAATTGCAGCTAGGTTACACAGTTACAAAATTACCGAGGCACCTCCATATTCGTTAGAAATAGCAAATGAACTTGTAAAGGCGACAAAGGAAGTTGAATACATGATATCAAAGTTACAGAACATAAAAAATCCTCAAGATATGATAAGGCATTGCCGAAATACCAAAGACATTGAGCATAAAGTAGATGACCTATATCGAGATGCAATAAGTGAACTCTTTACTACTGAGAACGCAATACATATCATTAAACTCAAAGACATCTATGAAACAATGGAAACTGCCTCAGACAGATGTGTGGATGTCGCCGACGTCATTGAAGATATAGTCTTGAAATACACCTAGAGCGGAATTATGATTGAAGTCGCAATCGCTGCAATAATTATAGCATTAATCTTTGATTTTGTAAATGGATTTAATGACTCTGCAAATTCGGTCGCGACAGTAATTGGAACACGTGTTCTAAAACCTCTTCAAGCAGTTACATTATCTGCGGTTTCAAATTTTATTGGCCCATTTATTTTTGGTGTAGCAGTAGCAACAACAATTGCAAAAGGGATTGTAAGTCCTGATGACATAACAGTTTACATGATTATTGGAGGTTTAGCAGGTGCGATAGGCTGGAGTACTTTGTGCACATACTTTGGATTACCTATTTCTAACAGCCATGCTTTGGTTGGTGGGATAATGGGGGCAGGTATTATGGGATTAGGTTTTGAAAAACTCGTTTTTGATGGTTTGTCAAAAGTATTTACCGGAATAATTATTGCTCCAGTAGGTGGAATCATTATTGGCTTTTTGATAACGGGTCTAATAATCGCAGTTTTTGCGAATCGACGACCTGGAAAAGTTAACAAGACTTTTGGTAGATTACAAATAATTTCTTCAGCTTGGTTTGCTCTAACTCATGGTGCAAATGATGGTCAAAAAACTATGGGAATAATTGTTCTAATTTTGTTTTCAGCTGGATTAATTCCAGAATTAGAAATGCCGATTTGGGTAATATTTGCGGCCGCAACTGCAATGAGCTTGGGTACATTCTTTGGAGGATACAAAGTCATAAAGACACTTGGGGTTAGAATCACCAGACTCAAACCATATCAGGGATTTGCAGCTGAAACCGGTGGCGGATTGATGTTGGCCATTTTTGCCACACTCGGAATTCCTGCAAGTACCACTCATGTCATTACTGGAACAATCATGGGGGCTGGATCTGTAAGAAGAAGGCGTGCCGTAAGATGGAATGTGGGAAAACAGATTGTGTTTGCATGGATAATTACCATTCCTGGAAGTGCCCTTATGGGAATTGGATTTACATACTTGATTCATCTTTTTATATAATCCAGTGAGGATTTAGTTTTTATTTCACCCCAAAAGTTTTTGAATCAATCAAATGGCAATTTTGGAGCTTATTCAGTCTAATCTGTTAACACCAATTGTATTGTTTTTTATTTTTGGAATAATTGCTGCTAGAATAAAATCTGATTTAAAAATTCCTGATGCCATTTCAGAATTCTTACCAATATACTTGCTTGCTGCAATTGGATTGCATGGAGGAATTGAGATGAGAAATACTGGATTTGAGACAATGCTTGTTCCTATGCTAGTGGCAATTGGATTGTCTTTGCTCTTTACATTAAATCATTATCAGATACTTCGTCATCTAGGTAAATTCAACCTCTTTGATTCTTATGCACTTGCTTCTACATATGGTGCCGTTGGTGCAGTTACATTTTCAGTTGGTCTTTCATTTCTAAAAAATCAAGGTGTTACATCTGAAGGATACATAGCAGCAATTCTTGCAGTATTAGAGCCAGTTGCTTTCATCCTAGCAATCTTTTTGACAAACATGGCTGTATCAAAACAGATCAGGACAAAAAAAGAATCTGTTGGAGACATTAAAATCGAGTCTGAATTAGAAATGGGAATCTCTGCGACTAAAACAAACCTAAAACAAGTTCTTCATGAATCAATAACTGGAAAAGCAATTGTGATTCTTCTTGGAAGTATTGTTATTGGATATTTGATTGGTGAGGAGGGATTTAGTTCAATTAGCATAGTTTTTGATGAATTGTTTACCGGCGCAATTGTAATCTTCTTAATTGAAATGGGAATTATAGCAGGCCAAAGACTAGATGACATCAAAAAAGTAGGCGTATTTTTGATAGGATTCTCAATAATAATGCCTACATTTAACGGAATAATTGGAGTCTTGGTTGCCACTGCATTGGGCTTAAGTCTTGGTGGAGCAGTAATGTTTGGACTGCTTTTAGCAAGTGCATCATTTATTGCAGCACCAGCTGTTTTACGACACGCAATTCCACAAGCAAAACCCGGTCTTTATATCACATCTGCATTAGGGATTACATTTCCTTACAACATTATCATATTACTCCCAATATTGTTCATATTGTCATCTGTCTTACACAATGAGGGAACGATAGACTTATTCGATTACTTCTCGAAGGGATTTATATGAAATTCTACAATGTAAAACTTTTGACTGTTACTTGTGAGATTCTTGCACAAAAAAATGTTATCGATATTTTAACAAAACACAATATTGGAGGTTATACAACATATGAGGTTGAGGGAAGTGGTGCACGTGGTTTACGCGGACAAGGACTAAAGAATGAAAAAAATGTCAAAGTTGAGGTTATAATGCAAGAAAATACACTTCAAGATGTAGTAGAAGAAATTGCTAGAACTCTTTTTACAAATTTTGCAATTGTTTTATACGTAAGTGAAATTGGAGTGTTGCGAACAGAAAAGTTTGTCTAACAACATGCGTTTTCATCACATAATACTGGAATTTTTTTACTAGCCTTTGTAATGCTGAAAATTAGATCTGATAACTGACTGTTTGAAATTTTGTACAGTGCCTTTTTTCCCTCATCTCTTGACTTTACGATCCCACATTTTTTTAGAGTCTTTAGGTGATGAGAAACCAACGGTTGGTCTTTTTTTAGATGTTCTACAAAATCAGTAACACAAAGTTCGTTTTCTTTTTGGAGCAACTCTAGAATCTCAAATCTTGTTTCATCACATATACACTTGAGAAGGCTGACTCCATTCATATCAATTTAGATTTATATAAATTAATATTTATGTATTGATGATGTCAAAGCTCCAAGTACTTTTTGTGTGTATAGAGAATGTAGGAAGAAGTCAGATGGCTGAAGGATTTTTTCGAGAATATGCCCCAAAATTTGAGGTAGTCAGTGCTGGAACTGAGCCAAAATCAGAACTAAATCCAATTGTTGTAGAGACAATGAAGGAAATTGGAATTGATATTACTAATCAAAAACCAAAACTACTTTCAAATGAAATGCTTGAAGATTCCATCAAGACTGTAAACATGGGATGTATAGACCCAGAAACATGTCCTTCATTGTTTGTTAAAGATTTACTTGAATGGAACATTGCAGATCCTAAAGGAAAAACAATTGAAGAGGTAAGAAAAATTCGTGATCAAACAAAATCAAAAGTTTTGGACTTGATAAAAAAACTTGAAGATGATTTATGACATATTCCAATCTACAAATCTTCACAGTAGAACTAATTGGAACATTTATTCTTGTAATCTTTGCAACTGGGTCTATAGTTTATGATATGCAGATTGGTGGGGCATATGGAATTTGGTTTGTAGCAGTTACTCCATTTATTGCATTAATTATCGGTGTGTATTCTTTTCGAAAAATTTCACTTGCACATTTTAATCCAGCAGTTACAATTGGGTATTATATCACAGGTCATATTACTAAAATTCAGACAGCTTGGTATTTTGCAGCTGAAATCATTGGTGCCATACTTGGAACTTTGTTTGTTATGACTTTTGTAGGAACCGAGGCAAATCTTGGAGCAAATGTACCAAACTATGACTATTCAATTTTTTTGATATTTTCTGTAGAAGTACTAGCATCAGGATTACTTATGGCAGTAATCTTTACCGTAGTTTATACCAAAGGCCTCAAGGGATTTAGTGGAATTGCAATTGGTGGAATAGTGGGCCTCGACATTTTCTTTTTATCTGTAATCTCGGGGGCATCAATGAATCCTGCTAGGGCACTGGCACCTGCTTTGTTATCTGGTGCGATTAATGATTTATGGCTTTATTGGACAGCCCCATATGCTGGCGCAACACTGGTGGCAATTTTGTATAGAGGCAAATTTGCAAAGCAGAGAAAGTCAGAAAATTCCCAAAATTACGAATAATAATGACCCAAATACACAATTAATTGTTGCCTAGTTCAAAGACATTATTTACCATTGCAAAAAAGGTAATTCCATCTGGTGTCAACAGCCCAGTTAGGTATTTTGAGCCATATCCTTTCTTCACAAAAAAATCCGACGGGGCATACATTTGGGATGAGGATGGAAATCGTTACATAGACTATTGTAACGGGTATGGGGCTTTGCTTTTAGGACATAGAAGAAAAGAAATTCTCAAAGCTGTAACAGATCAATTAAAACTCGGGACATTGTACTGTACTCCAACTTCTGCTGAAATTGAATTATCAAAATTAATTTCTAAAAACTTTCCTTCTATTGAAAAGGTTCGACTCGTTAACACAGGGGCTGAGGCAACTATGACTGCAATAAGATTAGTACGTGGTTATACAAAAAAGAAAAAGATCATAAAATTTGAAGGATGTTATCATGGAGCCCATGACTCTGTTTTAGTTAAAGCAGGTTCAGGTTCTGCACATAATGGAATCTCAGTTTCTGATGGTGTGATAGATGAAGTATCAAAAAATACTTTGGTAGTGCAATACAATAATGTTGAAGATTTGGAAAGCACTATTAGAAAAAACAAAGACGTTGCAGGTGTTATTGTAGAACCAATCTTAGCAAACATGGGGTTAATTTTACCTGAAAAAAATTTTCTACGTGATTTGAGAAAAATTACAAAACAACATGACATTCCACTAATTTTTGACGAAGTTGTAACTGGCTTTAGAGTTTCTTCTGGCGGTGCTCAGCAACACTTTGGAATTAAAGCCGACATTACTACACTTGGAAAAGCCTTGGGAAACGGATTTACAATTGCTGCAGTTGGAGGCAAGAAGGATATTATGGATTTACTTTCCCCAGGAGGCAAAGTTTATCAGGCATCTACCTTTGCTGGAAATCCAATATCAGTTTCAGCTGCGATTAGTTCTCTCAAAACAATAAACAAAATCAAAAACAAACTTTATTCTAAACTTGAGCGTTATAATGCCAGATTTGCCCAAGCATTAGATGATATTGCAACTGACCTCAAAATTCCTCACCAGATAAATTTTACCTCTTCAATGTTTCAGATATTTTTTACAAATAAACCTGTAACAGATTATGTCACATCAAAAAAGGCTAACGCAAAAAAATTCCAAAAAATGTTCAAAACATTACTGAAAAATGGAATATTTATTGCACCCTCTCAATTTGAAGTTGTTTTTCTTTCTGATGCTCACACACAAATTGATCTAAATCATACTCTTGATGTTTATCAAAATGCTCTCAAGTCGGTGAAAAATTGAAGTATGTAGTTGGAGCAAGAGGAAGTCAATTGTCTCTTGCACAAACAAACGGGATAATATCTGAGCTAAAAAAATTCAATACAGATTTAGAATTTGAAATTAAAACAATATTGACTAAAGGTGATACTGATACTAGACCTCTATTCACTATTGACCAAAAAGGAATATTTGAAAAAGAAATTGATAGGGCAGTTGCGGAAAAAAAGATAGACTTTGCAGTTCATAGTCTTAAGGATGTCCCTTCTAAAATAGATGAGAATTTAGTTCTAGCTTGTATTCCAAAAAGAGAAAAAGTAAACGATATTTTTATCTCCTCTGATGGAACTACTTTAGATACAATAAAATCAGGAGCCATAATTGGCACTAGTTCTTTACGACGTGCTGTTCAGGTAATTAGAAAACGCTCTGATGTTATTGTTAAACCAATAAGGGGAAATATTGAAACTCGAATTAGAAAAGTATCTGGGAGTGATTACGATGCAATCGTTCTGGCTCAAGCTGGAATTTCGAGGCTAGGACTAGATGTAAAGTACTCTACTTTGTCTATTGAAGATTTTTCTCCATCTCCTGGTCAGGGTGCACTAGCAATTGTCGCAAGGGCAGATAATGTTGGTACCCTTTCTATACTAAAAAAAATTGAAGATGTCAATTCTAGATTGGAAATTGAGGCAGAACGTGCTTTATCTGAATATGTTGAATCTGGATGCCGATTTCCAATAGGTGCATATGCCCAATCAAATGGAGGGGAGATGAATCTTAGTGTATCTGCATTTTCAGTTGATGGAAAAAAATCAATTCTTGTAAAAAAATCAGGGTCCAAAAATGATCCTGCTGCATTAGGTAAAAGGGCAGGAGAAGAACTTCGTGAGAAAGGAGTAAACCAACTGGCATTAAATTGGAGAGAGAAAGTGGAGGAGTGGAATAAAAAATGACAGGAAAAGTCTATCTTGTCGGTGCAGGTCCGGGAGATAGTAAATTAATTACACTAAAGGCCGTGGAATTATTAAAAAAAGCTGACGTGGTACTTTACGATAGGCTGGTAAGCAAAAAAATTATTTCTTTAATTCCAAAAACTGCAAAAAAAATCTACGTTGGGCGAGCAGTAGGGGATGATACAACTCATCAGAATACTACAAATGACTTGATGTTGAAATATGCAAAATCTAAAAAAAATATTGTTAGGCTAAAAGGTGGTGATCCAATTATTTTTGGACGTGGTGGAGAAGAAGCAGAATTTCTCAAGGAACACAAAGTGAAATATGAAATTATTCCAGGAATTACTTCTGGAATTGGTTCAGCTACATATGCTGGAATTCCACTTACTCATAGAAACTATTCTTCTTCTGTAGTTTTTGTTACAGGACATGAAGATCCAGAAAAGAAAAAAGAAGCTGTAAAATGGAAAAGACTTGCAAAATCAGTTGACACTATTGTAATTATGATGGGCTTGTCCCGAATTGATATTATTTGCAAGCAGCTAATTGCTGGAGGGCTAGATAAAACCACTCCTGTTGCTGTAATACAAAATGGAACTACACCGCAACAAAGAATGGTTAAAGGGAATGTGTCAAATATAGCAAAATATGTAAAGGCTGAAAAAATTACGCCACCTACCAATATTATAATAGGCAAGGTGGTGGATTTGTCAGATACTTTAGGATGGAGAAAAAATGCTTGAAGGAAAGATAATTGCTATCACCAGATCCAAAGAAGACTCTTCAGAATTTATCGAGTTGGCAACAAAGAATTCCATAAGGCCTCTCCCATTGCCTACAATTGAGCTAGTAAGTAAGGGAGAAAAAATAGTAGACGAATTTTTAGATTCTGTAAAACAATATGATCCTGATTATTCAGTATTTATGAGCTCAAAAGCTGTAAAACTCCTTTTTGATACTGCAAGACAAGTTTTAAAATTTGAAAAATTACAATTAGCAGTGGCAAACACAATAGTGGTGTCAGTAGGCCCTAAAACTAAAGATGCACTGGAAAAAGAAGGAATCAAAGTTGCACATATGCCAAATACCTTCTCTTCCGTTGGCGTAGGGGAATTGTTTACAAAATTACATGCTGTTGGGAAAAAAATAATTGTACCTAGAAGCGGGGCCTCCACTCCATTTTTGAGGGAACTATTAAACAAAATAGGAATTGATGTAAAAGAAATTTATCTATATGATGTATGTGCGTTTAGAGACACTACACAATGGAATGAATTTAGAGAACTTTTTGCCCAAAATAAAATTGATGGAATTGTATTTACCAGTGCATCATCAGTTAGAGCCTTTTTTGAGATAATGTCAAAGGATTATGAGGAAAATTCATTATTAGAAAAATTACAAAAATCTTCTATTGTGGCAATAGGACCATTTACTGCTGATGAGCTGAAAAATTTCAATGTGAAAAATACTGTAGCTGAAGTGCATACGGTTCTTGGATCCTTTGACAAAATCAAAGAAACATTACTGCACTAGCCTTACAACATTCTTTTAAGCCTCACTTTTGAACTTTAAGCAATGCCTTCAAAAAAGAAAATAGTGCTTGGTTCACTTTTACTACTATTTACACTATCTCTAATTTCTGCAGCAAGTCCTGTATTTGCAGATCATGCAACTGTGAGTGTTAGCGCTCCACAAGGGACTTCGGTTCCAGGATGTGAGGTGACAAACGAATGTTTCGTACCATATGAGGTAACAATCGATGTTGGCGGCGAGGTAACATGGTCCAACGATGACACGGCAGCTCACACCGTTACTGCGGGAAGCGCAGGACAAGGACCATCTGGTGTCTTTGACAGCAGCCTGTTTATGGCAGGAACAACTTTCTCACACAAATTTGAAGCAGCAGGTGAATTTACTTACTTTTGTATGGTTCATCCATGGATGGAAGGAGTTGTAACTGTTCAAGCAGATGAAGGACCAGAACCCGGGGATGGGACAATTATTGTTGGAGCTCCTCCAGAAGATGAAACAACGGTTACCGGAATTTCTGAAGATGGAAAAGTTCGTGCAGAAATTATAGTAAGTAATCCAGTAGCCGATGAAGAAATGTCCCTTGAAATAAAATTTAGAGATTCAAGTGGTGGGTCTGTAATAAAACATGCAAACTATAATCTTATGGTATCACAAAATGGTCAAGAAGTTCTTTCAGTTCCTGGAGCACACCAACATGAAGGAAATGGAATGCATTCAACTGAACCATTAGATTCAGCTGACCAGGTTGACATCAAAGTAACTGTACTTGGTTTTGGACTACCAGATGAGGAAGATAATTGGACTGGACCTAGGGGAGAAATTTTGATGTTCAACGTAGTTCCTGAATTTGGAGCGATTGTAACAGTTGTAATGCTCGTAGCAATAGGGACTGTTGTGTTGATGTCTTCTAAATACACTAGAGTTATACCAAAACTATAATCTTTTTTTATTTTTTACCGAATCTTTGGATTCCTTAAAAATAATTAAAAGCAAAGTTAGATTAACTAAACAATAGAATTATTTTAAAAATTATTTTTTAGCTTGATGCAAATGTTTAGCTAAAGCTATTTAGCTGTGCCTATCTTTCCTCATCTATTTATAATATAACGGGGTTATGTTCAGCATGGCAACTGAAAATCTTGATATGGATTATTCAAAATATGATTTTAAAGATTCAACTGACATGTATGTACATCTCAGCAAAAAAGGACTCTCAAAGGACACTGTAATTGCAATCAGTAAAATGAAAGATGAACCACAATGGATGCTTGACTTTAGACTAAGATCCTTTGAGATATTTATGAAAAAACCCATGCCTACTTGGGGCGGAAATCTCAGTAAAATTGATTTCCAAAATATCTTCTATTATGCAAAAGCAACCGAAAAGGTTGAAAAAAATTGGGACGATGTTCCTGAAGAAGTAAAAAATACTTTTGACAAGCTAGGAATTCCAGAAGCTGAAAAGAAATTCCTTGCAGGTGTTGGGGCACAATACGAGTCAGAAGTTGTTTATCATAGCTTGAGAGAAGATTTAGCAAAACAAGGAGTCCTGTTTTTAGATACTGATTCAGCTCTTAAAGAACAACCAGAGATTTTCAAGAAATACTTTGCTAAAATTATTCCTCCAGAAGACAACAAATTCGCAGCACTAAACAGTGCAGTATGGAGTGGTGGCTCATTCATCTATATCCCACCTGGCGTAAAAGTAGACATGCCTCTACAAGCATACTTTAGAATCAATGCAGAAAACATTGGTCAGTTTGAAAGAACATTGATCATTGTAGATGAAGGTGCAGAAGTACATTACATTGAGGGCTGTACCGCTCCTGTTTATTCTTCAGAATCACTTCATTGTGCTGTTGTAGAACTAGTTGCACACAAAGATGCAAAACTAAGATACACGACAATCCAAAACTGGAGTAACGATGTTTACAATCTTGTAACAAAACGTGCTTATGCATATGAAGGTGCAACAGTAGAATGGATTGATGGTAACATTGGAAGTAGACTCACAATGAAGTACCCTGGCATATATCTAATGGGTGAGCGTGCATATGGTGAAACACTATCAATTGCATTTGCAGGAAAAGATCAACATCAAGATACAGGAGCTAAAATGGTTCACTTGGCACCAAACACTACCTCAAAAATTACTTCAAAATCTGTAAGCAGACTTAATGGAAAATCAACATACAGAGGATTGCTAAGCGTTGCAAAGGGTGCTACCAATGTAAAAGCAACTGTAAGATGTGATGCCTTGCTATTAGATGACACATCAAAGACTGAGACTTATCCATACATGGAAATCAACCAAGATGACGCCACAATCACTCACGAGGCGACTGTAGGAAAAATTGGTGACGATCAAATCTTTTACCTTATGAGTAGAGGATTTTCCGAAGATGAATCCCTTTCATTAATTGTAAATGGATTCATGGAACCATTTACAAAAGAGTTACCAATGGAGTATGCCGTAGAATTAAACCGACTCATCAAAATTGAGATGGATAATTCAGTCGGTTAGACTATAATGATTACTCATGTCACAAACACTTTCAACTATTAGTATTGGCCACATTGATGAAATCTCTTCATCTAAAGATGAACCAGATTGGCTAAAAGAATACAGGAGAAATTCTTTATCTGTTTATGAAAGTCTTCCAATTGAGACATCCCCACTTTACAACAAATACACCGATGCCAAAAAAATGGATCCACAACAAGTATCCCTGTCAGTATCAACAACTAACATAGTCCCAAGTTTTCTGCAAAAACGATTAGGAGAATTAGAAAAAGAAACCTGTATTATACAAATTGGGACTCATATTCATAAAATCAATATCTCTGATGAACTAAAATCAAAAGGACTTGTAATTTCATCAATTGAGGACGCAGTAAAAAATAATCCTGATCTGGTAAAAAAATCACTTGAATCTTCTAACTCTAAAAACGATAAATTTACCGCTCTTAACAATGCTGCCTTTAATTCGGGAATTTTTATCCACATTCCAAAAAATCTTGTACTAGAAAGGCCAATTCATATCCTAATTTGTTTATCCGATGATGGCATATCTCTTATTTCTAGAAACATTGTATATGCCGATGAGAGCAGCAAAGCCACAATAGTTCAAGAACTATACTCTGCAAAATCAGAAAAACAGCAAGCATATCTTGAATTGTTAAACACAAATGTGGCACCAAATGCCCAACTTGATGTAACAACCTTGCAAATGATGGACCAAAGTTCAGTTAACTTTTGTACTAGGAGAACAGACCTAGGACAAGATGCCAAAGTAAACTGGTATTCTGGATTGTTTGGTTCTATTTTGTCTAGATACCAAATAGAATACAATCTTAATGGTTCAGGTGCCTCTGCCAATGACTCTGAAGTAATCTTTGGAAATAATGAACAATCATTTGATATTCAAACAGATGTAAATCATGAGGCTACCTCAACTGAGGGAAGAGTCGTTGAAAAGTCAATCCTTAGAAATAAATCCAAATCGCTGTTTAAAGGAATGATTAGAATAAAAGAGAATGCAACAAAATCAAACTCATTTTTATCGGGACGCTCAATTCTATTGGACAAGGATGCAAAATCAGATTCAATTCCAGGTTTAGAGATTCTTACAAATGATGTAAAGGCTACTCACTCTGCATCTGTTGCTCAGATTGACGAGGAACAAATCTTCTATCTTAAAACCAGATGTCTCAGCCACGCTGAGGCAGAAAGAACAATTATTGAAGGATTCTTGGAACCATTATCGAGAAAAATGTCTATCCAAGTAAGAGCATGGATTGCATATCTAATTGAATCAAAATGGAGTGGGAAAGAATTAACAATAAACACTGATGAAGAATTTGCAAAATTCGTTGAAGTTGAAGAAACTCGATACATCGAAGATGCAGAGATTGAGCAACATTACAAATACAGGTGATCAAGATGTCTCAGTGGATTAAAGCCTGTAGTTTAGATCAAGTGAAAGATGGGCAACTGTTTGGTTTTCATTCTGATGATAAAAAAATTCTCTTGGCTAATCTAAAGGGAAATATTTACGCTACTGATATGATATGTACACATGCAGAGGCTGACTTATCAACTGGATTTCTCAGCGAAGAAGGAGTTAGATGTCCCTTGCATCTTTCTGTGTTTAATTTAAAAGATGGAAAACCACAAAATCTTCCTGCCGAAATTCCACTAAAGACATACAATGTTAAAGTAGATCGAAATGAGATCTATGTGGAGGTTTAGATAATGCAAAGCTCACAAACATCTTTTGAAAACATTAGAAAAGACTTTCCAATTTTAGAAAGAACTGTTAGGGAAAATAAACCCCTTGTTTATCTAGATAATGCATCTACTACACAAAAACCAAATCAGGTAATTGATGCAATAACAGATTATTATCGAAATCATAATGCCAACATTCACAGAGCAGTTTATGCCCTAGCAGAAGAGTCAACTGAATTATATGAAAAAACAAGAGACAAGATTGTAGATTTTATCAACGTCCAACACCGAGATGAAATTATTTTTGTCAGAGGAACAACAGAAGCAATTAATCTAGTGGCATACTCATGGGGTAGATCTAATGTGAAGGAAGGTGACATTATTGTTACTACAGAATATGAACATCATAGCAATATTGTTCCATGGCAATTACTGACCCAAGAAACAGGTGCAAAACTAGAATACATTGGAATGGATGATAATGGAGAATTAATCTTAGATGACCTTGACAAATTTCTGGCCACAGGTAAAGTCAAACTAGTCACCTTTAGTCTAGTGTCAAATGTTTTAGGAACAATTTCAGATGCAGAAACAATTATCTCCAAATGTAAAGAGGCTGGAGTTTTGACCTTGATAGATGCTGCACAGGCAGTACCTCACATGAAAGTAGATGTTGAAAAATTAGGCTGTGACTTTTTTGCATTTTCCGGACACAAAATGTTGGGCCCTACTGGAATCGGAATTTTGTGGGTTCGAAAATCAATTTTAGAGACTATGAATCCATTTCAGGGCGGCGGTGATATGATAAGAGAAGTTCACAAGTATGAAACAACTTGGAATGATTTGCCATACAAGTTTGAAGCAGGAACTCCAAACATTGCAGATGTTGTTGGGTTTGGTGCCGCAATTGACTATCTTTCAAAAATTGGAATGGATAACATTAGACAACACGAAATTGATTTGACAACTTATGCCATAGAGAAACTATCTAGTGTTAAGGGTCTACACATCTATGGAACAAAAGATATCTCAAAACGTGGAGGAGTAATTTCATTTAATTTTGCAGATGTTCATCCACATGATGTGGCACAAATAATAGATGGAGAAGGAATAGCAATAAGATCAGGACACCATTGTGCTCAAGTACTTATGGAAAGACTAAACGTTGCTGCAACATCAAGAGCAAGCTTTTACATTTCCAATACAAAAGAGGAAATTGATAAATTAATCAGTTCATTAAATAAAGTAGCAAAGGTATTCAAACTATGAGCAACGCTGACATTTATCATGAGATGATTATTGACTACTCAAGAAATCCAATCAATTATGGAAAAATTGAAGATCATGATGTAACTTTTCATGACTCTAATCCATTATGTGGCGATAGCATCGATATTGACATGAAATTTAATGATAACAAAGTATCTGATATTAAATTTCATGGCAAAGGCTGTGCAATTTGTATGGCATGCTCATCTGTATTGACCGAAATTACAAAGGGAAAAACTATAGATGAGGTTCGAAAAATCTCAAAAAAGGACGTTCTAGGTGAATTGGGCCTTGAAAATCTACAGGCCGTCAGAATCAAATGTGCGCTACTATCACTGAAAGTTCTAAAATCTGCTCTTTACTCTTACCTTGGAAAACATCTAACAGATTCACAAGATGTAGATAAGTTAAAAGAAGAGGCATCAAGCTTATACTAGCGTATGAGTACATTTACCCCTTCTACTCCAATTCAACTACAAATTAGAAAAATAATTTTTGAAAAATATAACGATGTTGATGTAAAATTTACAAATGATGAAATATTTGAAACAATAAAGCAAGGAGGAGATTTTGATTCTTCTTGGATAATTGATGATTTAGAACCTTACATCAAAGAGATTTGTGATTCTGGCCTTACAAGAAATATTGCACAAAACTTTACTACTATTTGGCTAAAGCTGTTTGATCCTGTTAAGAAACATCATTGTAAAACTTGTAATCAAGATATCTATCTTGGAGAATCAGAAAAACAAGAATGTACAAACCCATCATGTAAAGCAAACCTTTAGCTTCTATGTCTTTTTGCAGCTTCCTCTAACGCTTGCATCATTGGAAGCTTTTCACCTGTAAGATAAAGAACTAGTGCGCCTCCTGCTGTGCTAATGTGATTAATTTTTTTCTCCTAACCCGAGGCTTTTTAGAACTGATGTTAAATGACCTCCACTGACTATAGTTGTTGCCATTGAATTTGCCACCGCCTCTAGGACTCCTTTAGTTCCAAAGCTAAAGTTTTCCTTTTCAAAAAATCCTGCAGGACCACTGATGAAAACAGTTCCTGCCCCTGCAATTAACTTTGAATAGAAATCTACGGTCTTTGGACCTAGATCATAAATTTTATCTCCCTTTGAGATCTCTCTTACGTCCATCTCTACTCTTTCACCATCTTTGTCAATGGCAATATCAACTGGTGTTGAAAAAACATCTGGATACTCTCCAATTAGGGCGTGGGCTTTTGCTACTACTTCTTCTTCTCTTTTGATGCCTAGCGGAAATTTGATTCTTGCCTGAGCACGCATAAACACATTTCCAATTACTCCAGTAAGTAAAATGTGGTCTGCACGCCCATTTTCAATCAACAATTTGATTGCCTCCAGCCTATCGGGAACCTTTGAACCTCCTAAAACAATAACATGTGGTGCCTTTGCAACTGTCATTATTTCATCAAGATTTGTAACCTCTCTTTCTACAATACGTCCTGCACATGCAGGTAACACTTGAGGAAATCCAACAATTGATGGGTGTGATCGGTGTGCACTTGGAAATGAATCTAACACACAAAGATCAAAGAGTTTGGATAGTCTAGTAACCATGATGGTTTTTGATGCAGCTTCAGGTGAGAATTCATAATTTTCTTCAGCACACAAACGCAAATTATCTAAAAGTAGCACTTCTCCATTTTTTAAATTTTTAATTTCATTTTGTGCAGATGTCCCTATTACATCTTCAACATACTTTACTTTTTTATTCAATAGTTTTTCAAGAACCTTAGCATGTTTGTCCATTCCTGTATAGTCTTTGTTCCCAACTCTTCCTTGGTGAGATGCAATCACTACTTTCGATTTTTCTAATGATTGAATTGTTTCAACGGTCTCTTCAATTCTTTTAGTGCCCATAATCTCCATGGTTTCAGGATCTATCGGACAGTTCATGTCGACCCTTAGAAAAACTGTCTTGTCATTTAGCTCAAAATCATCGAGTGTGAGGACCTTCACGATCTTTCTATTATCCACTTGGTTAAATTCTTTGAGCCGATCAGAATTTGAACATTTCATTTTAAAATAAATTATGAATTGCAAACTTTATTTCGTCTAGGAAAAATTAAAAATGATGCTGAAGGAGTTTAACTAATTGCAAAAATGGATTTTTGAGTTAAGGTCTCGTTCCTTTGTTTCTTTGGTAATTTTATTTTTGATTATTTTAGCATTTGTGTATTTTGAAATTACTGAAGATTTTGATCAAAGTGTGATCTTTTTTGTTTCAGAGAATGTTGGAAATCCTATTTTGGATATTATAATGCAGTCAATTACTGAAAGCGGTGATACATTTTACATGCTGGGATTTGGAGTAGTTACTCTAATAATTAAAAAAACCAGAAGAATTGGAATAACTATTATGATTCTAATCGTTCTTTCCACCTTGCTTACAGGATACATAAAATGTGGTGTCGACAGAGATAGGCCAGATTTTCTTTATGAAGGAGTGTCTTTTCCAGTAGAAATTAGCCGTGACACTTTTGCCTTGTTCTGTGAGGGTGGACTTGACGCATCATTTCCATCTGGGCATGCTGCAAGATCGATCATTTTTGGAATTGTTTTGGCATATGTTTTATCTGAACGGTTTCCAAGGGGCTGTTATTTGCTATTTGCATATCCGATTTTGGTGTCAATTAGCAGAATCTATGTTTTACAGCATTTTCCAATGGATGTAATTGGGGGAGCAGTTTTGGGAATAATGCTGACTGGAGTTCTTGCACATAGAACAAAATTGCATAAAATTTTTGATAAATCAAAAACCTAATTCTTCAAGAATCTTATTGCTGATCAAAACTATCGCAAAATGACTACTGTCATGGTGATACGTCCAGTATTTTATGTCCCGAACTTCATTTTTTTTCCTTAATTCATAGTTGACCCCAGTTGTAACAGAATATCCTATTCTTTTGGCAAGTTTTTCTTCTTTTGGCATCAAAACTTTGAACCCCTCTTTCCTATTACCAAATCCCAGATTCACCATATCTTCAATTGCCTCTAATGCATCCTTTTCGTCTTTTAGATCATATGTTTTAAAAATCGGCAAATCTTTGGGATGAAAATCCATATCTATAAACAAATTCATTTACTAATATTTTTTAAAAATATGGATTATTGCGATCAAAGTATGTTAATTTTATTTACTGGTAAGTCAAATCCTGATTATATTAACAACTTAATCCAGTCTGGTTTTGATTTAATTTATTGGCATCACTTGAAAAACTAGTTCTGAAATTAAGACAAAAAAAACAAGAAACATCAAAACTAAGATCAAAAGCAGAAAAACAACTAAAAGATTTAAGATCGATTGAGAGAAGATCCTCCTCTGGGCTTGTTTCTTTGGATAAAAAAATAGAGTTAGAACAAGAAGATTCCTCTGATGTTTCTGATCTTTTGATTCAAAAAACCTCTCAGCTAGAAAGCATACAAAGACTAGTTACTGCAGCAGAAGAGTACCTAAACCGTGAAAAGGAGGAACTCTTAGAGGCTGAACAGCAGGTGGAATTTGCTGAGAACCACCAAGAAAAAGAGAACGCCGAGTTTAGAGTGAAATCAATAAAAACACATATTGAAGATTTAGAATTTGAAATAAAATCTAGACAAAAAACTGCCAAAAAAATCAGTGGTCAAGTTGAAATAAACGCTGAAATTAAATCAAAAATTACCTCCAAAATTAAAAAACAATCTCAATCAAAACCTTCACTACGGGACTCTATGATTTCAAGTCATAAAGATGCCAAAAAATTTGCAAATAAATTAGAAAAGAGTTTGAGGGCTGAAACAACTGCAAAAAAATCTTTAGGTAAAGCTGTAGAAAAACTAAAAGTCCTGCAAGAAAAAATGAGAAAAGCAGCAGCTAAGAAAAAAGCAATAAAGAGAAAAACAGCAAAGAGACCAGCTAGAAAAACAGCACCAAAGAGAAAAACAGCAAAGAGACCAGCTAGAAAAACAGCA
>PVMK01169274.1_pt1 | contig 93949 bp, 83 predicted proteins | sample 1853481 | NCBI WGS metagenome assembly PVMK01 (sample SAMN08533507, study PRJNA380276) | Marine sediment metagenome, whole genome shotgun sequencing project.
AAATGCTACGCGCTTGTAAGCGGCTTGACCACCCGTCCTGCGAAGAATGCGGGCTACCGAGCCATGGCTGCGGTCAAAGAGCCGTGCAATCGTTTCCAGAGAATCGCCTTTCCGCCAGCGATCCCACATCAGTGCTTTGTCTGTTTCGGTGTAATGAATCCTCTGTCGGTACTTCCTCATCGGCAACATCCTCCTCTCTACTCTTAGAGACTAGGTGTTGCATCGACCGGTTGAAACCGCAGTCGGAAGCAGCCATCAGCGCCCCAGGTTGGTCAATAGCTGCTTCCTGCTCCAAAGCAGAACTTAAATCAGCTTCGATTTCAGTGCCTACGATTCCAGGGGAAGTCCAGCGATAATGCGCTGGGAGGTGTGAGATGACACGAAGGAAGCGATATTGCGCGGAGTCTAATCACGCGATTACGCGCTGAATCATCGTGCCGAAAAGGGCGTAACTAAGCTTACCTTAATTTGGGAAGCTTCAGTAACTCAGTACCAGCTTGCCGAAATGTTGGCCCTCATTGATGGCTTGGATCGCGACTGCCGCATCATCAAACCGATAGATTTTATGGATAATGGGAGAAACCCGGTGCTCACCGACAAACTTCATCATATCTATATAACCTTCACGGTTGCCGACGCCGATTCCGTGCAGATGTGCATTGCTCATGATTAGTTCGTATACCGCGATATCCATATGTGCGCCACTAAGGGCACCAATGATGGGGATATGGCCGCCACGGCGAATGGCTTTGAATGATTGTTGAAGTGTGGCGGTGCCGCCAACTTCCACCACTATGTCAACCCCGCGTCCACCTGTCAGTTCCTACGCGGTCGATCCCCATTCCGGTATTGACTGGTAATTGATGCCGTGATCCGCACCCAATTCTTGTGCATGTGCCATTTTCTGGTCGCTGCTTGATTCCACTATCTCCGATGCACCCATGGCTTTGGCAAACTGCAGCGCAAAAATTGAAACACCACCGGTACCCAATATCAGTACAACATCTTCAGGAGAAATACCTGATGTAGTGACCAGGGCACTCCAAGCAGTCAAACCAGCACAAGGAAAACAGGCAGCATCCTGCGCACTCAGATGATCGGCAACCTTGACCACAGCGCTCTCATCGAACACACCGAATTCGCGCAAACAACCCGGCGCCTCAAGACCCGTCGATACTGAGCGCTCATCACCCAGCGCATCGCCTTTAAGCCACTGTGGAAAAAACAATGGAGTGACCAAGTCGCCAACTTGCAGATTGGACACGCCCTGACCGACCTCCACCACTTCACCTGCACCATCCGACAGCGGAATCAATGGCAGGTCTTCCGGCGGAGCAAACAGCCCCTCCGCTATCATGAAGTCGCGATAATTTACCGATGCAGCCCTGAGCCTCACCAGCACCTGGCCGGCTGCCACCAATGGTTCAGGCAGCGTCACTTCGCGTAAATTACTGATACCGAATTCAGCTAACTCCAGTGCTTTCACAAAATGTCTCGCTTGTCGTCGCTCGCTGGCTCATTGACTTCAAGTTTACAATATATTTGTTGTGCGCCGCAGCCAGGTCAAACGCCACGTGTTGAAATAGGGTGATCACTGTTCAATTGCAAAAGATCCCAAAGATTCCCGTACAAGTCTTCAAACACGGCTACCATTCCGTAGGCTTGTTGCTTCGGCTCTCTTACAAATTTAATGCCCCTGGTTTTCATGGCGTTGTAATCACGCCAAAAATCATCCGTGTTGAGAAAAAGAAACACGCGACCGCCGGACTGATTTCCTATAAAGGATTCCTGTTCGGGTTTTGATGCTTTGGCCAGCAGCAATGTAACTCCATTCGATCCTGGCGGAGAAACTACAACCCAGCGCTTGTCTTGTTCAGGCTGGTATGTGTCTTCGATCAATTCAAAATTCAGCTTCTGGGTGTAGAACGCGATGGCCTCATCATAGTCTTTGACCAGTAGAGCCACATGTACGATTGATTGCTTCATTAGCGCGATAGAAGAGGCTCAAGCACGACCCAGACCTGATCGAGGATCTGAGGCTGCGCCTGGGCCGTTGGGTGGATACCGTCCGCCTGCATCAGCCCGGGCTGCAGCGCGATGTCCTGCAACAGGAATGGCAGTAGTGTGACGCCATATTGCTCGGTCAAAACCGTGTACATTGAGTTGAACTTTTGGGTATAAGTCCGGCCATAATTCGGTGGGATGTGCATTTCTGCCAGGATGACTTTGGCGCCGGCCGATTGGCTCTGCTCAATCATGGAAGACAGGTTCTTGTCAGTTACTTCAATGGGCAAGCCACGTAAGCCGTCATTACCGCCAAGTTCAAGGATTACGATGTCCGGCTGGCGTTTATCCAGCAAACGGGGAAGACGCGCACGACCGCTCTGGGTGGTGTCACCGGTAATGCTGGAGTTGAAAACCCGGTGAGCGTAACCATCTCCTTTTAGACGTTCCTGTAATAGGCTTGGCCAGGATTCACTGATTTCCATGCCATAAGCCGCGCTGAGGCTGTCGCCAAGGACAATAATGGCGGGCCCGGTATCTTGATTCGCAGCCATGCTGTCTTGTGCCAGCACGGAAAACGGAACGAAACTGCATAGAACCAACAACAACCCAAACTTGAGACGCATGAATACCTCTGAACCCAAAATTCCTGAATCTGCACTGAAAGCACAGCAGCTAAGTAAACAGGTTAGCAGCCCCGAGGGGATGCTGACCATCCTGGACAACGTCAGCCTGGACGTCCGCCACGGCGAATCCATTGCCATTGTAGGGGCTTCGGGCGCCGGAAAGTCCACCTTGTTGGGACTGCTGGCGGGACTGGATGTTCCCAGCGAGGGTAAGGTCTGGCTGGGTGAGGACGAGATTACCTCACTGGATGAAGACGGCCGGGCCGCGCTGCGCGCCAACAACGTGGGGTTTGTTTTCCAGTCCTTTCACCTGATTTCATCATTGACTGCATTGGAAAATGTCATGTTGCCACTGGAACTGGCCGGCGCTGAAAATGCTGCAGAGGCGGCGCTCCAGGCAATCCGCACCGTCGGGCTGGAACCGCGCAAAGGACATTATCCCCACCAGCTATCCGGCGGAGAAAAACAGCGCGTAGCGATTGCCCGCGCGTTCGTGGTCCAACCCACCGTGCTTTTTGCTGACGAGCCGACCGGCAACCTGGACAAGCGTACCGGTGACACGGTCATTGATCTGCTCTTCAGGATGAACGGCGAGGCGAACACCACGCTGGTCCTGGTGACCCATGATCTGGACCTCGCCGCCCGTTGCGACCGCATTCTTTACATGGACGCCGGCCAAATCGAACGGGAAAGCCGAGTTGAATAGGGGCATCTCAACACCTGCCCGGCTGGCGTGGAAATTGCTGCTGCGGGACTGGCGCGCCGGTGAACTGACCGTGCTGCTCACTGCCCTGCTGGTGGCGGTCACAGCGCTCACCGGCGTTGCCTTCCTCACTGACCGGGTCGGACAGGCGGTTGCAATGCGGGCGACTGAATCGCTGGCGGCTGACCTGCGCCTGGCATCGACCCGGCCCCTCGACCGCAACCACGCTGCACTGGCCGAGCAAAGCGGGATCAGAACAGCGCGGGTGACCAGCATGCCCAGCGTGGTTTTCGCCGGCGAGGCAAACACCCTGGCCGCCATTCGCGCGGTGACGCAGGGCTATCCCTTGCGGGGGCAGCTGAAAACGTCGAGTCAACTGCTCGGCACGGCCAGCAGCACCGATGAAATACCCGGACCAGGAGAAGCCTGGGCCTCGCCTCGACTGATGGCGCGACTGGGTGTGGACACCGGTACCTCACTCGAAGTGGGTGGCACCGTGTTGATGCTGACGCGAGTACTCGACTTCCGACCCGACCAGGGCTGGAGCTTCGTTGATCTGGCTCCGACCCTGCTGATCAACGAGGCCGACCTGGAGGCGACCCAGTTGATCCAGCCCGGAAGCCGGGTCACCTACCGGATGCTGTTCGCCGGAAGCCGGGGCGATGTCGCCGATTTCAAGTCCGAACTGGAAGACCAACTGGCCGAAGGCGAGGGCCTGAGTGACATCAAGGACTCGAGCCCCCAGATACGTTCTTCGATGGACCGTGCCGGGCGCTTCCTCAACCTGTCTTCGTTAATTTCGGTTCTGCTCGCCGCCGTGGCAGTCGCGATGGCAGCGCGGCGCTATTCGCACCGGCACCGCGACCGCATTGCCCTGATGAAATGCATGGGTGCAGTGCAATCTCTTATTTTTCGCAGCAGCGTAATGCAACTGCTGATCCTGGCGATCGCCGGCGCCGCCATCGGGGCCCTGCTGGGCTACCTTGCACAAATGGGCCTGGCCTGGTTGATGCGCGACATGATTGGCCAGGATTTACCGGCACCGGGCGTGCAACCCGCCGTGCTGGGCCTGGTCACCTCGTTGAGCATCCTGGCCGGATTTGCCCTGCCGGACCTTGCCCAAATGGGAAAAACGCCGCCTCTGCGCGTGTTACGGCAGGACATCGACCCCCCTCCCCTGCGCTACGGAATCAGCTGGCTGGCCGGAGTGGCGGCGGTGCTGGCGCTATTACTATGGATCATCCGGGATACCCGCCTGGTATTGACCATTTTCGCCGGTATAACGGCAACCTTCCTGGCCCTTGGCCTGGCCGGCTGGGTTCTGGTGAAATCACTTCAGGGTTTTCGTGGTGCTGCAGGAGTTGCCTGGCGGTATGGCCTGGCCAATCTCGCCCGGCGTGGACGCGAAAGCGTGATCCAGGTGGTTGCATTTGGGCTGGGCTTAATGGTGTTGCTCCTGCTTTCCACCGTGCGCACAGAATTGATGGAATCCTGGCGGCAAAGTCTGCCGGAAAATGCTCCCAACCAGTTCCTGATCAACATCCAGCCGCATGAAGTGGCGCAGATGACAGCCTTCCTGGAAGAACGGCAACTTGTCCCACCCACCTTTGTTCCGCTGGTTCGTGCCCGCATGACTACCATCAATGGTAAGGACGTCACGCAGATGACCTTCGAGGACCCGCAGGGTGAGCGTTGGGCCAGGCGGGACTCGAACCTGAGCTGGACCGCTGCACTGCAGGCCGACAACCGCATAGTTGAAGGAGCCATCTGGAGCGCAAGTGCTGCCGTGCGTGAGGTTTCGGTGGAGCTGGATTTTGGGCGGGAACTGGAACTGTCGCTGGGCGATGAACTCGGTTTTGACATTGCGGGCGAAACCGTCAGCGCGACGGTCACCAGTTTTCGCACCGTGGAATGGGATTCCTTCAGCCCGAATTTCTTCATGGTGTTCTCTCCCGGCGTTCTGGAGCCCTATCCCGCAACCTACATCACCAGCCTGTACGTGGATGAGGCGCAGCGCGGCGTGGTACTTGAGCTGATGCGGAACTTTCCCAGTGTCACCGCCATCGACCTTGATGCGGCGTTGGGCCAGGTTCGCGATGTGATGGACAAGGCGGCCCTGGCTGTGGAGGCGGTGTTTATATTTACCCTGCTGGCCGGCCTCACCGTGCTGTGGGCTGCTGTGCAATCAACGCGTGACGAGCGCAGATACGAGAGTGCTTTGCTGCGAACTTCGGTGCGTCAAAACGGCGTGTACTGGGCGGCGTGGCCACAGAGTTCATCGCCATTGGCTTGCTGGCAGGCCTGCTGGCCGCCGCCGGCGCCACTTTGGCCGGCTACCTGGTGGCCAGCAACCTGTTCGAACTGGAGTACCACTTCAGCCCGGTCCTTTGGCTGGCCGGCCCGGTTGTCGGATTAGTATTTGTCGGGGCCAGCGGGATGGCGGCTACCTGGCGGGTAATCACCCATCCCCCGGTCAGTGTTTTGCGTGCGGCCTGATGAACCGCTGTGCGCGTCCACGCGCAGTTGAATCAACGTTGAACAAAGAGCTGTTTTCCTATACATTCTCACGAAAGAGGGCAGCCCTGCTGGGGCGGCCCTCGTTCTTATACCGGTAGGGACCTGATGACCGTCAAACGCCTGATCATTTTGCTGCTGCTGCTCATGCTCAGCGCTTCAGTCCAAGCACAACGCTTCAACCAGAAACAGATCCATGATGGGCTGCGCGAGCGCAACTGGGAAGCGGGCATGCTCTTGCAGTACCAGACCGGGAGCAGCAACGATTTCGATGGAGGGTCGTCCATCGATATCGATAGTTCCCTGGGCTTTGGCTTCGGCATTGGCTGGAACTGGACGGATAACTGGAACCTGTCCTACCGTTTCTCGCTGGTTAAACCAGATTATTCAGCAACCATCGTGCCGGAAGATCCCGAGGAAACTACCCAGACCCTGGACTACAAAATGTCCAAGTATTCCCACCAGTTCAACGTCACCTACAATTTCCTGAAGGGCCCGTTGACACCCTACCTGCAGGCAGGCGTAGGCTGGACCAAGCTGGATTCGAATATTATCAGCAGGCCACCCACCACCGGCTGCTGGTGGGACCCATGGTGGGGATACATCTGTTCAACCACCTGGGAAACCTTCAAGACCAGCGAGTTCACCTACAATCTCGGTATCGGCTTACGCTGGGACATCAATGGCGCCATTTTCCTGCGCGGGTCCTGGAACCGGCAGTTCATTGGCCTCGACAACGGCAACCTGGATTTCGATACGATCAGTCTTGAAAGCGGTTTTATGTGGTAGCAGCCCTCACGCGGCAATAGCAGCCCCTACAACTGTTTGTCCACCCATGCCCGGACGTTGCTGTCGAGAACGCTGAGCGGCACCGCGCCCCTGCCCAGCACCTCGTCATGGAAAGCCCGGATATCAAACCCATCACCCAGCTTTTCTTCAGCATAGGCGCGCAGTTCCTTGAACTTCAACTCGCCAATCTTGTAGGCCAGGGCCTGGCCGGGCCAGACGATGTAACGATCGATTTCCACCACGATATCGTGTTCTGATTTTCCGGCGTTTTCCTTGAAGAAATCAATCGCCTGCTGGCGCGACCAGCCAAGGTAATGCATACCGGTGTCGACCACCAGGCGGATGGCTCGCCACATCTCGTAAGTCAACTGCCCGAACTTGGAATAAGGGTCTTTATAGAACCCCATCTCCTCACCCAGGCTTTCCGAGTAAAGCCCCCAACCCTCGACAAACGCAGTATAGGTAGGAATTTGGCGAAACCAGGGGAGTCCTTCAAGTTCCTGCTGGATCGAAATCTGCAGGTGATGGCCCGGCACAGCTTCATGCAGCGTAAGCGCCTCCATTTCCCAACGCGGACGGGTTTCCAGGGCGTAGGTGTTGGCAAAAAAATAACCTGGCCGTCCAGCCTTTAACGAGCCACTGTTATAGTAGGCTGTAGTGGTGGACTTGGCAGCATAGTCCGGCACTTCAATCACGCCATAAGGTGTGCGTGGCAGGATGCCGAAAACCTTGGTCAGTTCGGGGTCTGCACGCTTGGCGATGTCACGGTACTCGCGCATCAGTCCTTCGGCCGTTGTATGAAAAAACTGGGTATCGGTTCGCAGGAATGTCAGGAACTCCCCAAAGCTGCCTTCAAAACCGGTTGATTCTATGACCGCATCCATTTCACCACGAATTCGTTTGACCTCGCTGAGGCCAATGTCGTGGATCTGTGGCGGTGTCAGATCCGTGGTGGTCCGCAGCGCAACGTTGTTTTTGTACCAGGCCTCTCCGTCGGGCAAGTCCCTTGCCGCGATCGACTCGCGCGCTTTTGGCAGGTATTCGCTTACGGTGAATTCCAATAATCTCTCGTATGCAGGTACTACCTGTTGCCGATAGACTTCTGCCGCTCTGTTTCTCAGCGTCTCGGCCAGCAGCGGATCAACCGTGTCCGGCAGGTCCTTGAACCCTTTCAGCACCGGACTTTCGCTCGCATCATCCACCATCTGATTGCGGATCTGCTGTGGCACATCCCGCAGAGTGATTTTCGCAGGAGTAACCCCTTTTTCCAGTCCGTTTCGCAGCAGGGCGATGTTCTGGTCAATGTAGTCGGGAAAGGCCTCCATCCTCGCGATCTGGTTTTCCAGTTGCTCCGGGCGGGCAGTAGGCATCATGGCAAGCATGCTGGCCAGACTCGTCTGTGGGCCGCTCATCTGGGTCATCCGCATGTACTGGGTGGGAAATTGCTGAGAGCGATCCTTTCTTTCCAGACCATCGAGCAAGAGATCGTAGTTGACCTGATCCGGACCCTGCAGCGCATTGCGGTCGATACTTTTGATCAGCGCCAGCGAATCACGATCCGATTGTCGCTGCCGCTCGATTCCCGCCGCTGAAAAGTCGCGAAGTCGATCCTGCCCTCTCGGGTCACCTTTCATGGTGGCCAAGCGCGGACTCTCCAGCATAGCCAGGTCATAACTCAATTCGTAGTATCGTTCCAGGCGATCCTTCCCTGTCATCCCGGCTTCATTGGCAGTCATGCTGAGAATCTCTGAATGAATCGCCTTGACTTCGTCGAGCCAGTCGGCTGCGAGGTGGAGGGGGGCTATTGTCAGGAGCATAAAAAATAATATAATGTTTTTCATTAAAAATAGTCCATATCTACTTGTTTTATATGTATGCATGAGCGGATTCATCCGCGACTCTTTCACCAACTGATCTAATCCGTTAGCGCCAATCAATCACCTGCGTTATCGCAAATGAATTCGCTTCTACGTTGCACCAACGCCTGCTTTTCTTCTTCCGGCAAAAATGCCATTTCCAGCGCATTGAGCTGCGACTGCCGCGTCATTTGCGGGCTTAAACCTGCCCGGACCGCTGCTACGTCGTATTCATGTGGCAAGTCGATACCACTGATTGTAGGGTCATCGGTATTCAGATTTGCCAGTAATCCCAGTTCAAAAATACGTTTGACCGGATGATTTGCATACTCGTCCACCGTGCCCGTGTGAATGTTGGACGTGATGCTCACTTCCAGGCCAATCCGGTGTTCCGCCAGGTAATCCACCAGTTCAGAATCCCTGAGTGAGTGAATGCCGTGGCCAATTCGGGTGGCGCCCAGTTCCCGAATCGCCGCCCAGACACTTTCCGGCCCGTCGACCTCGCCCGCGTGCACGGTCACTTCCAAACCGGCATCGCGCGCCCGCTTGAAGTGGTCCCGAAACAGCTGTGCCGGATACTTCAATTCGTCACCCGCCAGGTCGATAGCCACCAGGTGATCACGGTGCGCCAGTAGTGCATCCAGTTCCCGGTGGCAGGTTTCGGTGTCGTAAGTGCGGCTCATGATGCCGATCATCTGGGCACGCACACCGGTATCGCGTTCCGCCGCCTTGATACCGTCGGCCACCGCTTCGACTACCGCTGCAGGATCCAGGTCGTGGGTTTCGCCCATGAACCAGGGGCTGAACCGCAGTTCGATGTAGTCGATCCCCTCTCGCTGCGCATCTTCAACGTTTTCGTAGGCAACGCGCCTGCACGCATCCAGGTCGTGCAGGATGGCTGTCAGGTATTGAAAACGTCCGATGAAATCCATCAAGCCGGCTGCCCTGTCCTCGATCACCACGTATGGACGTAATGACTCGACGTCACGTGCCGGCAATTCAATTCCCTGCGCATCAGCCAGTTCGATTACGGTCTCCAGCCGGACGCTGCCGTCCAGGTGGCGATGCAAATCGATCAGAGGCAACTGGGGATCGATATAAGGGACTTCATTCATGTCCATCTCGTCCTGATTTTCGGCGAGCGCATATTCTGTCATGAATCAAGCCTCGGTATATACTTGTCCGCCATTAAAATCCTGAACAGGACTTCCGCATGGCGAACTACTTCAATAACATTCTGGAAACCATTGGCAACACGCCGATCGTGCAGATCAACAAGCTGGTTCCGCCCGGTATTGATCTTTTTGTCAAAGTCGAATCCTTTAATCCCATGGGGTCCGTCAAAGACCGCATGGCGCTGAGCGTGATCCAGCAAGCCGAGCGCGAGGGCGTGCTGAAACCGGGGCAAACGGTCATTGAGGCCACCAGCGGGAATACGGGCATTGGTTTGGCCATGGTCTGCGCTGCGAAAGGTTACCCCCTGGTACTCACGATGGCCGAAAGCTTTCGTCAGTGAAGCAATCAACGACGATGAGAGCCCCGTAGTTTTGTTCGCCCTGGAGTGGTGTGAATTCTGCTGGGGCATTCGAAAACCGTTCACAGAGCTGGACATTCCCTGCAAGGCGGTCGACCTCGATTCCGTGGCCTACCAGGAAGATGACTGGGGCGGGCAGATCCGTGCGGTGCTCAATGCACGCCTGGGCAGCAACACCATCCCCCAGATTTTCATCGGTGGAGAGAATATCGGTGGCGCCACCGATACCTTCGAAGCGTTCAAATCCGGTGAGCTGCAAAAACACCTGGAAAACGCAGGTATCGAGCCGGGAGACCTGGGCGGTAAGGATCCTTTCGAACTGCTGCCAAACTGGCTACACCAACGTTGAACGTAACATTTTGCTTTAATGGTCGATGACGTACATTTGCCAGAGGTCTTTACGTTCGATCTGCAGGAAGGGTTTCATCGCCAGGCAGCCGGTTTTGCCGATACTTTTTTCGAGGTAGCGGAGTTCTTCGAACTTCTCCCGGGTCCGTTCCCCTACCGCTAACTCGATGCCATGCTCTCTTGCAATCAGAGCCGCCTTGGCGCGGATGGCCAGTTCGGTGTAAACACGCAGGTAGCAAAGCATATCGACCACGATGGGGCCTTCGAACTTTTCCCTGAGATCATCAAGAAACAGACCGATTTTCGATTGTGAGAATTCGCCGGATTCGATCATGCCGATCAGATCGGCATCCGCATCAAAATCAAGCTCCAGCCAATCGTGCAGTGCTTTTGAACTTCGCTGAAAAACCAGTTGAATCAGAAGTGGAAGCACGAACAGCGTTCCAACCGTCTGCAAAACCGGGGCAACCAGGAAATGGTTGAAGATGGAATGCAGGATTGCTGCCACTGCCAGCCCTGGCAGGTAGTAGAGCGGGTTGATTTTCATCTGCCGCTCGGTCAGGGTCTGCGACATGATCGCGAACATCGCCGTGACCCCGCCATGCATGATCGCGGTACCGAAACCGCGAACGATCCAGACCGTAAAGCTCGCCGAGGAATGAATCTGCAGGTACTGGTAATTTTCAACCAGGGCAAAACCTGCTCCCACCGCGAAACCCATGATGGCCGAATCGACCAGAAAAGCGATGCGGTTGGAACGGAACAGGTAAACGATAACCAGCGCTTTGAGGCTTTCTTCGACAATGGGCGAGACATAGTGCGAATACGGTTTGAATGGCAGTTCAAGTACACCAAACGCCAGGCCGTTTACATAGATGGCGGCGAGTGCTGTCAGCCCGCCCAGCACAATCACCATCAACACAGATTTCAGGCTGACCAGCTTGTAGCTGTCCAAATAGACCAGAACCACCAGAAATATCAACACGGGCAGCAGGCCAAGCGGTGCTTTGACTAGAATATCGAGTGACATAAAGCAGAATCTTAAACGATTCCATCACTTTATTGTCGGCCTTGATGCCGTCGGGCCCGGCATAGAGTTGGCGGGTTACCCGATAAAATTAACTCAACTGCGGGGCACCTTCATCAGGGTAATTACCAAGGCTTGCAAAGCTGATGGTAATCGAACCTGCATCGACCGCCTGATCAGGACTATTTTTCCTCAGGAATACAGTGAACTGCTGCCGTCCCTGGTTTACCACACGCAAAGTCCCCCCGGAAATTGCCAGTGACTCAAAGGCCTGATCTGCTTCACTCGGGGTCTCGGCAAAACCTCCATACGAGAGTCCGGTGTGATCAAGGCCAACTTCGATCTCAGTCGGGCCATCGGAACGCAGATCAAAACTTAAAGCATAAATCCCTGCTATTTTCGTCAGCGACACTGTACCGGTAAAACCATCACCCCGGAGTAACAGGTCATTTTTCAGCAAACCCGGATTGCCTTGCCCACCCGCTACCATCGTGCCGACCATGCTGGCTGTATTGCCCGAAGGTTGTCCATCCGATGACAACTCGTAGAAACCAACGGTCAGAAGCAGTCCGGCCGCGAAGGCCATGCCGGCGGTCGCGGGCTGGAATGAAGCAAACAAGTCCGAAAAAAAGGATCTGGAAGCACTCAGCGGAGGAGCCAGTTGCTGAAGAATTTGATTTGCAAGGCCCGGCGGCGGCGACTGTTCAGGCAGGCTGTCGAGTAAATTGCTTAGCCTGAGCAGTTCAGCTCGCATCGTTCGCGCCTCGGCAGACGATTCCAGGATGGCTTTCAATTCCTCTCTTTCGCTGGCCTCCAACTCTCCGTCGAGGTCTGCGTTGATCAGATTTATTGTGCGTTCTTCCAACATTGTCCGTCCTTCTTCAGTGCACGCCTCTGGCATGCAGTGTTTCTTTCATCAGCTGGCGTGCTGAATAGAGTCGCGACTTCACGGTTTTTTCCGGAATCTGCAAAATTTCGCTTATCTGTGCATAGCTGCATTCCGAAAAATGCCTCAATACGATTACGGTCCTGTAGTCTTCCTTCAAACACATAAGCCCAATCTGTATTTCGCGTGACAGGTCACCGGCTGCAAGAGACGCCTCCGGGCTGTTGTTAACTGCAACTTCAGTGTCATCAAGAGGTTGCTGTTTCTTACCACGCTTCAGCTGGTTGATAGACTCATTAACTGCAATTCGATAGATCCAGCTAAACAACTTGTATTTCGGGTTGTACTGACCCAGGTGCTCGAATGCTTTCATAAACACTACCTGTGTTGCATCTGCAGCGTCATCCGGATCACCGAGAATCCGGTAAGCGGCGTTATACACAGGTCTTTCATAAAGCCCGACAAACTCTTCGAGCGCCTGTCGTTCACCGCTCTGACATCGTTCTATGAGCGCATGATCCCGACTGTTACTATTCATAACTACAGTTCACCACCAGAAAAGTTGGGGGAAAATTCATTCGACCCTGATGACGAACAATTTGTCGAATCCCGAGTAACGGAAAATATCGGCAATATGCTTGTTCACGTTAACCAGTTCGAGGCCTGAATCAGAAGTCATCAAGCGTTTGTGAGTTCGAATCAAAACCCCCAGTCCCGCACTGGATATGTATTCCAGACCACTCATGTCAAGCACGCAGCGGTCCCCAATCCCATCGAGAAATTCCTGAGCCCTGGCCGCCTGTGCAGCATCCAGCCGCCCGCTGACTGCCACCTCACCGCTATTGTTTAATCCAATCTCAAACATCCCGTTCTATCACTCCGCTGCAATTGTGTTGGTAAAGGTAATTTTACTCATGCGGTCATGGTATTCGTAGTGGATCGAATCCGCCATTTTTAATACCAGGTAAAGCCCGAGCCCGCCAGGTGTTCGTGCGCACAGGGGCGCACTGATATCCGCTTCACCGGCAAGCGTGGGATCGAATCTTTCGACGTTAAAGTCCGTCAGGCTGATTTCGACCCCTCTTTCAATTCGATGCATCTCAATGAGTATGTCCTTATCTGTTTCCGTGTTGTAACTCACCATATTAACGAACAATTCCTCCACTGACAGGTCCACTTTCATGCGCAGTGACTCGTCTATTTCATTCTCAGCGAAAAAATGTTCGGTGTCGGCGACGATTTCCTGAATCTGGTCAAAACTCCGTTTGTATTCTTTCTGCATCAATGTCCCTCCGGGAGTCGCCTGATCAGGACCAGCGTAATGTCATCCGCCTGGGAAACGCCCTCACCATGTTGGTACGTTGCATGCAATATCTGCTTACTCAAATCCGCCATCGGCAGGCGATGGTGGTAGTTCAAAAGACGGGCTACCCTTTCTTCTCCAAATTGGACTCCCTGCTTACTTTCATACTCATAAATACCATCAGACAGCAACACCAGCACGTCGCCCGGCTCCATCTCCAGGAGTTTCGATTCTCCCGCAGTTTCCAGGTCGAGTATTCCGACCGGAAAAGTGGTCGGCCGGTGCCATTCACAACTTTCATCAGACGCCCTGAAATGCAGAATAGGCCCCTGCCCCCCGGAGTGGAAGCGGATTTCATGCGCTACCGAATCGAGAAAACCCATGAACGCTGTAATGAAGCGGTCATCAGGAAGGTCCTCGACCAGTTGATTGTTGACATGCCGGTAAGCCTCATCCAGGCAGGCCCCGCAACGAAATGCCACGCGCAGCATGGCCTGCATCTGAGTTGCCGACAATGCAGGGCCAAAACCGTGACCCGTCGCATCACCCATCAGGATGAACAGGCGCTCATCGAGCACCACGAGATCAAACAAATCGCCACCGGCGTGGCCGGTTGGGACAAAATGTCCGTGCAGGTCGTAACCAGCCACCTCGGGCATTTCGGTAGGAAGGGTCCTCATCTGGATTTCTCGCGCCAGTGCAACTTCCTCGTCCAGTCTCTCTTTTAGTAACAAGGCCTCGGTCAATTGCATCCGCTGCACTGCAACCGCACATTGTGCAGCAAGAGTGGATGCCAGAAGCTCATCGCTTTCATCGAAAACGCCAGCGTATTTATTCATCAATTGCAATACACCAACCGGCTGCTTTTCCCAGCCCAGCAACGGCACGTTAAGAACCGATTGCGTTTTGTATCCTGTCGCCATATCCACTGCCCTGCTGAATCGCGAATCTGCGTAAGCATTGGAAACGTTTATGGTCTCCCGTGTCGACAGGCACTCCCCGATAAGCCCTTCGCCGGCAGCCATGCGGGGCGCAGGCTTTAACGAAGGCACTTTCATGATGAGGTCATTTCTGCCGGGGTCGTACAGCCAGAGTGCTGCCTTGTCAGCAGCAAGTACCGACTCACCGGCTTCTACCACCTCGGTTAGAATGTGCAGCAGGTCATATGGCTGCGCCAATTTCTGCGTAACATCAAGAATACGCGCCAGTGCGTCCTGGCTCAGCCTTGGTGCTGTGATCACCTGAGTCATTTTCGACTGATGCTCCCCCGAAACCATGTCCCATGACTAATGTACCAGAGAATAATGCGCGGGAAGCGATGCAATTGTCTGTGGCTATGATAACAATAGAATCAATCGATTTTACATATATCAATTAGTTGCCTATGCTGCTTTCATCATTAACAGGAGGACTACAAAATGACTCAGGCTATAGAAATGAATGTACCCAGGGTGACTTTCAAAACCAGGGTTCGTGACGAAACCGTAGAAGGCCCAAACCCATTTCGCTGGCAGGACGTTACTTCTGAAGATATTTTCAGTGGCAAAAAAGTCATCGTTTTTGCCCTGCCAGGTGCATTTACACCGACTTGCTCAAGTACTCACCTGCCCGGCTTCGAACACAACTACGATGAGTTCAGGGCACTTGGGGTGGATGAGATTTATTGCCTGAGCGTCAACGACGCCTTCACGATGTTCCAATGGGGAAAGTACCAGGGCGTTGAGAAAGTGAAGTTACTGCCGGACGGCAGTGGTGAATTCTCACGCTTGATGGGCATGCTGGTCCACAAAGACAACCTGGGCTTTGGAGATCGTTCCTGGCGATACTCGATGCTGGTAGAAAACGGCCGGGTAGCAGCGCTTTTCTCTGAATCCGGTAAGTGCGATAACTGCCCCACCGATCCGTTTGAGGTGAGTGATGCCGGCACGATGATGAAGTATTTGAAACCATAGGCGAAGAAACGGGGTCTATTTATATCATGGTATTCGAATAGGTTATCAGCCGCAGGACACTTTGAAATGGACAAAACCCTTATCAGCACGTTTTTGATATTCGGTATGGCCGTATCCCCGGCAGCGGTCCCCGCAGAGCCCGATCCGCCTGAAATATCCCTGGAAGGCCTCCAACTGATTGAAAAAGACCAGCGGGGTGAACTGTATGCAGACCCCGACATCGACTGGAGCGTTTACGACAAGATCCAGCTCGAAACGGCCACGGTAGCATTTCGCAAGCGCTGGCAGCGCGACCAGAACCGCTACCAGACTTTCAAGGTTAGGGCTGCAGACATGGAAAGGATCAAGAGCAGTCTCTCCGAGGCGTTCGACGAAGTCTTCACCGAGGAACTGAGCAAAGACGGTGGTTATGAAATCGTGGACGAAATTGCTGACAACGTGATGAGAATCACGCCGCGGATCGTAGACCTGGACGTGTATGCACCGGATTCGTGGACCACGGGTACCAACCGCTCCTTCACGGATACGCCCGGCAAGATGACGCTGAAACTGGAGATCTACGATTCGGCCACTGGTGCCTTGATCGTCGCAGCCAGCGACCGGCGGGAATCGCCCCGGCGCGGTTACGTGCAGTGGACCACGAGCGTTTCCAATAACGCCGAGGCCCGCCGCATGCTCCGGCGCTGGGCAGTCAGGTTGCGCGAGCGTCTGGACAATGCTCGAAGCTCGACAAGTTTATTTGTTGAATAAGTGCTATGTAAAAGCTAAACACCCCGCATTCGCGGGGTGTTTTGTTTGGAGCGGGCAGAGACTGGGAACTAACCTTCGGTAGCAGCCTTGCGTTCTTTGAAGCTGCGAACCGCCGCATTAAAACGCTCTGCAACGCGTTCTTCCATCTCAACTGAGTAATTGTAAGAGGAAACAATTGCCGCATTGTTACCGGTGGTGTTGTCCGGGTCTTCCTCGGCAGCTTTCAGGCATTCGCGGAAATCTTCCACTTCGCCCTGAAAAACCGCAATTTGCTTCTTGGCGCTCACCAGGTCTTCGTATACCGCCTCTTCGGGAATTGCATTGGGTGAGGCCGGCAGAGTGCATTTCTGGGCAGCATCAGGAAGGACCTGGATTCTATCTTTAGCGTCATCATCCCGGGCCTGGACATTGCTAAACAGAAAAACTGCTGCAAGCAAAAAAAGAACTCGTTTCACTGTAAAAACTCCTCATTATTGCCGAACGGGCATTATACATTGTGTGCAGCCGTGGTTGACAATGCTTTCCCGAGGATTGACTCTATCGCGCTTGAGTAAACTTGAGGAGCCCGGGATGCGTTTTCCCCAAAAATACCGTTTGTTATCTTTATGTCTGACCGCGCTGGCTGTCGGGTTTTCAACAGCAGCCATAGCTGAACTGGATGCCAGGCTGCTGGAAGGGTTGTCAGCGCGCACTCTTGGGCCGGCCGCGGTCAGTGGCCGGATTACCTCCATCGATGCCGTTTCCAGCAACCCCAACCACATTGTGATAGGCGCAGCCACAGGGGGTGTCTGGATTTCGGAGAACGGCGGGTTAACCTGGCTTCCGGTATTCGATGACCAGCCGGTAGCCTCGATCGGAGCGGTCGCTATCAACCAGGATAACCCCGACATCATCTGGGTTGGCACCGGAGAAGGTAATGTGCGCAACTCCACATCGATCGGGGGCGGCATGTTCAAGTCCATCGATGGCGGAAAAACATGGGATCGAGCCGGGCTGGAAAATAGCGAGCGCATAAACCGGATCGCATTGCATCCGCTTAACCCGGACATTGCTTATGCCGCAGCGCTGGGTACGCTTTGGGGCGAGAACGAAGATCGCGGAATCTACAAAACAACGGATGGCGGCCAGAACTGGATTCGAATCCTTTACGTGGACCAGAGAACAGGGGGAACAGACATCAAGCTCGATCCGTTCAACCCGGACAAGCTCTACGCCAGCATGTGGCAGCACCGCCGCTGGCCGTATTTTTTCAAATCCGGCGGTTCCGGCTCCGGCATGTACATTTCATGGGACGGCGGCAAGCAATGGAAGAGGAAAACCGAGGAAGACGGACTGCCTTCGGGTGACCTCGGGCGGATTACTTTCGCGCCCTCACCGGCAGAGCGCGGTAAGGTCTACGCCCTGGTGGAAGCCGAAAAAAGCGCATTGCTCAGCTCCGGAGATGGCGGCGAGACATGGGAGAAGATAAACGAGGATCACGATATTGCGCAGCGGCCATTTTACTACACCGAAGTAGTGGCTGATCCGGAAAATCCCGATCGTGTCTACAATATTTTCACCCGCCTGAGTGTTTCAATAGACGGCGGCAAGACCTTCCAGCTAAACCCGGTAGTCGACTGCTGTGCGGCCGGTAACACCGTCCACATTGACAACCATGCCTTTTGGATAAATCCCAACGACCCGCGCCATTTAATCCTTGGCAACGACGGCGGTATCGCCATCAGCCGGGACCGTGGGGAGACCTGGCGCTTTGTGCGTAACCTGCCACTCTCACAGTTCTACCATATCCGTGTGGATAACGACCTGCCCTACAACATTTACGGCGGCCTGCAGGACAATGGTTCCTGGCGTGGCCCGTCCGAGGTCTGGGAAAATGCGGGAATCCGTAATTTACACTGGCAGGAAGTAGGCTTTGGGGATGGTTTCGATACCCTGCCCGACCCCGAGAATTCGCGGCGGGGTTACGTGATGTCTCAAGGCGGGCACCTTTCAACCTGGAACCTGGACAGCGGTGAGCGGCGCGTGATTCGCCCTGCGCCGCATGCTCCGGGCATCGACCTGAGATTCAACTGGAATGCTGCCATAGCCCAGGATCCGTTCGACCCGGCCACCATTTACTACGGCAGCCAGTACGTGCACAAATCCACCGACCGGGGCGCGACCTGGACCGTGATCAGCGGTGACCTGACATCCAACAACCCGGAATGGCAGACTTTCAGGGAAAGCGGGGGCCTCACTTCCGATGTCACTGCGGCTGAAAACTACACCTCCATCGTTTCCATTGCGCCCAGCCCGCTGGAAGCCGGCACGATCTGGATAGGAACGGATGACGGGCGCGTACACCTGACACGCGACGGCGGCGCAAGCTGGAGCCGCATCGATGAACGGGCCAAAGGCGTACCCGGGGACAGCTGGGTGCCAATGATCACGCCCTCACCCCATGATGCCGGGACGGCATTCGTCGTGTTCGACAATCACCGCCGCTCAGACATGAAAACTTATGTGTTCAGGGTGGGTGGCTACGGTAATGACTGGAAGAGCCTGGCCAGCAGCGATCTTTCCGGATATGCCCTGTCCATACTGCAGGACCATGTCGATCCCGCCCTGCTCTTCCTGGGTACGGAATTCGGGCTGTTCATCTCCACCAGTGGCGGGGCGGACTGGGTCAAGTTCACCGCAGGAGTACCAACAGTTTCCGTGATGGACATGGCCATCCAGCAACGGGAAAACGACCTGGTGCTCGGGACCCATGGCCGATCCATCTTCATATTGGATGATTACAGTGCCCTGCGCGGGCTGAGCGCGGCTGCATTCAGGCAGCGCCTTGACATCCTGGGCACGACCGCCGGGCAGCAGTACGACGCAAACCAGACGCCGTCAACCCGGTTCACCGGCTCCGGTGAATTCCGGGCGGAAAACGAACCCTACGGCGTGATGATCACCTTCATGGCCAGCGGCGACGACCTGCCGCATCCGGACAAGGATGCTGAGAGGGAACGTAGCATCCGTCTGCGTGCAGAATCGCCTGCTGCAGAAGATCCGGACAAGGACAACACCCCGAAAGTGAAAATGACCATACGCGACGGCGGCGGTGAGGTCATCCGGACCAGGAAATTCAAGGTGCAGCAGGGGCTCAATCGCATCGTTTGGGATATGAAGCGTGACGGCGTCAGACCGATGCCGGGGCCTGTCCCAGCCGAGCTGGAGGATGGCCTGCCCTCCGGCGTGGAAATTCCAGCCGGCCAGTACGAGGTGACATTGAGTCTTGCCTCCAGGGACGGTGAGCCCGCTACCAGTAGCAGCATCGTCACCGTGTTGCCGGATGTCCGCTCCCAGGTGAGTTCGCAAGATCGCCTTGGCAATTACCAGGCCCTGCTTGAAATCTCTGGCATGCAGGAAACAGCGGTAACTGCGGTAGAACGCGTTGTCCATGCCCAGGCTGATATCAGCACGGTACAAACCCTGATCAGGCAAAAACAGAAACCCGGTACTGAAGAGAACGAGAGCCTGAAGGCATTGGGCGAGCAGGCGGAAGAAATCCAGAAAGGCCTGGTTGAGCTCGAAAAACGGTTCCGAACACCGCCAGGAACCCGGGGTATCGTTTACGATGACCACCAGGTGAGCAACAAGATCAGCATGGCGCAGGACTACGTCGGCAGCACAGCTGACGCCCCATCGGCTGCTGCAAAAATCTACGTTGACCTGGCACGCCAAGCTCTGGATGATGCAGTTAAGGCAGTTGACATTTATATGGCCGGCGAACTCGATACCTTCAGACAGTCGCTGCCGGGTGCCGGCATTGGTCTTTTCACGGGCACGGTTCAACCGTAAGCGGGGGTAGATTGTTTTGAACATTGATACCTGGGCGGGTGTCGCGCAAACCATTCTCGATGGATTCAACCGGCATTACTCGCTTTTCCGCCAGTACAGCCGCGAAGGCAAAGAGTGCTTTGAACATGCTGACTGGTCCAGGTCAGCACAGGTCAACGCTGAGCGCATCCTGGGCTATGAAAAACGGGTGCAGGAAGCCGTGGAGGCGATTCGACACGACTATCCGGCCGTCAGTTTAAGCAACGAATTCTGGCCCAGGATCAAGCTTGTTTACATCGGCAAGTTAATGGATCACCTCCAAACTGAGTGCGCTGAAACATTTTATAATTCAGTGGCTTGTAGAGTACTTCATAGAGACTACTACAAGAGTGAATACATCTTCTGGCGGCCTGCGATCAGCACCCAACACCTGAGCGGATCAATGCCGACCTATCGCAGCTACTATCCAGAAAACGACGGGTTGCGGCGCAGTTTCCTGGAAATCCTGACAAGCTTCGGCCTGGCGACGCCCTTCAAAAACCTGCGTCGCGAAATTCGCTACCTGGAACGGGCCCTGCTTGAACGGCGCACATCCAGCTGGAAAGCACAGCCCAATTTCCAAATCCAGGTACTCAACTCGCTGTTTTACCGGAATAAAGCCGCTTATGTGGTGGGAAGACTGATCAACGGCGATATTCATCAGCCTTTCATTATCCCGATCCTGCGTAATGAAGACGATACAATCACCATAGATTCATTGTTAATGCGGCAGAAAGACGTCGCCATCCTGTTCAGTTTTTCCCGCGCTTACTTCCTGGTGGATATGGAAGTGCCCTCGGCTTACGTGTCTTTCCTGCTGTCGATCATGCCCCGCAAGTCCGAAGTCGACTTGTACGCCATGCTGGGTTTGCAGAAACAGGCGAAAACCATTTTCTACCGGGAGTTGCAACACCACCTCAGCCATTCCAGGGATACATTCCAGGTTGCTCCCGGTGTTCCTGGCATGGTGATGCTGGTATTTACCCTGCCCTCTATGCCCTTCGTCTTCAAACTGATCAAGGACCGTTTTGATCCTCCCAAGAACGCTTCGCGAGAGCACGTGAAGGAAAAATACCTGCTGGTAAAGAACCATGACCGGGTTGGCCGCCTGGCAGACACGCTTGAGTACTCCAACGTGGCCATACCGCTGGACCGGATCGATGCACCCCTGATGAAACAGTTGCAGCGGGAGGCAGCCAGCACCATCGAGATTGACGGCGACATGCTGGTGATCAAGCATGTCTATATCGAAAGGCGGATGGTGCCACTGGACAATTACCTGGCACAAGCCTCAAAAGCCGAAAGGAAATTGGCGATCCGGGATTACGGCAATTCCATCCGGGACCTGGCGGGTGCCAATATTTTCCCCGGCGACATGCTCAAGAAAAATTTCGGGGTCACGCGCCATGATCGCGTTGTGTTCTATGACTACGATGAAATCTGCTACATCACGGAGTGTAATTTCCGCAAAGTTCCGCCCCCAAGAGACTTCAATGACGTCATGTCGGACACTCCCTGGTATTCCATCGAAGAGAACGACGTGTTTCCCGAAACCTTTGGGCCGTTCTTCTTTGCCAACGAAAAAGACATGGCAATCTTCAAGCAGGACCACGCGGAGCTGATGACCGCGGCCTGGTGGAAGAACGTCAAGAAAAATATCGAATCCGGAAACCAGGCAGACGTTTTTCCTTACCGGAAAAACCGACGATTCAGATACCGTTACGATTAAGCATCCAGGCCACCACCGCCCGCGCCCAGGTCTCTCCATCTTCCTGCTGGATAAAATGACGGCCTTTCAGGGTGATGTGTGGTTGTCCCTTGGTCCCCGGAACCAGTTTCAGGAATGGCTTGTCACCACCCCGCATGATGGGGTCTGCGTCTGAAAAACACATCAGTGCCGGTTTCTCCCATTGCATCAGGGTTTTCCAGGCTCGGCGGTTGTCGTCGGAAGCCGGGTCAGCAGGATCAACAGGAACCAGTACCGGGAACTGACGCGCTCCTGCCTTGTACTCATCCGACGGGAACGGTGCACGATAGGCATCGATTTCTTCCTCCGTCAGCTCACCGTGTCCGAACAGATTAACGATGAAGCCGGTATCAAACACCGGATCTTCCTGGCTGAATTTGCGCCAGCGATGAAACGCTTCGCCGACCTCGTGATCACCCGTGGGAAGACCGGTATTGGATAAAGAAAACCGGGCGAACAAATTGGTGTTTTCAGCCACAAGCCGAAGACCAATCAAGCCACCCCAATCCTGTCCCAACAGCGTGATGTCCTTCAATCTCAAGGCAGCTATCCAGTCGGCCATCCATTGAACGTGCTTGCGATAGGTGTAGTCGCTGCGCTGAGCCGGTTTGTCGGAGCGGCCGAATCCAACCAGGTCCGGAGCCAGCACCCGGCAGCCGGCAGCAACAAAAACAGGAATCATCTTGCGGTACAGGTAGCACCAGGTCGGTTCCCCGTGGAGGCACAAAACCACCGGCCCGTCAGCCGGCCCTTCATCCAGGTAGTGGACGCGAAGTGGGCCCAGGTCCTGATCCTGAATTTCCACGTATCGGGGGGCGAAAGAAAAGCCGGAAATTTCTTCGAAACAGTCTTCGGGGGTGCGTAATACGCTCATGCTTTCCTGCCTATTAAGCGGTAGCCCAATAATATCGCCAAAATGGTGGCATAGATCAGGGGTTCGAGGGTATCCAGTTTAACCTGCCAGTAAAAATGAACCACCCCCAGGATGGCGATGAGGTAAACCAGGCGATGCAATTTCTGCCAGCGCCGCCCCAGCCGTCTCATCATCGCATGGGTCGAAGTGGCCGCAAGAGGAACCAGCAACATCAGTGCCGTGAATCCAACGGTGATGTACGGGCGTTCTGCAATATCTTCAATAATCGCCGCCAGGTCAAAACGCTGGTCCAATCCCATGTAAGTCAGGAAATGCATCAACAGGTAAAAGAAGGCGAATAGTCCCAACATCCGGCGAAAGCGCAGCAGCCAGTTCAATCCGGTCAGGCGCCGCAGGGGTGTCACGGTCAGCGTAATCAGCAGAAAATTCAGGCCCCAGATACCAAGTCGATGCATCAACTCTTCTATCGGATTGGCGCCAAGGCTCGTCCCGGCGACGCCGAAAAGCTCCAGCGCCAGCTTACCCAGAGGGACCAGGCAAGCCAGGAACAGCAGCGCCTTGAGAACCCGGATGGATCTTTGCGTCATTCAGAAAATCTCTCTTACGCGATTCTTATTCAATAGTTCTTGCGTAAATCGAGACCCGCGTATAGCTGTGCGACTTGATCACCATAGCCATTGAACATCAGCGTGGCTTGTTTTTCAGCAAACAGTCCGCCGCCAATTCGCCGCTCACGCGCCTGGCTCCAGCGGGGGTGATCGACGTCGGGATTCACGTTGGCGTAAAAGCCATATTCCCGTGGCGCCGAGCGCGACCAGGAAGTTGTGGGCTGGCGTTTTGTGAACTCGATTTCAACGATAGCCTTTATCCCTTTGAAACCGTATTTCCAGGGAATCACCAGCCGCAGGGGCGCTCCGTTCTGGTTAGGGAGCTCCTTTCCATAAACGCCAACCACCATCAGGGTCAGCGGGTGCATCGCCTCAGCCATTGTCAGTCCCTCAACGTAGGGCCATCGCAGCACCGCCCTCCTCTGCCCCGGCATGCGCCTGGGATCGTGCAGGGTCTTGAAATGTACGAACCGGGCATCCGAATTGGGTTCGAAGCGCTGCAGCAGATCGCCCAGGGGAAAGCCCACCCAGGGGACCACCATGGACCATGCTTCCACGCAACGATGGCGGTAAATCCGGTCTTCAAGGCTATGAGGTGCAACGATGTCTTCGTAGTCGTATTTACCCGGCTTGCCGCACTCACCCGACACCTTCACGCTCCAGGGCCGGGGCTCGAACTCCTGCGCGTTGCGGTAGGGGTCTTCTTTGCCGCTGCCGAACTCGTAATAATTGTTGTAGGTGGTGATGTCCTGCCAGGAATTCGGTTTTTCATCTGTGCTGTAGGGCCCTGGCACCGTCATCAGGTCGCGCTGGTCCGCGCTGGCGACTAACGGCAGTGTGCTTGCAACGATACCGCCACCGATGGCCAGGCCGGCGTCCCGGATAAATTCCCTCCGGTTGCGGAAATTAGACTCGCTGGTGATTTCCCAGGAACGTATTTTGCTGGCTGGTTTCATAGATCCGGTCCGTATCAGTTGCAAAATAGACCTGCGCCCGGACAAAAACATTTCACTTCAGCCTGGACATCACTGACCCGGGGCATCAAAACACCCACGGCAGCAGCCACCAGCTTCGCGCCTTGTACGCCGGCCATTCAGGGTAACGGGACATACTTGCTTCCTTGACGATCATGTTCACGGCAAACAGGCCAATCCAGACCCAGGCCAGCACCAGCAACACAATCCAGTGCCAGACCATCATTGCGAAACTGCCGTAAATCATCATTTCACCCAGGTAGTTAGGGTGCCTGATGTAGCGGTGCATGCCGTCTGTAATCAGCCCCCGCTGAACCCGCAGCGTGAAGTACTTTTGCGCGTCAGCCGCAGTCATAATGACCGTACCGATGATACAAAGGCTGATGCACAGCGCATACCAGGCTCCGTCCGGCAACGGGTAGTCTGGCTGTGACACGCCTGAAATCAGCAGCCAGCCGAACACCCAGTACCAGCCCAGGACCGCCAGGAATGCATTGATTCCACCACCGATGGTGATTCGTATCTGCCACCCCGGATCGGGAAAAGCCATGTCCTTGATGAACCAGGCCAGGCCATAACTGCCCTGCATGGCGAGATAAATCCATGCAGCCGTGGAATCATTACGGTAGTACCACATCAGAATGCCGAGGAAGAAAAATGTCCCGCATTTCTGGAAATTGATGACCCAGGAGAATTTCCATGGCCTTGGACCGCCACCGAAATCATGGACCATGTAATCCGTGGCTTTTCTCAGTTTTAACGCCCGGTCAGGAGATGTTCCCTTGTGCTCATTCATAATCTGTATTTCGCATAGAGGCCTGTATTATGCACTGGCCCCGTCGCCTTACTCTATAATCCGCCCATGCCAAGCATCATTGCCTTCATCAGCTGTGTCCTCGTCATATTACTCGTTCCCGCTCAGGCAAATAGCAGCGAAGGCACCAGGACCCTGAAGTTCTACCACACCCATTCCCTGGAATCGCTGGAAGTCACCTATTACGACAATGGCCTTTACCTGCTGGAGCCAATGGAGCGACTCCGCGTGTTCCTCGCTGACTGGCGCAACGGCGATCAAAACGATATCGATCCCAGGCTGATGGACTTTTTGTGGGAAATCCAGCGTGTAACCGGCAACAGCGACACATACGAGGTCATTTCGGCTTACCGGTCCATGGCAACCAACCGATTCCTGCGCAGCAAGAGTAAGGGCGTCGCCCAGAACAGTCAGCACATACTCGGCAAAGCCATTGACGTACGCTTGCGCGGCTTGGATACTAAAAAGCTAAGGGACACGGCTCTCGAGCTTAAATTGGGCGGTGTCGGCTATTATGAGAAAACAGATTTCGTTCATGTCGATACCGGCAGGGTACGGCGCTGGTAAACCATAACTTTGATAAGCAGGACAATCCATTGATTACCAAAAACTTGAGTTTTGCCTTACTGATTTTCGCCCTCAGTCTCAGCTCTGTTGCGCAGGCGAATGTGGCCAACGACATCGAGCAATTGCTGGCACAGGAAAACCTGGTCATCAAGGGTGAGGAGATCCTGGCGCAGGAGATAATACTGCACGTATACCAGGACAACTCATTCGAGCCGTACTGGACCGATGAGTCGAATGTCCGTGAACTGATGCAGTTGATTGAAGAAGCACCCGACCACGGTCTCAACCCGGCAGATTACAACATCGATCAGCTACGCTTAGCGCTGGCTGAGCGCCGTAACAACCCGTCCGCGGAAGCCGAGGCCGAGACCGACATCATGCTCACCGAGAGTCTGCTGCGCTATGGTTACCACCGCCGCTACGGCAAAGTGAAGGCCAGCAGCCTTGATTCCAACATCAATTTCAGGCGGGAGGCGTTCCGCGACCAACCCCCCGGCAAAACCATGCATGAAATTCTGGATGCGCCCTCTTTGCACGGATTCATTGAGCTTGCGGCACCTTCGGGGCCGTACTACAAAGGAGTCCAGTCCTCGCTCAAACATTATCGACAACTGGCCGCCAGCGGCGGCTGGCCTGCCGTTGCGGAGGGACCGACACTGAGAAAGGGTGATAAAGATCCCCGGGTGGCAATGATCCGCGCCAGGCTTTTGGTCACCGCAGATATTTCCGCAGGCTCGAGCATCCAGTCCACGACATTCGACGAGACGCTTAAACAATCCGTTGCGGCATTCCAGGCCCGTCATGAACTCGATGACGACGGCATCGTGGGCAAGCAAACAATTGCCGCCATGAACGTACCCGTGGAACAAAGAATCGACCAGTTGCGGGTTTCTCTGGAGCGGCTGCGCTGGGTCAACCAGGAAGCGGCCGAGACCCTGGTAGCGGTGAATATCGCGAGCTACCGGGCGTTCTTTTTCAAGGACGGGCAAATGAAATGGTCCACCCGCGCCATGGTAGGTAAGACCTATCGTAAAACACCGGTCTTCCGCGGAGATATTCGATACCTGGAATTCAACCCGACCTGGACCATACCACCGGGTATTCTGCGTAACGATACCCTGCCTGCAATCAAGCGTGATCCCAATTACCTGGCATCGAAAAACATCCGGGTGATTGACCGCGATGGAAAAACAATTGACCCGGCAACCGTTGACTGGAATCAGTACAGCAGGGGTGTGCCTTACACGCTGCGACAGGATCCGGGCCCCAACAATTCACTCGGCACGGTGAAATTCATTTTCCCCAATGAACACTTTGTCTTTTTGCACGACACGCCACACCGAGAAATGTTTGTACGGCCAGATCGTGCTTTTTCATCCGGCTGCATCCGTATCCAGGACCCGCTGATGCTGGCCGAGTTGCTGCTGGATGACGACAAGTACCGGAAATCGGATCTGGAGGCCATTGTCGCAGGCCGCAAGACACAACGCATCAACCTGGAAAAGACCATACCTGTGGTCATTGTTTATCTCACAGCAAGTGTAGATATAGACGGTAACGCTATGTTTTACAAAGATGTTTACGGGCGAGACAAAAGGGTATTGGATGCCCTGAACGGTGCTGTGATTATTGATCCACCCACACCGGGCAGTTGAGAAAACAACGTCAGAGCCGCAGGCGACCCGCCGACCCTGGTTGGGTAAGTCGAGCGAAGCGAGCGGCACCAGAAGGGTCAAGCGCCGCATGACGCGCTGTCGAGCGTAGCCGCCTTCCGCCGCAGGTGGGAGCAGGGAAGCGAGACGCCTTAGTTCTGTTCTTTTACAGCACTATCAGCGTTAGACCAGATCCGCTCCAGCTTCTCCCTCGTGTAGCGGGCCTCGGCTTCATTTTCAAGCGCGGCCTGTGCCTGCGCCAGCCCCAACAGCGTGCGCGATTTCTGCCGGCTGCGTTCGAGTTGTAACCCATAGGCGACAATGGCATCAGCATACTTGTTGGAACTGAGCAGCAAATCGCCCATGAATTCAGCCGAAGGCAAGTCGACATAAGGCGGGCCAAATGAAAACGGCATTTCCCCTTCCAGCAGGCTTGCTTCACTGGCAAAACGAGTGGCCTGTGCAGTCCTTCCCCTGGCGTATTCCGCAGCGGCCAGTAATTCCTGTTCCATAACGGCCAGACGGTCGAGATACAACCTGTCTGTGGGTGCCTGCTCGTCCTGCCGGGAGATAGTTTTTTCCAGCTCAAGCTTCAATTTTTGGAATTGGCCGAGGTACTGATCCACTTGTACCGCCATGCCCGCGTGGGCCGCCTGCATCGCACGCACGAAACTGATGTTCAGGTTGGGATCGTATGCCCCACCGCTGTTGAATGACCAGTTCGCGACTTCGCTGTCCCATCCCCGTGTTTCAATGACATAGCGCATCCACATCTGGACAACCGAGCCGACCAGCGAGTCGTCCGGGTCGAGTATCATGGGGTCGGCCGGGGCCTTGCCATCCGCCAGCGCCTCGCCGTAAGCGACCTTCAGGAGTTCGAGGGCGGTTTCAAACCGGCCCTGCTGCAAATAGCCATAGAGCAGCCAAAAATTGTAATGGCCCCAGTGACGGGCAGGAATTCCCTTCTCCCCTCGCATCGCATTCTGAACACTGACTGCCGTTTCATTGGCCGCCACAACATTGTCCCACATACCCACGGCAGTAAAAATGTGGGATGTCATGTGCTGAGAATGGCCGGCATCCGGAGCCATCAGCGCCAGCGCACGCGCCGCACGAAGCCCCAGGACGGCGTGTACCGGGTCATCCACACCGTGGATCAGGTAATGGGCCGCACCCGGGTGCTCCGGGTTTTCACTGAACACATCCTGCGCCAACGCCGTGCACAACATATAAGTCGCTGTATCCCGAACGCCTGCCTCCACACCAAACAGCGACAGGGCATAAAAAAGCTGGGCCTCATGATCATCCGGATAGCGGGCAGCCAGTTGCTCCATGGCCCGCATGTATGCCAGGTCTCGCTGGGCCTTGGTACCGTCTCCGTATAATAATTCCACCGCCGCCAGGAATCCCTGCTCTCTCGCCGCCGGCGTCCTGGGGATTCGTTCCGCGGGGCTTGCACCGAGTTTCATCAACGCGGCGCGGCCTGCCTGCAGATCCTGCCTGTCCCAAATGGGATGATTGTAGGTCATCGCTTCACCCCAATATGCCATCACAAAGCCCGGGTCAAGTGCCTGCGCTTGGCGAAACTCGTCCCGTGCGAAGGGATATTCGAACAGGTGGAGCAGTAACATCCCTTCAATAAAAGCCTGCTGAGCTTCCGCTGATTGGGTGGTAGTGGGAAAACTAATCCTGCCCAGTACCCGCCCGACTGCCTGCTGATCTTCTGCAACGGGGTCGTCGCTTTCACGGGCAGACGCAGCAGGCAGGCCTACAATAACCAGTGTCAGAACCAATAACGCCAGTAAAAAATTTCGCGATTGATTTACCATCGCGAAAGTATAATGAATTTCATTCATCACAGGGTTGGAAAGCCAGCTTCATGAGTCAACGAAAATTCATCGCCATCGCAGGCAACATCGGCGCGGGTAAATCGACCCTGCTCGAATTTCTTACCCATACCTACGATGTGTCTGCGTTCTACGAGCCCAACGATGAAAACCCATACCTTCCCGATTTTTACAAGGACATGAAGCGATGGGCCTTTCAGTCCCAACTCTTTTTTCTTAGCAACAAGTTTCGTATACATCAGGAAGCGGACCGCATGCCCGGGGTCGTGATCCAGGACCGGACGATATTTGAAGACGCGGAAATTTTTGCCACAGCGCTTCACCAGATGCGCAAGATCGACAAGCGCGACTGGCAAACCTATTGGGCGTTTTACCAGAATATTCTGCAGGCCATTCAGCCACCTGACCTGATGATCTACCTGCGTTGCTCAATGCGGCCATTACGCCGGCGCATTCGCCTGAGGGGGCGGCAAATGGAGCAGGATATTCCATTGTCCTATCTGAAACGCCTCGAGAGTCTTTACGAGCAATGGATCGCCAATTACACACTGAGCGAAGTATTGATTCTCGATTCGGGCAAGCTGGATTTCGTGAATGACCTCGTTGACAGGCAGGACGTCAGGGAACGCGTCGAATTGCTGCTTCCATCGGCCCTGAAACGCAGCAGTATTTAACAGAATGATTTATCCTTGCAGCCATCAATCAAACGGTATCCGGAGTCATCCAATGAGTTTCATCAAATATGTACAGTTCGCGCTTTTCATCTTTATGCTGAGTCCTGCCCTGGCTCTTGCAGAATTACCAGGCATCAGGGTCGTAGTATCGAACCTGTCCCCCGCTACCGGAACGGTGGAAGTCTCGCTGTTTGATTCCGAGGAAACATTTCTGAAGGAACCCTACCTGCAGGAATCCGGAGCGGCGGGGGAAGACGGGGTTTTTGAAACCAGGTTTGTCGGCCTCGCCGAGGGTGAGTACGCCGTGGTTGTTGTCCACGATGCGAACGGCAACGGAATACTGGACAACGGTTTCCTGGGTTTCAACGGGGAAAATTACGGCTACTCAAACAACCTGAAACCGTGGTTTGGCCGGCCCGGTTTCGAAAAGGCAAAAGTTTCGGTCACCCTGCCGGACACTCTGGTGGAGATCGATCTGAACTGAAGCGGGAGCCACTAAAACAGCGAAGAACCCGTAAGAAAATATTTGAGGGCATCCGCCAGCAAGGCAAGGCCAATGACGCCAAGCATAGCCGGCATCAGGAATCCACTGGCTTTTTCCAGACCTTCGTTAATTCGTCCAAGGATGGGTTTGGCTTTTTCTCCCATGACCGCTGACAACAGCGGCACCAAAGCGAAAGGCAAAGCATAGGCGAGGTTATAAGACAGCAGCATCAGCACAGCTTCTGTAGTGGAAAGATCCGTTTTCAAAACCTGGTCGATCGCGGCGAAGTAAGGCACAGCAAACGGAATACCGATGAAATTCACCACCGCACCAAATCCAAAGGCGCTGAGAACCGTGAATTGGGGCGTTTCCTGCTGCGGTCGTTTTCCAGTGGTATTCCTGCTGCCAACAGCTACCCAGAGCAAAGCCAGTCCCAGCATCAATTCAATCGCGAAGTCGATCGTGCCCGGATTCGCAAACCATGCCGCGATGGAGTTCATGAACAACGCCAGTATGATGCCGGCCGAGAAATAGGCCGTCGTGTGCCCCAGCAACATTGAACTGCTGAGCAACACTGGCCGATTGCTGCCCGCTGTATAAACCATGAAGGCGAACAATACGGGGTTGACAATATCCGTCAAAAGGATGGGGAAAAGAACAGTCCAGACTTCCATGATTGACCGGTGAATGACACTCAGCGGTAATTGTAATTCATTTTTATCGTTCATTTTTGCTAGACTCAAGTGGAATGAACGAATTCCTAACAGTGGAAAAACAGGGGGGGGCTGTTACAAATCAGCCTGAAAGACCACTGGATATTCGATAATTTAAGCACCCTGCAGCAGACCCTGGACGAGATCGAACTGGGCACTGAGAACCGCGTCAAATTTATCTGCGGCGGCCTCAGGGATTTCGACCTCGCCGGCGCCTGGGTACTGTACGAAAAGTCCATGGATTTCGAGGAACTGGACATCGAAACCGATTTCGAAGGGTTTCGGGCTACCCATTTCAAGTTCCTCCAGCACATCATCGACATTGCTGCTCTGGAGGAATACATTCCTGGGTTTTTCGACCCGAAACCCAGCCACTTTTGGCGCAATGGCATAAAGTCAATTGGCCAAAGCACGATCGAAGCTGTCGATTCGGTGGGCTTTATCGCCCGGGCCGTTTTCGATGGAATCAAACAGCCGTCGCGGCTGGTCGTGGGAGAAACCATCCGCCAGGTCCACGCAACCGGGGCAGCGGCCATTCCAATCGTAATGGTTGTCTGTTTTCTGATGGGCATCGTGCTGGCCTACCAGAGTGCCCGGCAACTGGAGCAGTTTGGCGCCAATATTTTCATGGTTGACCTCGTTGCCAACGCGATTTTTCGGGAGCTAGGCGTGCTGCTTGCCGCCATTATGGTTGCCGGCCGGTCGGGCTCAGCATTCGCAGCAGCCCTGGGCACAATGAAATTGACAGAGGAAGTAGACGCGTTGCGCGTTTTGGGCCTCAATCCCAACCAGATACTGATTATCCCACGGGTACTGGGCCTGATGATTGCCCTGCCTCTGCTGACGGTTTTCGCAGACATCGCCGGTCTCCTTGGTGGTGCTTTCATCGGCGCGACCGTGCTGGATATCAACTGGTTTACATTCACGGAACGACTCGCCTTGACGATCGATGTCAACGACGTGTTGGTCGGACTGAGCAAGGCGCCGGTGTTTGCGTTCCTGATCGCAGTGACCGGAACATTGCGTGGCATGCAGGTTCAGGGGTCGGCTGAAGAACTGGGCAGGCTGACCACCATCGCAGTGGTGCAATCGATCTTCCTGATCATAGTTGCCGACTCAATATTTACTGTTGTCTATGCCAGGATTGGATTCTGATGCCGGAACAACACGAACACATAATTACCATCCGCGGCCTGGTCAACCGTTTCGGTAGCCAGGTCGTGCATGACGGACTCGACCTTGACGTCAGGCGTGACGAGATCCTGGGTATCGTTGGTGGTTCCGGTACCGGCAAGTCGGTCCTGTTACAGAGTATTCTCGGCCTTCACGGACCGAACGAAGGCAAGATCGAAGTGCTGGGCCAGGAAATCAAGCACCACGAACCCGGCCCGCATAAGCAGTGGGGTGTGCTTTTCCAGGGCGGCGCGTTATTGTCAGGCCTGACCGTGCAGGAAAATGTCGAGCTGCCGATTGCCCTGCACTCGAACGTTCCCATGGATACGAGAAGAGAACTGGCGGTTTTGAAGATTTTCATGGTCGGACTGGACCTGACCGCAGCATCCAAGTATCCCAATGAGCTATCAGGCGGGATGCGCAAGCGCGCTTCCCTGGCCCGTGCGCTGGCGCTCGAGCCCAAAGTCCTGTTTCTGGATGAACCAACTTCTGGCCTGGATCCCATTTCAGCGACAGAGTTTGATCAACTTATCAGCTACCTTCACGCCAACCTGGACCTGACAATCGTGATGATTACCCACGATGTCGATAGCCTGTTCGGTGTGTGTGATCGGGTCGCAGTGCTGGTCAACAAGGTCATCATCGTTGATACTCTTGAGGAGATCGTGAAAAATCCGGACCCTTGGATACAAGAATATTTCGGCGATCCCCGCGCCGTCAGGGCGCGAAAAGCGGCTAAGGCCAAGGTGAAAACTTGAACCATGTTTAAAGGTGACAGGAATTTCGCAGTCGGTTTATTCGTGAGCGTATCGCTCGCGTTGCTCATTTTTTTCGTAATCTGGTTAACCGGCCGCACTGGCGTGGAAGAATTGAAGCGGTTCTCGCTGATGTTCCATAAGGACGTCAGTGGTCTCAGTGTAGGTGGACCGGTGAAATACATGGGGATGAGCATCGGTTCGGTGGTACAGATGAACCTGAACAAAGTAGATGGCATAAGGGTACAGGTAGACATCGACGTTTTGGAATCTACCCCGGTGGACCAGGGCACTTTCGCCAGCCTGGCCCTGCAGGGCATTACCGGGGTCGCGGTCGTCAACCTGGCAACAGAGCCTGGCAAGCACTTACCGCTGGAGATCCCTGCGGGCATGGACTATCCGGTGATCCCGGTTCGTATCGTTGGCTTTTCCGCAATCATGGCTAACGCACCTGAAATCATGGCAAAGCTCAACGACCTGCTAACCCAGGCCGGTCAAATACTGGGTGAGGAAAACCAGGGCGCGATTGCCAGCACCCTGAACAACATAGACAAGTTGACAACATCCCTGGCCGAAGAGCGGGAGACCATCGCGGCCATTCCCGGCAAGCTGAATCTCGCGATCAGTGATATCCAGGCAACGGTGCGGCAACTCCAGGATACGATGACCCAGTTAACACCCGGCATCAGCTCGACAATCGAAAACGTCAACCGCAGCAGTGAAAATCTTGCCAGCCTGACCAGCCGCCTAGACACCATGCTGCGTAATCATGAAGACGACCTGGGCCAGTTCATGGAAGAGGGGCTGGCCGCAGTGCCTGCCCTGATGAAACAAACCCGGGAGTCCTTGCGTGAACTGGAAAAACTGGTTCAGGAGTTGCAGCATGATCCTTCGCAACTCATCTACCGCCAGGCCGATAATTCAGTGGAGATAGAGCCCTGAGATGAAAAAGAAAACACGATTAATATCACTGAGCCTGGCTATGCTCCTGATGGCAGCCTGCAGTGCCATGAACAGTGCGCAACCCGCCAAGCAGTATTACATGCTGGTCCCCGTTTCCGGCACAGCCAGCCTTGATCAGGGACCAGAGCTTGCAATGACGCTCAGTGCGGTTCCGGGACTGGACACCGACCGGGTCCTGGCGTTCAGTAGCGATGCACGGTTGAACCATTACGCCAACGCCCGTTGGCCCGATCACCTGCCCGAGGTACTGACTTCGGTTATGCAACGCTCCCTGAGCGCTTCAGGAAAATTCTCTGAAGTGGAGCAAGGCACCCGGAAAAGCAGTGACGGCTGGTTACTGAAACTGGAAGTCCAGCAGTTTTACGGGATTCGGAATTCATCGGGCAATACGGGGTCCGTGAAGGTACAGATGTCCGGTTCCATTGAGTGCAACGATGTTCGCGGCACCTTCACACTATCCGATTCCAATTCGGTGTCCGATGAACGCCTTGCGGCCGTAGTTGCAGCACACCAGCGGGGTCTGGACGACGTCACCCGGCAACTACTGGACCAGATCGGTGAAACCTGCTCTTGAAGTAAAGGAGTCTCGCTTCCCTGCTCCCGCCAGCGGCGAAAGGCGGCTGCGCTCGACTGCATAAAATGGGCGCTCGGTACCTCTGGTACCGCTCACGCGCAACGGCAACCGCTCAGCGCTTCTTTGCCTTCGGCAAAACCGCACTTCCCTCTTTGCCTACGCTTCGCTCGACTTACCCAACCGGTACCAGGCCAGGCACAGTCGAATGGCGGTTTGCTCGAAGAGCAAGAAGCCTTGAGACAGTGACGGCAGGCCGTGGGTCGCCTTCGGCTCCACGGGCCCGAAATTCACCAGGGCAGTTCATAGCCTTCCTGGTGCCAGAAAGTTCCGGTCTGGCTGATATCCAGCACGTCCATCCTCTCGATCAAGCCTGTGGCGGACACCTGAACCGGTATTCCGGTTTGTCCCGTCATTTGGGTTGACACCCAGCCTGGGTGGAGCAGAAAGACCGCGATGCCCGATTCTTTCAAGTCCACGCTGAGGCCTTTCCCCACCATGTTCACGGCAGCTTTGGACATCCGGTAACCGTAAGAGCCGCCGGAAGTGTTGTCCTCAACCGAGCCCATTCGGCTGGTGATGATAAAAACGCCGGATCCGCTCTGGAGGTTACCGCGTAGTGCCGAGATGACCCGTAATGGAGCAACAGCATTGACACGAAACTGGCGTTCGATCGACTCGGCGTCGAACTCATCCAGCGAATTCCGCTCGAGAATTCCCGCATTGTTGACCAGCCGGTCTATTCGCCTTCCTTTCACCACCTCTGCCAGGCGAGTTACGGATTCGCCCGAGGTAATGTCGATGCCATCAATGACCTGAACTCCCAGTTTGTCCAGATCAGCATTCGAGGCGCGGCATACCGCGATGACGTCATCGCCACGATCCGCATACTGCCGCGTCATTTCCAGCCCAATTCCCCGGTTTGCGCCGGTTATCAAAATGCTCGTCATAATCTGCCCTCTTCCCATATTTCTGTGTGATTTAAAGGATACCAGCAACTCATTCCCAGGATATCTGCTATCCTGCTTCCCCCGCTTATAACCCATATCGAACAAGCTGATTATCTTGGCTGTATCCAGTGATATCCAACGGAACCTGCGCTGCATGAAACGATGTCTGATTGTCCTGGCCGCACTGTTAGCCGCCCTGCTGGGTTGCGATGCCAACGAGCCCAGAGTATCTGCCCGCTTGATTATTATCGGCTTCGACGGCATGGACCCGAAACTCGCTCAGCAGTGGATGAATGATGGCAGTTTGCCCAATTTCAGCCGCCTCGCAGCAAAAGGCAGTTTCGAGCCGCTGGCAACCAGTAATCCACCTCAATCACCCGTAGCGTGGTCCGGATTCGCGACCGGCCTGCAGCCCGGCGGACATGGCATTTACGACTTCCTGCGCCGTGATCCATTAACCTACTTGCCTGCATTTTCCATTTCTGAGACCAAAATGCCGGAAGAATATTTATCGCTGTTTGGCATGGAATTACCCTTGGATGAGCCGATCATCATCAACCGTCGACAGGGTTCGCCTTTCTGGATGGATATTGAAGCTGAAGGGGGGGCGAGCCACCGTTTTGCGGGTACCGGTAACTTTTCCGCCCGACCCTATCCAACGCATGCTGGCCGGAATGGGTGTGCCAGACATGCTGGGCACTCAGGGAACGTACACGCTATACAGCACGCGGCCGTCGGCTGGTTCCATGACCAAATCTACGCGCACTGTGCGCCTGCGACCGAATCGTGAAGGGCACATCGAAACGATCCTGGAGGGTCCGGTCCACCCGCTGAAACCACAAACGGGCGCCATGAGCACACCGATGATACTGGACCCGGTTGGTGACCGTGTGCGTGTACAACTGGGTGATAGCACCGTGGAGCTGGCCACTGGAGACTGGTCGGGTTGGATTACCGTCGATTTCAGCTATTTCGGCCCGGCCTCTGTCAGCGGTATCGTACGTTTACAGCTGGTCAGCAACTATCCGCGTGTAAAACTGTACGTTTCGCCAATCAATATTGACCCGCGCGCGCCTGTGGTACCGCTCTCATCGCCGCCGGAATACGCCGCCGAGCTGGCCGGGAAATTCGGGCTTTACCATACCATTGGCATGCCGGAAGAAACCTGGTCACTGAACGAAGGCCACCTCAGTGACAGCAGCTGGCTGGACATGGTGCGGGCCACGCTGGCGGAACGTGAGGCCATATTTTTCGATGCCTTGGACCAGCATGACAGCGACGTTGTTGTGAGCGTGTTTGTGCAAACCGACCGGGTTGCACACATGTTTTACCGGGGTATCGATCCGCAACACCCCTTGTTTGATGAAACCGGCGACGAAGGCCGCCAGGCCATTCATTGGATTTACACCGAGGCTGACCGCATTCTGGGCGAAACCATGGAGCGCCTGGGTCCCCAGGACCGCCTGATGGTGATCAGCGATCACGGCTTTGCGCCTTTCCGTCGTGCCGTTCACCTGAACCGCTGGCTGATAAATGAGAACTTCATGGTGCTCAAAGAAGGCAAGAGCACATCCAACGTGGCCTTCGCTGACGTCGACTGGTCAAAAACCCGGGCTTATGCCGTGGGCTTGAACAGTATTTTTCTGAACCGCCAGGGTCGCGAAGCTGGCGGCATAGTCGACGACGGAACTGCTGTCAAAATCAAGCATCAGATCAGTCGGCAACTGCCCACTTTGGTGGACCCGGTTAATGGCGAACGCATCGTCGACCAGGTGTTTGACGGAGCGGTGATTTATGCAGGCAATGCCAATGGAGACGCACCCGATCTTGTGGTTGGGTATTTACCAGGCTATCGTGCGTCCTGGCAAACAACACTGGGCGCTGCACCGGCCACCCTGGCCGAGGACAATGCCAGAAAATGGAGTGGGGACCATTGCATCACCCCATCCGCTGTTCCCGGTGTGCTGTTCACCTCGTTCAAACCAGACAGCAAGATTGAGGACTTACCTGGCGTCGCCGCTTATGTCCGCCAACACTGGCGAAGCCATAAATGAATAAGGAAGGCATCCGTGTTCCTGCCGGGCTCTACCGGCAGTCACGCTTTTTCGCTGCCACATCTGGTTTGTGGCAACGACTGGGCAATCTGGAGACTCTGGTACTGAAGGATGAAATTGCCGCACAAGCGATCCGGCAACCGCTCTACGTTACGAGTCTGGCCAGGGCAGGAACAACCATACTGACCGAGATGCTCGAGCGCCATCAGGACGTTACCAGTCACCGCTACAGCGACTTCCCCAACATCTGGACCCCCTACTGGCGCAATCACCTCGCGCAATCGACACGGCGCGAAACGCCGCGCCTTGAAGAACGTGCGCACAAAGACCGAATCCAGGTCAACAATGACAGTCCGGAGGCCGTTGAGGAAGTCCTGTGGATGCACTTCTTTCCCGATCTGCATGAAGAATCACGTGCGCAGATTCTGCGCGCGGACCAACGCAACGAAGCCTTCGACACTTTTTACCGTGATCATATCCGTAAACTGCTGAAGGTCAGGGGCGCTGATCGCTACCTGGCTAAGGGCAATTACAATATTTCCCGCCTTGCCTATATTCAGTCGCTGTTTGCTGATGCACGTTTTATTATTCCGGTCCGCGACCCAACTCATCACATTGCTTCATTGGCGAAGCAACACCGGCTTTTCATGAGCGCCGATGAGCAGGACCCGAGGGTCGCCCGACAACTGGCTTTCAGTGGACACTTTGAATTCGGGCCACGCCGCACGTTTATCAATTTTGGTGATCCTGAAACCTGCCGGGCCATTAGCGAAGCCTGGGACCAGGGACGGGAAATTGAAGGCTGGGCGCGATACTGGTCAGCCACTTATCGGCACCTTGCTGATCACCTGGAAAACGATCCGAAGCTGGCCGAAGCGGCTTTTGTCATTCCTTATGAAACCCTCTGCCACGAATCCGCGCCCAGCATTGACGCCCTGCTCAAACATTGCAGGCTTGAGCGCTCGACTTACGCTGAATTGCGGGAGGAATATATCCAGCGACTCAGTCCGCCCGACTATTACCAACCCGATTTCAGCCCTGCAGAACAGGCCTCAATCGAGCAATATTGCAGCCCGGTGCTGCATCGTCTGCAACCTTATCTTTTTCGGACAGTATAATGACAGTCCCGCAAGCGTTATAATTCGCGGCTTCAAGTATTTTCTGCGGATGCCTGGCCTATGTTCAGACTTTTCATTTTGATTGTTTTGCTGCTGTGTTCAAATGTGGTGATGGCCTACGTTGGCCCCGGCGCCGGTATCAGCGTGCTGGGTTCCCTGCTGGGAATCCTGATCACAATCGTTGTGGCAATCAGCGCCATCATCATGTGGCCTCTGCGAAAAATGCTGAAAAAGCGCAAGGCAACTGCTGCCACGAATTTTAACAGCGACACCGAAGAGCCCGATAAGCCTTCAGATTCCTGATGATGGGCTTTTTTGATCTGCCAGCTCCGCTGTTTTCTGCCGCCGACGGCGTATTGGGCTTCATCCTGCCTGCAGGCCTGCGCCTGATTCTTTGGGGCATAACTGCCGGGGGGTTGACGATGGTGTTTTACCGCCGATTGTCGAACCAGGAAAAAATCACGGCGCTGAAGCAGGAGCAAAAGGCCCAACAGCAAAAGATTGCCATCTTCGATGGCGATTTCATGCAATTGATGCCAATGATCAAGCACACCCTGGGGCTGGGTTTCCGCCAGCTTGGACTGGCCATTGTCCCAGCCATTCTGGCCAGCTTGCCGGTCTTGTTTCTGGTCGCCTGGGTGGCCGGCCAATTCGGCTACAAGCTGCCTGAGGCTGGACAAACCATTATCGTGACATCCATTCCGCCCAACACATCACTGACTTGGACACCGGTCAGCTTCGCCCAAACTGATGAGAATGGCTGGCGACTGCAATGGCCGAAAGCAGATACGCCTGCCTCGATCTCAGCCGGTGAGAACGTTTTGCTCACGTTTCCCCTGAAGCATGCGGTAGCGGTAATCCATAAGAAGCAGTGGTGGAACCTGCTGTTTTCCAATCCGCTGGGGTATCTGCCAGAGCAGGCGCCGCTTTCCCAGCTGAACATTGAGCTACAGGCCAAGCAGTTCCTGCCTTTCGGGCCCGACTGGCTGCGTGGCTGGATGTTTGCGTTTTTCGGCGTGTTCGCGCTGTCATCCCTGGCATTCAAATTTGTTCTTAAAATCGACTGAGTCCGCATGACCGGTTCTGGATACCCATTATGAATAGACGTTTATCGCAGTCCACCCTGCTGGTTTATCGGGCCATGCTGGTGGTGGTCGCATTGTCGTTGGTAGCCTGTGGTTCGGGTGGTGAATCCAATGACCCTCCCACGGTATTGATTGGCATTGATGGCGGAGAGTGGCAAATCATTGATGCCATGATTGCCGATGGTGAATTGCCCAACCTGGCGCGGATCAAACGCGAAGGCGCCTGGGGGCACCTGATCAATAATGGCATGCAGGTTTCACCCGTGGTCTGGACGACCTTTGTTACCGGTCATTTCGCGCGCCAGCATGGCATTCTGGCTCACGTATTTCCATACAGCGAAGCGGGAGCCAAACGACCGGTAACTTCAGAACTGCGTCAAGTCCCTGCGCTATGGAACATCGCCACCCATTACGGTCTGCGTTCGATTGTTCTGGGTTATTTCGTGTCCCACCCACCGGAAGAAATCAACGGTGTCATGGTCTCATCGCGGGCCGCATCATGGGCTGCCGGAGCCATCACACCTGAAGGTGCACTGCCACTGGATGAACCCCGCTTTCAGGAACTGCGTGACCATCGCTATCAACAGACATTATGGGACCCCTACTTCGGCTGGGACTATGATCCGGCACAGGCAGACGATCCCGAATCTCCCTTCCAGGTGGCGGCAGCCACCGTGCTGGAACGCCACCTGGAAAAACGTATTGTGCGTGATGAGTTCCTGCGCCGCGCCGCGCAGGAACTGGTATCCGAACCATCCGACCTGTTTATTGCCTACCACCAGCTGCCTGACTACATGTCGCACTCACTGTGGCAGTTCTATGTTCCCGATGCCTACGAGAGGCGACCATCGGAGCTGGAATTGGAACTGTTTGGCGAAGCCGTTAAGCAGTCCTATCGTTTTGTCGATGAATCCGTGGGTGATCTGATCGATGCATGGCAGGGTGAGGCCAATATTCTGATCGTTTCTGACCACGGCTTCGGACCAGCTTCAAAGGCCCAAATGGAAGTAGCAGGCGGCCGCATCAAGCACCTCAGCGGCGACCATCGCTCCAATGGCATTTTGATGGGCCTGGGCCCGGACATCCAACCCGGGGAGATTAAGGGCCTGACCATCATGGAAATTGCACCCACGCTGGCCGCGCTGATGGAGATTCCCGTGTCCGGTCAGTTACCCGGAAATGTCGCTGTCGATCTGCTCAGACCAGGCTATTTTGATGATCACCCTCTGCAGTCCGTGCCGGACTACAGTGCGGTGACGGTTACCCAGCGACAACAGGGACTCAATGAAGAGGTGCAGGAAGAAGAAATGAACAACCTGCGCGGTTTGGGTTACGTGGGTGAAGGTGTTGATTTTGATTCCGGCAGCAGCGGCGATGGCTATGATTTCTGGCAGTCCAGCGAAGCTTTGGTTTCCGGAAACGTCATGAGCGAAGTTGTTTTTTTCTTGTTACAGGGGGATGTTGAAGCGGCCCAGGCGGTAATGGCGCTGGTTCATCAAAACCGACCGGAACTGCTTGGCAGAACCCTCCTGCTAACACGAGCGAAGTATCGCGGCCTGATGGAACGCCTGCCAGAGGGTTCAATTGACCCGGAACCCTTTGAACGATTCATTGCTGCCCGGTTGCCCATTGCGGCGTCAGCGCCGGCGGCGGAAGAAGCTGTGGAGTAGCTCCGGGGATTGGTCGGCCGGAACGCCGGAAACCGGCGCAATGAGCCGGCCTCAAAGCGGTTTCACCAACGCAGCGTCACGTTCGCAAAAAGGTAACGCCCCAGAGAGTCGTAGAAACCCGCAACGGTATTGGCGTTAAAGGATAAGGTGCTCCCCATTATGGGTGGCTCCTTGTCAAACACGTTATTGACGCCAACGATCACGTCGTGGCTATCCATGAACCTGAAAACAGCATTCAGGTCGATGTAGTTTTGCGCGCCAAGGTTGTCATTGGCGATCAGGTCTATTGTTCCTTCATACTCAACCTTGCCGTAGTAACGCCACCTGCCAGTAACCACCCAAAAGCTGTTTGAATCATAGGTAGCTGACGCGATATGGCGCCATTTCGGGTTAGGGTAGCATTCAAAGCTGATAACACCCTGGCAGTCAAAGGCTGTTTGTGGATCGTTGGCTAACTGCGTGGTTTCCTTTTTCAGCGTGTAGGTGCCAAGCAGGTCAAAATTCCAATTGCCACCCCAGGCATCCAGCAACCAGGTCCATGCCAGGTCAATACCCTGCCAATGTTGCTCACCGATATTGATGTCTGCAGCCCAGACCCAGGATTGCCTGCCCGCCCAGAGGGTACCGCTACCTGAGCGCTGAATGTTTTCACACAAATTGCCAAACAGGGCACACTGCTCGATGGTCGTCTCGGGAAGTATATTGCCGATAACGTCCTCGATCTTGATATCCCAGAAATCGATGGAAACCTGCATGTTTTCCATCGGATCGATAACCATTCCGAAAGTAAAGGTTTTTGCCTTTTCGGGTTCGAGGTCCGGGTTGCCGCCGGTTATTTGGTTGTAGAATTCAAAGGTGCTCGGCTGAATGTTGCCATACTGTTCAGGCGTGACGCCTGTAAGAGCACATTGAGCTGCAGTGTAGGCTGGCGTTTCGCCTTCGCAGGGATCAAAACCAAACCAGAAACCGAGTTCCTGCGGAAAAAACAGCTCTCCAATGTTCGGAATACGCACTGCACGGTTGTAGCCGGTACGGAAACGCAGGGCATCAGACACTCGCCAGTCCAGCCCAACCCGGTACGTGTTGGTCGTGACGGAAGTTGAGTAGTCTGACCAGCGGTATGCGAGGTCAAGGGTCATACTCTGGGCCCAGGACTTATCCGCCAGAAGGGGGACATTGGCCTCGGCAAAGAGTTCGTTGACCCTGTATATGCCATCGAGACTCGGCGTTACGCCACCTTGCCCGAGCAGCAAGCCTTCCTCGTAGAGAAGATCCGAAACGGTCTGGTAACCCTGCTGGCGCCACTCGTAACCCGCAACAACCATGATATTACCAGCCGGCAAGCCCCAGGGAAGCGTACCCGTGGCGTAGGCGCTGAATACATCCGTGAACGACCGGTTTACCGCAGTAGCGGTGCCGCCTATAGAGGCGGCCGCCCGGGGTGTTACACCTTCGTAGGTGAACACTTCATAAGGTATGCAGCCTGGGTCTGCAGCACACAGTTCGGCATTGACTGCGGTAAAGATTTTAGGGGCGAGAAAGTCATTCATATAGGTTGAACTCGATGCTGTCTGGGCGTGCAGGTAAGAAACATCGTAAGCCCAATTTTCCGAGATCACACCCTTCACGCCTGCTACAACACGGTAGCTGTTGTGTTGAAGAAGATCAGTACGGGGCCCGCCTTCAACGTTACGCTTTCCGATATAAATACCGAGTGTGTCTTCGCCCGGAAAATACTCCCGCAGAGAAGCCTCGAAATTATCCGGGAATAGCGCGTTGCTCAATGGCAGCGGATAGACTTCGGCGAAAAAAGTTCCCGACTCGGCGATCTGGCCGCGAGTCTCGTCATAGGCGAACATCACTTCCAGGTAAGGGATCGCGTGTTGATTGATTTCGTAATCGACAAAAGCGCCGGCCGACCAGCGTTCATCCGGGCGCTGGAAATGGTTGATCGGGGCAAAGTTATAACGATTATTTGTCCAGGGCGTCAGAGAGCTGTCAGCCTGCAGTGTCAGAAATTCTTCCTGAGCGTAGTCATAGCCGTAAGGGCCCTCCCCATCAGCGGTCAATGGTGCAATAAAAAAGTTGGGAACTTCCGTATTTCCTGATCCACCACACCCATCGCCCTCTCTGCTCAATGCACAACTGGAGTAGTCACGTGCTGCCTGGATCAGCTCATTGTTTTTACGCCAGCTTGCAAACACAGTCGCGTTGCCTCTGCCATCAGCAATATCGCCTCCGATTACGATATCAAAGTTGTATGCTTTGCCGTCGATCCCTGAACTTCCCGTGGGGTAGATGTAGCCAACCTGATCCATCAGGCCCTGGATATAATCGTTGTCGTTGTTGTGCTGATAACCGCTGATGCCGGCACTGAATTCAACCCCGTCAACCCGGCGCATGATGAAATTGACAACACCCGCTACCGCATCTGCGCCATAGGTTGCAGACGCACCGCCGGTCAGCACCTCTACCCGTTCGATCATGGCGGCGGGTATCTGGTTGACATCTACAGATTCAGTGAAGACACCACCAGGTTGCATGCGGCGGCCATTGAGCAATACCAGGGTCCGGTGGCTGCCGAGTCCACGCAGGTCGATGGATGCCGTGCCCGTGGCGCCATTGGAATCGAATGCGTTGTTGGATGTTTCAATCTGCGGTAGGTTATTTAGCACGTCTTCGATGCGCGTGAGGCCAAAGGAACTGATTTCGTCCATTCCCAGCACCACCACCGGGCTGGTTCGGGCGAAGCCATCAATATTGGCGATTCGCGAACCGGTTACCACCACCTCCTCAATATCCATTTCATATTCATCATCAGTCTGAGCATCCTGGGCACAGACCGGAACGGACATGATGGTAGTGAGACCCAGAGCAGCAGATACAGCGAGACCCAGTCGCTTTTTGCGATGCATTGAATTGACACCTCCGTACAAATCTCAAGGGGTAGTTACAACTTGGTATTCTTAAATCTTAAACCCTTCAAAGACATACATCACTCCACATGATAGTCGAATAGTATGCATATTATTTATTAATCTGTGACTTGGCGGCCTGGGAGCAGGAAAAAAGCGGTCAGGGCGTGAATTTCAGCAGTTCTTCACCGCCGCTCACCTGTTCACCCTCCTGGAAATAAAATTCCGCAACGGTTCCATCAGTCGGGGCGCAAATCGTGTGTTCCATCTTCATTGCTTCCATGATGACCAAAGGCTGGCCTTTCTCCACGGCTGCGCCGGCTTCGGTCAGCAACTTCACGACCACGCCATGCATGGGCGCCGTGAATGCCCCGGCAGCAGACTGGCCATCGTCTTCGCCGTAATCAGGTTGTGCTAACGCAAACTGCATCGCGCCGCGCTGGCTGAACAGTGTGAAGATGCCGTCGTGGGGCACAACTACCACGCGTTGACGGTAGCCGTCGATGTCTGCATACAGATCGTTACCATCCAGTTCACCGGCCGCCATGACTGTTTTATCGCCCGCCGTGATACGGAAACGCCTTTGCTCCCCGCTGCCAATTTCAACAACGGGCACATCGTATTCATTCCCATTCAAAACGATTGCACCCGTGTGTACCGCCGCTTCGTTCAGTCGCCATGCGCTCGATGAGTTCCAGGGCGACCTGGGATCAGTACCGCCGGCCCGGCTGCGGGTAGCCGCCTCCATCCTCAGCAGCAGGTAAAGCGAGGCCAGCGGCAAGTCCTGCACCCGGTCAATCTCGGAATCGTGAAAAAGCAGGTCGTGATGCTTCTCGATGAAATGGGTATCCAGCTTCCCTTCCCTGAAGGGCCGGCTGATCGCCAGGTTGTAAAGAAAAGAAATATTGGTACTCAGTCCGCTGATACGGTACTCAGACAAGGCCTTCGCCAGGCGGGTCAGCGCCCGCTCCCGGTTCTCGTCCCACACCACCAGCTTGGCGATCATGGGGTCGTAGTAAACACTGACCTCATCCCCCTGTAATACGCCGGTATCGATCCGTACGTGACGGCTCTCAGGCGGGGGCTGAAGATAAGTCAGCATGCCGGTGGCCGGCAGGAAATCGTGATCGGGGTCTTCCGCGTAGATTCGCGCCTCAAAGGCGTGACCCTGGATCTTCAACTCATCCTGGCTCAACGGCAGTGATTCACCGGCGGCAACCCGCAGCTGCCAGGCGACCAGGTCCTGACCTGTGATCATCTCGGTTACCGGGTGCTCGACCTGCAAGCGGGTATTCATTTCCATGAAATAAAACGACCCCTCCACATCGAGCAGGAACTCAACCGTGCCGGCGCCCTGGTAGTCGATGGCCCTGGCCGCCGACACGGCCGCCTCACCCATCTGTTGCCGCAGTTCCTTTGTCATCCCGGGTGCAGGAGCTTCTTCGATCACTTTTTGATGCCGTCTCTGCACCGAGCAGTCGCGTTCAAACAGGTGGACGGCGTTACCCTGGCCGTCACAGAACACCTGGATTTCCACGTGCCTGGGTGCGGTCAGGTATTTTTCCACCAGCATGTCATCGTCGCCGAAACTGGACGCGGCCTCGCGTTTTGCCGCTGCAAGGGCAGCAGCGAACCCCGCAGCATTGCGCACCATCCGCATGCCCTTGCCACCGCCACCCGCCACTGCCTTTAACAGAACCGGATAACCGGTCTCCTCTGCGGCACGGGCAAGCCGACCGGGCGACTGGTCCGCCTCGTGGTAACCGGGTAGCAGGGGAACTCCGGCCTCTTCCATAATGGACTTGGCAGCCGACTTGGAACCCATGGCTTCGATAGCGCCCGCCGGGGGCCCGATAAATACAATGTCGTTCTCTGCGCACTGGCGGGCAAACTGTGCATTTTCCGAGAGAAAGCCGTAACCGGGATGCACCGCCCCGGCGCCGGTTATTTTGCAGGCCTCGATAATCCGGTCCGCCCTCAAATAGGAGTCGCGCGCTGGCGCCGGCCCGATATGAATAGCCTCGTCCGCCATCGCGACGTGCAAGGCGTTGCGATCTGCATCCGAATACACGGCAACGGTGTCCACACCCATCAGGCGGGCAGTGCGGATGACGCGGCAAGCGATTTCACCCCGGTTGGCGATCAGTATTTTATTGAACATGGCCCTGCCCCCCTGCTACATACGGAACACGCCGAAACGTGTTTCTTCAATGGGTTTGTTCAATGCCGCTGATATGGCCAGCCCCAGCACCTGCCGGGTCTGGGCCGGGTCGATTACGCCGTCGTCCCATAAGCGCGCGGAAGCGTAATAGGGATGGCCCTGTTGTTCGTAGCGATCCAGGATAGGTTGCTTGAAAGCGATTTCCTCTTCTTCAGACCACTTTTCTTCTGCCCGCTCCTTCTGATCGCGCTTGATCTGCGCCAGCACGCCGGCAGCCTGCTCTCCACCCATCACGGAGATCCTGGAGTTTGGCCAGGTGAACAGGAATCGCGGTTCATAGGCCCGGCCACACATTCCGTAATTGCCGGCGCCGTAGGAATTGCCGATGATTACCGTAAATTTCGGCACCTGTACGGAAGCAACAGCGGTGACCATCTTGGCGCCATGCTTGGCAATCCCCTCTGCTTCGTACTGCTTTCCCACCATGAAGCCGGTGATGTTCTGCAGGAACAGCAGCGGTATTTTTCGCTGGCCACACAGTTCAATGAAGTGCGTCCCTTTCTGGGCGGAATCGCCGAACAGGATACCGTTGTTGGCCACAACACCCACCGGATATCCAAATATACGGGCGAAACCACAAACCAGCGTGGTGCCGTAGCGGGTCTTGAACTCGTCGAACACCGAACCGTCTACGATTCTGGCGATAACTTCCCGAACATCGTATGGGCCGCCTGACGTCACTGGGTACGATTCCGTAGATCTCCTTGGGGTCGTACAACGGCTCCTCTGCCGCGACTACATCCAGCAAGACCGGCTTGACCCGGTTCAGCCTGCTGACCGCCCGGCGCGCGAGTTTCAGCGCATGGTGGTCATTTTGTGCAAGGTGATCAGCAACGCCCGACTGGCGTGTATGGACATCGGCCCCGCCGAGTTCCTCTGCCGTTACGATTTCCCCGGTGGCCGCACGCACCAACGGCGGGCCACCCAGGAAAATGGTGCCCTGATCCTTCACGATAATCGATTCATCTGCCATCGCCGGCACGTAGGCCCCACCTGCGGTGCACGAACCCATCACGACGGCGATCTGCGGGATGTTCTGCGCCGACATATTGGCCTGGTTATAGAATATGCGCCCAAAATGCTCCCGGTCAGGGAATACTTCATCCTGCATCGGCAGATAAGCGCCTCCTGAATCCACCAGGTATATGCAGGGAAGGTGGTTCTGCTCGGCTATGGTTTGGGCGCGAAGGTGTTTTTTGACGGTCAGCGGATAGTAGGTTCCACCCTTCACGGTGGCGTCGTTCGCGACAATCATGCATTCCCGGCCGGCCACCCGGCCAACACCGGTGACAATTCCGGCCGCGGCCACGTCCTCGCCGTACACGCCGCGTGCTGCCAGCTGGGAGAGTTCAAGAAAGGGTGAGCCGGGATCAACCAGTGCATCGACCCTGTCCCGCGCCAGGAGTTTGCCCCTGGACTGGTGCCTAAGCTGGTACTTTTCACCGCCGCCGTTTCGGATCCCTGCAACTGTTTCCTCGAGATCTTCAACCTGCTTCTGCATGTGAGCTGCATTGGTAAGAAATTCTTCGGAACGGTTGTTCACCTTCGTTCTGATCGTGCTCATGGTGCGCCTCCCGAAAATATTGGCCTGCTATGGTGTGGTTTCCGCAAATAATTCACGCCCGATCAGCATTCGCCGGATCTCTGAAGTACCAGCGCCAATCTCGTACAGCTTGGCGTCCCGCAGCAGCCGGCCAGCAGGGTAATCGTTTGTATACCCGTTGCCGCCCAGGCACTGGATGGCCTCGAGCGCCATCTGCGTGGCATTCTCAGATGTGAACAGGATCGCCCCCGCTGCGTCCTTGCGCGTTTCCCGCCCGCGATCACAATTCGCCGCCACGGCATACAGGTAGGCACGTGAAGCGCTCAGCGTGGTGTACATATCGGCCATTTTGCCCTGCATCAACTGAAACTCGCCGATACTGCGGCCGAACTGTTTCCGTTCATGAATATACGGTTGCACGATATCGAGGCAATTTTGCATGATTCCCACCGGCCCGGCGGCCAGTACCGTGCGCTCGTAGTCCAGTCCCGACATCAGTACCCGAACGCCCCCGTTTTCCCGCCCCAGGATATTTTCCGCCGGCACCCTGCAGTCTTCGAAAATCAATTCAGAAGTGTTGGAGCCACGCATTCCCAGCTTGTCGAGCTTGTCGCCCTGTGAAAACCCTGCCGTGCCGCGTTCCACGATGAAAGCAGTAATTCCACCCGACCCGGCGCTGCTGTCCGTCTTGGCATAGACCACGCAGACGCTTGCTTCCGGGCCGTTGGTGATCCACATCTTGCTGCCGTTGAGCACGAAATCATCACCGTCCCGGTCTGCCCTCAAGCCCATGCTGACGACATCCGAGCCGGAATTTGCCTCAGACATCGCGAGTGCACCCACGTGTTCACCGGTGCAGAGCTTAGGCAGGTGCTTGTGCTTTTGTGCCTCATTGCCATTTTTGCGGATCTGGTTTAGACAAAGATTTGAATGTGCGCCATAGGAAAGCCCTACCGAAGCGGACGCACGGCTGATCTCTTCCATCGCCACACAGTGGGCCAGGTAACCCAGTTGGGTACCGCCATATTCTTCTTCCACGGTGATCCCGAGCAGGCCCATCTCCCCGAGTTTTGGCCAGAGGTCCGCGGGAAACAGGTTATCCCGGTCGATCTGCGCGGCACGCGGCGCGATCTCTGTCCGGGCAAACTGGTACACCGCTTCACGCAACATCTCGATTTCTTCGCCCAGGTCAAAATCCAGGGATGGAAAATGGGTAATCATATGACTTCGTCTCCGTTCAGGGTTTCGGCAAGAGCCGCCCTGCATTTGTCCTCGGCGTCCGCCAGGTCCTTCAGCATTGCTTTCAAGTCGCTTTGCTGGCGTTTCAATTCGATACGCCTTTCATGGATTTTTGCGATCAGCTTTTCCAGTTGTTTACGGTTATTACCCGGCGTGCCGTACATCAGGATGATTTCCGCGCTCTCGTCCAGGCTCAAACCCAGCCGTTTTCCCCGAAGGATAAGACGCAGCTTGGTGCGGTCGGCCGGGTTGTATATTCGCTTGGTGCCCACGCGGTGCGGAAGCAGCAAGCCTTTTTCTTCGTAGAAACGAATCGTACGCGTGGTCACGTCAAATTCACTGGCCAGGTCACCGATGCTGTAAATCGCAGGCATATTCATATCCTTTATAAGGCACCTGCAGTATATATTACGTTTACGTTAACGTAAACTATAAACCAAACCGCAGACTACAACCGACGCTACGATATAATTGATTCATGCCAACAGAATTCGCACAACAGGCTCTCGACATCCTGCGCGATCACAGCCAGTTTCAGTGGTACGTCATTTCGCTGTTGGCGATCGTCACGTATATCTATAGTACGGAGATATACAACAAATGCTGGAATGCGGTTTTCGCCGGACTGGCTTTTTGGGGTGCGGATTCCATTAATGAAATCATCAATTCGATTTTCTTCTATCTGAATGGTCGCGCCCCGCTCTGGGCTGCACCGGGTGGCACCGCCTACCTGGTCCTGATTGGCCTCAACATAGAAATCATGTTTATGTTTGCCATTGCCGGAATCGCCTGGTCAAAAATGTTGTTGCCTGATCCGGGAGATCGCATCCTGGGAATACCCAATCGCTGGTTTATTGCCCTCACCGGCTCGGCGTTCTGCGTTTTCGTTGAGATACTGCTTAACCAGATTGACGCACTGACCTGGGACTGGCCCTGGTGGAGCGCCAGCGCACCCTGGCTTATTTTCGCAGTGGGCTATCTCTGGTTTTTCCTCATTGCTTTCTGGGTACATGACATGAACGATGTCAGACGGCAGTCCCGGGTTGTCGGCACACTCTGGGGCGCTGTAGCTGCGTTGGTGCTGGTCTTTGGAGTTGGATTGGGCTGGCTATAAAAACTTACTGCGGTGGTGGCTTAAGGCCCGCACGTTCCAGCACCCGAAGACAAGGGACTGCGTAAACGAGCGGGGAGAGTCCACCCGCTACCGGCTGTACCTCCTTGAGGCGTTTCACGGCCTCAAGGAAGGCGATCAACCCAAAAACGGCAGTCCAGAAATTGACCCGTGTGGGAAAATCTTTCTGAACTTACTGCTCCTGCTCGTTGAGCAGTTCACATAACGGCACGTTGTCCAGCACGATGCGCTCGATCGGGATAACGCCTGAGATGTCGAGCGAGGTGATCTCATAAGTCACCAGCCCCTCGTTGCAACCCGAGAACTCGATCGTCATGGTCCCATAACCGTCCTGGTCTGTTGTGGCAGCGGGTACCGCAGAATCGAACACGCCACCTTCGGTCAGGTAAATGGTCAAAACGGCCGTATCCTTGTTGTAAGACCCCTGCGCGGTCAGCCAGCGATGGCCAGGTTCTCCAAGTATTGCGGTTACATCCTCAGGCGGGCGTTCCGTATCAAAGGTAAACCAGGCCACAAATATCTCCTTGATGACCGGGAACACCGTGATGGTCATTCCCTGGCCATTGGTGGCAGTGTTGAGCCAGGCATCATTCAGGCCAGCATTGATCATGAACTGACAGTCAGTGCAAACTGGTGCCCCAGCGCTCACTTTAACAACAAAACTACCCGTGACTCCAATAGCCTCGGTAGTTGCCTCAACCGTGTAACTACCCGCCCCTAAGACGATTACAATTCGGGCGTTTAAGCCGCTACCGCCGTCATCGTTCTGTGCTAACACGCCTCCTGTTTTGCCTGCGCCGCTGAGCAGATACAAATAGCTATCCGTCGAGGATTTCAAGTCAATTGTTACCTCCCGAGTGCCTGTCAGGGTAAACGTGTAGAAATGGGCGTACCGGCCAGTCCGATTATCGGATGCACAAGTCGAGACCCAGGTACCCGGCTGATTGAAGTTGAAGGCAATTGGATCAATACAATCGCCTGATGTGGTCGTGTCCACAGATACAACAAAACTACCCGTGGTCGTACTCGCAAAAGTGGTTGCCTCAACGGTATAAGTGCCCGCTGACAGGGTGCGGGTAATTTGAGAGTCAGTGCCGCTGCCGCTGTCATCGTCACTATCAATCACGGCTCCAGTTGTGCCTGAGCCGCTGAGCAGATACAAATAGCTATCCGTCGAGGATTCCAGGTCAATAGTCACATCCCGGCTACCCAACAGGGTAAAAGTGTAAAATTTTGCATAAGAGGCCGGACGATTATCGGATGCGCAGCTAGAGTCCCAGGTACCCGCTTTTTCGGTATTCAAACTGATTGGTAATAAACTACATACCGCGAAAACCTCAGCAGGCACCAGGAACAGGAAAAACAACAAGCTCAAATATAATTTTTTCATAACCGAAATTTCCATCCATCTTTTGAAGAGTAAAGATAGTTCTAATCTGGCTGTTTACGGGGCAAAAAGACATTAATCCTTGTGTTGTCGTTGATTAATTTAATCCAACTACAGTAACTATAGTTTACCAACGGAGATTGTCAACATAATGCAAAATTCTGAATCAATTGCATAGTTCTTTCAACAATGTCCAGATACCGGCATTGATGTGCTGCCGGCACCCAATCACGTCAGCTTCTATAACATCTCTATTTTGCCCTTCATTGCCGCTCCTGTATCCTATGGCCTCCGACAGAAACTAATCCATAAGGCCTTCCATGACCCGTATCATTTCCTGGCTGCTTTGCGCAGCCCTGCTCGCTGTTACAACCTCCCACGCAGCCATTCGCCAAACCAAGGGTGAATTCGAGGACAAATTCCGGCAACTGGATGAAGTGTTGCCCACTGCGAACATCTACCGAACCGCAGGCGGGGAACCCGGCCATGCCTACTGGCAGCAGCAGGTCAGTTACGAGATCGATGTACAACTGATCGAGGAGGCCCGGCGAATCGAGGCCAGCGAACGTATCACCTACACCAACAACAGCCCGGACACGCTGCGCTTCCTGTGGCTGCAATTGGACCAGAACCGCTTCCGCGAAGATTCCATGGCCGAGCTGACCCAGGCGTTCGCCGATGCCAGCCGGCGCGGGCCGAAAATTGAAGACCGCAAGGACGGTAAAGCGCCACGGATCAGTATCGATGAATTGCGCCGCCAGCAGTTCATGGCTGATAACACACTTGGCAGCGAGATCATTGCCGTACGCGGCCAAGGCGGCGAGCTGGCCCACACCATTGTCGGCACATTGATGCGTGTAGACCTGGCCAGTCCCCTGGAACCCGGGCAGGCAACGCAATTCAGCGTGGACTTTGCCTTCAATATCGTCGAGGAAGATGCGCTCAGCGCACGCGCCGGCTACGAGCATTTTCCAGAAGATGAACGCGCAGGCGGGAATGACATTTTCCTCGTTGCCCAGTGGTTCCCGCGCCTGCACGCCTACACGGACTACGAAGGCTGGACCAACAAGGAATTTCTGGGGCGCGGCGAGTTCACCTTGGAATTTGGCAACTACAGTGTAGACATCACGGTGCCGGCCGATCACCTGGTTTCCGCCACAGGCGTGTTACAGAATCCGGACGATGTACTGACCGACGCTCAGCAAAAACGCCTGAAGCAAGCAGAAAAAGCCGACCGGCCGGTGTTCATCGTCACGCCCGGGGAAGCCCTTGAAAATGAGCGGGAAGCCAGTAAGGGCACAAACACCTGGCGTTTCAAAGCCGAAAACGTTCGCGATTTTTCCTGGGCTTCATCACGTAAATTTATCTGGGACGCGCAAGGCTACCACCAGGGCGGCGATGTGCAGCCATTGGTCATGGCCATGTCCTTCTATCCCAAGGAGGGCGAGCCGCTATGGTCCAGCTACTCCACCGCCGCCGTGATCCACACCATGAAGGTCTACTCTCGTTTCTCCTTCGACTACCCCTACCCGGTGGCGCAGTCCGTAAACGGCCCGGTGGGTGGCATGGAATATCCCATGATCACCTTCAACGGCCCGCGCACTGACGAGCAGGACGATGGTGAGCGAACCTATAGCCTGTCGGAGAAACGCTTCCTGGTGGGTGTGGTCATTCACGAGATCGGGCATATTTACTTCCCCATGACCGTCAACTCGGACGAGCGTCAATGGACCTGGATGGATGAGGGTCTGAACAGCTTCCTGGACGCCATGGCAGGTCTGCAATGGAATCCGGACATCCCCTGGAAAGTCGAACCACGCGATATAGTTGACTATATGAAATCCGACCGGCAGGTGCCGATCATGACGCAGTCCGACAGTGTGCTGCAACTGGGCCCCAATGCATATGGCAAACCCGCGGTCGCCCTGATGATTTTGCGCGAGACCATCCTCGGCCGCGACCTGTTTGACTTCGCCTTTCGCGAATATTCCCGTCGGTGGCGCTTCAAGCGGCCTACCCCGGCAGACTTCTTCCGCACCATGGAAGAAGCCTCCGGAGTAGACCTGGACTGGTTCTGGCGCGGCTGGTTCTACTCCACCGACCACGTGGACCTGTCGATTGACCGTATCTGGAAATTGCGCCTCGATACCAAGGACCCGGACATTGATTTCGAACGCCGCAGACAGGAAGAGAAAGACAAGCCGTTTTCCCTGATCGTCGAGCGAAACCGCAGCGAGGGCGAGTTGTGGGTGGACCGCAACCCTCAGATCAGGGACTTCTATGACGACAACGACCGCTTTACAGTCACTAATAAAGAGCGCAATGAATACCAGGAGTTCCTTGAGGAACTGGAAGACTGGGAAGTGGCTGCGTTGGAACGCGCTGTGGAGGAGGACAAACACTATTACGTGCTGGAATTCTCCAATCACGGCGGCCTGGTCATGCCCTTGCTGCTGCAACTGACCTTCGGCGAAGGCGAGACCGAGATGGTGCGGATCCCGGCCGAAATCTGGCGCCGCAACCACAGGACCGTCAAGAAACTGATCGTCACCGAACGCGAACTCACCCAGGTGGTGATCGATCCGCGCTGGGAGACCGCAGATGTTGAGGTGGAAAACAACCACTACCCGCGCCGCATCATCCCCTCGCGCATAGAAGCCTTCAAAACGCCGGATAAAGAGGAACTTGAACACCGCGACATCATGCAGGACATCAAGACCGAACTGGAGCCGGAAAAAGAGAAAGAGAAATGACCAGAGCCGGGGTGCTCGCGATTTTGCTCCTGGTGGCGGCACCAGCCGGTGCACACCAGCAGAAGGAAGCGATCACCCGGGTACTGTTCAATCCACGCACAGACAATATCGAGGTCATGCACCGGTTCCTTTTACATGACGCTGAACACGCTGTGAAGCAACTACGCAATGGTGATGCTGACATCCTCGGATCACCGGCTGACCGCGCGTATTTTTCAATATATGTACACCGTCATTTTGCGATAGCCGACCAGGACGGCCGAAACTTACCACTGAACCCGGTCGGGTTCGAGATCGAAGGCCGGTTTTTGTGGATTTACGCCGAAACTGAAATTCCGGAAAATGTTGAGTCGCTCACTGTAAGCCACAGCGCCTTACTCGACCTTTGGCCTGAGCAAGTCAACCTGGTCAACGTGGAACGCGATGGCGTGGTGCGCAGCGCCACCTTCACGCAGGGCAGTTGGGAACTGACGATCGGGTTGGCCAATCAGTGAAGGTATCCGGGGAAAAGTCCTAAACGGCTGACAGGCACCGGCGCGCCCGATCTTCAATGGCATCCCAACGCCCGGCTTCAATGTCTTCAGCAACAAACAGTGGCGCCACGAACCCCACGGCGAATACTCCGGCCGCGATCCAATCCGCTGCATTGTGTTCATCCACACCATTGGTGGGCACGATTCTGAGATAGGGCATGGGACCCAGCACCGAACGCACCCAGGCTGGTCCCCCGGAAGGAGCCGGGAAAAGCTTGCACAATTGAGCGCCCGCGCGGTGGGCCCATAACATCTCGGTGGGTGTGTGGGTGCCCGGCATGCACGCAACATCGAGCTCCCTGGCGGCCGAAATAACGACGTCATCCACCACCGGCGAAACGAGAAAACGGGCGCCGGCCTCCACCGATTGTTGCGCCTGGGCTTCATCCATAACCGTTCCGGTCCCGACAACCAGGCCCTGCCGTTGCGAGAATTCCTGTACCAGGTCGAATACGCCAGGAATGGTCAGTGTAAACTCGATGATTTTGAAGCCGCCGCGGATCGCAGCTTCCATAGCCAGGGCTGCTTTCTCCTGGCTATTGGTACGCAGGATAGCGCTGGCTTTTTCGCGGCCAAACAATTCGACGAACGAATCGGGAGTCACCCTTCTTCGTCAGCCGTGAGCAGAATCTTTTTTGCCCGCACCAGGTGGGGCATGTCCAGCATCGCCCCGTCCAGAGCCAGGGTACCGGCTCCAGGGTTTGCCGCAAACAGTGCGACGATGTGCCTGGCCCGTTCGATTTCCGCGTCGTTCGGCGCGAATGCCCGGTTGATGACCTCGACCTGAGACGGGTGAATGGCAAGCTTGCCGCTGAAACCGTCTCTTCTCGCGGTGGCACATGAAGCCTCGAGCCCTTCGATGTTGCGGAACTCAGCGTAGAGCGTGTCAATAGCCTCGACCCCGGCGGCATGGGCGGCAAACAGGCAGAGACTGCGGACCAGTTGATAAGGTGGGGTCCAGTTACCGTTCTCATCCCGGTTGGTGGTGGCTCCAATGGCGGCGCTCAGGTCTTCGGCACCCCAGGTCAGGCCAGCGAGCCGCTTGCTGCACAACCTGTATTCCCCGAGTGAGAACAGGGATTGCGGTGTCTCGGTGGCAACAGGCAGGATTCGCGTGGAGCCGACCTTGATTTCATGTTCCGCCTCATAGGTTCCGATCCGCCGGCCGAGCAACTCCAGGTCATCAGGCGACCGGGTCTTGGGAACCACGATGCCATCCGGCCCCGCCGCTATGACCGCAGAAAGGTCAGCGCCCGCCTCCGCGTGGTCAAGGGAGTTAATCCGAACCCAAACTTGCTGGCGGCTCTCACTGCCTCGGTGTGCGAGGTATTCACACACCAGACCGCGCGCCAAAATCTTGTTTTCCGGAGCCACTGAATCTTCCAGGTCCAGAATCAGGGCATCGGCTGGAATTTCCTGGCTTTTTGCCAGTTTCTTCTCACTGTCGGCCGGCACGAATAACCACGAACGCAATGTCTTCATGACTGTGGTTTCCTCAACATGAGTGCTGACCGCTTGCAGACGCCGACGAGATCATCACCCTGATTGAAGGCCCGGTGTTCGAAAATCACGATGCCATTGTGTGGGCGGGAACGGCTTTCCCGAAGTTCCAGCACCTCTGTGCGTACGTGAACGGTATCGCCATGGAACAAGGGGCGGGGAAAGCGCACCTCGTCCCAACCCAGGTTTGCGACGGTAGTGCCAAGGGTCGTGTCATTAACTGAAATGCCTACCATCAGGCCCAGGGTCAGGCAACTATTGACGATGCGTTGTCCGAATTCTGTCTCGTTACGGCAATACTCTTCGTCGAGATGCAAAGGCGCCGGATTGTGCGTCATCGTGCTGAAAATTACGTTGTCGGCTTCCGTGATCGTGCGTCGGATGGCGTGATCGAACACCTGCCCCACCTGGAATTCTTCGTAATACAGACCCGCCATTGGGTTCTCCTGTCTCGACGTTGTAAATGCAGTATCTACCCAGCTTACATCAATGTGTTTAGCGTCGGAATTTTTCCGCTTTGTGCTCGACCATCGAATAAACCGAGGGGACCACCACCAGGGTTAACAGCGTTGAACTGATCAGGCCGCCTATGACGGCAACCGCCAGCGGTCCATTAGTGTCAGAGCCCGCTCCCAGGCCCAGCGCTGCGGGCGACAGGGCGAGAATAATAGTGGCCGAGGTCATCAGCACCGGGCGCATACGGATCGGGCAGGCCTCCTGCAATGCCTCATCGATTCCCTTGCCTTGCGCTCGCACCTGGTTGGTCAGATCAACTAACAGAATCGAGTTCTTGGCCACCAGTCCAACCAGCAGCACCAGCCCGATCATGGAATAGATATTCAGCGAGTGTCCAGTCAGCCACAGGGCTCCGACGCCTCCGATAATGGCCAATGGCTGAGCCACCATGATGATGAACGGCTGTATGAATGAATTGAACTGGCTTGCCAGCACCATGTATACCAGGATCATGGCGGTGACGAAGGCGAACAACATGTAGTTCACTGTTTTGCCGAACTCCTGGGAACGCCCGGTCATTTTTTACTCGATAACCGGGTGGCAGCATTTCCTCCGAAACCTCCAGCACCTTGTTAATGGCGGCAGCTTCCGCCATTTTCGGCGTACCCAGAAATGTGGCTGCGTACTGCAGGTCATAGCGGGAAACAACCGCTGGCCCCAGGCTTTGGTTGATCGTCACGAGGTTGTCCAGCCGCACCAGTTCACCTGCCGGGGTCCTGAGATAAATCTTGCTGAGGTCCGGAATCTCTTGCAGGCTGCCTTCCCCGGCCTTTAAACGGACGTCATAGCGTTCGCCATCTCCCGGATCATCGTTGTAGCGGGCCACGTCGAATCCCCCTGATAACACGTTTACCGCCAGCGCCACATCGCGGGTGGAAAGCCCCAGGCTCCTGACGCGTTCGCGCAAAGGCACCATTTCCAGCTGTGGCAGGTCGAGTTGCAGAGTCAGGTCCAACTGTCCCATCCCGGGAATGTCGATGAGTTTCTGCTTTAAATCGGCAGCCAGGCCGGCAACGCGGTTCAGGTCCGGGCCGCGCAGGACAAACTGCAGGGGGTCGCCCCGCTGCCCCCCGACAATCGGCATTTCAGTCACGAAAATTTCGACCCCGGGGAGTTCGGCAAATCTTTGGCGCAGCATCTCCATCAGTTCGACCTGGGAAATTTCGCGGTCTTGCCAATCAACCATCCTGACAATCATATTGGCCTGGCTGACCTGCCTCGCCTGGTCCTGTCCGATGGTCGCGAATGAACCCCTGATTTCAGGATAATCGGAAAAAATGGCCTCGACTGCCCGTATTTTTGACTCCGTGTACGCGATGCTGGAGCCCAGCGGTGTTTTGACCGCGACGATAAATCGCCCTTCATCCTCCTCGGGCATGAATCCCTTATCGATCTGAACGAAAATAAATCCGCTGGCCATCACGATAAGCCCTGCAATCAGTATCACGAACCGGCGATGCCTCAGGCTGACTTTGATCAGGCTGCGGTATGCCTGGTCCATCGCCAGGAACTTCGCTTCGATAACCCGATATACGCGGCCATGGTCCTGGGAAAACCCAAGGTGGCGGGCACAAAGCACCGGTGTCAACGTTAGCGAGACAAACAGGGACACGAGTACCCCCACCGTGACAACAACGGCAAATGACTGGAAGAAACTGCCGATGATGCCTTCCATGAATATCACTGGCGCGAAGATGGCCACCAGGGTCAGTGTGGCCGCCAGCACGGCAAAGACCACCTGCCGGCTGCCCCTGATGGCTGCGTTGGTGGGGTCGGTGTTGCCTAATTCCCTTTGCCGGTAAATATTCTCCAACACGACAATGGCGTCATCCACGACAATACCGATCAGCAATAACAAGCCCAAAAGAGTCATCGTATTGAAGGTGAATCCGGAAAAATACATGACGGCTACCGCACCCAGCAGTGAAACCGGTATTGCCGCGGCGATAATCAGCGTTGCAGAAAGGCTTTTCAGAAACAGGAACACGACCAGGGCAGTGAGCGCGGTGCCCAGCAGGATATGCTCCTCCAGAGCCGTCACAATATCCCTGATCAATTCCGCATCACTAAACGCAACTTCGATCCGCAAGCCCGGTGGTAGCTCGGGTAAAATCTCTTCTTCCAACCGCCTCTCGATTTCATCCACGATCTCAACGGTGTTCGCGTTTTGAACCTTGACAATACCCAGCCCAACCGTGGGTAGGCCGTTGAAACTCGCAAACTGCCGGTGATCAGCGAGGCCATCTTCAATTTCGGCAATATCACCCAGGCGGATGGGCGCTCCTTCCGGATAGGCTACGATCAGCGACTCCAATTCAATCGGGTCGTGGTATTCGAGATCCAGCTTGACCAACTTTTCCTGCTGTCCGCTCACCATGAAGCCACCCTGCAGGCGGACATGTTCTGCAGCAAAGGAACCGATAACGTCATTGGCAGCAATGCCGAAGGCCGCCATTTTGTCCGGATCCAGGTTGACGCGGATGTTTCGTTTTCGCTCTCCACCTAACCTTATTTCTCCAACACCATCAATGGTTTCCAGACGTTTCTTAATAACATTCTTAGCATATTGATTGAGTTGCTGCAGGGTCCGGTCCCCGGTCAGAGCCAGCCAGAGAACAGGCAGCGAACCGAACTCGACCTTTGCCACGACGGGAGGATCTGCCTCTTCGGGCAGGCGGGGCAACACCTGGTTTACTTTTGCCTGTACTTCGTTGAACGCGATATCCACGTCCTTTTTCAATCCGAAACGTATGACGACCACCGATATTCCCGGAGCCGAAGTGGACTGGATATGATCTATCCCCGGTACGCTGTTGACCGAAGTTTCAATGATGTTCGCGATACTGGAATCGACGATCTCCGGACTTGCTCCGGGGAGAATGGTTCTGATCGAAATCATCGGGAATTCGATTTCCGGAAAGCGCTCTACACCGATCCGGTCGAAACTGATGATTCCGAACAGCAACAAGACGCCTGACAGCATGTAGGCAAACACGTGTCTTTGAATCGAAAGTTCGGGAAGGCTCTTTCCCATCCTTTGCAAAGCGGGCGTTCCCTGTGCTGGACTCATCGGCTCATTCACGGCTCGCTCTCCTGAACCACGACACTTGCGCCATCGCTCAGGTAATGCGCCCCATCGGCAACAATGATTTGTCCTGCCTGTAAACCACTGCGGATTTCGATCATTCCGGATTGGCGCACACCGCTTTCTACCTGCTGTTGCCGAACCTGCCGGTGGGTTGGGCTGTCCAGCACATATACCACCTCACCCGCAGGCCGCCTCACCACCGAAATCAGGGGTACGACTACGGCATCGGGACGCCGCTCCACAATGACTGTCGCCTCCACTGTAGCTTGCGGCCGCCAGTTTCCAGGGTTTTCGACGTCCGCGATCACCATCAGGGCCCGGCTAATGGCGCCGACTTGCGGCCGAATCGTGTCAATTGAAGCGTCAATCAGCAACCCCGGGGCAATCGGGCTTTCCAGAACAATAGGCTGCCCAATCATCAGTAGGTGTCCAACGGTTTCGGGAAAAGGCAGCTCGGCACGCAAGTCCTGGGTATCGGTAACGGTCACCATCGGACTACCGGCTTTCACGTAGTCCCCTACTGAAATATGGCGTCTCTCGACAACACCGTTCACCGGAGAAATCAACTCCGCTTTGGAGAGCCTGTCTTCGGCGATTGCCAAGCGTGCCTGTGCTGCTGACATGGAGGCACGATCCACGGCCAGCTTCGCCTCAGCATCGTCGAGACGTTCCTGGGACATCATGTTTTTTGTTTTAAGATCCTGGTAGCGTGCTACCCGTCGCTCTTCGTTGGCAATTCTGGCCTTCAATTGTTGGATATTCGCTGCGGCTTCACGCCTTGTCAGTTCGGTAGCTGTCGTATCCAACAAGATCAAAACCTGGTTTTGCCGCACCGGCTGGCCCTCTTCAACAAGGACTTTCACGACCCGTGCGTTGATTTCCGCAGCCAGAAGGGGCGTATTCAGACTGACCAGGCGACCGATGGAGTGAAGTTCATCCTGGACTTCCTGCTGCTCCGCGGTTGCCAGTGTGACGCTGACCATGCGTTGTGCAGCACCGACACTATCTCCCTCGCTTCCGCTTTTGCAGGCCGCTAACAGAACAAGGGTGAGTACCGCCAAACTTACGCGAGACGAAAACCTGAATATAAATCCGCTCACTTTCCTTCCTCCATTGCGTATTCCGGGCACATCATGCCGTTAAGCATGACGTCCGCCATTTGCCGGTTGTATGCGGCCGAATCCTTTGCAAAACCGGCTTCAGGAATCTGCTTGAGCACCCCCTGGGCCTGGAAGAAAAATAAGTTGGCTCCCATCAGCAGAGTTGCGCACAGGCCCGGATCCAGATCAGGGCGAAGCAGCCCGGCAGTCTGTCCAGCCTGAAAAATAGCAACCATACGGTTGAAAATACCACCAACCACCTGCTCGACAACCACCCGGCTTTTTTCTTCATCACCTGAAAAAGCCTCCCTCAGGACCAGCCTCAAAGCCGTCTCGTTTGCGAACAGGTGATCGTGATGCGCCCTTACGAAAACGCGCAGTCGCTGCTGAAAATCCCCTTCTCCCTCGGCGAGGTCTTCAACAATTTCAGAAAGTTTCTGAGCGCTGCCGTTAAGAATGGCGAGGTAAAGCTCTTCCTTCGATGCAAAATGATGATAGATATTTGCCTTGCTTACAGCAGCCGCCTCAGCAATTTGACGCATAGACACTCCGTCATAACCGCAATCGGAAAACAACTGGACAGCTGCATCCAGAATGGATCGTTCACCTGGTGATTGCCGGAGGTCCGGCGCCTTGGTCGGGTCGAGCTGCATTTGACTTACTCCATTGTATAGCTTACTGACCGTACGGTCGGTCAGCAGTATAGCAAAATATATTCCTTTATGGTATTGATTCAGATCAAAATGAAGTGGTGTTTCAGGTACCGTTGTTTACTCTTCAATAAAAAGGTAAAAATACCCCATGTTCTGGAATCACCTGCATGCTTAGTCAACAGACTCGGGTTCTGTTGCTGGAGCTGGATTCGCTCAGCTTGTCATTTATCCGGCAAAACCTGGACCGCCTCCCCACCATGAAGCACTTGCTTGCTACGGGTTCGCTGGTGGAAACAGCGACCACTGCAGACATTGCCAGTGCCAGTGTCTGGCCCACTTTCAATTCCGGAAAACTTCCTGGTGAGCATGGCCACTATTTTCCATTTCAATGGCACGCCGGGGATATGTGTTTTTATCGCACCCACAATAAAATCTGGGGTTCCAGCCTGGAATACGAACCCTTCTGGTACAGCTTTGCCAGAAACGGTGTTGCATGCCAGGTGCTCGACGCCGTTCAAGCTCCCCCTCGCCCGGATGCACCCTGCCTCGAAATCAACAACTGGTCAGCACAAAGTTCAAGCAAGATACTGACCTCCAATCCGGAAGTGGCGACAGAACTAAGGCGGCGCTTTGGAAAGCGGCCTATCGGCATGGAAATTGCGGTATCAAAATCCCTGCGCAAGTCGTCGTCACTGGTCTCTCAAATCCTGCTATCACTGAAACGGAAAACTGACGCTATTCTCTGGCTTGGGCAGTCCAGGGACTGGCGATTTTATCTCGCATCCATCCAGGACGTTCACCGTGCCGGCCATAATCTCTGGCCCGTTGCAGAAGAATTCGCCTCTGACGTGGAGCCTGACGCACTGCTCAGGGTTTACCAGGCGATGGATATGGAGGTGTCACGAATTCTTGATGCTTTTCAGGATGACAGAACCACTATTTTTCTGTTCACCCTGAATGGAATGGCGGCCAACAACGCTCAGAACCATTTTCTACCCCAGTTATTGAGCCGCCTCAACAAACTGTACCTGACCGGAGAATCTCCGGGCGATATTTCCACCCGGCGCAACGGGATGATGGCGCGCCTCCGGGACCTGGTGCCGCCACACATACAATACTCGGCGAACAGAATACTCGGTGAAAAAGTACAGGATTGGGTCGTTAACCGAGAGTTTACGGGTGCATTGGACTGGTCTGAGACCCCGTCATTTACCATCGTGACCGCCGGTGAAGGATTGATTGGCCTGAACCTGAAGGGCCGCGAACGGAATGGCATGCTTTCGACAAAAGATGAGACTTGCCAAAACTATGTCCTCTGGTTGCGAGACCGTATCCTGGATATCCGCGTGGTCGATACCGGGGAACCCCTGGTAAGTGAATTTATTGAGATGGGTGAGCTTTTCCCAGGCGATCACTGCCACCTGCTGCCCGATATTGCGCTGAAATGGGCACCCCAATACCCGATGTCGGCGATTCAATCGGATGATATCGGAATTATCAGGAAAAAGTTGTTGACTGGGCGTGGCGGTAATCATACTGGTGAATCATTCGCCTTGATCACTGGTCAACTTTCCGGCAGCGAAGCCACTGCCAGGCTGACCCACATCAAAGACTACAAGGACATAATCGGCAATCTGCTCGGCTTATAGAATACTTTTGCCTATCGCGCTCATCAAAAGCGATCGTGAACTGTATCTGGTACTGTCACAAATTTCGAGATCATGGAAATCTCCAATTGATATGAAGGTGTGGGCCAATTTAGCTGAAACTTTCGCAGCTACTGGTGTGGTGGCTAGCCAGGTTGATCCGCCGTCGGCGTGACGATGAACAGGCTTTACTCCTTATTGCTGGCGCCGGTTAACATGTTTGCAACCTGGACCCTGGTTGTCTGGTACGCGTATGTCTTCGATGTCAGCCCGGCTGGCTTGGCCAGCATATCCTTGTTGATTTTCCCTCTCATGGTTCTCGCGGGCATAGCGACCCTGTTTGCCGGCCATAGGCGCCTGTTTATTGCCAGCCCGACGGTTCGAACTGAAACCGAGAGTCCGATTGGTTACAACGACAGGGGAAATCAGCTTGTGCTGACCGCCATCGCGATGGGTATGGCTTTTGCGTTGTTTGCCCTGACCGGTTCATACATTACGCCCTGGGCTGTGCTGGCGGTTGCATCATTAATTTACGCCAGGGATGTATTTGTTAATTCTCCTGCGCCATTGGGTACTACCAGTACCCCGAAGGCAACATGGCTCGTACTGGCCATGCTGGTCCAGTTTTCTCTATTGATTTGGTATCTTGGCCTCGGCTACTTGGACACCAATGCCGACGACGTGCATTTTCTCAATGGTGCAGCCAGTTTTGTAACCTATCCGGATTTTCCCATCTTTTCAATTGACAGCCTGTTCGGAGACACCAGTCGCGTAAATGTGTTGTTGATGCAGAACTACGGGCAGTCCTGGGAGGCGCTGGTTGGCTTCCTCCGCTTGACCGCTGGTTACGGAATCTTCACCACCTACTACGTGGCTCTACCCATCCTGAGTAATTTTCTGATCGCCCTGTGTCTATTCCTGTTTCTTCATTTCAATGGTCACCGTTTTGCATTATTGATCACCTTGGCCGTTCTGTTGCTTATGTTTGAATGGGGTGAGAGCGGAAATCTTCATGGGCACTTTTACGCAACGCGAATTTACCAGGGTAAATCCGTTTTCATCATGTTGCTGGTGCCGCTGATCTTCTTGCACACCCAGGTTCTGGCCCAAACCGACAACTGGCTCAACAGAGTTCAATTGGCCCTCTTACTAATCGTTTCCGGGGGTCTGTCAAGCACGGGCCTGTACCTGTCGGTTATTGCGGCAGGCGCCGCGTTTCTTGTTTACTCCGAGCTTTCTCTGCCCTACTGGATCAAAGGCCTGAGAACCCTGGTGATTGCAGCGCTGCCAAATATCGTAATGCTCTTGATGGCAAAAGCGCAAATGGTGGAAATTGCCCTCGGAGAATACACCTGGGACAGGAAAATACCGGAGTATTTCGGCAACGGCTACCTCTATGTTTCTCTGTTGTGCCTGATGTTCTGGGCTATTGCCGCATTAAAAGTTCCGCCTGCATCAATGCTTCGAAGGATCAGTGCAGTGTCTTTGTTGCTTTTGATGAATCCGGTGATTGCCGAATTCCTGAGAACGCTATCCGGCATTAGCAATTTGTACTGGCGCTATTATTGGATGGTTCCTATTTCTGTAATCATTTCACTGGCTGTGTCTCAATTGATTTCTTCTGCCGGGGTTTTACTACGGCCGTTCAAAAACCCGGTTTCCTCCACCTTTAATCTCCAGGGCGTTGGCGTGCTTCTACTATTGACGATGTGGATGATCTATTCACCAACCGCTTTCAGATCCAGATTCGTTGTACCGTTCGCAGATTCCGCTTTGCGGCTCAACAATATCGGCCGTATTCCGCAGCACATCAAAACAGCCGCCCGCAGGTTGAACGACAACCTCTCCGAACGGGATATTGTTCTCGCTCCCTCCTGGATATCAATGAACCTGGCCAAGTTGGAATACAGGCTGAAATTCACACTGATCCGACCCTACTATAATAAGCGTCTACTGCGTGTTGGTTTCATCAGCCAGGGTGATTATTCACTGCTCAGCTCTGCCACAGACAAACTCAACCGGAAGTATGATCCTGGAACTCAAAATCTCGATCAGAGCGACCTGGAGGTGTTATATTCCATGCTGGAAAGAGGACTTGCAACAGTGCTGCTTTTGCCGATGCACATGACCTCGTTCAGCGACATGGAGGTCTTTAACCAAGAGAAAATACAGGCTCAAAAGCCCCGGTTTGATTGCGAGAACCTGGACAGGTTGCATGTTGTTTGCAGGCTTACAAACTGAGCTCTATCAAGAAACGGGTGAATATACTCCGCCTCACGGATTTTCATTATTTGATGAAGCGCCACAGCGGTGGACGATTGTTAGCCGGTGTTCTGGATACCCAGCGCAATACCTTTCACAGTGGCTTTGAGCGCCTCAAGCAACTCGTCGTTTTTACGATTACCATCACGCCAGCGCTGCAACAGGTCGATCTGGAGTAGGTGCAAGGGATCAACATAGGGGTTACGCAGGCGGATATTACGCTGCAAGACCCTTTGGTCATCAAGCAGATGATCCAATTGTTTCACTTCCAGAATCCGACGGGTGGCCAGTTCAAACTCATCCCTGATGCAATCAAAATAGTGCCGCTGACTGGTCTCTACGAGCTTGGCATAGCGCCAGCCAATCCCCAGTTCAGACTTGCCCAGCACCATTTCAACGTCGTTCACCATGGCCTGGAAAAAAATCCGTTTGTTCAATAATTCGCGAATACTCTCCAGCCCGTATTTGCTGATTGCCTGATCAAGCGCCGTTCCGAATCCGAACACACCTGGAAATCCAACGCGCACCTGTGCCCAGGAAAACACCCAGGGAATAGCCCGGAGGTTTTCGATGCCCTCCCCAGATCTGCGTGAAGCCGGCCGGGACCCGATATTCAAAAGCTCGATAACCTCCAACGGTGTGCTACTTCGAAAGTAAGACGGAAAACCGGGATCATCGTAGACCATGCCCCTGAATTTCGTTCTCGAGACATTCGCCATGAAGGTAATAATTTCACCTTCATCTGCATTGAGGCCGGTCGCGTTTCGATCCATGCTATGCGCCAGCGTGGCCCCGGTGACCAGTTCGAGGTTGCGCAAGGCGAGGAAACGCACACCGTATTTCTGATTGATCACCTCGCCTTGCTCGGTGAGCCGCAGGAATCCCTTTACGGTGTTCGGTGGCGCGCCCAGTATCCCGTTGACGAGGTTTCCCCCGCCGCGGCTTACCGTTCCTCCGCGACCATGGAAAAACACGATATCTACACCCCGGCTTTCTCCCGCGTTCACCAGCAACCGCTGCGCTTCGTACAGGGCCCAGCGCGATGCGACGATACCGCTGTCCTTATTGCTGTCAGAATAACCGACCATTACCGCCTGCCGATTGTGCAGGCTGCCCAGGTGTTTCCGGTAAACCCGGTGAGCCAGCAAGGCTTCCACTATCTCGGGCCCTGCGTGCAGATCATCGACGGTCTCCAGCAGGGGAGCCACATCCAGGTGAGACGGCGCGCCGGTGTGAGGATTCGCGATCCCGGACAGGGCCAGTGCCGTCAATACATCGTCCGCCCCCTGGGTCATGCTGATGATAAACAAGCCGACCGCAGCGCTCCCGTACAACTGCCGTGCGGTAGATATTGCACGAAACACCGCCAGTGCTTCTTTTGCCTCGTCCGAAATGGGCTGGGTGTCCGTTATGTCGGGCAAGCCGTCTGACTCGATCAGCTGCGCCAGTATTTCAGCACGATGCCGGGAGTCCCGTGCTTCCCAGTCAGCACAGCCCAATAGTTCACCGATCACACGGCGGTGCAGCAGTGCGTCCTGCCGCACGTCAAGGGTTGCCAGGTGAAATCCGAAGGTTTGCACCCGGCGCAACAGTCGCTCGACGCCGAACTCACCCGCGTGCTCTCCCCTGTTTTCTGCCAGGCTTTCTCGAATCAGGCAGATATCATTTTCAAATTCACCGGCCTGCGAATAACCGTTTTCTGCCTCATTCAAAGTGGCCGTCAACTTGCTTGCCATCAGCTTCAGCAGGCATCGATATGGCATGTCGCGATGTCGTTGCGGAATGAGCCGTGCTTCCGCGGGCATCATTTCACGGTAACGCCCGAGCTGCCCCAACAAGGCTTCGGAGAAACCAATTTCCGAAGTCGACTGGCTGAGGTACCGTGACAGGTGCCGCAATTCCGGCAGGTATCGCTTGATAATGACCGCGCGCTGCTGTGCCAGCGTGGCCAGGATAGTGTGCGACGTAACGTTTGGATTTCCCATCCATGTCACCGCCTACCCACGAGCCAAACCTCAAAATGACGTCCTTCAGCAGGGTTTTCGGGCATTCGCCATAATGTTTCTCGAATGCCTGTTCAAAGGCTTCGTAATACACCGGCGTCACGCGGTACAGGATATCGGTGAGGTAAAACAGGATGTTGTCCAGCTCGTCCGCAACCGTTGGCCGCGCATGCGGCACCATGCGAGTTTGCCAGGAGGACGTGATAGCGGCGCGAATCCGGCGCATGGCGAGATTTTCCTCAGCTGGAGTCAATTCCGGATTCATCCTTTCGACCAGGCGAAGAACGATGTCGTATTCCTTTTCCTGGATGGTCCTGCGCGTGGCTTCGGTGGGGTGCGCGGTGAATACCGGCTGGATTCTCAGCGCGTTAATTTCTCCGACCAGAGATTTTGCATCAACGCCCTGCTCTTTCAACTCACCCAGCACAGCTTCCAGGCTTCCGCGCTGAGCTCCGGTATCGGCACGCTGATAGGCGCGCCGGCGCCTGATTCGGTGGACCTTTTCAGCGAGATTGACGGCCCTGAGATAGGACGCGAAAGCCTGGATAACCAGCATAGCCTGTTGTGGTTCCAGTCCGGACAATGTGGCATCCAGTCCCGCATCATTGTCCTTCTCTTCGCGCTGGCGAATGGCAGCTTTTCGTACTGCTTCAACTCTGTCCAGCAAACCCTGGCCGTGCTGATCAACCAGGACCTCACCCACAAGTGAACCCAGCAAGCTGACATCAGCCCGCAGGAAAAGGTCCTTCTCAGGAATTTCTATTTGCCGGATTTCACTCAAAATTCGTCACCAGCATTAGATGACGCGCACGTGCATAACACCTTCGGCACTGGAGATTGCATCGATGATTTCCCGGCTAGGCCTGGTTTCTACGTCTATGATGTTGTATGCCATATCGCGCAGACTCTTGTTCACCATGTCGACAACGTTGATGTCGTGGTCGGCAAGGGCCGATAACACCGTTCCCAGCACTCGTGGAATATTCTCGTTGGTGAAGGTAATCCGGTAGTCACCATTCCTTAACATGCGGGTTTGGGGATAGTTCACCGAGTTCATTATGTTTCCATTTTCCAGAAAATCCATCAATTGTTCCGCCGCCATCACAGAGCAATTTTCCTCGGCTTCGCGAGTGCTGGCTCCAATATGCGGAAACAGCATGATGTTCGCGCGGCCCAGCAACGAGGGAACTGGAAAATCGGTGATGTATCCACCCAGACTGCCCCCATCGAGGGCAGCCACGATGGCCTTGACGTCAACCACCTGCGCGCGGGCAAAATTAAGCAACCTGGCGCCAGGTTTGAAGTGCGCCAGGGCCGCTGCATTGATCATATGCCTGGTTTGTTCAATTGCGGGTATGTGCAGTGTGACGAAATCCGAAATCTTCAGCAGTGCTTCAAGGCTATCCACTTTTTCCACCTGACTGGACAGCCGCCAGGCTCCTTCCACCGACAAGGCGGGATCGAAACCGGCAACGTGCATGCCCATTTCAAGAGCAGCATTCGCCACCATGGAGCCGATCGCGCCAAGTCCGATCACGCCCAGTGTCTGGCCTGAAATCTCACTACCGGCAAAATGCCTTTTTTCATTTTCCAACTGCTTTGCCATGACCTCGGGATCGGAAATGCCGGTCATTTCCTGCACCCGCTTCATACCGTCAATGATACCGCGCGAACTGAGTAACATTGCGGCGGTAACCAGTTCTTTCACTGCGTTGGCATTTGCGCCCGGCGTATTGAATACAACAATTCCCTGGTGGGTGTATTCATCGATGGGAATATTGTTAACTCCCGCGCCCGCCCTTGCCACTGCCAGGACGCTTTCAGGCACCGGTTCACCGTGCAGTTTCTGACTGCGAAGAATATAAGCGTCCGGCTCGGCCAGTTCCGGGCCAACCTCGTAGCGTTCCACCGGGAAGCGGCTCAGGCCAATGTCAGAAATCTGGTTGTAGGTACGTATCTTGTACATTAGTGATTCATTCTCCACCAACCTGTTTGTAGGCCCATTCCAGCCAGGGCATCAGTTTTTTCACATCGTTTTCTTCCACCGTGGCACCACACCAGATTCTCAAACCCGCCGGCGCATCACGATAGGCGCCAATATCGTGCGCCACTTTCTCGAAATCGAGCAAAGTGACCATGTCCTTGACCTGCCGATCTTCCAGGTCCACGGTCAGGCACACACTGGTACCGGATCGCTGGGCTTTTTCGCGGGCGAGAAAATGGATCCAATCGTGATTGCTTACGAATTCTTCGATCACCGCCAGGTTGCGCCTCGACCGATCAATCGCAGCGGCAACTCCACCGATTTCACGAACCCAGCCAAGTGCGTCCAGGTAGTCTGCCACGCACAACATGGATGGCGTATTTATCGTTTCGCCCCTGAATACCCCCTCAAGCAATTTTCCACCGCGCGTCAGGCGAAAAATCTTGGGAAGGGGCCAGGGCGGCGTATAAGTCTCCAGTCGCTCGACAGCCCGCGGGCTCAAAATCAGCATGCCATGGGCCCCCTCCCCGCCCAGCACTTTCTGCCAGCTATAGGTCACCACGTCGAGCTTTTCCCAGGGCAGGTTCATCGCAAACACCGCAGAAGTGGCATCACAAATAGTCAGGCCTTCACGATCCGGGCTGATCCATTCACCGTCTGGAACCATTACACCCGACGTTGTACCGTTCCAGGTGAAGACAATATCGTGAGCGGGGTTGGCCAGCCCAAGATCCGGCAGTTCACCATAGTCGGCGGTAAATATTTCTACCTGGTCAAGCTGCAATTGCTGAGTGATATCCACCAGCCAGCCCCTGCCAAACGATTCCCAGGCAAAAATATCGACGGGACGCGCTCCGAGCAATGACCAAAGGGCCATTTCAACCGCCCCGGTGTCCGAGGCAGGAACCACGCCCACGCGGTATCCCTCAGGCAAGCCCAACAACTCTGCAGTTTCCGCGCAAACTCTTTCGAGCACTTTCTTACCGAGCGCCGAACGATGCGACCGGCCCAGTGTTTCAAGGGCCAGGGCACGGACATCATAACCGGGCCTCTTGCTGCATGGCCCGGAGGAAAAGTTTGGATTATCCGGCCTTAAAACAGGCTTCATTTTTTCCTCTCTGAAGACTTTGTTACGGCCAGCGTTCGCCCGCCTTTTCAAGGCGACTAGTTTCTCCCAACCAGCTTGGGATAGCTACTCGAAATCACCTGAGATTTGCCCCTGGTATACACTATTATGTAACTACGGACTGCATTGTTATTCGAATATTTAAGATGATCTACAGGTATCGCCAATACATCGTATCTCGACTGACCGGCGCAATTATCCTGGCCGGACTGCTCGGTGCCTGTACGCTCGCCCCTGTCAACCCACCGGAGTTATCCGCACTGGACAACTACCCGGAATACGAAATTCCCAATATCGATCTGTTGCGCGTATCGCCTGAGATGAAGGAATTTGTCCGCACCCACACCTTTGATAAAGGAGGAAGAAGTGGAAAGGCCTGGTCGCTGGTTTACGCGGCGCTGGACCCTTACCTGCTCGATTTTTACTACGACCCCCAGGTCACATTACCGGCCGATGAAGCCTTCGCTGCAAGGACTGGAAATTGCCTCACATTTTCAAGCCTGTTTATCGCGATGGCGCGGAATGCCGGGCTCGAAGCCTGGTACCAGGAGATCAAGATCCCGGCACAATGGAGCAACGTCAACGAAACACTGCTGGTGAGCATGCACGTCAACGCCGTGGTCCAGGACCGTGTACGCCAGTACACAATCGACGTCAGTCGCCGCCAGCAACAGAAAAATGACGTGGCCAGGCGCGTGGATGACCTTGAAGCCAGGGCGCAGTATTTCAACAATCTCGGAGCGGGCGCACTGACCGAAAACGACCTGGCCAGGTCCTTCGCTTATTTCAAAAAGGCATTGAACACCCATTCCGGCCTGGCCTACGTCTGGTCCAACCTGGGGGTTGTATACCGGAGAAACGAACAGACCAGTGACGCGATAACGGCGTATCGCTTCGCTCTTCAACTCGATCCGGGCCTAACCGTGGCCCTGAATAACCTCTTCTCGGTTTACGAGGAAGAAGGAGACCTGGAGTCAGCCGGGGCACTGCAAAAAAAAGTAGAGAAAAACCGGCGAAAAAACCCCTATTACCTGCATTACCTGGCGGAAATCGCCAACGAAGAACAACGCTATTCCGATGCCATCCGCTTGCTCAACCGTGCCATCCTGCTGGACAAAAACGAGTATCGCTTTTATTACACGCTCGCTCAGTCACAGTTTTATGCCGGGGACGCCGAGATCGCCCGGGCCAGCCTCGACCGGGCAAGGCAGCTGGCGCCGGCCAAGCTGCAAGATGGCCCGCTCACCCTCCCCGACCAAAGCCTTTGATATTGTGATTCGTTCGGATGGCTGTTGCGATCGTATGCGTAAAAGCAAGCCACGTAGTGCATTTACCGGCTATCTAAAGGCCGTCGCAGATCAGGCCATCATGTCCAGCAATTTCAGCAGGAACTCGTGACCGGATTGACGCGGCAATTTGCCACTGCTGCAGGCTTTTTCACCAAAGTTAACAGGTTCCGACGGGGGGATTGCGTCGCCCGCTGAAGCAGGATCATAAAGCAGCGCCGGAACCGGATCAGCAGTATGTGCACCACAATTACTGTCAGTGGTGTGATCAGCGGCCAGCGCGATCACGACCCCGGCTTTTTCGAGCGTTCCAAACGCCTGGTCGCACAGTTCCAGGAAATCTCGTTTATTTTCTGGCTGGCGGTCATGTGCAAACAGGTCTGGCGCCTTGATATGCACGTAAACCAGGTCGTGATTTTCAAGCGCCTTCACGGCCGCTTTCATTTTGGCCGGAAGATCGGTATTAGCCTCAGCGGTGAAGCGGGGATCGGACTGCGCCTCGAAGCCCAGTGTTCTCGTCAAGCCAAGGACCGTGTTGCAGCCGGCCACGACGGAGGCACTGACACCACGGTTACGGACCACGTTTTCAAGTTCGAACGCTGCCCCCGCACCCCGCGTGATCACGCCATTGGCCAGTGGCTTGCCGGCCTTGATCCGATCCAGGTTGACCGGGTGCCCGGCCAGTTTGCGATGTGCCGTTTCGATAAAGCAATTAACTTTATCGGCCGTGAATGCCGCTTCCGCGCGCAGCGGCCGGCATGGCTTGAGTAGCGCAGGTATGGCCCCATCACCCGGGTCTGTATCACTAACGCCCGGATCAAGACCTGGTCCGGACAGCACCAGTACACAACGATGTTGATCCGTGGCTTGCAGTTCGGCCATCACGCCATCACCCAGGTCAACGGCCTGCAGAACCGCCGCGAGTTCAGAAGCGCTTTCACTGATTCGCCCCGCCCGGCGATTCACGACCACCATGCCGTCCTGCTGGATTTCCAGCGTCGCGAAATTTGCCCGCACCGCAACTTCGCCAGCGTTTAGTGTGCGGCCCGCACCGGAAGCTTCTACCGGGCCACGCTTCAAGCGGTCGAGCTGCTCTGGCAACACACCTAATAAGACGCCACAGCCAGAGTTTGTGCTCGGGATTTCTCCAGGTCTGATTGGGTCCACCAGGCCAAATAGGCCAGAGCGGGCCAGCCGGTCCAACACCGGTGTATTCGCCGCTTCCAGGGGAGTCTGGCCATTCAGAACTGAAACGGGTAAATCCCCGAGACCATCGAGAATCACCAGCACGGCTTTTTGCCTCGAGTTGCTCAAATCGTGATCAAGAGCTCAACAGGGGAACCAGTTGACGCCATGGTTCCGGGTCATTACTTTCTTCAATGACATCGACAATATCGCCAAAAACGTCGCGTGTGGAGCCCTGGTAGTGCCTGGACAGCTCCTGTCCGACTTGCAGAATGATTTGCAGAACAGCCTTTTCCTTGTCGTGGTTAGTGATGATTGGAACATCGCAACGATCGGCCTCTGATAACAGGAATGACTGCAGGCTCCAGATCGAGTCGAACTTGTTGAGATAGCGTTTGGCACGGCGTTGAGGCACCTCGGCACCACGACCGCGCAGGCGTGCTTTAAGTTCTTTGGATTTGAGTACGGCCAGGGTCGCGTGGACAATGATGGCGTCCGTATCGGCCGGAAGACGCTCCACAAGATCAGGATGCGCGTGCACGCCTTCAAGAATGACCGGCACACCTTCCTCAATCGCCCTTTGCAGCACCGCTTCACAGGGAACTGCGAGTAAATCCGCCTGACTTCGATAGCCGTCCGCCACCAGTTGTTCCCGATCACGTTCTTTCAAATCCTGAATCGGCAAAGCCTTCCACGCGTTAAACGAGGAAGTATGCAGCACTGGAAGCAAGCGTTTTGGCATCATCATGCGCATGACTTCCCTCAACATATCGGTGGATTGGATCCGCACGATATCCAGCAAATGAGCAATTTCAGTGGCAATGGTGCTTTTTCCGGTGCCGACAGTGCCGCAAATCAACAGCAACAAGGGACGATCGCTGCGTTGGTATTCCGACCACACCAGGTAACGCTTTGCAGCTTTTTTCGAAATTTCCTGACCCAGGCAGAGATAGGTCAGGTAACCCAACTGGCAGGTGCTCATCGAAACAACACCGGCGGCCAGCAACTGGTCATAGATCAAGTCAGTTATCTGCTCGGCCTTCTCGGGTTTCATACCACTGGCTTGCAGAAACCGTTCATGCTTACCCCGTGAAAACGCACTGGTTGTACCATTGCGGCTGTTTACCTGAATTTTGGCAGGTGAGGCCTGGGGAAGACTATACGGCTCCAGCGCACCGAGATGGCCATATTCCTCCAGCAGGCTCAAAACACTCAGGCGGATCGTCTCGGTGGTGACTTCCTCCTCTTCACCCAAACCGTCACGCACCCGTGTGGCCAGGTCGAAAGCGTCTTCGAACTCGATACCGGCGTCCAGCAGGCTGCGGGTCAGAATCCCGCGCAGAAACGGAATCCGGGTGTTTTCTTTTTCACTGACAACAATCGTTTTCAATTGGCTGTGCGGCTGACGGATCAGTAATTACCTTCTCCCGTGCCGTTTCCTTAAACTTGGGTCTGGGAATTATCTGTGCTTTATACTCACAGAAGCAAGCCTGACCGCATCGCTTCGACAAATTTCCCTCCGTGCGCTATCGTTTTTGGCTGTTGTACATAAGCAGATAAATTGACTGGAGAAGACTTTTCATGTTCCAGACAGCGCAATTGGGACAGCGGTATCCGCTGATCGGAACTGGTGATTCCCCCCCCTTTTATTACTTACAATGATCATGGCAAGTCCCCGGTACTGCTGGTTGCTGACCATGCCAGTCCTTTTATCCCGGCCGCGATGAACCAACTGGGCTTGGCTGACTGGGTGGTGGAACGTCATGTCGCCTGGGATATCGGATCAGATAAACTGGCGTGTTTCCTGGCCGACGAGCTGGATGCACAGGCCGTTCTGGCAGGCTTTTCCCGACTGATCGTAGATCCCAACCGCAAGCTCGAAGACCCTTCGGCATTTGTAGAAATCAGTGATGGCATCGCCATTCCGGGAAATATCGGCCTGAATGAAGAACAGAAGGCATTGCGAATTCAGTCTTTTTTCAAACCGTACCATGACAAGATCACGTCCAGGCTTAACCACTTTTCAGCAAACGGCATCGTGCCCGCCATGATTGCCGTCCACACCTGCTCCCCTGTGTTTGACCAGATCGTTCGGCCGTGGCACATCGGGATCATGTGGGACACGGATCCCCGTATCCCGGTACCTCTAATGCAGTGTCTTGAGCAAATGGATGGAATCTGCATCGGAGACAACGAGCCCTACTCGGGGCGACATCCACACGATTTTACCATCGACCATCATGCTGAACCGACCGGCTTGCCCCACGTGGGGATTGAAGTCCGGCAGGACCTGGTGAGCACCGAAGACGGCGCGCGGAAATGGGCCGCTATCCTGGCCGAAGCGCTGGCTGAGATTCTGTCGGATAAGCGGCTGTATCGCCCGCTGAGTTCATAAGTCCAGCAAACGTTCCGCAGCCTCCCGCAGGGTTTCATCGTGCTTGGCAAAACAGAACCGGATAACACGCTGATCGGGGGGCTCCTGGTAAAAGACTGAAATCGGTATCACAGCCACCTTGTGGTCCTTCGTCAGCCTGGTGGAAAACTCCGTATCGGTATCGGAGCTGATCGCGCTGTAGTCAGCCAGTTGGAAAAACGTGCCGGAAGAAGGAATCAGCTTAAATTTGGAATTTTTTAATAACTCTCCGAATAAATTACGTTTTTTCTCATAAAAAATTCCCAGCTCACTTGCGTATTGGGGATATTTTTTCAAATAGTCAGCCAGCGCGTATTGCAAAGGAGCGTTGGCACTGAAATTAATGAACTGGTGGATGAGAAGAAACTCGCGCATCAAATTTTCAGGCGCGACACAGTAACCCATTCGCCAGCCAGTCACATGATAGGTCTTGCCAAACGAAGAGATACAAAAAGCCCGCTCAGCAAGATCAGGGTAAAGGAGCAAACTGTGGTGCTGTCTTCCGTCAAAGGTGATGTGCTCATAGACTTCATCCGACAGCAACAGGATATTTCTCCCGGCGATGACCCTGCGCAGGGAATCGATATCATCCTCGCACCAGACCGAACCGGTTGGATTGTGCGGACTGTTCAGCATGATCATGCGGGTGCGGTCATTAATCTCGTCTTTCACCCGTTGCCAATCGATCCTGAAATCCGGATATTCCAGGGGAATGTGCCTGGTCACGCCACCGTTCAACCTCACGCAAGGGGCATAGGTATCGTAAGCCGGATCAAAAATTATGACTTCGTCGCCAGGTTGAATACATGCAGTGACTGCACAGTAGATTGCTTCGGTTGCGCCCGGTGTAACGGCAATCTGGAGACCCGGGTCGGCCACGCAACCATACAGGTCGAAAACCTTGGCGGCGATTTGCTCCTGTAATTCAGGAATTCCTGCCAACGGCGCATACTGATTGTGGCCATGCGCCATATGCCACGCCACCCGCTCACGCAAATGCTCGGGGCCGTCAAAATCCGGAAATCCCTGCGACAGATTGATGGCGCCACAGTCCTGGGCCATCTTTGACATAACCGTGAAAATGGTGGTGCCCATCCCGGGGAATTTGCTTAGCTCGATCAAGGAATCACTGGTCATCGTGTTGCGGCTAACCCTTTTCAGTATTTATACGTTATCTTATCCTGCAGGTTCCATTTGAATCTATTTTCAGCCAGGGGATACCATCCGGAAGTGAACGTTCTGTTGCTACAATTCTTACGCTCCTTGCGCCAGAGTTTTATTGACCTGATGCCCATCGTCCTGGTGATCGCGTTTTTTCAGCTGGTTGTACTCAAGCAGGGTGTGCCGCAACTCGGGCAAATGCTTTCTGGTGGCCTGATGGTGTTGATTGGCCTGAGTCTTTTCGTGCAAGGCTTGAAGCTGGCCCTGTTTCCGCTCGGCGAAGAAATGGCCTATAGCTTCGTCAAAAAAGGAAACCTGTGGCTGCTCCTGATATTTGCATTCACGCTGGGTTTTGGAACAACGGTCGCGGAGCCTGCACTGATCGCTATCGCAGACGAAGCGGCGTCAATCGCCGCAATCGGGGGCGTGATCGATAATACCGAGCAGGCCAGGGACAGTTATGCAACCAGCCTCAGACTGGTGGTTGCGCTGGCTGTCGGTTTTGCGTTGTTGGTCGGTGTTATCCGAATCTTGAAAGGTTGGCCGGTGCAATACCTGATCATCGGAGGCTACATAGGCGTAGTTATCATGACCGCCCTTGCACCGAAAGAAATCATTGGCATAGCGTACGATTCAGGGGGCGTCACTACCTCGACGATCACTGTGCCGCTGGTTGCGGCTCTTGGTATCGGGCTGGCCAACAGCATCCAGGGCCGGGATCCACTAATTGACGGTTTTGGCCTGATCGCTTTTGCTTCATTAACGCCCATGATCTTCGTCATGGGTTTCGGCATGTTGTTCTGAAGGACTGACTGATGGAATTCATCATTCACTTTGGAGGAACCGCTATTGGCCTGATCAGGGATGTGTTGCCCATCGCCGCCATCTTGATCGGGTTCCAGGTTTTAATCCTGAAGCGCCCGATCCAAAATCCTGTCCGGGTTTTTGTCGGACTGTTATTCGTGCTTATCGGCCTGGCATTGTTTCTCGAGGGCCTGGAACTTGCGCTGTTTCCGCTGGGCCGCCTGATGGCACAGCAATTAACGTCACCTTCATTCGTCGTGGGCGAAGGCGCCGAAGCCATCGTGGATTTCGTCTGGACGGATTACTTCTGGGTCTATATTTTTGCCGCGGCGATCGGCTTCGCCGCCACGGTCGCCGAACCTGCGCTGATCGCTGTGGCGATCAAGGCCAACCAGGTTTCCGGCGGCACGATCACGGTCAGCGGCCTGCGTTTTGCCGTTGCTGTCGGCGCGGCTGCCGGAGTGGCCCTGGGTACTTTCAGGATCGTTACCGGAACTCCCCTGCACTGGTACATCATTACCGGTTACGTCATCGTCATCATTCAGACCACCATAGCGCCAAAGGCAATTATACCGTTGGCTTACGACTCAGGCGGAGTCACTACCTCTACCGTTACCGTTCCGCTTGTCGCGGCCCTGGGTCTCGGGCTGGCGGAAACCATCCCCGGCCGCAGCCCCATTGTAGACGGGTTCGGCCTGATCGCTTTCGCCTGCCTGTTCCCGATAATCACAGTCATGGCTTATGCGCAAATCAGTGAATGGATAAATCGCAGAGGGCGCGAATCGAATTCGAACCCGGAAGACTCAACGTAATAAACAAGAGGAATACTCATGCATTTTAAATTGATAATTGTGATGGTTGAAGATCACCATACAAGCGAAATACTGGCAGCAGCGCGCGAGGAAGGAGCAACCGGAGCAACGGTACTGAACCAGGCCCGAGGCGAAGGCCTGAGCCCGGCCAAGACGTTCCTGGGCCTGAGTGTTGGCAACCAGGTAGACGTGCTGTTGATGCTGGTCGAAGAGCACTTGAGCCGGCACGTACTCGAAAAGATTGCAGAAGTCGGAGAATTCGACGAGACTTCCGGCACCGGAATCGCCTTCCAGATTGACGTGGAGGATGCGATTGGAGTCAGGCACCAGATCAGTGTTCTGACGGAAACCGTGGAGGGCAGGATATGAAACCGTTAAAACCCATTGTCAGGGTGCATGAAGTGATGAAAACTGACGTGGACATCGTGGATGGCATGACGACCGTCACCGATGCCCTGAACAATATGAAATACCCGGAAACCCGAACCCTCATTGTGGACAAGCGCCACGAGGACGACGAATTCGGTGTCGTGATGTTTCGCGATATCGCCAAGCGCGTCCTTGCCCCCGACCTGTCGCCACAGCGCATCAACATGTACGAAATCATGTCCAAACCCGTGTTGGGCGTCAATCCTCAGATGGATGTCCGTTACTGCACCAAGTTGTTTGACCGCTTTGGCATATCGCGGGCTCCGGTCATTGAAAACGGTAAGATCATCGGCCTGGTCAGCTATTCCGATATCGTGCTCAAAGGCGTGACGACACAAGACTGACAGATGGTTGCCATACTCGAAAAAGAGGACCTGAAGAGAAGTATTCTAAAACGGCTGGTTTACTCGGTGGGAAAAGATACCTATTTTGCCGTACCCCATGACTGGCTGGTTGCACTGACGCTGGCGGTACGGCAACGGTTGATGGATCGTTGGATGGCCACGACCAAACGGGTTTACGACGCCGACGTCAAGCGGGTTTACTACCTGTCAATGGAGTTCCTGATCGGCCGCCTGCTGGGCGATACCATGCTGAATCTCGGCATGGTCGACCTGTGCCGTGCCGCGCTGGCCGACCTGGACGTCGACCTGGACGAAATCCTTCAGCTGGAACCGGATGCTGCACTTGGCAACGGAGGTCTCGGCCGCCTGGCCGCCTGCTTCATGGATTCCATGTCGACCCTGGGCATCGCGGCCTATGGTTACGGAATCCGCTACGAACACGGCCTGTTTCGTCAACACATCGCCAACGGCTGGCAAATCGAAGAGGCAGAAGAGTGGCTGACCCAGGGGGGCAACCCCTGGGAACTCAGCCGTTCGGAGGCGCGCTACGTGGTTCCGTTCGGCGGTACTGCCAACGCTAATTCCTCGCCTGGCCAACACTGGCAGCCAACCCAGCAGGTTGTTGCCGTTGGCAACGACATGGCCATCGCCGGCTGGAAGGCGGAACACGTCAATACGCTGCGGCTCTGGTCGGCCAAACCCGCCCAGATGTTTGATCTTTCCCAATTTAATGAGGGCAATTACCTGGCAGCGGCACAACACGAAGTGCTGGCCGAAACTCTTTCCCGGGTGCTGTATCCGGATGATTCCACGCCACAGGGTAGGGAACTGCGCCTGAAACAGGAGTATTTCTTCACGTCGGCTTCCCTGCAGGATCTATTGCGCCGCTACTTGAGCACTCACGACGATTTGAGCGCACTTCCCGATTACGCTGCAATCCAGTTAAACGATACCCATCCAGCCATTGCGGTTCCTGAATTGATGCGGCTGCTGATTGACCTGCACGGCATGAAACTCAAACAAGCATTCAAAATTACGCAGGGCTGTATTTCCTACACCAACCACACCCTGTTACCCGAGGCACTGGAGCGCTGGCCGCTTGAGATGTTCCGGTCGGTACTGCCGCGTCACCTGCAAATCATTGAGCGGATTGACCGTTCCGTTGTCCAGGAACTCAAGACAAAAAATGTCGATGTGAAGCCGCAGGACGTGTGCGCAATCGACTATCACGATGGCAACGGTGGTTCCGTACGCATGGGTAACCTGGCCTTCATTGGCAGCCATCGCGTGAACGGAGTTTCAGAGCTCCACACACAGCTGATGGCACAAACTGTTTTTCACGACCTCAGCCGCGTGTACCCCAATCGGATTGTGAACATAACCAACGGTGTCACACCACGCCGCTGGCTGTACAACTGCAACCCGGAACTGTCGAACCTGATCACGGCGGCCATTGGCGAAGATTGGGTGGGTGACCTGGAAAAGATCAGCCTGCTCAACGCTTTTGCCGACGATGCATCTTTTCTCGACGACTTCGCACTGGTGAAACGAAAAAACAAGGAAAATCTGGCCTCCAGAATAAAGCAGCAAACCGGGATGGTCATCAACCCTGATGCGCTTTTCGACGTACAGATTAAGCGGATTCACGAATACAAGCGCCAGTTACTTAATGCCCTGCAGATCGTTGCGCGTTACCAGGCTATCCTGGCCAATCCGGATGCAGACTGGCTGCCGCTGGTTAAAATTTTCAGCGGAAAGGCCGCGCCAAGCTACACCACCGCAAAGCTGATCATCAAGCTGATCAACGACATTGCGATGAAGGTCAACAACGACCCCGTCGTGGGAGACCGCCTGAAGGTGGTCTACGTGCCAGACTACAACGTGACTCGCGCAGAAATTATCATTCCCGGGGCGGATCTGTCAGAACAGATTTCAACGGCCGGTATGGAAGCGTCCGGAACCGGCAACATGAAGCTTGCGCTGAATGGCGCCCTGACGATTGGCACGCTGGACGGTGCAAACGTGGAGATCATGCAACACGTGGGTGAGGATAATATCTTCATCTTCGGTCTGACGGCAGACCAGGTGGTGGCGCGTCGCAGGGAAGGTTATCAACCAATGCACATCATTGAGGAAAGCCCTCAGTTGGAAGCGGCCCTCGCCGATATCGGAAATGGTGTGTTTTCTGCCGATGACAAAGACCGCTACAAGCCGTTGCTCGACAACCTCTATCACCATGATTACTTCATGCTTGCCGCAGATTTTGGCGAATACCTCGCCAGCCAACGCGATGTCGGTGCAAGCTATCGCGATAAAAGACGTTGGTTTCGTTCGGCAGTGTTGAACACGGCTAACGTGGGTTTTTTCTCTTCAGATCGGACAATCCGTTCTTACGATCGCGAAATTTGGCATTCCAGGCCTTCGCTGCACACTCAGGATTGAAAACGTAAAACCACACCAGCCAGCGGAGGTAACGTGAAGCAAAGGCTGTTGTCCCGGCCGTGATAAGGAATTGGATCTGTGTGAAGATCACCCTGGTTTACAACCCCGGAACCGCCATAGTGCCGGTCATCTGAATTAAAGATTTCACGATAAACACCCGGGAGCGCAACAGGGATTCGGTAACCGTCCCTTGCCACCGGTGTGAAGTTAAGCACAACTGACAACGACTCGCTCTCACTACGGCGCAAGAAAGAAATTACCGACTGCTCCTTATCGTCTCCACTGAGCCATTCGAAACCACGGGCATCGCAATCCCATTCAGAGAATGCGGAATGATCACTCTGCAGCCGGTTCAGTTCGCCCAGCATCAAGGCGACTCCAGAAGGCAACGGCTCACTGCTGCGTTCCCAGGACAGTGCCGTAGCGGAGTTCCATTCCTGTTTTTGCGCGAACTCTCCACCCATGAACAGGAGTTGTTTACCCGGGTAGGTCCACTGGTAGGTGTAGAGCAGCCTGAGGTTGGCGAATTTTTGCCAGTCATCACCAGGCATTCTCCCAAAAAGTGAGTTTTTCAGGTGTACGACTTCATCGTGCGACAACGCCAGCATGAAGTTCTCATGGAACGCATAAAGAGGGCCGAAGGTCAGCATTTCCTGGTGAAACTTCCGGTGCACGGGTTCCTTGGACAAATAGTCCAGCGTGTCATGCATCCAGCCCATATTCCATTTCAAGCCGAAGCCGAGACCCCCGGCTGTCGTCGCACGGGTCACACCGGGCCAGGCGCTGGATTCTTCTGCGATCATTACACAACCCGGGCATTCATGACCCACGGCCTCGTTCAGCTGCTTTAAGAATTCAACTGCCTCCAGGTTGGTATTGCCGCCGTGGCGGTTGGGCAACCACTGGCCTTCTTCGCGTGAAAAATTCAGATATAGCATGGATGCGACCGCATCCACCCTGAGTCCGTCGAGGTGAAACTCGTTCATCCAGTAAATAGCATTGGAAATCAGAAAACTGCGAACTTCGTGGCGCTCGTAGTTGAATACCAGGGTTCCCCAATCCGGATGACCGGCCTTGATGGGCTCGTGATATTCGAAAAGAGCCTGGCCATCAAACGATGCCAGAGCATGTTCATCACGCGGAAAGTGGGCCGGAACCCAGTCCAGCAGAACGCCTATTCCATTCTGATGAAAATGATCCACGAAAGCCCTGAAATCGTCGGGGGAGCCGAAGCGGCTGGTTGGGGCGAAATACCCGGTGGTCTGGTAGCCCCAGGATTCATCGAGCGGATGCTCCATGATCGGCATCAGTTCAATGTGCGTAAAACCAAGGTGCCTGACGTATGAACAAAGCTCTTCAGCGGCCCGGCGGTAACCCATGAAGCTGCCGTCTTCATTACGGCGCCACGAGCCCAGGTGAACCTCGTAGACGGACATCGGCCGTGCGTGCCAGCCTCCATCGCTCTTCGAACGCTCCCATTCCTGGTCACGCCAGCGGTGCTTCGCCGGTGCGGTAATCAGGCTGGCCGTACCCGGACGGTATTCGCAGGCGCGGGCGAATGGATCGATTTTAACGTACAGTTCGCCGGTCTGGGCATTTCGTATCTCGTATCGATAGGGACCATCACTCACCCCTGGAATGAATAATTCCCAGATTCCCTGGCTCGCGTGTCCTCGCATGGGGTGGCAGCGTCCGTCCCATTCATTGAAATCGCCGATTACACTGACCCTTCCGGCATTGGGCGCCCACACCGCGAAAAGAGTTCCATCTACCTTGTCAACGGTGTGCTGGCGGGCACCCAGCAATCGCTGGGCGTAGAGATGATGGCCGTGGTGGAAGGCGTCCATCTCTTCGTTCTGCAACTGGGGCCAGAAGCTGTAGGGGTCAAATGCTTCTATCCGCGAACCCGATTCGGTGTCACGAATGATTCTGTAGTGGGCAGGTATTTCCCCGGTACTGGCGGAATACTCAAAAAGGTCTGTACCGGGCAAGCGGTTCATAGGCCGGGACTCGTCCTCGATCCAGGCGTTCAAAGTCCTTGGAAGAAAACAGCGAAAAATTTCCCTTTCATCAACCCGGTGGCGACCCAGAATCGCGAAGGGGTCGCCTTGCGAACCCTCTGCAAGCTGCCTGGCTTCGAGCGAATCCGCATTCAGGGAAAATTTATGCTTTTTCGTCCTGATCACCGATTTTTTACCTGTTTTTGAGGAATTTTCACGTCCAGATACGTATGATGAATGTAGCACAGACAGCGCGCGAGAAAAGCCATGAACCCGAAGAAATCCGGACGTTTTGTCAGCCGCCTGACACGCAGCACGATGGCCATGATCATGGCTGGGGGCCGCGGGTCGAGGCTCGAGGAGCTTACCGAGGTCAGGGCCAAGCCTGCAACGCCCTTTGGTGGAAAATTCCGGATCATAGACTTCCCCCTGTCCAACTGTGTGAACTCGGGCATCCGGCAGGTATTCATCCTCACCCAGTACAAGGCACACTCCCTGATTCAACACATTCAGCGCGGTTGGGGCTACCTGCGGGGTGAATTTGGCGAATTCATTCAGATTATTCCAGCCCAGCAACAGGTTGATGAAAGCTGGTACAAGGGCACGGCCGATTCGATTTACCAGAACCTGGACCAGATACGTGAGCACAGCCCGGATCAAATTCTGATCCTGGCAGGTGACCACATATACAAGATGGATTATGGCCCGATGATAGCCTCACACACTGAAAACAATGCGGATATCACAGTGGGGGTGATCCAGGTCCCTCTCCACGAGGCCACCGGGTTCGGCGTCATGACTGTCGATGAGGAAAACCAGGTCACAGCCTTCGATGAAAAACCAGTCAACCCGCAACCCGTCCCGGGCAACCCCGACGCAGCAATGGCCTCGATGGGTATTTACGTGTTCAATCGCGAGTTCCTGCTCGAAACACTGGAAAAAGACGCTTCCGATCCCGCCTCAGAACATGATTTCGGCAAGAACATCATTCCGCAGAGCATCGAGAACTGCCGTGTGTATGCCTACCCCTTTCATGACGTCAAGACCAGGGCCCAGAGTTACTGGCGCGACGTGGGTACCCTCGACGCCTATTTCCGCGCAAATCTCGAACTGATTTATATCCACCCGGAGTTAAACCTGTACGACGAAGACTGGCCAATCTGGACCTACCAGGAACAACTTCCTCCAGCGAAGTTCGTGCTGGATGATTCCGGGCGCGTCGGTATGGCTACCAATTCGATGGTTTCGGGGGGCTGTATCGTCTCGGGCGCCTACGTTAAACAATCCCTGTTATTCTCCAGCGTCACGGTAGATGAAGGCAGCGAAGTGATCCAGGCTGTCGTTCTGCCACGGGCACAAATCGGAAAAAACTGCCGTATCACCCGCGCCATCATCGACAAGCGCTGCATCATTCCGGACGGAACGGTGATCGGCGAAGACCATGCCGAAGACGCCAAGCGCTTCCGGGTCACCGCCGAAGGCGTAGTACTCGTGTGCCCCAACATGCTGTAAAAGCGCTCAAGGAATGCCGTTACGCGTCCGCGTTCATAACCGGGGTCAGGCATACGGGGTATTACTCTGTGAGCTTTCTTATCCGGCCCTTCGGGCTCCCCTCAATCAGGAACCCGCCTGATCGGGACCGCGCCGGTTGGGCTCCTGCCCAATCGGCTCTCGATTTTCATCCCTGAAAATCGCCCCGGGCGGAACCCTTCACTCGGCTGATAAATGCTCAAAGAGCAACACCCCGCATGTCTTTACACTCCCAATGCCTACGCAATCAGTCGGTCCGCTACAGTAGGTGGTAGATAGTTTGGAGCGCTTCGAAGCGCAGGCGAGAACGACTGTACGGTTTGCCTGAAAGGCAAGAAGTGCAGGAGTGAAGCCGTTGCGCGTGCCGAGTAATTTGGAGGCCCAGGGACGATCGGGCGGGATGCCCGATCGAGGCCGCCCAGCACAGGATGTGCTGTAAGGCCGGCCCGTCAGGGCATCCGGATTGCGAGGGAAGTCCCGCAGGGACCATTGAGCCAGCGATCCAAATTATCTGCCACCTGCTGGAGCCCGCCCGGATCGCTGTTGAATCCGTTCCTAGGAGCCGAGTAAGCGCCGGAATCGTTCTACGTAGATCCGCCCCTGTTCTTCCCATGAGTAGTTTTTCTCCATGCCGTTGAAGACGATTTGCTTCCAACCATGTTTATTGCCGTACAAATCCAGGGAAGTATTCAGGGCCCAATTCAAGCCATTGACATCGTAGTCGTGAAAGACGACTCCGGTTCCCGTTCCCGCGGATGGATCGAAATGCTGAACCGAATCAGCCAGGCCACCGGTTGCACGCACCACCGGTACCGTGCCGTACCTCAGGCTGTACATCTGGTTCAGGCCACAGGGCTCGTAACGGGAAGGCATCAGAAACAGGTCGCTTCCAGCCTCGATCCGGTGCGCCAACTGGTTATTGAAGCCGTTATAGAAACTCACACGCCCGGGAAATTCACCCTGCAGCCAGTCAAAAAACTGCTCGTATTGGCTTTCGCCGCTGCCAAGAATCGCCACTGCCAGTTCCCGCGAAGACAGCAAATCGGGCAAAGCAAGCCGCACGAGGTCGATTCCTTTTTGGTAAGTCAGGCGGGTGATCATGCCGATCAGGGGTTGGTCGAAGTGATAGTCCATCCCCAACTCTTCCATAAGAGCCTGCTTGTTTTTCTCCTTTCCCGCGAGGTCTTTTGACGAATATGGGAATGGAATCAAGGGATCGATTTCCGGATCCCATTCGCTGTAATCCACTCCGTTCAGAATACCTGCGACAGCACCACCCCTGGCCCGTAATTGCTGTTCAAGGCCCATTCCATACTCAGGTTCCAGAATTTCCCTCGAATACGTTGGGCTCACAGTAGTCAACAGGTCAGCATGCATCACCCCCGACTTCAGGAAATTGACCTGGTCGTTCCCCAGGTCCGCCTGATCCAGCAGGCCGGCGGAATCAACCAGCCCCATCTCATTAAGGATTTCCGAGCTAAAAATTCCCTGGTAGCCGATATTATGAATCGTCAACACCGTCCGGGTGTCACTGAACAACTGATCGTCTGAGTACAGCGTTTTGAGGTAAAGGGGCACCAGGGCTGTATGCCAGTCGTGGAGGTGGAAAATATCGGGTGAAAATTCCAATTTTCTGCACATCTCCAGCGCCACTCTGGAGAGCATGATAAACCCGAGGTGCTCGTCTGGCCCGCCGTAAAGCTCAGCACCGCCGAACAACTCCGGGCATTGCAATAGATGAACCTCAGGGCCCGGTCCGTCTGAGGTGGCCTTTACGATCCAGTAGTTAAATGATCGATCAGCAAGCATCAGTTCCATCTCCTGCAGCTCCGGGACAATCTCGATTTCGAAGCCTGCGGTATCCAATGAGGCATAAAACGGAATCAAAACACGTATGTCGTGACCCGCAGAATCGAAGTACGCAGAAAGGGCGGCTGTAACATCAGCCAATCCACCGGTTTTGGCCAGGGGAGCAAATTCCGAGCAGGAAATAAATATCTTCAGGCTGTTGTCAGGTGGCAAGTGATTTCCTCAATTCCAAGGTGGAGAAAGATGGTATTTTAAGGCCAGCACGGGTTAGGAATCGAGCAATAATGCAGATTGATCATCGAATCTTGTTAACGGTTGAAAACCGGATCGCCCGGGTTCAGCTGAACCGGCCCGATAAACACAACGCCCTGGACCTGGAGATGTTCAGTGCCATTGCCGAAGTGCAGAAAAAACTGGCAAGGGAAGACGACGTACGCGCCGTGGTTCTGTCGGGTTCGGGCATTGATTTTTGCACCGGCCTGGATGTCAAATCTATGATGAAAGATCGAATTGGCACGCTGAAACTACTCTGGAAATGGTTGCCCTGGCGGGCAAACCTGGCGCAGCAGGTTAGTGTGGGTTGGCGCAATCTTTCCGTTCCGGTTTTTTCTGCCATTCACGGACGCTGCTGGGGTGGCGGGTTGCAAATTGCCCTGGGAACTGATTTTCGCATCACCGACCCCGGCGCATCACTTTCCATCATGGAAAGCAAGTGGGGCTTGATCCCGGACATGGGGGGTACTTTAGCCCTCCGTGAGTTGATGGCACGAGACCACGCCATGTGGCTCGCCATGACGGCTGACGAATTCAGCGCTCAACGCGCTCTTGAATTGGGTCTGGTGACAATCCTTGCCAAAGACCCTGTCCGCACGGCGCTGGATATGGCCATGCAACTGATGGAGCGGTCACCCGCTGCAATAGCTGCTATCAAACGCCTGTACCGTAAAAGCTGGTCCGGAAGCCCTGGTGCAGTGCTGGCCAGAGAAACCGGCTACCAGATACGCATACTCAGGCGTTTCCGGCCTCCACAGCTTTGATAAACTCACCAATCCGATTCATTGCATCCCGAGCCTCCGGCACTTCCAGGTTAAAAATCTGCCAAACATGCAATAACCCTGGCCAGGATTGTAAACGAGCCGGGGAACCGGCGGCGCGCGCCTTGTTGACATAGCGGCGCGCATCATCCAGCAACATTTCAGACTCGCTGACCTGGACCAGGATGGGCGGCAAGCCCGAGAGGTCACCAAATACCGGCGATACGACCGGGTTCGATGGTTTGATCCTGTTTTGCAGAACGAAAATCCAGCCAAGGATTGATCTTGGGATCTTCAGCAAAAACCCGAATGGCGGACCTAACATGATGTCGTTAGCCAGGTTACGCTTGATGCTGGGACCTGAATAAGTGCTGTCGGCAAGGGGTGAAAGGGCAACCACCGCATCGGGCGCCCTGAGTTTCTCATCACGGATCCAGGCAGCCATAACCAGGGATAGATTTCCGCCGGCTGAATCTCCACCGATGAAAATACGGGATGCTGCTGCCGCATGGTCCGGGCCATTGGCCAGCAGCCATTGATAGGCAGTTTTACAATCCGCGATCCCGTCGCGGCGCTGATTCTCCGGCATCAAGCGGTAGTCGACCGCAAGCACCGCGGCATTGGCCACTCTGGAAAAGCAACTGGTGACCGTCCGATGGCTGTTAGGACTTCCCGCGATAAACGCACCGCCGTGGATATAAAGCACCCGTTTTGATCTGTCCACGCCAGGGGCCAGCACCCACTCGGCCGGGACGCCGCCCGCATCTGCTCTCACAAATTCACAGTTGAGCTCTTTGCCCTTGGGTACTTGCTCCATGAAATTACGGATAAACCGAAGCAACTCCTTGCGCGATTTACCCTTGATTTGCCCCCCCATGGCCTTGATTTCCGAAGCGGCTTGCCGGTGTTCAGGGCTGGGGCCTTCAGGGTTGGAGAACGATTCAAAACCCCGTGGATCAACTGGGTGGTCGTATGCTGACAGGTCTTCCCCACGGCCGAACCAGAGGCCCAGAACCCATAAAAGCAGAACGAACAATAGCAGCGCGAACAGAATCCACATTAAATTACGCTCCTGATTCGTTTGCAGTCACAAGGCCCAGGATGAATTCAAATGCAGGCTCTGAAAGCTTCAGCAAGAATCTCTTGCCCTTCTTCAAGATGTTTCGATTTGATCGTCAGTGGAGCGAGTATACGAATTACGTTGCCACGCACACCGCAGGAAAGAAGGATCAATCCCAATTCTGCCGCCTTAACGGTCACTGCTTTCGTCAACTCTGGATTGGGTTGATTGGCGTCGCCATCAGAAATCAACTCCATCGCAACCATGGCGCCCAGCCCACGGACGTCCCCAATCAACGCGGGATGGTCTGCCTGCATGCGGCGCAGTCCAGCCTTGAGGCGGTTTCCAATTTCGACAGCTCGATCGCACAACGACTCTTTTTCAATGATATCCAGCACAGCCAGTCCGGCGGCACAGCCCAGTGGCGAAGCCACGAAAGTTCCCCCCAATCCACCGGGTTCAGGGGCATTCATGACATCCGCCTTGCCGACGACCGCGGCGATTGGGAAGCCGCCCGCAATCCCCTTGGCCAGGGTAATGATATCCGGCTCAATGCCATCGTATTCGACTGCGAACATTTTTCCGGTGCGTGCAAAACCTGTTTGTATTTCATCTATAATCAATATGATACCGTGTAAATCGCATAATTCACGTAACTGAAACAGAAAACCCTCCGGCACGGGGTAAAAACCACCTTCACCCTGCACCGGTTCGATGATGATGGCCGCCACCCGGTCGGCCTGGATATCGCTCTTGAACAGTTCCTCAAGTGCCGCCAGTGAAACTTCAGCACTGACCCCCAGATACTCTGCAGGAAATGGCGCGTGGTAAATTTCTGGTGTGAACGGGCCGAAACCTTTTTTGTAGGGATCGACCTTGCCGGTCAGGCCCAGGCACAGGTTAGTGCGGCCGTGAAACCCACCACTGAACGCAATGACGCCGGGCCTGCCGGTGGCCACCCGGGCAATCTTGACTGCGTTTTCAACGGCCTCCGCGCCGGTCGACAGAAAAATCGCCCTTGCATCTTCAATCGGTGCAACGGCAGTGATTTTCTCGGCGAGCCTGACCGCACTGGCGTACGGCGTGACCAACACGCAGGTGTGGCTGAATGCTTCCAGTTGCTGTTTGACCGCGGCAACGATTTTCGGATGGCTATGCCCCGTGTTGACCGTCGCAATCCCGGCGGCGAAATCGATATATCGATTGTCTTCCTCATCCCAGAGTTCTGCATTTTTGGCGCGGACGGCATAGATCGGCAACAGATTTCCCATTCCACGAGCGAATACCTGATCTTTTCTCTTTTGCAATTTATGGTTTTTCATCACTTGTTTTCCATTGTTGCTTACCCCCATTGTCCTGCACTTTTAGACATTTCGAAAGTTTGTTTATCAAATTTGGCTGTGCATTGAGCCCGGTGCTGTTAGTCTATGGCGCCAATGGACTTCGTAATACTCGTTGCAGGCATTGCCGGTCTTTGGATCGGAACCGAATTCACGGTTGGAGGCGCTCTGGCAATTGCCAGGCGCCACCAGTTGTCCGAGTTTTTCGTGGGGCTAGTGATCCTGTCAATCGGGAGCGACCTTCCGGAACTGGCCATCGCCATCGATGCAGGTCTCAAGGGCTTAATGGGACATGACGCCTCGGGCGTCGTGATCGGTTCTTCGATAGGCAGCGTCATCGCCCAAATCGGCTTTGTGCTGGGACTGGCAGGAGTCATCAGCCACCTGGCCCTGCCCCGCTCCTTCGTACTCAAACACGGCGCTGTTTTGCTGGGCGCAACGGTGTTGCTGTTCCTGCTGGCGCTCGACGGCCAGGTTACAAGAATCGAGGGCCTGGTGCTGATCAGTGCCTACGTTATTTATGTTATCTCCCTGATGAACCGGGAAAAATTTCCTGATGAAAAGCCCGGGCAACTGGCGGGCGGTGGTTTCCGTTCCTGGTTACTGCTAATTGTTGGTCTTGGCGCTGTGACACTCAGCTCTGAAATCACGGTGACGGCTGTCGTCAATATCGCTTATACGTTTGAACTCAGCGAAGCATTGATATCAGTACTGATTATCGGCCTGGGAACCAGTCTGCCGGAACTTTCCATATCCATATCAGCCATCATGAAGAAAAAAGCCCAGTTGTCTGTCGGCAATATCGTCGGCAGCAATATCCTCGATACACTGCTGCCTATTGGCATCGCTGCCGTCATTTCCGAAATGACGTTCGAGCGGCAACTATTGTATTTCGACCTGCCGTTCATTTTTGTGCTGACAACGGTTGTGCTGGCTCTCTTACTAAGGAAGCGAGGTGTGGCCAGGACCCAAGGCCTGATCATTCTCGGATTCTATTTCAGCTATGTTTTCGTCAAGCTGATGCAGTTTTAAGGCGGAAATTCAGAAGGCGAATTAATCTCGACAATGCGGTCGCTGTAGTGACCGTTGAAACGCGTCCGGCCGCTGAGGCTGTATGCTCCGATGTTGCCGAATTCCAAAAAGTCGCCCGGTTGAACATCCTGCGGCAACTCTACATCGCCCGGCAGCACATCCGACGAGTCGCAGGTCGGACCATAGAGCGAAAAAGGCACTGCCGGACCTTCCAGCAGCCTGCCGTTTCTGAATACACGCACGGGGTATCGCCTGTGCCCCTCAAACCGTAGTTCCCAGAAGATGCCATACATACCGTCATTGAGATACAGGCGTTTCTCCTTGCGTAACAGTATTTCCACGACTGCTGAGAGCCCCGGTGCCGCAAGTGCCCTGCCCGGCTCGGCCATGATTTCCCCATCTTTTTGCATCGGAAGACTCTGTGCCGTCGCGGAAATTGTATGAAAATAATCGCCCAGGGGAGGCGTCTGAAAGCCCGGATATGACCTGGGAAAACCGCCGCCAATGTCAATTAGCCGAACCTGGAAATCCAGCTGTCCGAGCACCTTTGCCGCAACTTCGATCGCATGCCGATAGCCTTCGGGGCTGGTCACCATCGTACCCACGTTGAAAGCCAGCGCCGGTTCCGCGCCCAATGTCCGAATTCGGTTCAACAGCATGGGAATATCACCCGGAGGGGCGCCAAACTTGGAAGACAGGTCAGCCATGGCCGACTCGTGGCTGACCGCCATGCGGGCAAAGATAACGCACTCCGGCATGGTGATCTCTGATGCCAGTATATCCAGCCCGGAGATATGGTCTGTCATAAAGTGACGTACGCCGAAATTGTGGAATGATGCTGCGGCCGCTCCCCGCAGCACCACAGGAACCATTAAATAACAGTTTGCGCCCGGACAAACTCTCTTGACCAACTCAATTTCCGGTAATGAGGCACAATCGAAATGCTCTATGCCCGCCTGGTTGAGCAAACGGATAATATCCGGGTGGTTGTTCGCTTTTACCGCGTAAAGGACCCTTCCGGGAAAGCCTCGCAGAAAAACCTGGGTTGTGCGCAGGTAAACATGCGGGTAAACGCAATACACCGGCTCACGCGGTTGCAGCACTGCAAGCATGTCACTTACGCTCGAAAATGAACTGGTTTCTGCATTCATAATGCGAGAGGATACAGCTATGAAACGGGTGCTCACAGTATTTCTGATATCAATCATACTGGCCGCCTGCGCCAGCAAACCCCTGGTTCCCTACAGCACGGACACTCCGCCGCTGGTCCTGCTTCCGGCATCCATGGCTGGTATAACAGACAAGCGGGGCCGCTTCCGGGAAATCACCTGCGCCGTATTCGACGATCACGGCAGGGAACTGCCACACTACCGGGATTGCGAACAGGCCCTGACGAGCCTTGGTAATGAGTCCGGTGCCACGGGCGAGCCTGTTTACCTCGGGCAGTCACGCAAAAACCTGGCTGCAGCATTCGTTCCTGGCATTGGCTGGGAGTGCTTTGAAAGCTGGCTTAATTACGAGAACGAGTTTGACCACCACATGGAGCAGTTTGGGTACCGCAGCTATATATTTTCCGTAGACGGTATGTCTGGCACGACCAACAACGCCAGGCAAATCCGTGATGCCATCATGGAACATGCAGACACTCTGCAAGCGGACCAACTGGTCCTGTTCGGTTACTCGAAGGGTGCTCCTGACTTGCTCGAAGCCGTGGTCAGCTATCCCGAAATTCATCCCTACATCGCTGCCGTGGTCAGCATTGCCGGGGCCGTAGGCGGTTCACCGCTGGCAAATCCAGCCAAAGAGAGCGACCTCAATCTTTTAAGACACATTCCGAAGTCCGAATGCACTGAGGGCGACGGCCATGCCGTGGAAAGCCTGCGTCCAGCCGTTCGTCGCCAATGGCTGCAGGACAACCCCCTGCCTGAGTCCATCCGTTACTATTCACTGGTTACTTTGCCGTCCCCCGACCAGGTTTCTTCAATCCTCAAGAGCATGCAAAAGAAACTCAACGCCATTGATTCACGTAACGATAGCCAGGTGATTTTCTACGACCAGATCATACCCGGCAGCACGTTGATGGGTTACCTGAATGCCGACCACTGGGCCATTGCAGTGCCGATCGCAGAATCACACCCGTTTATCGGCAGGCATTTTGCGGACAAAAACAATTATCCCCGGCAAGCGATTTTGGAGTCCGTTCTCCGGTTTATTGAAGAAGACATGGATCACG
>PVMK01115912.1_pt1 | contig 93764 bp, 109 predicted proteins | sample 1853481 | NCBI WGS metagenome assembly PVMK01 (sample SAMN08533507, study PRJNA380276) | Marine sediment metagenome, whole genome shotgun sequencing project.
CGGCGAGGATGCATCGCCCGTGTTTGGCCGAGTCAGGAGGGGCGAGCCACAAGATCTCACCGTCGAGACCCGACATGTAGACGCTCTGAGAACTGACCGCCACTACCCGACCTGTGAAGCCCGGTGAGGCGACAAGTGCAGCCGCTCGGGAGCCAATCACACGCGCAGGCACGCGCTCGCCTTCCTCCCCGGGTGCAGGCTTGACCGAGGGTCTCGAGACCACGGTGTGAGATTGTGTTACAGACATGGCCCTACCTAGCCCTAACCACTACATCGGTGTGAGCATACCACATAATCGGACAGATATGTTCGATAACATCCTGTTCTGTTTCATTGAATCAGAAAAAGTCCTGTTCGCAACAGTATCGTCCTGTTATGCTCGACCCATGCGATCCATGACGAACCCGAGTGACGACCCCCGCATTTCGAGAACGAGGGCGCGGGCAATGGAAGCGACGCTCGAACTTGCCGCTGAGTCCGGACTTAGCGCGTGCACCTTCGACGCCATTTCTGAGCGCTCCGGCGTCGCCCGAAGCACCCTCTACCGGCACTGGGAAAACTCGTCGGAACTCGCAGTCGATGCTATCAACAGCCAGTCCTTCGAGAGAGTCGCACCCGACACGGGCACTCTGCGCGATGACATGCTGGCTTCGATGCTCGGGTTGGGTCAGGCGCTCGAGAGTTCGACGTGGGGAGCGATGGTCCCTCAACTGGTGGCAGCCGCCTCCACTGATCCCGACATGGAAGAGATCCAGCGCCGCAACTCTGATTACCAACGGAGCATCGATATCCAGATCGTCGAACGCGCCAAGCTGCGGGAGGAAATAGCTGAGGAGATCGACCCGTCTCACGCCGCGATCCTGTTCACGGCTCCAATCTTCTACCGATACCTTCAGGCTCGGCAACCGATCGACGCGCGATGGATCACATCGCATGTGGACCAAGTCGTTGCCCTCCTCAGACCCGCCTGAGACTCATCAGGTGAATGGGCCCTTGTAGGACTCGATCACGCTCTCCTCAAAGCGCCGAACTCGTGAAGTTGTCCGAGCACCATGTGACGGTTTGACGCCGGGAACCGCGACCCGTTCCTCTGCACCACGAATCCGGCGTCTGAGCCAGGACCACGGTTTCCCATGCCCGAAAGCCCGAGCGACGACAGAGGCCCACGAGATGCACAGCACACACTTCGTTCAGGGCGATCATCGCTCTGACGCGATCTCGACGGTGTAGTCAGGACAGCGATTCCCTTTGATTGGCAGATCTGGCTCTACCTGGAGCCCTTCCGCCCAATAGCTGCAAACTTCTCCGAACCACTCTCCATCGGATGTGTGTCCCCGGTATTGGGGGCGCAGGTTTGCAGTTTGAGTTCATGCGTATCGAGCCCAGCGATTCTGTGCGGTTGTCGCGGATTCCCTCGTTTGTGGATACTCCTGAGTTCTATCTGTATCCACATTCGTGTTCGTCGTCGAATTCCTTCGTTCGGACGCACTGAAATAGCCACCTGGGGCTACTTCAGGTGTATTGGGCTGGCTCTATGGTGGGTTCGACCCAGTCTCGTGAGGTCTCTCGAGCACCGACGGTTCATCCGTCGGCTCAGGTTGAGCAGAATTGCTGAATGCTGACGCGAGCCGGGATATCGGCCCATCCCGTGTTCGCGTCTGAGCGTCGCTTCCGTGGCTGAGTTTCGGTGGCGATGAGTCTTGCTCGTGCTCGTAGCGGCCGTGTTCCTCAGCGTTGTATGCGACTGCGAGCATCGCGTGCCAACATGGCTCGCCGCGTGAGCGAGAGCGACGGGTAGTGCGTCGATTCGATCAACGCCTCGATGCCCGATGCGCCACCGTCGCCCGATACTTGCGATGGCTACCATTGATCTTGACCTCACGAGACACCGTGGAAGGGGCCCTCCCCAACCGATCCGCAATCGAACCCAGCAACTCACCAGCCTCGTATCGATTCCACAACTCGTTCCGCTCGACAACAGACAACCACTCCATGACACACCCCACAGTCGAGTCTCGTCCAAGGTATTGCAACGACCACCTGAAATCGCAGCCACTATGTGCGGATCAGCCAGATTTCGTCGCGATGTGTATGACGCGGTGGCTAGTGGTGTGCCGCATCGTTGGGGTGTGGTCTCCGTAGGCGCCTGCCGATAGCCACGGTGACAGAGCCTGCCAAGGCGGCCGGCAGAGCGAAAACACCTTGACCAACGGCCATTAGGGCATAGCCGGTGCCGGTGCCAGCCGCGTCGAAGTTAGGCGTCGAGTAGTAGAAGCCCCACCCTGTCCAGTACGTCGCGGTGCCCACCAGAGTCCTGCGACCGTACCCGAGAAGCCAAACGAGAGCCAGCGACGAGTCGGCACGCTGTTGGGTTGGGGGTATGCGGCCAACGGCGGTGCGAGTTCTTTCGCGTGCGGGATCGGGTGACCACAGACAGGGCACGCAGCCGCTACAGACGAGATCTCAGTGTCGCACTCGGGGCACGGAAACAGAGTCACATTGATAGTCCCATCTACTGGTCGGGCAGTTCCAGGGTCGCAAGGGCTCGCTCCCAAACCGGACGAAACTCGGCCTCATCGTCGACCAGGACCCGGAAGAAGACGAGATATCCGCCGGAATCGGTGAATACCCACACTTGGTCCACGACCAGCGGTCGGCCGGTCTTGTCCCCGACTATGCCTTCGAATTCGAGCAGAGTGGCATCCTGGCCACCGACCTGGATGGTCGAGGGGTCAGATCTCAGCGTGATCCCACGCGACTCCTGCACGTCCACATATGTGGGGATGAACTCAGCAGTGAACTCGCTATAAGTCATTCCGAGTTCGGCGAAGGAATCTTCAGTGAACGAAAGTACCGAAATCACGTTCGACACACCGTGGGGAGATACGGCGAAGCCCCAGGTCTCGGGAAGCTGAGAGAAAGGCGTTGCCTCCGTGAAGTACTCCCAACCGATCGGGAACTCGAATGACAAGCCGTCGTGGGTGAACACGGTCGACTCTGAGTAGTCGATGACCGATGGAAGGAAGCGTCGGCGGGACAGAGATGCCCGTCGGGTAGCCCTCGGAAATCACGACATTGTCAATCACCAATCCTGTCTCATCGAACATGACGGCAGCCGTATAACCCACGGCATCGAAACGCCCCACTTCGCCAGGGAGTTCGAGTATTGCGATCGGCTCATCGTCGATCGAAGCAGAAATCCATCCGACTCCATCTTCCTCGTAGCACGACACGCGCAGGCGAAACGGCACTCCAACCGGGCGGACCAACGACGACCGGCCCAGGTCAGACAGAACCGAGAGCTCCGTGGAGGAACCTGTCTCTGCTGTCGGGTCCGCTTCCGTTCGAGCGACAACTGCCAGGCTCTGATCACCAGTCCACGCAATTCCGTAGCTGCTGCCACCAGACCAGCAGCCGGTCGTGAACAACCCCAACGAGTGACCCGAGATCGTGACATCGGACTCGATCGTGATGGCCTGCAACGGCGGCCAAGTCGACCGAAGGGTCTGGGTTTGACTCACGTCGACAACGTTCACATGCAGTTCCCCGTCGACGATCTGCGAGCTCAGGAGTTGGTCCCTGCCGGTCCAGAACAACTCGGACTCGCCGTCGTCGAAGTCCTCGGAGCTGAGCACGAACACGTCGCCGGAAGACTTCTCAACCGAGATGATCGAGGAGTTCGAAGTCTCTGCTGTCGTGGATGATATTGGAGGCTCGACAGCCTTAGAACCTCCAGAACATCCCACGGCGACAATGCCAACCACAACGAACAGAAGCAGCGCGTCTACTCGTACAGCTGTCACCGATATGGAGGCCCCTACCGTCGTTTGCCGCCGACCTTACACAACTCAACCGCCACTGTTCATAGGGGACTACCCCTATCAGTCAACTCGAGCACCTCGCCCATATCCGGCATCTGCACGACGCTCAACAGGCGTGCACAATGTGCCGATGTATCGCAGTTGGCTTTAGCCCTTCTTATCCCACACGGAGACGGCGTAGAGGAGCATGAATCGAGATCGCATATGTGCCTGATTGATCCTTGAGGTGGGTTGGGCGCGTTTGGACTCCTGATTGCGACTGGTCGATAGTCGGGTTACCGTCGTCACGATGACTCGCCCAGCAATCCACCTCGGCGCGACCGTACTCGGAGCCAAGGATGCTCGCGCCCTGGCCGCCTTCTATCGAGATCTCCTTGGGTGGGAGATCACTGATGACAAGCCAGATTGGGTTGAACTTCCTGCCCCGGACGGAGGTGCAGGACTGTCTTTCCAGACAGAAGAGAATCATGTCCCGCCTGTGTGGCCGACGACTGACAATGAGCAACAGATGATGATGCACCTTGATATTTCGGTCTCGGACCTCGATGAGGCAGCTGCTGTGGCAGTGGCCCTGGGAGCGTCGCTTGCAGCGTGGCAGCCGCAGGATGAGGTCAGGGTGATGATTGATCCAGCAGGCCATCCCTTTTGTCTGTACGAACCAGGTCACACGGCATAGCCGGCTTGGGCCGCAGACCTAGCCTCAGGGTCTCCGCCCACGCAACAGCCTCGTCGTTCATCCTCGAACGCTACGCACGACGGGGCACCGCGTAACGGTACATATGGCTGCAGCCAGGCTCACCAAACGACGGTCGGTCACCCGCCGCCAGGTTTGATCAGAAGACAGGTCGCAGCACCACGTGCGAAAACACGTTCCGATGCATCGACGACACTGGCCTCAGACGCCGCAAAGGTTCTTCCCATCGATATGACCTCTCCGATGCAACGAACAGGACCGGTGTCGGTTGTGATCGGACGCAGATAGCTCGCAGCAAGGTTGAGTGTGGCGTACCCAGTTCCCGCTGGCAATCGTGTCTGTATGGCGCATCCTGTCGCAGTATCTATCAGCGTCGCGGCCAACCCTCCGTGAACCATCCCGTAGGGGCGGTAAGGAAACTCGCTTGGGGTGCAACCAATTACGCCGTGACCGTCACCGTTGTCCCACAGCTCGAAGCCGAGAGTCGCCGCGATTGGAGGTGTCACTTCGCCGTTGGGCCATGCCTCCAAGAACTCCTGACCCGAAAGAGGGCGCAACGATCGTGCCAGTTCTGACGGTTCGTTCCAAACGTGGGTCCTCGATCGAGATAGGGCTTCATCCACGTTCAATCCCATCGGCCACCGTGTCGGCAGTTCTACACTGTGGACCCTGGGCTGCTCGGATGGGCGGCCCATAACGGCAACCCATGCGTGACGATCTACGATGTCTGCGATGCACTACGAATTCCGGCGATACAAGATCCAGTCTGGAAGGATCGACGAGTTTGTTGCCGCTTGGAAGGAAGGGGTTGTCCCGCTCCGTGAGAAGTATGGCTTCACCCTCCACGGTGCGTGGGCAGTTGATGAAACCGACGAATTCATATGGGTACTCGGCCACACTGACATCGAGTCGTTCGAGTCAGCGAATCGTCGGTACTACGAATCAAACGCTCGAAAGAGCCTCAACCCTGACCCCGCACAGTTCATCGCTGAGGTCTCGAAGTTGTCAGCCCGACCAGTGCTCTAAAGGTCGTCCATCACGGCACCTACATGCACCACTGAAACAACGCAGGTCTGAGTCTGAGTCGAAGGGTGGACCAAAGGTCAGGACTGCTGCTTGGGCGCCTTCGGCTCGAGCGTTCCTATCCACACACATGCTTTCTCGAACCACGAGCCGAGTTGCTCGGTATCTCTCAGAAGATCGTCGGGAACAGAGACGTAACCTCGCATAACACTTCCGTACTGTACGACCGGGCCGCTCCCGTATCTGGAGAGAAACCCGTCGGTCAGTTCATCACACAGACGCAGAGCCATTCCTCCCTCCACATCGAGAAAACTGAACATATGGCCATTGTGTGAGGTGTAGGGGTTCTTTGCACTTCAGGTTCCAGCGTGAAATCGAACGAGCACCCTGACAGGAGGATCGTCAGTGCCGCCATCGCAACCACCGGGCCAGATCTCAATGCCGCCCCACTCACCCAGGCTGAATCGCCGCCGACCAGACAGTACGAGCCATGCATAACAGCTTTGAATTCAGGTGGCAGCGCTGAGCCGTCATGAAGCCAGTTGTGAGCCAAAGTCGCCGGGCGCTGGTCAACTCTCTGTGCTCGCTCGACGGTATCGAGCGGTGCCGCCGAACGATTGTCAGTCGAATCGGTCGATGATGGCTGCGACGATCTCGTCGGGTGCGTCTTCTTGGATGTAGTGCTTGGCCTCGGGTAGTTCCACCACCACTCGGTCGAGGAAGATCTTCTTCATTTGACTCAGAAATTTGGGACGAAAGGCCAGGTCCTTCATCCCCCAGACCAGTAGCACTGGTTTCGACGCGAGGTTCGCTTTCACCTGTGCGTCGAGGTCTTCGAGCCAATCTCCGGATGCCAGGATCTCCCTGGGCGCGACAGGCAGGGCCACGCGCATCGCTGGCGTGGGTTGAACGGCCCGGTAATGCTCCATCACCTGTTCTGAGAGTCTGGTCGTCACGCCCATGGGAATCCCGCGTTCGACAAACCAGTTGTTTTCCAGAATTCGGCGTTGCATGAAACCTGTGGACATGAATCTGCTGAAGATACGCATCGTTGAGCTCACGTCTTTCCAGAACCATGTGTTGCCCAAGATGATCCCGGACACACGATCAGATCTGGCGGCGGCCATACTCATGCTGACCGGCCCTCCCCAATCTTGACCCATCACGATCATGTCATGCAACCCCAAGTGGTCCACCAGTTCCCCCAAGATTCCAGCGTGCTCGCTCGGGGTGTACCCATAGCCGTCAGGACGGATCGACAACCCATAACCCGGATAGTCGATGACCACGCACCGAAACCGGCCACGCAGACCAGCAACGATGTGCCTATAGAGAAAACTCCACATCGGTTGGCCATGACATAAAACAATCGGACGACCCTCACCCTCGTCGACGTAATGCACGCGACCAACCGAGGACTCAAACCACTTCGATTCGAACGGAAACAGATCAGGAGAGGGTGTGAATTCAACCGTCACCATTCGAGTCTACGACTTCAACGCTCCACGTGGTCGAGAGATCTGCAGGATGGAGGCACAGCAGCGACCGACCACCCGCACATCACGACTACCTGGAATCGAAGCCCCTATGGGCGGGATCAGATCGACGATTGCATCTTCCGGACCGTCACGCCTGATTCGGAGCGGAGTGGCTTGGTGTCTGACGTTGGTGGAAAGGTGCACGCTCCGGCGGCAGAACCGAGAGCACAATGAAGAATTCGTTGCCGACCGGGTATTCCATCACGACCAACGAGACGTCACCCTGCCCAGTGTCGATGCGCCTTGCTCCGAGCTGCTCAAGACGAAGAACCTCGTTCTCCTGCGTCATACCAACGGGACAAGTATCGAGATGCATCCGGTTCTTGTGCGCGTTCGAAACGGAAGTCGCCATCAACGGGATCGTGGATACGGCTTCGTCTATTCGGGGATGCGAGCGTTCTTGAGCGCTGCGAGGTAGACGGTCCACGGTTCGGGATTGGCGAGAGGTGTTGGATCTCACGAATTCCTCATTCACGACAGATCGTTCCCTGGGCCTGTCAGCCGAGCTCCCTCAGGAAGGCTTCGTCGGTTTCGAAAGCGAGCGGAGGTAGATCGTCGAGATTGAACCATCCGACGTCATCAGCATCGTCCCCTGCCTCGAGAGTCCCACCAGTCACCGTCCCGGCGAACCAGATGCCCACGGTCGGCTTGGCAGGATCATGGAAGTTCGATGCAGCGAACACGACCTCACCGATGTCAGCGACCAGACCGGTTTCTTCGCGGAGTTCACGAGCAGCGGCCTCTCGCACGTCCTCCCCGTAGTCCACGTAACCGGCGGGAATCGACCACAACCCAGCTCTCGTCGCTGTCGGGCCCCTCCGTACCATGAGCAGTTCGGCGTCATCGTTGAACACCACAACGGCCGCGCCGACACCGGGGTTCCGCCAGTTGACGAAGCCGCACGATGGACACTTAGTTCTTACGCCACCCTGGATGGTCACCGTTGCGAGTTTCGTTGTGCAGTGGGGGCAGTACGTATATTCGCCCGGCCATGAATGGGTGTGGGACATCGCACAAGTCTGGCACAGCACCGTGGCACCTACCACGCCCAATCATTTGGTCAGGTGCACCAATGGCTGCCGCATGTTGCAAGCACCGTTGTATCCATCCGTCACGTTGTCGGCCTCCTCGATCGCGTATGACGACGGCAGGTCCTCGAGACTGCAGCTTTCCGACACGCACGATCATTCACAAACTGCGAGGAATACCTTGCGACCACCATTCCCGAGTGAGTACAGTTTTACTCAATATCGTTGAGGACGAAGTTGCCCCACTTCCCCGTGATCCGGCTCCAGGTTGCAGAAGGCCTCGCTCTCTTGATGGAGCTTGCGACTTCCCAGAAAATAGAAGATGCTTTGCTCTGAATTCTTCGGGGACGTCAGCCAAGCATTCCGATGTTCCCTCGCACCCCAGAACCCAAGGAGAGACTCATGGGACAACGGATCACAGTAGCTACCCGCCTGGATGGCGACTTCGCTGTCCTCACCGGCGACCGATCCATGACGGGCCAAGATAGCGAGACCTACGCGTCTCGGAACAGCACGGATGCGTCCGGCTCCATGGGATCCTTGTTGGCCATGAGGCTGTTCGACAATGATCCGGACCTCAATCACGTACATATCCAGTCGAACATCACAACGCTCAGACGAGAAGGCGGATGGGACACGGCGTCGCTTGCGCGCGCCGTGCGCACGATCGAAATGCTGTTCGTGTTCTGGGATACATCGGCAACCGATGCTCATGGTCCGATTGGCGGCGAGGGGCGGGGACTCGCAATCGAAACCCCATCGCCGGCTGGAGTTGTCGGAGCTGGAGCAGACGACGAATTCCTCGAATCACTACGGTCCTCCCACTACAACGCGACGATCACATCGATTACAGCGGCCCACGAGAGCCTGTGGATCATGGAGGTAACTCCCGACCTCGCGCTACGTGAATACCACGCTGGCCAGTACGCCACGTTGGGCCTCGGCTTCTGGGAACCTCGCGTCGATGGCCACCAGGAGCAACTCGATGAAGGCCAGGTGGAGAAGCTGGCCCGCCGGTCATACTCAGTCAGTAGCTCGATTCTCGACGCAGACAACAATCTGCTCGACCCAGATGCGGTTCAGTCTCTCGAGTTCTATCTGGTGCTCGTAATGAAGGACTGGCAAGACACGCCGGCAATTCTGACGCCAAGGCTATTCAACAAGACGGTCGGTGACCGAATCTACCTCGGCGGCAAACTCGCAGGTCGTTACCGATTGGACAAGCTGACCAACGACAACAACGACGTCTTGCTCCTCGCCACCGGGACGGGTGAGGCACCACACAACCGCATGATCCTTGACCTCCTTCGGCGCGGGCACACCGGCCGGATCGTGTCAGTATGTGCCGCTCGCTATGCGCGCGATCTCGCGTACCTAGACGTCCACCAAAGGCTCATGACCCTGTATGACAACTATTCGTATGTTCCGATGACCACCCGCGAACCTGAAGACGAGGGCAACAAGTTGTACATCCAAGATCTCTTGAGGTCAGACGGCTTCGCGGAAGCGCTTGGCGGACCACCGGATCCGGACAACCTCCACATATTCCTCTGCGGCAACCCGGCGATGATCGGCCTACCAGAATGGGAATCAGAAACTCCGACCTACCCCCGTGAAGAGGGCGCAGCTGAAATACTTGCTTCTCTTGGGTTCACCATCGATAGGCGTGGCGTGGCCGGCAATGTTCACTACGAGGAGTACTGGTAAGTCCACGCGAAACAGAGACCTTGTACCTCGACATCAAGGAAATTGATTTGAGTCATGTCGCAGGGGCTGTGGAAACGTTCGCGCATTGGCGGCACATACGGTCGGTGCTGGCAGGTTCGTGAAGGCTCGGTTGGGTAAGGACTCCCGCCGCTGCATGGCGGCCGTGTACTCTTTGGCACCGTTGATGCGACAAGAGTGAGCAGAGGAGAAACAATGAGCAACCCTGGCGTTCCAATCGGTACGTTGCCAGATCTGGGAGTCGTTCCGGATTCGATGTTTTCACAGGTCGTGCGGACGGAACGTATGGGCGACCCCCGTGAAGCGTTCATGATCGAAGAAATGCCGGTTCCCGAGCCTGGCCCAAGCGATGTCCTCATCGCAGTCATGGCCGCAGGTATCAACTTCAACAACGTCTGGGCGGCGAAGGGTGTCCCGATCGATGTCATCAAGGTTCGCCAGAAGGGTGGCGACCCCCGCGACTTCCACGTCGGGGGTTCCGATGCTTCAGGGATCGTGTGGGCCGTCGGTGAGAATGTCACGAGAGTCAGCATCGGCGACGAGGTCGTTGTGCACCACGGTGTGTGGGATGAGAGCGATCCATGGATCCTCGCTGGCAAGGATCCCATGATCGCCCCATCGGCCCGGATCTGGGGCTACGAGACCAACGACGGGTCATTCGCCCAGTTCTGTCTTGCAGCGGAGCATCAGGTCATGCCCAAGGCGCCTCATCTCACATGGGAGGGAGCCTCAGCAGCAACCCTGGTTGGGACGACCGCGTACAGGATGCTTCATGGTTGGTCAGGCAACACCGTTGGTGAAGGCGACCTCGTGCTTGTGTGGGGCGGTTCCGGGGGCCTCGGGACACAGGCAATCCAACTGGTGACACTCGCTGGTGCACAAGCGATTGCAGTGGTGTCGAGCGTTGAGCGAGGACGCTATTGCCAGGACATTGGGGCCATAGGCTATGTGGATCGCAAGCAGTTCTCCCATTGGGGCGTACCTCCTCATTGGGCGGACTCCGAAGGCCAACGAGAATGGACCCAGGGCGCACGTGCATTCGGCAAAGCGATATGGGATATCGTCGGCGAGCGCCGAAACCCGAGCATCGTCTTCGAACATCCGGGCGAGGAGACGATTCCCTCCTCGATCTTCGTCTGTGAACCTGGGGGAATGGTCGTCATCTGCGCTGGAACCACCGGGTACACAGCGGTGGTCGACCTCCGATACCACTGGATGCGGCAGAAGCGTCTTCAGGGATCGCACGGCACGAACGACCAACAGGCCTATCAATACAACCAACTCGTTGTCGATGGGAAGATCGATCCATGCCTCGGCCGAGTCGCAAGATTCGACGAAATCGGAGAGGTCCACCACGAAATGGACCTTGGTCAGCTACCACCGGGAAACACCGCTGTACTGATCGGCGCACCCGAACCTGGACTCGGTCAGAGCTCGTAGAAGCGACATCGGCGAAGGTCGACGGATCTCGCTCACGACACTCAACCGCACCACGGCCCCCGAACGCTGCGTCGTCCGGTCCGGGCACTAGCGCTCTATCCGGAGCACTAGTCAGGTTGTGCGCCGGGGATTGTGTCTCGTGGAAGGTGTCGCCGATTCCGATGACGTCAGCATGAATCAACCAGAAGAGCACATCTACTCCAAGACCTGCGAGAAGTGTGAACGACCCGCACTGACATTCGACGAAGAGGACAGGGCGCTGTGTCCGCGGCACGCAACGATCTTCATCATGGTTCCGAGAGTCGAACAGAACGTCGATGGGGACCTTTCACTGGCAACCGCTTGATGACACCAGGAATTCGCTGATCGACACGTTGGCGGGACCGGAAGTGGCCTGCGTCAACTGCCTATGAGCGCATCCGCCGAACGATCATCAATCCCGGGGAGGTCCCTCCATCTGCCGTCGTGATCGGCTGGTCGCGGTCACGCCCAGCACGCGACGCTCACCACAATTTGATAACCCCTGGGGGTATAGTTCGGTCATGGACCTTCAACATGAAGACCGCGATGACATCATCAAACGACTCAAACGCGTCGAGGGCCAGCTTCGAGGCCTCCAAGGCATGATCGACGACAACCGCGATTGCAGCGACGTGCTGACTCAGTTCGCTGCCGCCAACCGTGCCTTGAGCAGGGCGGGGTTCCGGTTCTTCTCCGCAACGATGGAGGAGTGCAGGCGCAATCCCGATTTGGCTGATGAGCGAGGCTACTCCCCCGACGTCATGGAGAAAATGTTCCTCCGCCTCGGCTAGAGCACATCGCTCGCCATGACCCTGGCCCAGGTTCGGCTTCCATCTGTTACTCAGATGTCGCATCTCGATCCGCTATCGTGCGCATTGAATCTCTCGGAGTAGAAATGACCGGCAGTCTGCCCTCTGATCCCCGCCCGGATCCGGCGGATCCCAAGGACGTGCCTTCTGACTCGAGGGGGTGGGCGGTGGCTTCACATCTCTTGCCGCTCGCGAGCATCTACATCCTTGGCTCCCTATTCATATGGTTGATCAAGCGCGACGAGGATCCATTCGTGGAGCAACACAGTAGGGAGGCGTTGAACTTCCAGCTCTCGATGCTCATCTACCTCATCATCTCTGCGATCCTGATCATCGTTCTGATCGGGATCGTTCTCATCGTGGCCATAGCCATCTTCCAGTTTGTCATGGCGATCATCGCTGCGGTCAAAGCTGCAAACGGTGAGATGTATCACTATCCGTTGGCGATGAGGATGGTCAAGCCCCGAGTAGACCGGTAACCCTCATACGTCTCGCCATCGTCGATCATGACAACCACATCTCGACTATCACCTGGCGTACAGGTCACGGACAGGGCGCCATCGCGGATCTTCGAAGCGCTTCCTCGAACTCTGCATCGCATCCGGCCCATTTCTCCAAGCGGATGACCGATGATCCGGTCGGGGATCCCATCGATTGATCCGGCACCCAGGGTATGGTACCCCCCTGGGTATCCCGACACGGAATGAGTGGGTACCCGGGTCCGAAACAGCACTACCGGAAGACCTCGCATGATCTTCAGACGCAACAAGACGGGGGTCGATGTCAAGACGGCCCAAGAGATGGCTTCTGACAATGGATACGTCATCGTGGATGTTCGCACAGCCAGAGAACGGTCCCAGGGGCACCCACCAGGGTCGATTCACATGGAGCTCGAGACGATTCCCGATCACCTCGACGAACTCGAGGGCAAGAAGGTACTCGCATTCTGCAGGAGCGGAAACCGTTCAGGTGAAGCTGCTCGCTTCCTCACGCAGAACAACATCGAAGCCCACAACGTAAAGGGCGGCATCCTCGCGTGGGTGCGAGCCGGACTGCCTCTCACGAAAGGCCTATAACCATGAAGAACGGAAAGAAGGGCGCCATCGCGGGCATCGTCCTCGGTGCCGTGGTGCTTGTGGGCTGCTCGTCCGGCGGAACAACGCTCGAAACCGTCAGTCCGAGCGTCGCAGCGTCAGTGATCGCGGAGGCGACCGACGAGATCATCCTCGACATCCGCACTCCCGAGGAGTACAACGGCGGAATCATCGAGGGTGCGATCAATATCGACTTCTACTCACCGACATTCTCAGACGACCTCGATGCCCTCGACAAGGATGTCCACTATGTCGTTTACTGCCGCAGTGGGAATCGTTCCGGGCAGGCGATGAGCACGTTCGAGGAACTCGGATTCACGAACATCACCGAGATCGGCGGGGGCATCGTGAACTGGTACGGCACCGGTCATGAAGTCGTCCTGCCTTAGCGGATTCCCGAGCTGGATGCGGGCAGAGCGCGTCGCATTCTCCGATTCGTGGACAGTATCGCACCTGTGCTGTCTTGCGCAGATGCAGGCACATGCCACCTGCATCCACGCCGAACGGCAGAGATGGTCGGCTACCATCGTGCGTCGATGATCTTCTCAGACCGAACCATCAAAGAAGCTATCGAGAGCGGCAGAATCACAATTGATCCGTACGACGAGTCGATGGTTCAGCCATCGAGCATCGATCTTCGATGTGACCCGCACTTCAGGGTCTTCGAGAACCACAGGTATGCCGTCATCGATCCGAAAACGCCTCAGGGCGATCTGACGGTCGGTGTCGAGGCGAGCGAAGGCGAGCCATTCATTCTCCACCCGGGTGAGTTCGTTCTCGGCTCCACGCTCGAGACCATCGGTCTTTCTGATGACGTCGTGGCACGCCTCGAAGGCAAGTCGAGCCTCGGCAGACTCGGTCTTCTCATCCACTCAACCGCTGGCTTCATCGACCCGGGTTTCAAGGGCCAGGTGACCCTTGAGCTATCGAATGTCGCAAGCCTGCCGATCGCTATTTATCCGACGATGAAGATCGGCCAGATCAGTTTCTACCAGATGACCACGCCCGCCGAACGCCCGTACGGGTCGCCCGAGCTTGGATCCAAGTACCAGGGTCAGACTGGGCCCACGCCGTCACAGATGCACGAGGACTTTGGAGGTCCGACATGACCGATGTTCATGCCAGAGTCGGTGCCATCATGATCGACTGCCACGATCCCGATACGTTGATGGACTTCTGGTCTCAAATCGTAGGCATTCAGGTCGCCCAGAGATACCCGGGTTACCTATTTGCCACGACCCTGCCCGATAGCCACATCCGGCTCGCCTTCCAGCGAGTTCCTGAGGACAAGACTGTCAAGAATCGGCTTCACCTCGACCTCAGCCACGAGGATCCTGATGCACTCATAGCCAAAGTCGTGCACCTCGGCGGATCCAGGATTGCGGACCACGAGACAGGTGGAATCCCCTGGACGGTTCTCGCCGACCCCGAAGGCAACGAGTTCTGCGTCACTCGGGCTGAATAGATAGCAACTGCACCTCGACATCGCCAACGATCCCCAAAGAAGGCGTCTCCACGGCTCGTTTGAGAAAACCGAGCGCAATGCCCCTGGAGGATGATGTCACAGCACCGGCTTGATCCCCCCCGACCACGATCGGGTCGCCCGCGGAGATCGTTGCGGACCCATCGAACGAGATGCGGATCAGCCTCCTTGGTGGGTCAGCTTCTCGGTAGTGCACCCTGGCAACGAACTCCTGACCGGTGTAGCACCCCTTGTCGAATGAGATCAACTCGTTGATAAGCCCCGTCATCGCGGGCGTAGCCTTGTCGTCTATCTCCGCGCCCATCCGCGGCCAACCTGCCGCAATCCGAAGCGCCTCGAGACCTTGTGAGTCCAGCTCTGCAGCGTCTCGGGGCATCTTGACCTCCGGGCCGACCACATCGACGCCTTCGACGCCGTCCCAGGACAATGCTGCCACGATGGGCGCGCCAAGATCTTGGGGTGACCCGCCGCGCCAGGCGAGACCCGGCCAGGTGTCCTGTTCGAACGATACGTCCATCCTGAACAGGAACCCATCGATTCGTTTCCTAACGACGTCTCCCCACCCGGGCTCGACGTCAAGCATGAAGCCGTCCTCATCCATCCGCGTCACCCTCAGGAGTGCAACGATCTCGCTCTTGGGCTCGAGAAGGAAGGACCACGTGGATTCGCCAGCACCGAGCGAGAGGATGTCTTTGGTCAGCTGGGTCTGAAGATACTCACCTGCATCGGCGCCGGAAACGGTGACGATGTCACGCTCAATCAGTGTTGCGGTCATGGATACCACGCCCCGGATAGTACGACTCTCACGGCTGACGACAGACGGCTCCTAGTGGTGCGACCCAAAATGTTGCGCGTAACGCGACACACCCCGAGAACTCCCGACCTTCCGTGAGCCACAGTCCGCGCTCATCACGGACGGGGAGACGCAGCGTTCCTGACTCCACGAAGTTGGCGGTGTCCACATAGTCGATCGCAGCGGGGTCGTGGGTCGCGATCACGACAGTTGTATCAGCATTGGCGATCCCTCGAAGGACAACAAAGATGCCTGCACCCGTGGTCGTATCGAGCTCGCCCATCGGCACATCCGCAGGAAGATACTCCGGTTCGACGAAGGGTAGGCAGAAGAACTAGTCAGTTCGTTCACCCCCGAATAGGTCGCTCGACCGGTACGGATTCTTGCCCGGAACGCCGATAGCAGAGAATGGAACCGAATGACGTCATCAGCGGACGAATCACTTCGCGTATCCGCAATCGGGTGCTCGCCATCATTGGAGGCTTCGGCGCTGTGGTGATACTGGTTGCCCTTGGATACGTCTTCTCAACATCATCCAGTGCGCAGCAGGTTGCGACGAATGCACAGGAGCTCCATGAAGCGAACGCTGCAGCTGGTTCCGCTGCGATCGCGCGAGCATCCATCGCCCAAGCAGTGGTCTTCAGCATCGATCACGAGCTCGGCGTTGCCTCAATTGAGGCGCGTGACGCCGCTCTCACCGAAGCGACATCGACCCTTGACGGGACCAGGCGCTGGGTTGAGGTTCTCACAGCACATCCCGACACAAGTGACCTCGGTGCAGAGCTGGGATATCTTGTCGATATAGGTGACGAGGTGCTGGATCTCCTCGTTGCAGGTGGCAGCATGGCGGCCGAACGAGTTCGCACTTCATCGTTTGAGCCCTTGTACGTAGCAGTAACCGACTCCCTGGGTGTCCGACAGTCAGAGATCGTGGATGAGATCCACACGACCGAGAGGTTCGCTGGCGTCGTCGGCTGGATCACCAGACTTCTTGCAACGCTCCTGATACCGGCTGCTGCGATCATCGCCTACTTCATCCTCGTGCGTCGCCAGGTCCATGAGGCTGGGCTGAAGATGGACGCGAAGCTCCGCGCCGAACGCCAACTCGGCGTGGCCAAGGACGAGTTCATCGCAGGAATATCACATGAGCTGAGAACGCCCCTGACGAGCATCTACGGATTCAGCGAGTACCTGCTCGAGAACGAGATTCTCGATCCAGACGAAGCGACGGAGCTCCTCGGACTCATCAACCAGGACTCTGCGGAGCTGTCACGAATGGTCGACGACCTCCTCACAGCTGCACGCCTCGAGTCGAACGCACTGAGTTTCGCATACGAGTACGTGGACGTACGTGTCGAATCCGAAGCGGCGATCGGTGCGATGGTTCGGTCAGGCGCAGACGTACGCATCACGGGCGACGTGATTGTGTGGGCCGATCCCGTCCGCATTCGTCAGATCGTCCGGAATCTCGTCTCGAATGCGATCAAACATGGTGGTCCATCCGTTGGCATCCACCTCGAGGAAGTGAACGATCAAACGATCATCACCGTGTCTGACAACGGAGAGGGGTTGTCACCGACCATCGAGGAGCGTCTGTTCGACCGCTTCGTCCACGATGGCAACGAAACACTCCTCACCGGCTCGGTCGGACTCGGTCTCTCGATCGCTCGAGCACTCACCAAGACGATGGGAGGCGAAATCCGATTCGTGCGCGCCAGCGGCTTGACGAACTTCGAGGTCTCCCTTCCCCGAAAAGCGAATCACACGATCGAAAAGTCGCCGGCAGAACGCACCACGAGCAAACGGCGCACGAAGACCTCGGATCGGGTGCTGGTGGGAGGACGATGAGGCACCTCATCACACTCGCTGGCACGGTGGCCCTTGTTGTGACAATCGCTCTCCCCGCGTTCGCCGGAAACGGTGATGAGAAGTTCCTCGACACCTTCGCAACCCAGAGCTACAGCGGTAACGACGGCACGCACAACTTCAGTGGGCCATGGACCGAGATCAACGAGGGGAACGGTCCGACCACGGGTGATGTGTCGGTGTCGAACCACCCCTATTGCGATGGTGCATGGTGTCTGAAGATAGGTGGAACCGGCAGCGGTATTACGGGTCGGGGCGTCAAGCGGGCTGTCGATCTGGCGGAAGCCACCTGGGCACAGCTGGAGTTCGAGTATGGTCGCGAGCTGCCCGACGATGATTCCAGCGGCACAGCCGTCGTCCAGATCTCACCCGACGGAGGGGACTCCTGGAGCACGCTCAAGACGATTGCCCTTGACGCAGACGACGGCCGGATGAAATTCCGCACGACAATCGTCATCAGCAAATTTGCAAGTCGGGACACGGTCATAAGATTCGAGATCACAGAAGCCGAGAATCTCGATGCGTATTGGCTCATCGACAACGTCAGCGTGGAGTCCACACACTCGTCGCCAACTACCACTACCACCGCGCCTCCCAAGACCACCACCACTACCACTACCACCGCGCCTCCCGAGACCACGACTACCACACGACCGCTTGTGACAAAGACGACGTTCATCCCCCGAACGACAACGCCTACTGCTCCACTGCTCAGCTTCGACAAGAACGTCCCACCTGAAGATCACGACACCATGATGAACAAGAGCGGTCTTACGATCACCGCAGCCATGCCACCAATCGCGGTGCCAACATCAACAGCCGAAGGATCATCCCGAGCCAGGCCGCACGCCGAACCAGTGGAAGCGCTCGCGGCAGCGTTCTTCACGGAGGCAGGCAACTTCGGGGGAAGCCTCATCCCATCCATCGCCCTGGGCATCGTGATATCCGTAGCGAGCCTGATCGGCATCGGATCCCGCAAAGAGGAATGACTCAGGTCCGGATTCCCGGCAGGTCGAGGCGAACCGCATGATGACATCGCACTTCGGAGGTCCCTACGACCGACGGACCTGGCGACTCTGACCGGCAGATGTCGGTTGCGTACTCACATCTGGGGGCGAACGAACAGCTCACCCTATCGATGTCAACCAGGAGCGGGGCTTCGCCCTCGATATGGTGAAGTCTGCCTCGCGTCACACCAGGGAATCGAGCCGACCAACCCAGCCGTGTATGGGTGGTTCGGCTGGCTGCATATATCCTCGACCGGTGCATGCTCGACGATCTCACCGCCGTACACGATTGCGACGCGGTCCGCGATACGAGCGACCGCGGCGAAGTCGTGAGAGACGAACGCCATTGCCATGTTCCGTTGGTTCGCACGTCCATGATCTCTGCAGCAACGGATGGGTCAAGACCGTTGAGGAGTTCGTCTGCGATGAGCATGTGCGGTGTCTTGATGAGTGCTGCGGCCAGCATCGCAAGCTGCGCCATTCCGCGGGAGAGCTCGTGGCGGAACGCCCTGAGTAGTCGCCCGGACCTTGGCAAGTTCGCTTCTCCCGGGCCAATGAGCCCTTGCATCGGAAGAAAGGAGGCCAAATGAGCCCATCAGCATGAGTGACTTGCCCGAAGCAGATTCACCGACGAGCCCGAGTACTTCACCTTCATGCACCCCGTACGATGCGCCGCCGAGGACTTCCACCCATCCGGGAGCGAGTTGCCCGCCATCCTCTGTCACCGGGCCCACGTCACCCTTGTGCCTCCAGCGGTCATGAGCGATCGCTACTCGAAGACGTACGACTTCAAAGAGCAGCTTGGGCACCGATCGCCTCCTGATCCTCCCCCCGAGCGGTAGCAGCGACCACTCCACCCGCGATGACCAACAGAACCCCGATCCATGCCACGAAGTTGGGAGATTCGCCGAGAAAGATCGCAGCCCATACCACTGCACTTGCGGGCTCGATATACATCACAACACTTGTCATCGCGACCGGAAGATGTCGCATGGTCTCCCAATAGAGATAGCCCGCGAGGCCGGTAAAGATCGCACCGAGAATCATGAAGTTGACGAGATGCTCTCCATGATCGGTTACCGCTCGGTAGGTCGCCGGCGCAAGGAGTACCGAAGCGATGACGAGTTCACCTGTGGCCATGGTCAATCCGCCGAGATCCTGGGCAACGGGTTTTCCCACGAGCATCAGGGCTGTCAGGAGCGCCGCAGACATTGCCGCCATCAGGAGTCCCGCTGCACTGGCACCTCCGGACTCCCACGGTTGAACGACAAGCAGCGTGCCAAAGACAGCGATGCCGAGAGCCATCCAGTGCGTCCGGTGGACGCGCTCGCCGAGCACCGGCCCGGCAAGAATGGCTGCGCCAATGGGACCCAGGTAGAGCACGGCAAGCGCCACAGCAACAGTCGTGAGTTTGATCGATTCAAAGAAGGTGACCCAGTGCAGCGCGAGAAGTACTCCCGAGAGCGCAAGTCTCCAGCGCCGAACACGAGGAATGGTCAGCCGGCCCACAGCCGCAGCGGCACCCGCGACAGCGATCGCTCCGAACGTGACCCTGGCGCCAACGAGCTGGATCGAAGGGACGTCATTGCGTACGAACAAGGGTATGGCGCCCCACGCGACTGCGAGCAACGCCAAAGCGCCAGCCGCAAGCATCTGCGTTCGCTGTTCTGACCTCATTCGACGAGGCTAGTGCCCACGATTGACGGCGGGTTCACATCGGCGGGTCTGCGCGTCCCATGTCGGCAAAGAGGGTGAACTCGGGAAGGAACGTCATCTCGACCTTGCCAACGCTGCCCTGGCGATGTTTCGCGATCACAACCTCTGCGATGCCCTTGGACTCCACCTTGTCGGGGAAGTAGTACTCGTCGCGGTAGATGAACATCACGACGTCGGCATCCTGCTCGACGGCGCCAGACTCGCGAAGGTCGCCAAGGCGTGGACGCTTGTCCTCTCTGGACTCCACGGCGCGGTTCAACTGCGAGAGAGCGATGATCGGTACGTTCAGCTCACGGGCGAGACTCTTGAGCGACCGTGAGATGGCAGCAATCTCCTGTTGACGGTTCTCCTGTCCTGACCCGTTCATGAGCTGGAGGTAGTCGACAACGATCAGGTCGAGGCCCGGACGGCGTCTGAGCCTCCGACTCTTGGCCCTGATCTCGGTAACCGTGAGTCCAGGTGAGTCGTCGACAAAGATGTTCTGCTTGTACAGGGCACCGGCGGCATTGGAGAGCTTCGTGAAATCGGCCTCGGTCAAGCGACCGGTCCTGAGCTTCTGTGAATCGATGCGACCGGTCGCACAGAGCATCCTCGTGACGATCTCCTCACGACTCATCTCAAGGCTGAAGATCGCGACAGTGTTCCCGGCAAGAGCAACGTTCTGAGCGATGTTGAGCATCAGAGACGTCTTGCCCATGCCGGGCCGAGCGGCAACGATCAGAAGATTCGTCGGATGCAACCCAGCGAGCTTCCGATCGAGGTCACGGTAGCCCGTGGAGATGCCCGTGACGTCCGCTCCATTGCGATGAAGCTCTTCCGCCTTCTCTATCGCAGGGCCGAGGAGATCGTCGATATTCTGAAGACCGTCTCCGACGTGGCGCTCTGCGACGGCGAATACGGCCTGCTCTGCCCGGTCAACGACGTCAGAGATCGGATCCTGTGTGTTGAGGGCGATTAGACCGATATCGCCCCCGACCTTCATCAGCCGACGCCTGAGAGAGTGTTCCTCCACGATTCCGGAGTAATACTCAGCGTTCGAGGTAGATGGGACCGAATCGATCAGGCGAGTTAGCGCCTCGATACCGCCCATGCGATCAAGTGAGCCATCGCGTCTGAGGCCCTCGGACACCGTGACTGCATCGATCGGTTCGTTGGAGTCAAAGAGCTGGCGAATGACCTCGAATATCCGTTGGTGCGCCGGTTTGTAGAAGTCCTCCACATGGAGCTTCTCGAGTGCCACGTTGGCGGCGTCGCTCGACAGAAGCACAGCGCCAAGCACGGATTCTTCCGCATCGATGCTGTGAGGTGGCACCCGAGGTGATCGGGCGGTCTGTGTATCGATGACCGCTGTCACCTGTCCTCCTCAGAATCGTCGTCAACGTGGCACTCGCCATCATGCACGCCGGGTGTGACGTTTCTGATGGTTGGCGTCAGCATGTCGAGCATAAGCGAGAAAACGACACGGGCAGACACTCAAAGCGTCCCCGGTTTTCGCGGTCCAAGTTGTTAATCGCGAGAACAGAAGTCAGAACGCGAAAAGGGCGCCTCCTGCGAGACGCCCTCATCTGATCTTGACCGTCGATGACTGATCAGGCCGGGATAACGTCCAAGGTGACTGACACTTCGACCTCGCTGTGAGGTTTGAGTGCGATCTCGTGGAGGCCGATCTCCCTTATCGGCTCCTCGATCTGGATGATCTTCTTGTCGATCTCGACGCCGGTGAACTTCACGATCGCCTCTGCCACATCTGAAGCCCCGATGGAACCGAAGAGGTTGCCGGCATCACCAGCACGTGCAGCCACGACAACGCGTACTCCCGCAAGAGTCTCCCCAAGTGCTTGAGCCTCCTCAAGCGACTTGCGCTCCGCTTCTATGCGAGCAACGCGCATCGACTCAGCCTGCTTAAGGGCACCGTCTGAAGCTTTCACAGCGAACTTCTTCGGGACCAGGTAGTTGCGTGCATATCCGTCGGCAACTTCGACCACGTCGCCTTTGTCACCGAGGTCTTCCACTGACTTGGTGAGAATGACCTTCATCGGTTGGACCTCTGTGAACGACCGGACCTCTCGGGGCCACCGGACCTCTGCGAGGTGTACGGAAGCAGTGCCATCTCGCGAGCGTTCTTGATCGCCTGGGCGACCTCACGCTGACGTTTCGGGGTCAGCCCCGTGACACGACGTGAACGGATCTTTCCCCTGTCGGACATGAACTTGCGCAGCAGCGCAATGTCCTTGTAGTCAACGGTTTCGCCTTCGGCGAACCTGTATACGGCACGCTTCTTCTTTGCGGTCAGTTCAGGACGACGGCGTCGTCTCTTTGGTTTTGTTGGATCAGCCATTCATGTTCTCCTTGAAGTTCTCTAGAACGGTGCCTCATCGGGACCGAAATCTGTTCGAGCGACCGGAGCAGCAGGAGTCGTGTTTCCGCCTCCGTAGCTGCCTCCGCCATCTGACCGCGGCGTCTTGGTGACAGTTGCGGTGGCCCAGCGAAGGGAGGGGCCGATCTCTTGAATGTCGAGTTCGACGACATTGCGCTTCTCGCCCTCTTTGGTCTCCCATGTGCGTTGCTTGAGGCGAGCCGTGATGATGATTCTGGCGCCCTTGGTGAGCGATTCTGCGACGTTCTCTGCGAGATCGCGCCAGCAAGTTCCACGGAAGAAACTCGTGTCCTCCTGCCACTCGCCGTTGCGATCCTGATATCTGCGGCTGTCGGCGACACTGATGTTCACCATCGCGACACCGCTTGCGGTAAAACGAAGTTCGGGATCTGCGGTTAGGTTTCCTACGACGGTCACGTTGTTGCTCATTGCTTCTCTCTTCTCTCGACCTGTTCACCAGTGTGAACGGTCACTGTGACACGAATCGACCTACGCGGCCTTCCGCACGATCTTGTGGCGTACCACGCTGTCGAGCAGAGCCAACGAACGGTGGAGGGTGTCCTGCAACTCCACATCGCCATCGAATATGATGACGGAGTAGTACCCCTCGTTCATGTGGTCGATCTCGTAGGCGAAGCGGCGCTTGCCCCAGAAATCTGAATCCTTGATGGATCCTTCACGATCGGTGATGGCCTTCTCGATTTCGGCCACTGCGCTACGGACATCTGGCTCTGCCATGTCGTAGCGGTGGATCACCATTAGCTCATATGAGCGCATTGACTATTCCTCCTTCGGACATCCGCCGTGCGGACGGCTCCCACGAGTGGTAGGAGCAGGATGGGTACCTGGAAACACGAAGTCGACCAGGGCGGCACCATTTGGATGCCGGCTATCGGAAGAGTGTATCGCGAAATCGCCACTGCCGACCTCCGCGATGCTCGATTCTGACGACCGTGAGCCCTGAGCAATGGAGACTCCGCGCTGATTCGCGATTCGGAGGCGGCAGTCGAGCCCTATTCAGACTGAGCTGACTTCCACGCCTTCTTGCGTTCCTTCATGTTGGTACGGTCCGCCTCAGAGTTCACCTCAGAGATGTTTGGCCAGTCAGGGAGTTCGTCGTCCCAGCCATTCGGCTTGATGTCGAACTGCTGAGCAAGGACCGCCGCATACACCCGAGACTTGTAGTCGCCGAATCCAGGCAACTTCTTGATTCGGGCAAGCATCTCTGCACCCGAGTCGAGATCAGCCCACAGACCTTCCGGATCGCCGCCGTACTCATCAACGATGAAGTTTGCTACGGCCCTCGTACGTTTCGCCATGTTGGCAGGGAAACGGTGCAGTGCAGGTACTTCGCGGAAGACATCCTCGAGCTTCTGGGGATCGATCGAAGCGATCGTGTTTGCATCAATCGCTCGCCCAAGACGCTGCTGAAGCACATACGGCCCCGCAAATGCCTTCTCGACTGGTATCTGCTGGTACAGCGTCATGCCGACGAGGAGCGCAAAATGGTTCTCCTCCAATAGCTGGTTCGCCGCATCCTCATTCGTGAAGTGAATCCCTGTCATACACGCACGGTAGTACTCCACACCGCCCGCACACGCGCCGACACCCATCTCCACACCAGTCTGGCGTCCAAACGAGCCGAATACAGCCGGATTGGACGCCAGACACGTCAGTCCTCCCAGATCGCGGCGATGATGGCGCGTACCGAGTCAGGGTCGTCGATGAGTTGACGCCACGTGACGCGGTACACGGTCCAACCTAAGGCATGAGCGCGATTCTGCTTCTCCCGATCACGCTGGAACGAGACGGGATCCATATGGAACCCCTCGCTGTCGGTCTCGACAAGGGCCATTCGGGTCGGGTACGCGAAATCGAACCGACCCACGAACATGCCTGAGGCATCGAAGAGTCTGTGCTGTGTCTCTGGTAACGGGTACGAGGAAGAAGCCACAATCTTGCGGAACAGATCCTCCAGGTCGCTCTCAGTGATCCCCTCCCACGTCAGCCTCTCTTCGACGAGTGGGCGAATCGTGCCTACGCCCGTCCGACCGGGCCGAGCGACCCTGCACATGAACCGGTGTACATCCCAGATGGTGAAGAGACGTTTGCGTAATCCCGTGTCAAGGCATTTAGCCACGAGCCACAAGGGTGCCGACGCTCCAAGATCCACCACGGTACGCGCCGCAGTCGTGATGGGGACGCCATCGAGTTGCACGATGTCGTGGTTCACAAGGTCCTTCGACTCGTGCACTGTGAAGCCATCCCGCTTGACGCGAAGATGTCTTCGCGATACGACTTCGATGATCCTCGGCTTGCGATCGGCCATTCCCCACAACCGCGCTGCCGTTTCGTGTGAAGCTGCTGCGGGTTCGGAGGCAGACAGAATCGCTCCAACGACGGCACGCGTCCACGTGTCGTCCGACCCTGCGAGGCCGTAGACACCGGGATGGATGACGTAGTAGAGGCCCTGTGCCGCGCGTCCCGCAACCGTTCTACGTGGGAGTCCGCAGGCCTCGGCCTGAGCGAGCGTGAATACTCCGCGCTGATCCCTCGCGATGGCATACAGGAGCTTCTCTCGGCCTGACATGCCCCCACCGTGCCAGACCGGCCGCCCCTCTTGAACCCCCTTGCTCACTTCCACACGTCTTGCGTCCAATCCGGCCGTATTTGGCTCGTATGGACGCCAGAGTCGTGGGGATCAGTCGGAGTAGGTGATGACGGTGGACTCGGTGATCCAGGAGAGCGTGCCGGGGGTCGCCTCGATCGCGAAACGGAAGGCAAGGTCGGCGGGGGCATAGGTTGGGCACGGGGTCTCGGTGCACGGGACCATCGAGGCTCGGTCCTTGAATGTGCCATCCTCATTGAACCACACGATGTCGAGTGGGATGAGGGTGTCCTTCATCCAGAACGAGTCACCGTCGTGGCGCCAGAAGAAGAGCATGCCGTCGAGGTCTTCGAGATCGGTCACTCCCTGGAGACCCTGGGAACGCAACCCGGGACTGTCGGCGATGGCGAGGAGCATCATCCGATCGCCTACCTGGACCTGCTGCACCTCGAAGTCGGCGATCTGGGCCGGCACCGATACTGCCTCCGTGTCGGCAGGAGTCGCCGAACACGCCGACAAGAGAATGGAGATCACGATCGTTGACGTCGTCCATCGCATGTTGGGAACGCTACCGGTCAATCCTCGGTAAGGCATCCGGGTACGATGTTGACATGAGCAACCCACACAGCGGCATTCCCACCATCGACCCGAACGATCCGAGAGGTGCAGAGGTCATCGAACGTCTACAAAATGAACGTATCGGATGGCTCACGACGGTCGCTGCCGACGGCACACCCAAGACCTCTCCCATCTGGTTCTTGTGGAGCGAACCCAGCATTCTCATATACAGCCTCGAGTCGGAGCGGCCTCGCAACATCGCCGACCGCCCACGGATCTCACTGAATCTCGATGGAGATGGATTGGGCGGCGACATCGTCGTCATCGAGGGCACGGCAACCATCGACGATGACACTCCGTCCTGTGTGGACAATCCAGAGTACCTTGCGAAGTACGAGCCGGTGATCGACGATCACGGTTGGACTCCTGAATGGTTCGCCGAGCGCTACTGCGTGCCTATCCGGATAACTCCAACGAAGTACCGGTACTGGTAGGAATGGCTTCAACCGTCGTTGCCTACCTTGCGGTCTCCCTCGATGGCTTCATCGCTGAGCCCGACGGTTCGGTCACCTTCCTCGATGATTTCGGATCCGACGAGTACGAGTTCCATGACTTCATCGATGGCATCGGCGCGCTGGTCATGGGCTCATCCACCTATGAACAGATAGTCGGATTCGGCTGGCCGTACGGGGAGATTCCCGCCCTCGTACTGACGAGTAGGGACCTACCGATTGCCGAGGGCGCAACCGTTGAATTCTCGTCAGAGCGCACCGGGGACGCGATCCGCTCGTACTCCCAGGTGACGGACAAGCGCGTGTGGATAGTCGGTGGCGGCAAGGTTGTTACCGCGGCGCTCCAATCAGGCGTCGTCGATACCCTGGAACTCTATCTGATGCCGGTCGCGCTCGGCCGGGGTGTGCCCTTGTTCACCGAACCGTGCGAGGGACCTCTGACTTTGGTTGAATCACAGGCCTACAGCAACGGCGCAGTGAAGCTGGTGTACGCCACATCCGTCGAGTAGACAGCCTTAACCCTCGACCGTGATGCTCGCCTTCATCGAGGGGTGTATCGAACAGAAGTACGTGAACGTTCCTGCCTCGGTGAATGTCTGTTCGAAGGATTCGCCAGCTTTGAGGAGGGAAGAGTTCCATATGCCATCGTCTGATGTTGTGGTGTGGCCGATACTTGCCTCGTCATTGGTCCACGTAATCGTGTCACCGACGGAAACGGTGATGTCCCCCGGACCGAATGCGAAGTTCTCGATCGATACGGCACCATCGCCTCCGGCAGGTGCACCGACCGTCGTGGTCGACTCGTCACCGGATGAACCCGAGCAGGCCGCAAGAAGCATCGCGCCTGCGATGATCCCGACGAATAACATGTTTCGCTTGGTCATACATCCTCCCCACTGACGCGCTCTCCCTTGCAACCACCGGATGCCCGGAAATATTCTGTCGGACCAAGGATTCGTATGAGGACACATCGGACGCCAAAGGACTTGAACCGCCAGGCCGTCCATCGCTCTTCAGCTCAGGACTCCTACAGTCGCCCCGTTGACGATCGAGAGCAGCGAGGCGCCCGTTCGCGTATGCTCGCTCCCAAAGAAGGGCACAGGTTTGGCTGAATACAGGGACATTGGGCGCGCCATCGCCTTCTCCGTCCTGGCCCTCGGGACGATCTGGATGGTCGCCGCTTTCGGTATCTCGCGCGGTTTCGATGCTCTTGGATTGTGGCAGACAGATGCGATCCATACTCTCGAGTGCGGTCGCCAGCTGGCGCCGACACCAACGGATCATTCGACTCGGGCATCTTCATGGCGGGCCAGACCTATCGGCGCACCTTCAACACGCCGGGCAGCTACTCGTATTTCTGCACCCTCCACCCGGGGATGACCGGAACGCTCACCGTCACGGGAGCCTCAACAGGCCAGCCGGACACGGGCGAAGTTTCGGACGGAGTGACGGACACAATCATGGAAGAGGGCACTGCCGATCTCGGTACGCCCGGTGAGGTCAACGGAAACACCCAAGCACTGTCAGATGCACGTATCGCCGTTGACGCCATCGACCTTGACTATGACCCACGCGATCTCACCATCGAACTCGGTGCGACGGTCGTGTGGACGAACATTGGCGAGCTGCCACATACCGTGACAGACGTCGATGGCTCGTTCGACTCAGGATTGATGCTGAAGGGGGACATCTACGAGCGAAGATTCGAGACACTCGGCACGTTCGACTACTTCTGTACGCTCCACCCGAACATGGTCGGATCCGTCACGGTTGTGGAGGCTGCAGGTTCGACCCAGACCTCTGAAGCGGCCACAGCTCCGATGACTCTCGAGGCGGGGTCGACTCCACCAGGGCTGGCTGACCTCTCGCCCGCAGCAGGGGCGATCGTCGGCGTCCTGTTCGTCCTCGCCGCCCTCCTGGTCGGTGGATTCGCAATGCTCGGTCGAAAGCTGCTCTCGTCGGATTCGGACTCGATTTGAGAACCAAGGCGTATCGCGACGTTTGAGATCGAATTGACCTGTCGCGACCGCCGCGACGAAGCAGACCAGCAACCGACAGTTACTGCTCCATTGCCTCATCGGCCATGAGGTGATCCGACGGATTAGACAGGTTGCGGAGGATCTCCTCGGACTCGGCTCTCATGTGGTAGGTCTCGGCCTCCGACGGGAACGCTCCCGATTCGACATCGGCGAAGAACTCCTCGAGGGCCGCCACGGCATCGTCTGCAAGTCTTGCGTACTGCTTGACGAACTTCGGTAGATACTCACCTGCGCCGAGACCGGTGACATCGTGGAATACGAGTACCTGGCCATCACAGTTGACACCGGCGCCGATGCCGATGGTTGGCGCCGGAACCTCCTTCGTGACGATCTCGGCCACGACGTCCGGAACGCCTTCGAGGACGATGGCAAACACACCCTGCATCGGAAAGGGCGAGGGCGTCTGAGATCAATTCATACGCGGCGTGCGCTTCCTTGCCCTGGACCCGGTATCCGCCCATTGCATGGACGGACTGAGGCGTGAGACCCAGGTGGCCCATGACCGGGATCTCCGCGCCGATGACCGCCCTGATCATGTCGAGGCGCTTTCGACCGCCCTCAAGTTTCACGGCACCTGCGCCACCCTCCTGGATGAACCGACCCGCATTGCGAACGGTCTCCTCCGGCGACGTGTGGAAGGACAACCAAGGCATGTCACCGACGACGAGCGCGTTCGGTTTCGTGCGTGTGACCGCTGCGGTGTGGTGGATCATCACGTCGACAGTGACAGCCAGAGTGTCGTCATATCCGAGCACGACATTGGCGACAGAATCTCCGACGAGGATGGTGTCTGCACCCGCTCGGTCGGCGATTCGCGCAGTTGGGGCATCATACGCCGTAACCATCTTGAGTTTCGGCCCGTTCTTACGGGCGAGGACAGATGGCGCAGTGACCTTTGTGGCCATGGTTCGGTTCCCTTCTCCCCACCTACCGGTTGGGGGACTCTGTACCGTATTCAGCAGTCCGGCATCGTGAACCTCGGCCGCCGCGATGGGTCGCCCGTGTCCTGCCGACCTTCACATGGTAGACCGGTCTCCCCCGTTCCGTAACGCCAACACCCGTGTCTCTGAAACGGGTAGGTTGCACCCATGGCACGCAAAGACATCACCATGACAGATACCGAAGTCACCGATTTCCTGGCGTCCGGGGCGAAGGTCCTCCAGTTGGCAACCCTCGGCAGGGACGGTGCGCCTCATCAGGCACCGATGTGGTTCGGCTTGGATGACGGCAATATCGTCTTCAGATCGTTCACGAAGTCTCAGAAGATCGTCAACCTGATGCGCGACCCACGCCTCTCGGTACTGGTCGAGGACGGAGACACGTATGCGCAACTACGTGGCGTGATGATCCAGGGGATCGCCAAACTCATCACCGACCCCGCATACGTGCTCAAGATCTACGGGCTGCTTGCTGCGAGGTACGCGACGATCGGCGATGAACCCGTCGTGATGAACGAGCAGGCAATTGAGAACGCATTCGGCAGTTTCGCCCCAAAGAACACGGCCGTCGTCGTCGAGCCAACAAGAATCACCAGTTGGGATCACACCAAGCTCGGCGGCGCATATTGACACCGTTCTTGCGTAGTTTCCAGTCGCGCAGTGCGACTGGAAACTACGCAAGAACCAGCTAGGGGCGGTTGCTCCTGCGGACGGCTGTGCGGATTCCCGACGCCAACAGGGCGACGCCGATGACCAGGAACGCGACGGGGAGAATCCAGTCTCCGATGTCGAACCCCAGGTCGAGGCTCAGGTTCCACGTGACACTCGCTGTGAAGGCGAGGAACAGTGCCCCGAAGATGAAGGACAGAATGTCGAATCGATGTGTTTCCATGTTCTACCCCGCTGTCCCGTCGTTGCCCAGCTCGAGCTGGCCGACGTACTGAATTCTGATTTGGCCCATGCCGACCTCCAGGTTCAAGCGCAGATCATGGGGCGGAGATCCGATTGTGAACACCTGCTCCACTCCTACACCGGAGTACTCAAAGCTATTGAGCATCGAGGAGCCGAAAACGTGACCGCCTGTCACCGCTCCGACCCCGACCTCTGCGTCGACGGTCGCACCAATGTCGGACGGTAGGCGCACAACTAGCTGTCCTAGGCCTACTTCCGCTTCGATCTCGCCGACTTCGGCGAACTCCTCGGCCGTGAGTTGCGTGAGATCGATGGTGAGCTGTCCCACACCGAGGTCGTAGCTGTCAGCCACATCTGCCGCGGATGTGGGCAGGAAGTCCGGATCGCCGATGGACCAATCGGCGACATTCGGCAGAAGCGAGGAAAAGAACAGCACCGGGGCGATCAGTAAACCGATGACGATCAGCCAGTATGCCCGACCGATCCATGCACCGATGAGCAAACCTACCGCAACGATCCCAAGCGCGACAGCCGCGTACTCGAACGGTTCGAAGTGTGCGAAATCGGCAAGCTCAACAATTGCCATCGACGACAACCCAATAAGCATTACAGCCATCGTGAGCCGACCGAGCATTGACTTCGGAGGACGAGGCTCCTTCTCTTTTGGAGTCTTCGGTGGCTTGGTTGCCACCGAAGCGGCGGTAACAGAAGCGGCTGCCCCGACCGCTGTGCCAGCGGCCGGGGTGATGTCTGATTCGTCCTCGCTCGAGTCGGGCAGCTCGTCCGATGTGGGCGGGGTTTCACCCGGTCCGGGGTCGTCGTCCTTGGTGATGGTCACCTTCACGGGCGGTCGAAGATCCCCTCTGTAGAGAAGGAATCCGACAACCCCGATAGCAACCGCTATGAACACGGCACCCGAGACGTGAAATACATTCGTAGCGACGATCAATGCCGCTACACCGATGAGGACCACACCGAAGAGTGTCCCCGCATCGCTCAAGTCGAGATCGTCGAACCACCCGCCGGCGATGGACCCTGTGCTGTCGGCACGAGGAATCAGAAGCCAGGCGAGGATATAGAGGGCGATACCGGCGAGTCCGAAGAACGCCAGTATTATGAACGCCCATCGGAACCACCAGACGTTGATGCCGAAGTGCTCGCCGAGCCCTCCGCACACCCCAGCGAAGATCTTCTGATCCTCGGAACGCCTCAACGTGGTTGATGGGTTTGGGTTGGAGTTGTTTCCAGTCATGTCGTAATCGTGTCGTGGATCAACGGAACCCGCAATCGGGAACCATCCGGTCGATTCCTGAGGTCTCAGGGTTCTCTCAGGGTCGTCCCCAGTTGTGACAGCGCACAGGCTGTGACACCATTGGTTCATTGTGACAGCCACCTCTGAACAACGATCCATCGACTGGCCGTTTCGGCGGTCCACGAGCGACCGGCTACTGACCGGTGTGGCAGGCGGCATTGGTGAGCGGCTCAGCATCAGACCCATCTACATCCGTGCCGCCTTCCTGTCCGCGATGCTTGCGGCTGGCCTCGGGTTGGTCGTGTACGTTCTCGCAGCGTTGCTTATCCCCGAAGCCGACGAGCCCCCCAAGCCATCCGGTACCACAACGCAACAAAAGATCGGGATCGGGGCGATGTACGCGGCAGGCATGTTGCTCTTCCAGGGAGTCGGCCTGTGGTTCGGTCCTGTGACCTGGCCGATCGTCCTCGTCCTCTTCGGACTTGCAATAGCCATCGACACGAGTGGTTTCAACTACGAACAGTCACTCCAGGGCGTCATGGGCACATCGAGACGCCCCTGGTGGATTGTTCTTGCGGGGTTGGGGCTGATGATCATCGGCCTTGCCTTCGTCCTCACGTCAATCGACGCGCTCAAGTCCACGGGCGCCCTCGTCATCGCAACCGCCCTGACCCTCATCGGATTTCTCATCGTCGGCGGTCCGTGGTTGTGGTCCCTTGTCGAAGATCTCGGCACGGAGCGCAGGGCTCGGATCCGTTCAGAGGAACGCGCCGAGATGGCAGCCCATCTCCACGACTCCGTGCTCCAGTCCCTTGCGCTCATCCAGCGCACCGACGATCCGAAGAAGATGGTCACGCTTGCCCGTGCTCAGGAGCGCGACCTCCGCTCATGGCTCTACGACCCTGACGCTTCAGATGAGGAGACTCTCCGCGGTGCGTTGGGGGCGGCCGCCGCCAGAGTCGAAGAGGCTCATGACATCCCTGTGTCCGTGGTCGTCGTTGGCGAGAACGGACTACCGCCAACCAACCAAAAAGCACTTGTCGGAGCAGCAACCGAGGCAATGATGAATGCAGCACATCATTCAGGCGCGAAGAACGTGTCAGTGTTCGCAGAGGCTACTGAAGAGGGCGTGGAGGTTTTCGTGACAGACCAGGGCAGAGGATTCGATCTCGATGAGATCGACGCGGACCGCAAGGGGATCGCAGAGTCCATCCGGGGACGGATGGCGCGCAACGGGGGAACCGCAGTGATCGAGTCCTCCGAAGGAGTCGGGACCGAGGTACACCTCACGATGTCTGGAGGCGACGCATGACATCCGTCTTCCTCGTCGATGACCATGCTCTCTTCCTCAGTGGTGTTCGCGCCGAACTCGAGGACGACTTCGCCGTGGTCGGCGTTGCCAGCGACGTCGACGGAGCCATCGACAGCATTCGCTCACTCAGGCCCGATGTGGTTCTCATAGATGTGCACATGCCGGGCGGCGGCGGTGTTGTCGTTGTTACGAACATCGCTGAGACGAACCCGGACATCCGGTTCCTCGCACTGTCCGTGTCGGACGCGCCGGAGGACGTGATCGCCATGATCCGGGCAGGGTGCCGAGGATATGTGACGAAGTCCATCAGTCCCAAAGAACTCGCGGACGCGATTCGAAGGGTCGACAGCGGCGACGCAGTGTTCTCACCATCCCTCGCGGGTTTCGTCCTTGAGGCGTTCTCCAAAGCAGTACCCATCGAGGAGGACCCGGAGCTCGATCAGCTAACGCCGCGCGAGCAGGAGGTTCTGCGACAAATCGCCCGCGGCTACCAGTACAAACAGGTGGCGAATCGTCTCTCGATCTCAACCAAGACCGTCGAGACGCACGTGTCTTCGGTCCTGCGCAAGCTCCAACTCTCCAACCGCCACGAGCTCGCACGCTGGGCATCCGACCGCAGAATCGTCTAACCCCAGTCTGGCGTCTATCTGGGCCATATTTGGCGTGAATCGACGCCAGACTGGGAAACGCTGGCTGGTACTCTCACCTCCGGAGGAAGGGAGGTGAGATGGGTACTCGATATGAGCGATTGACCACGCCGATGGTCAGAGTCGACGGAGAGCTGCGGGCGACAGACTGGGACACCGCGCTGGCGGCGGCGGCCAGGGGGTTCAGGCGCAACCCGGGCGCGGCAACCGGCATGTTCTCGTGTTCGAAGGCAACGAACGAGATGAATTTCGTTGCACAGAAGTTCGCCCGCACGGTTCTGGCCACGAACAACGTCGACAGCTGCAACCGAACCTGACACGCTCCTTCCGTCGCCGGTCTGGCGGCAGTGTTCGGAGCCGGAGGAGGTACCTCCTCCTACAAGGAGATCGAGACCACGGACCTCATCGTCCTGTGGGGTTCCAACGCGCGCAGCGCGCATCCGATCTTTTTCCACCACCTTGCCAAGGGTGTTCGCAACGGCGCCAAGATGTACACGGTCGATCCACGCCGGACCGATTCAGCCGAATGGGCGGACACCTGGCTTGGCATCGACGTCGGCTCTGACATCGCGCTCTCCAACACGGTCGCCCGCGAGATCATCAACGCCGGATTGGTGAACACCGAATTCATCGAGCACTCGACTTCCGGGTTCGAGGCATATGAGAAGTCAGTCCAGCCATGGACGCTCGAACGGGGCGAGGAGATCACCGGCGTACCCGCAGATGCGATCCGTGCGTTGGCGCATGACTACGCAAAAGCACCTACAGCCCAGCTGTGCTGGACACTCGGGATCACCGAGCACGCCAACGCCACCGATAACGTGCTCTCGCTCATCAATCTCGCGCTCCTCACCGGCCACGTCGGGAGATGGGGCTCGGGCCTTGTGCCCATCCGAGGACAGAACAATGTGCAGGGCGGCGGGGACATGGGGGCCCTACCGAACAAGTTCCCTGGGTTCCAGGACGTGACCGACCCAGATGCCAGGGCGAAATTCGAGAAGACGTGGAAGGCAAGTGTTCCTGCTGAACCCGGATGGCACGTCTCAGAGATGATCGATGCAATGGAGGATGGGGGGCTCACAGCGCTCTATGTGATCGGGGAGAATCCGGCACAATCCGAAGCAGATGTCAGCCGCACTCGCAGACTGCTCGAGGGACTCGACCACCTCGTGGTTCAGGACATCTTCCTCACACTCACCGCTCAGATGGCTGACGTCGTGTTCCCCGCCGCAGCAGGGTGGGCAGAGACCGACGGCACTGCCACCTCATCCGAACGGCGCGTACAGCGAGTTCGCAAGGCACTGGAACCACCGGGCGACGCAAAGGATGACATCGAGATCCTCACGATGCTTGCAAACGAGCTCGGTCATGAATGGCACCACCAGGATGCCGAAGCGATATGGGATGAGCTTCGAACCCTGTCACCGATGCACGCGGGAATGTCATACGAGCGGCTCGACGCCCTCGGTGGACTCCAGTGGCCCTGCCCGGATGAGGATCACCCCGGGACTCCCTTCCTCCACGCATGGCTCTGGGAAGAGACGCTGCCACGCGAGCCAGCACCATTCTCTGTTGTCAAGTGGGTACCTCCGGTCGATCCGCTCGACGACGAGTTCCCGATCAGGCTGACGACCGGTCGCAGACTCGACTCGTACAACACGGGTGTCCAGTCGGGCGGGTATCGGTCGCCGATCAGAGCAGATGCCGTACTCGACATGACGAAGGAACAAGGTGCGGATCTCGGCGTGGAAGAGGGCGAGACCGTCATGATTGCATCCAGACGTGGCTCGATCGATGTCTCCGTGCGATTCGTCCCGGGTCTGCGGATGGGCCTCGTGTTCATGTCACTCCACGCACCGGACGAAGTCGACGTGAACCAGCTCACCATCGACGCATGGGACCCAAAGTCGGGCACCGCCGAGTTCAAGGCGACAGCGGTTCGCATCGAGAAGCTCGATCGGTCGGTCGGCAAGGATCATCCCGGCCGGGAGCTCAGGGCAAGCCTCCCAGCCCATGAGGAGACCTGGCTCGACGCCGATCTCACGGAGAGCCAGGAGTAGCCAATCGACTACCGAACCACCACAGATGCGCCCACCGATGAGGAGCGAATTGCTGTCGACTCGCTGCTGGGCGCACCCGACTCGACCTGGTCTGGTGCAGAGGAACGAACCGCCGCCGACGACCACGTCAGCCATGGAGGGTTCCACCGATCAGCGGAGAGGCGCCACCTCCTGCTTCCCGCCCTCCACTCCGTGCAGGACGCGATCGGTTGGGTGAGTCACGGAGCTCTCAACTACATCTCCCAACGCATCCCCGTCTCCCCCGCAGAGGCTTACGGAGTGGCGACGTTCTATGACCTCATCGAGACAGAGCACATGCCGCCCAGAATCGCCCGGGTATGTGACGACATCGTCTGTAGAGCGGCTGGGGGAGAAGAACTCATCTCGGATCTCGAGGCCGAGATAGGTCCCGGGAACACTCCCAATGGAGCAGGCATGTGGGTACGGTCGCCTTGTCTCGGGCATTGCGAGAAGGGATCAGCTGCATTCATCCAGCGTGCAGGGGAGCAGGCACTCACCATCGCTCCCGTCTCTGCTGAAGAGATCGCATCCATTCTCGACGGCGATTCGGCCACCACAGTCACGTCGCCTGTCTTCTCGCCTTCATTCAGTGCCCTGACAAAGGCGCGCACCATGGAACCTGCGGCGATCCGTGACGAGGTGGTCAAGTCAGGGATACGGGGTCGGGGCGGCGCAGCATTCCCCGCCGGGATCAAATGGAACGGGGTTGCCGATGCGACAGGGGGCACGAAGTACGTTGTCTGCAACGCAGACGAATCCGAGCCGGGCACGTTCAAGGACCGCTGGTTGATCGAGCAGAACCCCTTCGCGCTCATTGAGGGGATCGCCATCGCCGCGTACGCGGTTGGAGCGACCAAGGCATACATCTACATCCGTGGCGAGTACCGCGAAGCCGAGCTTCTCCTCTCCTCTGCGTTGGAAGCGGCAGGCTCGGACCCAGGCATCACCATCGAGGTTCGCAGAGGTGCAGGCGCGTACATATGTGGGGAGGAGACAGCGCTCTTCAACTCGATCGAGGGATTCCGTGGGCAGCCACGCCAGAAGCCTCCCTTCCCCACCCAGGCAGGTCTCTTCGGCTCGCCGACCCTGATGAACAATGTCGAAACTCTCGTAGCGATCCCCGGCATCATCAGAGATGGTGGCGAGGCCTTTGCGCAGCTCGGTACCAGGGAATCGACAGGCCTCAAGCTGTTCTGCGTCAGCGGCAACGTCGCCAGCCCCGGCGTGTATCAGATCGAGTTCGGCGTCACGACAAGGGAGCTCATCAGCCTCGCAGGTGGTGTGCAGGGCGAAGTGCAAGCTGTTCTCAGCGGTGGTGCCGCCGGCTCCTTCCTCACCGAGGCAGAGCTCGATGTACCTCTGACATTCGAAGACGGGCGCGATGCAGGTATTTCGCTTGGCTCAGGAGCGATCATGGTGTTCAACACCACCGTGGACATGATGGCGATCACCCACCGCATCGCAGAGTTCTTCGCCCACGAGACGTGTGGTCTATGTGTGCCCTGCAGGGTCGGGACCGCCCGCCAGCTCGACATCGTGACTCGTATCCGTGAGAGAACCGATACCCATACGGACCGCCACGACCTCGTCAACATCGGCTTGGTGATGCGGGACGCCTCGATCTGTGGTCTCGGTCACACTGCGGCGAACGCGATCGAATCCGCGCTTCGGATCGGGCTGATCGGTGGTGAGATGTGATCGAATCGAGACTTACGGATCCAAGGATCGTGGAGGTGACGTTGAACGGAGAGAAGGTTCTCACTCACCCGGATGCCACCATCCTCGAAGTCTGTCGTGACAAGAACATCGACATTCCAACGATGTGTTTCCTCGAGACCCTCAGTCCGTTCAACTCGTGCAGGGTCTGCGTCGTGGAGGTCGCCGGATCGCGCCCACTCGTGCCGTCGTGTTCACGGACGGTCGACGGCGGTATGGAGATAACAACAGAGTCAGAGCGCATTGCGAACACGAGACGAACGCTCTATGAAATGTACGCGTCGACGGTGGACCTCTCCCTCGCAGAAGACGACACCAGACGCTGGATGGCGAAGTACGACGTGAGCCCGGATCGGTTCGGGCAGTATGAGCCGCACCGCGGGGTCAAGGTCCAGGATGACCTCTACGTCAGGGACTACGACAAGTGTGTCATGTGCTACCGCTGCGTGGCTGCATGTGGGCCAGATGCCCAGAACACCTTTGCAATTGACGTTGCCGGCAGAGGACTCTCTGCAACCATCTCGACAGAATTCGATGTCGTTCTGCCGGACTCCGCATGCGTGTACTGCGGGAACTGCATAGGTGTGTGTCCCACGGGTGCCCTCATGTTCAAATCCGAGTACGACATGCGAGAGGCCGGCACATGGAATGAGGATCTACAGATCGTGACCACAACGATATGTTCATTCTGCGGTATCGGATGCAACCTCGATCTCCACGTACAGGACAATCGCGTTGTGAAGGTGACATCCCCGATCGACCACGACGTAACCGACGGCCACCTCTGCATCAAAGGCAGATTCGGATATGCGTATCTCCAAAGCGAATCCGAATGAGGTCAGCACCGCGTGTGAGGCAGATCATCCGCTATTCGGCTTCAGGGCTCGAGATAACAACGGACGAGCTTGTTGATGAGGAACCCGTTGAATTCCGGCTGGACGGGGTTCCGATCGCGGTCCTGATGCGCACGCCTGGTGACGATGAGAATCTCTGTCTCGGATTCGTTCTGACCGAAGGTATCGTGCTCAACCCCGGAGAGGTCCAGGATGTTCGCCGGGTCGAGGGATCGGACGAAGGGGATCGTTACGACATCGTCCTCGCCGAAGGCGTCCATGTCGACCCGGAGCAGTTCCGGCGCAATCTCTTCACATCTTCCTCGTGTGGGGTCTGTGGAAAAGCATCCATCGATGCGGTTCGGGTCACCGCGCGCACCATCCGCGAGGGGCCGTTTCTCGATGCGACAGTATTGCGATCGCTTCCGCCGACGATGCGAGCCTCGCAGGTCATCTTCAACGCAACAGGCAGCATCCACGCTGCTGCCGCCGTCACTGCTCACGGCGATCTTGTCGCGATCGCCGAGGACATCGGAAGGCACAACGCTGTCGACAAGCTCGTTGGCGGTCTCTCAAAGGAGCGTTGGCCACTCGATGGACTCGTCCTCGTTGTCTCTGGCAGACTCAGTTTCGAGATGGTGCAGAAGGCCGCTGTTGCTGGGATGCCGATCATCGCCGGCGTTTCGGGGGCGTCGTCCCTGGCCGTCGAGCTCGGGGACGAACTTGGGATGACCGTGATCGGATTCCTGAGGGAGGAAGGATTCAACGTCTATTGCGGCGACGAGAGGATCAACTAGTCGCTCGACGAGTTCTCGGGCGCCTTTGCTTGTCCAACTCGACCATGACCTCCGGATGCCCGGCATCGCCACCCCACGTGTGGCGCTCGAAATCCTCAGGTACTTCTGGCAATGCAGAGGGAGGAATGGTCACGTCGATACCGTTTCCGGTGAAGGTGACTTCGGACCGCTCATGAACTGATGTCGTCAGACGCACAGCGTATGTCCCTGGGATGACGACACAGTCGACGACCCCACCGTCGGCAAGCAACGCAACATCTTCATGGGCGAGACGGATGCGGATCGAATCGTCCGCAAGCCTGATCTTCATGTTCCATACCTTTCGATGAGTCGGTCGTAGTCCGCCGGAGTGTTCACGTTGAACAGTGCGTCGGAATCAATCTCGAACCTTCCAATACTGTCCATATCATCAAGGACACCGAGGATGGACCGCTTGCCCTCCTCGAATCTTGCTCGTACAAGTTCTTCGACGCCCGGCCCGTATACACCGACAAGAGGCTGATCCTCCCCATCCACCTGTGCGATCCTCACGGTCGTCCCCGTGGCAAGCGGCTCAACAAGTGAAAGGATGATGTCGGTCGTGAGCATCGGTATGTCCACCGCTGTGATGAAGACCGCCCTCCTGCCCGCGATTCGCAGAGCCGAGAGCAGCCCACCCACCGGTCCCTCGCCCGGTGTGTCATCGAGGATGAGCACACCATCGGGTGGAACGACAATTCCCCCGCACACGATCACCTCGGTGAATACGTCACACAAGGTGTCATGGAGCCGGTTCAGGAACGGGGAACCGGCTATCACAAGCTCGGACTTGCTCTCACCCATGCGACTACTGGAGCCACCTGCCAGAATCGCACCGATCGTGTGGGAGATCATGCCCTCATTCTGGCAAAGGCGTGACGCAAGGGAATCACAAACCGAACTTGTGGATACAAAGGGTTATGTAGCGTGGCGTCCATGCGTACCGACCTAGACATCGCCAGAGCAGCAAAACTTCGACCGATAGCCGATGTGGCGCGAGAAATGGGGATCCCCGACCGATACGTCGAACCACGCGGCCACGGTCTTGCGAAGATCGAGCTCGACGCACTCGAGTACATGGGGGAACCGAGAGCCAAGTACGTGCTTGTCACCGCGGTGAACCCGACGCCTTTCGGTGAGGGCAAGACAACGATTTCGGTAGGCCTGGCACAGGGCTTCAAACTGCTCAACCAGCAGGCCGTGCTGGCTCTCCGTCAGCCCTCTCTTGGTCCAACGTTCGGGATCAAGGGCGGTGCAGCAGGTGGGGGGTACTCCCAGGTTGTACCGATGGAGGAGATGAACCTCCACCTCACCGGCGATTTCCACGCCGTCACCGCAGCGAACAACATGCTCGCTGCGCTCATCGACAATCACATCTATCAGGGCAACCAGCTCTCGATCAACGTCAAGCGTGTCACGTGGCGTCGTGTCCTTGATGTCAACGACCGAGCTCTGCGCAACATCGTCGTCGGCCTCGGAACCACCCTTGACGGTATCCCTCGCGAAGGAGGGTTCAACATCACTGCGGCATCCGAGCTCATGGCTGTCCTAGGTCTCGCAACCAGCCTCCAGGATCTCAGGGAGCGTCTTGGGCGAATCGTCGTTGGGTACGACCGGCACAGGGAGCCCGTCACGGCCGAACAGATCAAGGGTGCAGGTGCGATGGCTGTTCTCCTCAAGGACGCCCTCAACCCGAACCTGATGCAGACCCTCGAGGGAACACCAGCCCTCATCCACACTGGACCGTTCGCGAACATCGCACACGGCAACTCGTCGATCGTGGCAGATCAGGTTGGCATCCGCAGCGGCGACTATCTCATCACAGAAGCGGGTTTCGGATCGGACGTCGGAGCGGAGAAGTTCTTCAACTTGAAGTGTCAAGCGTCGGGAATGTCACCAGATGTCGCCGTGATCGTCGCAACAGTGCGTGCATTGAAGCTGAACTCGGGAAAGTTCCACGTCAGGGCCGGACAGCCGTTGCCCGACGAGATGATCAAGGAAGACCCACAGGATGTCATGGCTGGAGCCAATAATCTGAGAAGGCACATCGCAAACGTACGCCAGCACGGCGTGACACCTGTGGTGGCTGCCAACAGCTTTCCGACAGACCATCCTTCCGAGCTTGCAGCGATCGGCGCGATCGCCGAGGAGGAGGGTGCCGTCTGGGCTGTTGCAGACCCATATGGAGGAGGTGCCGAGGGCATGGTCGCTCTCGCTGAAGCCGTGAGGGACGCTGCCGATGACGGGTCGCAGTTCGTGCCTCTGTACACACCCGACATGAGTCTGGCTGACAAGATCGAAACGATCGCGACCAAGGTCTACGGTGCAGATGGCGTCGAGTACGACATCAAGGCGAAACGGCAGCTCGCGAGCTACGAGTCGCACGGATACGGCCACCTTCCCATTTGCATGGCCAAGACCCAATACTCGTTCAGTCACAATCCTTCCCTTCTCGGGGCACCGACAGGCTGGACGCTTCCGGTGCGTGAAGTCCAGCTCGTCGCCGGTGCAGGATATGTTCTGCCGCTCACGGGCTCGATCAACCGAATGCCCGGACTGGGAATGCATCCAGCGGCACATACGATCGACATCGATGAGGACGGAAACATCGTCGGTCTGAGCTGACTCGAAGGATGCCAGGCGCCTGACATCAGGTTCCTGGTTCCGGTATTTGGCACAGCTCGTATCGTGGACGTGAGGATCAAGACTCCTCACCGATGGGCGACCGGGAGGGGATATGGGAAGCCATCCGTTGGTAGCGGCCCTTTTGTCCGCACTGATTCCCGGGGCGGGCCAGGTCTACGCGCGGAGACCGCTGAGAGGCCTCGCCTTCTTCCTTCCGTCGCTCGTCCTTGCACCTGGCATATACGAGTTCGTCTCGCGCGGCGCGGTCGGGATGGCAGCGCTCCTGGTGCGACCTGCCTTCCTCTCGAGCATGCTGCTCATCAACGTCCTGATAATGGGCTGGCGAGCAGCTGCTGTCGTTGACGCGTATCTGACGACTGCATCGACCGTCGACCGGTCATGGATGCCCGTAACCCTCACCCTGGTCCTCGTCGCTGTTGCGGTTCCACATCTCATCGGATGGTCCTACGGCGCAAGGACGATCGGGGCCCTCGAGGCTGTGTTCGTTGCTGCACCTGCCGGTGGGACAGTTGTGCCCCTTGGCGCGCCCCTGATCGTCCTCGAGGACACGTTGCCCGATCCTGCCATCCATCTCGATCCGGCCGAGCAGGATCCGCGGTCGGTTCGGAACTACATGTTCAGACCGGGGATCGGTGATCCAGACGCGATCGCCGCCCTGGGGGACATCTTGGCTCCGTCGGCTCTCGGTGGGCCCTTTCCGCCGTTCGCTGAGCACTTCGACGTGGAACGTCTGACGATGCTGCTGGTCGGCGGAGACGCCGGTCCCGGACGCGAGGGGCTTCGCACAGATACCATGATCGTCGCCACCTTCGATCTTGCCAGCGGCCAGGCGGCTCTCTTCGGCCTTCCCCGCAACTTCAAGCTTGTACCCCTTCCGCACAGGCTCAGGAATTCGTTCACGGAGCTCGAAGAACGCGTCATCGAGAAGGACCTCACCGATGCGGACGATGACGGGTACCCGGATGCCTGGATTGATGCCGACGGTGACGGTATCCCTGAGGAACCACCGTTCGAGTCGTGCCACTGCTTCCCGACCATGCTCAACAAGGTCCACCAATACACACAGAACTGGACAAGCACGTATCCGAATACTCCCGACCCCGGCCTCTCGGCCCTCAAAGATGTCATCGCGAACCTCATCGACCTTCCGATCGACTACTACCTGATGGTCAGGATGGAGGGATTTGTCAAGGCCATCGATGCCATCGGCGGTGTGGATGTGTTCGTGAAGCAGCCCTACAACGTGACCGTGTCATCGCCCGAAGATGGCGTGCCAAAGGCGACACTGAACGTCGAGAAGGGGATGAACCATCTCAATGGCCTCGAGTCACTCGCCTATGTTCGCTGGCGAATAGGATCGTCCGACTACCACAGGATGAGTAGACAACGCTGCCTCATCCGCGCAGTGACTACCCAGACAGCCACGGTGAAGATGCTCACCGCTGTCCCCACACTGATCGGCCTCTTCGAGGAATCCGTCACAACGGACATACCGCTGACGTTCCTCCCCGAGCTGGTCAAGATCGCGGGGAGCGTCGACTTCAACAACGTCACCACCGTCGGATTCGTCCCACCGACGTACAGCGCCGGGAGAACACCAGCCAAGTACCCCATTCCGAACGTTGACAGGATCAGATGGAAGGTCCGCGATGTTCTCGAGAACGGCGTCACCCAGGGCGCCGACAGCGAGAGCGAGTGTGCCGCTTAGCTTCTCGAATCGGGTGTGTAGTCGATCCACAGAGGCAGACAATTGCAAACCGATCAACTTCGACGCGAATCAACACGATTCACCATAGATATATCGATTCGATATAGTTGCGACAGAGATGCTCGATTTCGCCATACTCGGACTGCTGATGGAACGCCCCAGACACGGGTACGAACTGCGTCGCGCGCTTGGTGAACTCGGTTTCTGGAAGGTCTCCTTCGGCTCGCTCTACCCCGCGATCCGTCGCCTCGAAAAGCGGGATAGCATCGAGGCAACAAAGGTCTCCGGGCGCCGTAAGGCATACAAGATCACCCACGAGGGGCGTAAGATCTTCGACTCACTCCTCCATACAGACCCGGAGACAACAGAGACAGAACGCGGGTTCCAGGTCAGGCTTGCCTTCCTCGGGCACCTCCCCTCCGACCGGCGCATCCAGGTGATGGACCGCAGGCGCAGGGAGCTATCAACACAACTCAAGACCGCACGCTAGATCCTCATCGAGGCTCGCTCCGCTGAGAAGAACGAGGACCGCTATCGCATCGCCCTGATGGAACATGCAATGCAGTCCACTGAAGCAGACATCGCGTGGCTCGATGGCCTGATAGCCGCCGAACGCGGCATCGCTTCGGCGATCTAGTGCTCTGGAGGACACGATGTCCAAGGTGAAAGTAGCCATCGCAGGGCTTGGAAACTGCGCCAACTCCCTCATCCAGGGCGTTGAGTACTACAAAGATGCAGATCCGGATCTCAGTATTCCCGGCCTGATGCATGTGCAGCTCGGCGACTACCACATCGGTGATGTCGAGTTCGTTGCTGCTTTCGCGTCGACGCATCGAAGGTAGGACAGGACGCTGCAAAGGCGATGTGGGCAGGAGAGAACAACACCATCCAGTTCGCCAAGGTTGGCGACCTAGGTCTTGACGTCTTACGAGGCCCAACATTCGACGGCCTCGGCAAGTACTACGTCGGGATGATCGAGGAGTCCAATGAGAAGCCGGTCGACGTTGTGCGGGCGCTCAAGGATTCTGGTGCCGATGTGCTCGTTTCCTACCTGCCGGTCGGCTCCCAGGAGGCAACCGAGTTCTACGCCGATGCCGCTCTCGACGCGGGCGTAGCATTCGTCAATGCGATCCCAGTGTTCATAGCCTCGAATCAGGAGTGGGCCCAGAGGTTTGTGGACGCTGGTCTGCCGATCATCGGTGATGACATCAAGTCCCAGGTCGGCGCGACGATCGTTCATCGCCAGCTTGCACGACTGTTCGAGGACCGTGGCGTCAAGATCGACAACACGTATCAGCTGAACTTCGGTGGGAACATGGACTTCATGAACATGCTGGAACGAGAGCGTCTGATCTCGAAGAAGATCTCAAAGACACAGTCCGTCACGAGCCAGATCGAAAGGAAGATCAATTCTGATTCTGTTCACATCGGACCGTCAGACCATGTTCCGTGGCTCACTGACCGAAAGTGGGCGTACATCCGTCTCGAGGGTACTTCCTTCGGTGATGTTCCTCTGAACGCAGAACTCAAGCTCGAGGTGTGGGACTCCCCGAACTCAGCCGGTGTGATCATCGACGCGGTCCGCTGCGCCAGGATCGCCTTGGACCGCGATCTTGCGGGTCCGCTCCTTGCGCCATCTTCGTACTTCATGAAATCACCATCGGTGCAGTATCACGACAGCGTTGCACACGACAACGTCGAAGCATTCATCGCGGGCGAGGACAACACGGTCGAGGATCTTGCCGTGTTCCTGACATCGCGGTAGCGGATCAGGTCATCCGACCGAGAGCGCACCGAGCGATCCCCTCTCGTGCAGAAGATCCAACCCTGCTATCCCTGACCACGCGTGTCTATGTACCGACGAACAGGGTGACGGTGCGATCATTGAGTGGTTGGATGGGGCGGTTGTTGGATCCGTAGCAGGTGCGGAACCGGTCCACCCACTCGGCGTTGATCCTGATCCCTTCGGTCAGGACGATCCAATCGACACCCTCTGTGTACGGCGGCATCGTGAGCGATCCCGAATACGTATAGCGCGTGTTCGACTGTGGCAGCAACCAGTCGAGACGCAGCGGCGCGGTGAGATGATCGGGCCATTGAGCCGTCTCGCTCTCCTCTCCGAACACGGCGACCACGCAAAGATCCCCGTGGGCGTTCCCGTGAACGAGGTGGATCTCGATGGCAGCGTGCTCACCGCCAACCGTATGTTCAGATGGTGTGTGGAAATGAAACTGGACCAGATCGTAGCGTCCCGTGTGGCATTCGATCGAATTCCCGCCAGGCGCCGTGAACTCGAGCGTCATTCCCGTGTCGTGGCCTGTCATGGCTTGATCGTCGTAACCGAATAGCAGATGGCCAGAATCTTCCGAGACCGCGGGGCCAAGATCAATCGGAGATTGACATGTGGCAACCGTCAGATTCGTTCGCGGAGCCACGCAATGTCTTTTCTCTGGCCATCGACAAGGCCAGGCGTCTCAATGATCACGTCGGCCTCGGCCTCCTTCACGACACCGACCAGCAGCTCCTCGGGGATGAAGCCGTCACCGAAGTTCGCGTGGCGGTCACGGTGCGATCCGGCCTCATCCTTTGAGTCGTTTGCGTGGACAAGGGCGATCCTCCCTGTGATACTCGAGATCAGGCCCACGGCAGTCGCAAGGTCTGCTCCCGAGGCCCAGGCGTGGCAGGTATCAAGACAGACGCCAACGTTGCGATCGCCGATCTCCTCCCACAACGGGCCGTAGTTCTCGAGCCTGTGCATGATTGAATTTCCCTTGCCCGCCGTGTTCTCGATGAGCACGGGCACAGTCACATCGAACGAGTCGAGGGCCTTGCGCCAGCGCTCGAACCCGACAGCCTCGTCCTCGCCCTGTCCGACACTGCCACCGTGGACGATGACGCCCTTTGCTCCGATGGTGGTCGCGGCTGCAACGGCCTGCGCGAGTGCCTTTCGTGACGGGATTCGCACCCTGTTGTTCGGCGATGCCAGGTTCAGCAGGTACGGAGCATGCACATAGAACTCGATCGGTGAGATCCTGAGCTCCTCGGCATCTTCGCGAGGTATTGGTGTCTTCCACTGTTGTGGATTCGACATGAACATCTGAACGGCAGCGGCATCGCGCTCAGCAGCTTCGGCAAGAGGGTCCTGCGGGCTCACGTGGGAACCGATGATCATTCGTCTCCCCCTCCAAAATCATCATCAGGCACATCGGGTGGTACCTCAGTTTCGGGCTGATCCACCGTTATCTCCCATACGATCGACGGTGGCTCATAGGTCTTCGCGACCTCCCTGCGTTGGAAACTCTCGTGGGCCCCCTGTGCTGCGAGCGCAACATCTGTCACACGGACCGACCAGTCGTGCGCGTCGACGTACACCGTTTCCGCCTCCCTCGTCAGGCCGGATGGGCGCACAACCGTCCCTGCACCGGGGTCCAACGCAACGATGAGCTGTTCTCTGATGCTCCCGTCATACGGATCACGGATCGTTCCGCTTGAGATTGCCCCGACACTCCCCCACGGAATGAGCCCATCGTCGGGAACGCCAGTGAGGCGAAGGCCATCATCGCTCACGACCACTGCTGCTCTGTTGCGGACCAAATCGGTAACCGAACCACCGAACAGGAGGACCCCGCTGACCAGCATGACACCGCCCCACAGAAGATCACCGCGTTGCTGAGCCTGGCCACGTGTCGTGAGCACCCCCTCGTTGCTGTCGGGAGGCGTGGAGACCCAGTGCCCGAACATGACATCCGCAGCAGCCGCGATGAGGACGACGCCGACAATACCGAACACGAACAGCTTCAGCGGAGAACGATAGACACGCATGGTCAGTCCTTCACTCCAAGGTCTTGCGGGGTCACCAACCCAACATAGGGCATGCCGAGCGCTTCTACCCTTTGGCCCGCTGCACCACCTGAACGATCGACAAGCGCCACAGCCTTGACAACCACGACGCCGGCCTCCTGGAGTGCTTCGATCGCCTCGATGAGGGCGGATCCCGTGGTTGTCGTGTCCTCGAGTGCAACGACTCTCGACCCCGCGTGTATAGGACCAACGAGCCTTCCGCTCACGCCGTGACCCTTCGCCTCCTTCCGGATGGAGAACGACAGAAGACCAGACCCTGCGTCAGCTGCAACCATGGCTGTGGCGATGGCGATCGGATCGGCCCCCATGGTCATACCCCCAACGGCGTCAACTCCGTCAGGCACCTCTTCGAGAACTGCCGCACCGACCAACCATGCACCTATGCCGGAGAACGTGGTCTGCCTGGCATCGATGTACCAGTCAGACTTCTCGCCTGAGCGCAGCGTGAACGGTCCATCCGTTCTGACAGCGTGTTGGGTGAGATGTGCGATAAGTGAGGCTCTTGGGCCTGGCAAAGAATTCAAGAAAACCTCTCAAGTGACCTGTGCCGTTGGTCGATACGGTAGTCAGACAGGATGCCTTCCTAACCTCCCGTCTAAGCCCGGACCGAGGCCGCCGACAGGCGGCCTTTGGTTCGCCCGGATCGCTGACTCGGACAGGACCACCCCTAGCCTGCCGCCGATGGACATCATCTTCATCCGACATGGGCAGCCGCTGTGGGCTGTCGACGGTCTCTCCCAGCATGACCCGCACCTCACCGAGCTCGGTCGCGAGCAGGCAGAACTCGTCGCGACAAGGATCGCGAGGGACAAAAGGGAATCAACAACCGAACTGATCGTTTCTCCGGCCCTGCGCGCCCAACAGACCGCCGCGCCCATTGCCAGGGAGACCGGTCTGAGAGTCGATACATTGGATGGCTTGATCGAGATCCAGATGCCTGACTGGGAGGGTGTTACCGAAGAGGCCGTCATCGAGATTTTCAAGACGACCAGACACCGCACCCCGGACGAGTGGTGGGATGGCCTGCCAGGAGGAGAATCGTTCCGCGACTTCCACGACAGGGTGACGAACTCACTTGATGCCCTGCTCGCAGACCGCGGAATCAGCCGCAATGCTGATGACCCGCGGCTCTGGGATGTACGGGACGATTCGGGACGGATCGTGATCGTCGCCCATGGCGGCACCAACTCGGTCTGCCTGACACACCTGATGGGTGCTCCGCCGTCGCCGTGGGAGTGGGAGAAGTTCGTACTGTTCCACGCATCATTCGCCCGGGTGAAATTCATACCTCTCGCCGGTGCACACGTTCCAAGCCTTCGCACCTTCAACGACCAGGATCACATCCCTCTCGAGCTCCGTTCCCGGTAGCCGTCAGCCGTCAACTCACTTGCCGTAGCGGCGTTCACGTTTCGTGTAGTCGCGCAGTGCGCGCAAGAAATCGATGTGACGAAAGGCAGGCCAGTACACGTCAACGAACGAGTATTCGGCATAGGCGGCCTGCCACAGGAGAAACCCGGAAAGCCTCGCCTCACCCGAAGTGCGAAGCACGAGGTCCGGATCGGGAAGATCCGAGGCGTACATGCGAGCCGAAATCGCATCACGGTCGATCCGGTCGGGGATCTCGACGGCGGGTGTGCCGTCCGCGACCAGCTTTCCCACAAGCTCGCGTACGGCATCAACGATCTCCTGCCTGCCTCCATACGCAAGAGCGATGGTGACGCGCCTGGTGCCGGTTGAGCAGCGCTCCTGCAGTCGCTTGGTTGACTCGACAAGGTCTGCGGGCAACAGATCAAGACTTCCGATGAAGCGCACCGTCACGTCCTGACCTGCGGGAGTCTCAGGAATCCGATCAAAGAGCTCGATGAGAACCTTGTAGTACTGCTCGAGTTCATCGTTCGGTCGAGCAAGATTCTCCGTGGAGAGCAGCCAGCATGTGACGGCTGGGATCTCCAGCTCTGCAGTCCAGCCGAGGAACTCGACGAACTTGGTCATGCCGACACGATACGACGCTGCATAGTCCGGGAGGCCCTCGGCCCTTGCGTACCGACGGTGCCCATCATGGATCACACCGATGTGCTGTGGCAGCGACTCGCGATCGAGCGTCGCAAGCAGGCGCTGCTCATAGACCCGATACAGCGGCTTCTTCAAACTCCTGGGTACTGCCACCGAAACTCCTTGCCGACATCGGTCGTACCGAGCCTAGAGACATTCGATCGAAAGGCCCGAAGACGCATCACAGGGAGCGATCAGAATCTCGCTACATGGCAGACCGGGTAGCCTCACCGAGATGGAACTGCCACGTTGGACCCTTGGGAAGATGCAGAATCCCATTCGTGGGTTCTTGCATGGTGGTGCAGCAGTCGCCGCTATATGTGGCACCGTATTCCTCGGGTGGGTCGCACCGAACTGGGGTATCCGCATCGGAGCCATCGTCTTCGGCCTTGCAATGGTCGCGCTCTACACAACGAGCTCCCTTTATCACGCGATTCCGTGGCGCGACGTCTGGAAGAAGAGAATGCAACGGCTCGATCACTCGATGATCCTGGTACTCATCGCAGGTACGTACACACCGGTCACCATCGCGACCCTCGACGGGTGGGTTCAGTGGACCGTGCTCGGCATCGCTTGGGGATTCGTGGCCCTCGGAGCAATGCAGCACACGTTCTTCCCCACAGAGAAGCAGACGTTCTCGATGATCCTTGCCATCTCGATGGGGTGGCTCGGGGTGGCTATTGCATGGAAGTTCACTCAGGTACTCGGATGGGCAGGTTCGGGACTCGCGGTCGCCGGCGGCCTCGTCTACTCGATCGGGATGCTGCTGCTCGTCACGAATCGACCACGTCTCTGGCCAAGGGTGTTCTCATATCACGAGGTGTTCCACATCATGGTCGTGACGGCGAGTGTCATCCACTTCGTGATGATCTGGCGATACGTGCTCCCCCAGGGAGCCTGATCTCAGGGCTGAGCGCCGCTCGGCAGTACCGGTCCGGGGACTCGGATGAGGAGCAGCCTTCCCTCTTCGTAGCCACCGTTGTGGAATCCGTATCTCTCGCCCTTGTCGATGTGGAGCACATCACCCCGCGTCAATCTGAGCACCTCATCCTCGACTTCGAACTCGATGTCGCCCACGAGGCAGACATACATGCGGTGGTCCTTCTCTGAAACCCGCGGTGTGCGGTCCGCACCGATGGGCACGATCACCTCAGCAAAGGACGCCGCGCCAAAGGCGTCCGGCGTCAGCTCTCGCAGCTCGAAGTCACCGAACAAGAATGGTGCAGCATCTTCGTAACGCCTGAATTCCATGATCGCATCGTATCTCGTGTCGGGGGTCTGGTGTCTTGCATCTGTTCTTGTCACACCCGCCGAATACATTGTGGGAATGGAACCAACCACACTTGTGCACAGCACCAAGACAGCGAATCTCATGGCGATGAGCAACTACGAGCTCGAGAGATGGTTCGATGCCTTCGGCTTCACCGTCGAGGTTGTTGCACGTTGCGGCGATCCGATGTGCCCGGACTGCACCACCGTGGAACCGGCTCAGGCCGCCTGACCGAGCTCTCTGATCCTGAGCATGACCACCGAACACGTGACTTGGCGCGACCCGTTCAGTTTTCAGTCATCACCGAGAAAGACCCGCAGATCCTCCATCTGACGGGCTACCGAGGCCATCGATCCACCGCCGTGTGTGGCTCTCGATTCCACAGAACCCACCGAGTCGATCGAAGTGATATCGCGGGCCTCGAACCTGGCATCGAACCCTGTGATCTGCTCTGATGTGAGATCGGTGAATGACTCGCCGCGGGCAATGAGTTCGGCCACCAAACCACCAACCAGGTGATGTGCCTCCCTGAAGGGAACGCCTCGCCGGACGAGGATCTCGGCCAGGTCGAGAGCAGCAACCCAGTCAGATGGGCGCGGAGGGTGAAAATCCGCCGTCGACAGCATGCCACCGAGGGCTTCAAGGGAACCAGCTAGCGTGTCATCGGCGTGGAACACGATGCGCTTGTCCTCCTGAAGATCCCGGTTGTATGTCATCGGCAGACCTTTTTGGAGTGCAGCGATCGCCGCAAGATCACCCACCGCCGCTGCTGCCTTTCCGCGGACAAGCTCGGCTATGTCGGCGTTCTTCTTGTGTGGCATCGCGGACGAACCTGTCGTATAGGAATCCGAGAGTGTCACCCAACCGAACTCGCTCGTTGACCAGAGCAGAATCTCCTCTGCGAGACGAGACAGATGGAGCATCGACTGGGTAGCACACCACACGTACTCGGAAACGAAGTCCCGCGCTCCAACGGCGTCCATAGAATTGTCAAAGACGGCTGCCATGCCAAGGATCTCGGCGGAGGCCCCGGCATCGAGGGGGAGGGACGACCCACCAGAGGCACCTGCCCCGAGGGGCGAGACATCGATCCGCTTCCCTGCATCTGAGAACCGTTCGATGTCGCGCTTGAGCATCCATGCGTAGGCAAGGAAATGGTGGGCGAGCGGAACAGCTTGGGCCTGTTGGAGATGTGTGTAGCTCGGAACCACGGTATCGCTGACCGAATCGGCCAGGTCGACGAGCACGCGAATGAATTCGACGATCTGGGATATACGATCGACGGCGGAGCGCTTCAGATAGAGGCGGAGATCCAGGGAGACCTGATCGTTGCGGGACCGGCCCGTGTGGAGCTTCCCCGCGACTTCACCGATCAGCTCACCGAGTCTTCTCTCGACCGCCGAGTGGACATCTTCGTCGCTATCGAGGAATACGAATGCCTTGGCCTCAGCCTCGTCCTTGATGACACCGAGCGCTTCGAGTATTGATGCAGTCTCGTCCTGAGTCAGCAGACCTACGCGCCCGAGCATCGTCGCGTGCGCGACAGATCCGGTGATGTCCTCGACGAGCATCCTGCGATCGGACGTGTCCACTGTGAACCGCCAGAGCGATTCGGCCGGACCCTCCTCGAACCGGCCCCCGGACCAGAGTGTCATTCTTTCACTCTCCCTCACCAAGTCTCTTCTCTGCGAAGGTTCGCAGTCTGAGCGATTGCAGACGGATGAAGCCCTCTGCATCCGACTGGTTGTATACGTCATCTGCCTCGAAGGTGACCGTTGCCTCGTCGTAGAGGCCGTGGGTGTCAGAGCGGCGACCTTCGACGATCGCCTGTCCCTTGTACAGCTTGAGCCGTGCCTCCCCGGTGACGGGCTTCTGTACGTCGTCCATGAAGGATTGCAGCGCCTCACGCTCGGGCGCAAACCAGAAGCCGTTGTACACCATTTCTGCGTATCGGTTCGAGAGCTCGTCGCGCAGATGTGCAACCTCGCGATCCAGGGTCAGGGACTCAACTGCACGGTGAGCGTGGTAGAGCAAGGTGCCACCCGGCGTCTCGTACACGCCGCGGCTCTTCATCCCGACAAACCGATTCTCAACAATGTCGACGCGACCGATCCCATGTTTACCACCGAGCTCGTTCGCCTTTGTCAGCAGCTCTACGGGCGACATGTCCACGCCGTTGATCGAGACGGGGTCTCCATGTTCATACCCGACGGTGACGTACTCGGGTTCGTTCGGGGCATCCTCTGGGCTCACGGTCATCGTGAACATGTCCGCCGGGGGACCGCTCCATGGATCTTCGAGCACACCACCCTCATACGAGATGTGGAGAAGGTTCGCGTCCATCGAGTACGGCATCTTTGGGGTCACCGGAACGGGAATGCCATGTAACTCAGCATATGCGACGAGGTCCGCACGGCCCTTGAGATCCCACTCACGCCACGGAGCAATGACCTTGATGTCCGGCTTGAGTGCGTATGCAGAGAGCTCGAACCGAACCTGGTCGTTCCCTTTCCCCGTTGCACCATGTGCGATCGCGTCCGCTCCGGTTTCGATCGCCGCGCGCACCAGGCCCTTGGCGATAACCGGGCGTGCCAGGGATGTGCCCATGTGGTAGTAGCCCTCATAGAGAGCAGACGCGCGAAAGGCCGGGAACACGTACTGCGCCACGAACTCCTCTGTGAGATCTTCACAGATCGCCTGGGACGCACCGGTGGCGAGTGCCTTCAGCCTTGCCTCCTCGGTCTCCTCTCCCTGACCGACATCTGCTGTGTAGGCCACAACCTCAACGTCGTACTCCTCCATGATCCACCTCAAGATGATGGACGTGTCCAGGCCACCGCTGTACGCCAGCACGACCTTCTTGATGTTCTTCGTCATTGCGTTACTCCGTTCCGGTGAGTCTCCGTGAAACCGTGTCTGCACCAACCTGCTCGTCAGCAACAACGAGAATCGTGTCGTCGCCCGCAATCGTGCCGATGGCGCCACCAAGATCGGCTGCGTCGATGCGGCTCGCAACGAATTGGGCAGCACCCGGTGGCACCTTCATGACGATCAGGTTGCCCGACATGACGAGGCTCTCGACGAACTCGTCAACCGCATCGTGCAATGCTGTCAGGTCGGCATCGCCACCATCAGCGTGATCGGCGATGCGATAGATGAATCCACTGTTGTCCTTTACCCGCTCGGCTCCGACGGCATCGAGATCCCTCGAGATCGTTGCCTGGGTCACATCGAATCCGCGGTCGACGAGGAGTGCACGGAGGTCGTGCTGGTTTCCTATCTCCCTCGAGGCGAGAAGGCCCCTGACCTCGCGACGCCTCGCATTCGTGTCAGCCCTCACGGTCTGGCTTCCTTCGTGATCATCGTGCCGATACCTTCTGGCGTGAAGATCTCAAGGAGAACGGCATGTTGCATTCGCCCATCGAGGATGTGCACCTGGTCGACACCGGCCTCGATCGCGTCGATCGCCGACCTCAGTTTTGGGAGCATGCCCGCAGAGACGGATCCACCATCGATGAGTTCTCCGAGTTCCGGTGATGTGATCCTCGATATGAGGCTGTCATGGTCACCGAGGTTTCGATAGAGACCATCGACATCTGTGAGATACACGAGTTTCTGTGCTCGCAGCGTCGAAGCAAGGGCGCCCGCTGCGATGTCGGCGTTCACGTTGTAGGTCTTGCCGTCGATACCTCTGGCTATCGGGGCTACGACGGGGACATATCCCTGGGCCTGGAGGCCGTCGATGAGTCCGGTATCGACGTCCGTGATCCTGCCGACGAAGCCGAGCCGTTCATCTTCGGGTTCGGCAACGAATAGGTTTGCATCGAGTCCGGACACCCCTGTGGCAACAGATCCATGGTTGTTCACCAACCGGACGATGTCCGGGTTGATCTCACCGACAAGAGTTGCCTGGACAACACGCATGGTGTGTTCGTCGGTCACTCTGAGGCCTTCGATCCATTGCGGCTCGATGCCTTGTTGACCCATCGCTGCAGAGATGTGGGGCCCCCCGCCATGCACGATGATCGGCTTGATACCGACATAGTGGAGCATCGCCACATCATCAGCGAAGGTCCCACGCAACAGATCATCGACCATCGCAGACCCGCCGTACTTGATGACGACAGTCGTGTCTCTGAATCGACTGATGAACGGCAATGCTTCAGAGAAGATTGCAGCCTTACCCATTGTCGATGCGATCCTCGGCTTGGCTGGATGTGGGGACGTATGTCCGTTCATGAGCGCTCTCCGTTGAAGATGACATAGTCCGGGGTCAGGTCCGTCGTGACGATGTGGGCCGCACCTGGACCATCGCCGAGGTCGATCCCGATTGCGAGGTCTCCAACCTCCATCCCTTCGAGCAGCGCGGACTCATCGAAGTCGACCTCTGCGCCCGAGGAGAACACCTCTACTCCCTCATAGCTGATGGCGATGGCATCTGGATCGATGATGACGTCCGCTGTACCGAGCGCTCCGAGGATCCTGCCCCAATTGACATCACCCCCGTAGAAGGAGGAGCGCACGAGCGCAGAATCCGCAACGAGACGGCCGAAGTAGCGCGCTTGCGGGTCATCATGGGCACCGACGACGCCGATCGTGACAACACGCGACGCACCTTCGGCATCCTTGGCCATCTGCAGTGCAAGGTCACGACACAGTTCTTCCATGGCGGTGGCGAAGTCCTCTGGATCAGGCGCGATCCCGGAGTCACCCGAAGCCATCACGATGACCGTGTCGTTTGTCGACTGGCAGCCATCGATGTTGAGTGAATTGAACGATACGTCGACACCGGCCCTCAGTGCGTCTCCCAGTCGATCGGGTGCGACGATCGCGTCCGTGGTGATGAAGGCAAGCATGGTCGCCATGTTCGGGCGCACCATGCCCGCTCCTTTGGACATGCCCCCAATCATCCAGCCGTCGCGCTCGACGAGAGACTGTTTCACAACAGAGTCCGTTGTCATGATCGCCGTTGCACAGAGCGTCCCCGAACCGGCGGAAGAGTCGAGTGTTGGAGCTGCAGTCCTGATGCCGTGAATGACACGATCCATGGGGAGCTGGGGTCCGATGGTTCCCGTCGAACAAACGAGAATCTCCTCCGGCGCACAACCGATCTCTGTCGCGAGCGATTCTGACATCGCGGCTGCGTTTGCCAAGCCGTCCGATCCGGTTGCGGCGTTTGCACAGCCAGAGTTCACGACTATTCCTCTCTTGAGGTGGTTCTGGCGGAGGCTGGCACGGCTCACTTGGACGGGCGCGGCCGCTGCCTGATTCCGTGTGAACACGGCAGCAGTCACGACTGGCCGGTCTGCGACGATGAGGGCGAGGTCGAGTGCACCCGGCTTGATCCCACAAGCCACACATGCTGCGGAAAACCCTCTTGCTGCTGTGACGCTCACGGCATCCACCCATCCATCGGAAGACCCGTCGCTTCATCGAAACCGAACATGAGATTTGCGCTCTGGACCGCCTGACCTGCTGCGCCCTTCACGAGGTTGTCTATCGCCGAGATGATCACGACTGTCGAGGTTCTTTCATCGAGGTGAATTTCAGCAAGAAGATTGTTGGAACCGACAACCCACCGGGTCTCCGGTGAATGGTCGAGGCGTTTGACGAAAGGCTTACCTCTATAGGCATCATCGAACGCGTTCACGAGGCGGTCAAGAGTCGTTCCGGGCAGCGGAGTCGCGTATATCGTCGACAGGATGCCACGCTGCATCGGCACGAGATGCGGGGTGAACAGGATCGAGATCCTCGTGGAAGTGAACGGGTCGAGACCGCGCTCCATCTCGGGACGGTGCCGGTGTGAGAGAACTTTGTAGGCCTTGACAGACTCGTCGATCGCTCCGAATTGGAGCGACTCGGATACACCTCTCCCTGCTCCGGATACGCCAGACATCGAGTCAACGACGATGCCGGCGGGATCGATGAGACCCTCTCCGAGTAACGGAGCGAGAGGGATGACCACTGATGTCGGGTAGCAGCCAGGGGAGGCGACCTTGTCGGCAGTTGCGATCGCGTCGCCGAATATCTCGGGAATCCCATATGCCCATCTTCCGAGTTGTGCCGGATATGGGTGTTCGTGACCGTACGCCTCCGCGTACCGCTGTGCGGTGTCGAGCCTGAAGTCGCTTCCGAGGTCCACGATCTTGGTGTCGCTGTCGAGAAGTTGCATTGCCGGCTCGCCGGATGCACCGTGGGGCAGTGCCATGAACACGAGATCCGATTCGGCAACCTTGTCGAAATCGAACGCCTCGAGCACCCGGTGCCCACCCGTCAGGTGCGGGTGCACCGTCGAGAGGCCCTCGCCGGCACGCCTGTTCGCACCGAGAAAGGACACCTCGAAGTGAGGATGGCTATCAACGAACCTGATGAGTTCGCCCCCGGCATAACCGGAGGCGCCGAGGATGGCTACGGAATTCATCTCTTCAGTATACGCATATACAGTTAGAACTGCATATATCGAGACGGTATTGGGGGTTTTCTATGTTGCCTTCCAGGCGTCGAGCATGGCGTATGCCTCTTCCTCTGTGTACGGACCGTCCTCGATACGGCGCTCGAGAAGCATGTTCATGATCTCGCCCACGCGGCGCGACGGTTTCAGGCCCAGATGACGCATCACATCGTTTCCGTCGATCGGAGGACGGATCTTGTCGAGCTCCTCGCGCTGTGCCAGGTCTTCGATGCGAAGCTCGAGCTCATCGATTCTGTTCGAGATCGTCTTTGCTCTGCGTTTGTTGCGTGTCGTGACATCACAGCGGACGAGCTCGTTCAGGTCCTCGAGCAGTGGCCCGGCATCCCGCACATACCTACGAACGGCGGAATCTGTCCATCCCATCTTGAATGTATGGGGCCGCATATGTAGAAACACGAGCTGGGAGGTTTCGTTGACCATATCTTTCGGGTACCGGAGTTCCTGCATCCGCTTTCGGGTCATCCGTGCGCCAACGACCTCATGATGATGAAAGGACACTCCACCCCTCTCGAACTCCCTCGTTGCGGGTTTGCCGATATCGTGGAACAGCGCGGCAAGCCGAAGCCGCAAGTTTGGGCGCGTCTTTCCGACAACGGCGATCGTGTGGGCCAGCACGTCCTTGTGTCTGTGGTGAGGATCCTGTTCCACAGCCAGGGCCGGAATCTCAGGGATGAATTCATTGGCCAACCCGGTATCCACGAGGGATGTGAGTGCGGCAACAACGTCGGCTCCGGTCATGAGCTTGTCGAACTCGCTCCTGATCCTCTCAGCCGACACGATCTGGATCCGCTCCTTCATCCCGACGACTGCCCTGAGCGCCTCGTGGTCTGCCTCGAAACCAAGCGTTGAGATGAACCGGAAGAGCCTCAGCATCCGTAGCGGGTCGTCGCCGAATGAGATCTTGGGATCCATAGGCGTTCTCAGCACCCCTCCTGCAAGGTCTGCTAGTCCGCCGTGTGGATCGATCATCTCGGGCAGATCGCCTTCCTCAGTCGGAACTTTTATCGCCATCGCGTTGACCGTGAAATCTCGGCGCAAAAGATCCTCTGTGATGTCGTCACTGAACGTGACCACGGGTTTGCGTGAATCGTCCCTGTACATCTCTGACCGGAATGTCGTGATCTCGTACGTGTGGCGGTCCTTCACCAGCCCGATCGTGCCAAACGCTCTGCCAGCGAGGTATGTCGAGTTCGCCCAGACACCCCCGATACGCTCTATGTCCCCGGGTCTGGCATCGGTCGTGAAGTCAAGGTCGCCGCCCTCCCGGCCAAGCAAGCCATCTCTCACGGACCCGCCGACGAGATAGAGTTCGTGACCCTCTCGAGCGAAGAGACCAGCGAGCTCGCGTACGGCGTCAGACATGATGGATCGAATGCGATCGGGAATCATCGTCACCCCTGAACCCTTCCACGGTTCGCCAACTCATCGGCATACTCGTTCCACCTGAAGCCGACATGGGCCTTGATCCACCTGACTTCGAGTTCGGGACGTTGCTTGTACGCCGCATAGACCCGTTTCACAAGATCGAGGTTCTCGACCGGACCTCCCTTGCGTTTCCAGCCGCGCTTCTCCCAGCCAGCGGCCCACTCGTTGATCGTTCTGACAGCAATGTTCGAGTCTGAGAACACCAATGTTTCGGTCCCCTCCGGAACAAGATCAACGGCGTTGATGAGCGCAAGCAACTCCATGCGGTTGTTCGTCGTATTTCCGCAGTGTCCGTAGGACTCTCGAACGACCGTGTCCTCGACTACGTAGACAGCGGCCCAGCCTCCAGGTCCCGGGTTTGGTACCGAACTGCCATCGGTGAAAACGCCACTCGTCGGGTCCACCCCTGCCGAACCATTGGCAACGTTGTTCGCATGCGAGGGCGTCTTCGAACCATCTCTGCAATCGAGACACTGGCGCGGCGTCCACCCCGGGTAGCGGTCGAGAACCGACTGGGGAAGGGAGAAGGAACTAGCACAATCACGACATACGAACTCAGCCATGGGCAGAGAGTAGGAAGTTCTCCGTGGACACGCCGCCCCGAGCGACGCTGGCCCGCTTCAGGCTTCTGCCCATCCGACTTCTGAGAGCGAAGCGTTCTGAAACGCTACCTCGCGGCTACCTGGCCAACCCCAACAGCCATCTTGAGGTCACGAGGCGAAGCAACGTGTACCAGTGCATCGGTAAACGAGATCTCACCCGATTCGACCTTCTTTGTGATCGCCTGGTCGATGGTGTTCATCCCGAAGAAGGCACCCTCTTCAATCGTCTCGAAGACCTCGCCGGTCCGGTCCGGGTCGACAAGCCGCTCCTTGACAGCTTCTGTGTTGAGGAGCAGTTCGGTTATCAACGTACGACCGCGGCCATCTGCCTTCAGGATCAGCCTCTGGGAGATGATGGAACGAAGTGCTGTTGCGAGCATCTGGCGTATCCGCCGCTCGAGATCAGGGGGAAAGGAATCAAGGATGCGATGCACTGTCTCCATCGCGTCGAGCGTGTACATCGTTGAGATGACAAGGTGCCCTGTCTCGGCTGCGACAAGAGCAGCCTCTATGGTTTGCTGATCCCTCAGCTCACCGACGTAGATCACGTCTGGATCCTGCCTGAGAGCCGAAACCATACCCGCTTGGTACGACGGCGTATCGACCCCAACCTCTCGCTGGCTGACGATCGAGAGCTTGTCGCGGTGGAGTACCTCTATCGGATCTTCGATCGTGATTATGCTCGCTCGCCTCGATGAGTTGATGTGGTCAACCATCGCCGCACACGTCGTTGTCTTGCCAGAGCCTGCAGGGCCGGTCACGATGATGAGCCCGTCGTGCTCGTCACACGTATTCGCTATGGCCTTGGGTAACCCCAGGTCGACGATCGTCTTGGAGGCTGGGGCAACGGACCGGACAACGATATTGATCGAACCTCGCTGTCTGTATGCGTTGACGCGGAATCTCCCCAACCCGGCCCGTCCATAGGCAAAGTCGATATCAGAGAATTCTTCAGCCTCGCTCTTGAGGCGATCGGGTAAGAGCTCGTGTAGAAGATTCAACGTGTCATCCGGGTTGAGGGGGGCGACTTCTGCGGGCAGTAGCACGCCGTCAATGCGATATGCGGGTGGTGATCCGACCTTGAGGTGCAGATCTGACCCATCAGTGGACACGAGCTTCTCCAGAAGCTCGTTGAGGCTGGGGTTCTGATCCGTCACGTAGGGCTCCCTGTGGTCAATCGTCCACAAGCGATATCGGACGTTCGATCGGTCTCCTTAATGAAGTTCCCAATAGGTCGTCAGTCCCTCGACTACCAACTCCGTCATTCGTTTCGCCGATCCGGTTGATTCGGTTGGCCATGACGTTCCGCCCACCCCTCCGGAGAGACCCTCAACGGTTGCCCTCGAGGATTCAGCGAGCGCAGCAAGGTTGTACCCGCCTTCGAGGGTCGCGATCACCCTGGCGTTCGGTGCCTGATCTGCAGCCCAACGCGCCATCGAGCCAAAGTGCTCTGCCTCGAGCATCAGTCCTCCGAGGGGGTCGAGGCGATGCGCGTCATATCCGCTGCTGATCAGGATCCAATCCGGATCGAATTGTTTCACCACCGGAGCCACAATGCGGCCGAAAGCGGCAAGGTACGAGTCTGCGGTCGTTCCTGCCGGTAGCGGCACGTTGATGGTTGCACCTGCGCCGGGACCGTCACCTCGCTCATCGACCCAGCCCGTTCCGGGGTATAGCGGAAACTCGTGGAGAGAGACATACAGCACTTCGGGATCGCGGTAGAACACGCCTTGGGTCCCGTTGCCGTGATGGACATCCCAGTCGACGATCGCCACTCTCTTACCCAAGCTCCGCAGATACACAGCCGTCACAGCGACGTTGTTGAAGAGGCAGAACCCCATTGCACTACTTCGCTCGGCATGATGTCCCGGAGGGCGAACCGCTATGAAGGCTGCGTCTGCCGCGCCAGCCTCAAGAGCGTCTACTGCAACCGGGCCTGCGCCGGCAGCGTGAAGCGCTGCATCGAAGGACTCAGGCACGACATATGTGTCCTGATCCAATCCTCCGCCCCCGTTGAGGCAGAACATATGAACGTGATCGATGTAAGCACGAGTATGGATCGTCTCGAGAAGGTCACGGTCCACAGCGGGCGCGACGAGATCAACGACAGAAACGACGGATGAACGAACACCTTCGACCACGGCTCCCAATCGATCCGCCCGCTCCGGGTGGCCCCGAGGAGTGCGGTGACCCAAGCTCGATTCATGAGTCACAAGCAGTACTGACATCGAAGGAATTGTCCCACGCACTTGACCCACTGGAATCGCGGTTACCCTGTTGGCGCGTGGTGCGACCCTTGGAGAGGTCTTGGCACTTGTAGATTCACCCCACCGAGTTTTTCAACGAGGTACCTGGCCAGGTTCCGTGTCGCTTCGTCGCGGCTGGGCACGGGCAGAAGCCCGACCTTGGAATGCAACAGTCGATGATGCCTCGCTCCGTGTCCTGCGTGGTGGGAGCGGATTCATCGGTGCCTGTGTGGACAAGCTCATCTTCGCTGGAGCTCCTGCCGTGTTGTCCTCGCCATTGTCACGATCCGCTCGAAAGCCATGGGAGAATGCCGGTTTCGTCGACTACATCGACCTCGCGCTCATGAGGCTGGGCCTCGACGCCCCTATTCCTCCTCCCCAGCATCTTGTGGCGCGGGTGGACAAGCCAGACCTCGAGGCCATGCTCACGATCGACTGTTCTGCGTTTCCGGAGTTCTGGAGATTTGACCAACTTGCCCTCGTCGAGTCAACGCAAGCCACCTCCAGGTCCAGCGTGTTCGTGATCAAGGACGGAGACCTTGGGATCGCAGGATTCGCCGTCATTGGCTACGGACATGCCATCTCATATCTTCAGCGGGTCGCAGTTGAACCGAAGTGGCAGGGACAGGGCATGGGGCGAAGCCTCATTCGGGCAGGCGCCCGCAGCGCACGACGCCACGGGTCACGAGCCCTCCTGTTGAACACTCAGTTCGATAATTCGGCCGCGATCGGCCTCTATGAGGCAGAGGGCTACACCCAGCTCCCCGAGTCGCTGGCTGTCCTCAAGTCCGGTTAGATATCGTGCCTCCCCGGCTACCAGACCGATATCGATTGAACATCAGACTGGGGAGCGACGGCGATGTCGAAGAGTGGTTCGCCCAAGACGACTCGCTCGACCGCCCGGTTCTCATCCGCTATCTGGCGCCTGAATCTGCTGCCGCACGCCACACCTCTTTTCTCGAGAATGTGCGGTCTGCAGCCGCGCTGAACGACATCCACCTCCAGAAGGTGTTCGCTGCCGGCGAGACCTCTGCCTCTGCGTACTCCGTATCGGAGTGGGATGGAGGTGTCACTATTGCCGACAGACTCCGAGCCGATGAAGCCATCCCCGTGGTCGAGTTCCTACCCAACGCCTCTGGTCTGTTTCTCGCCTTGTCTCGCTTTCACGAACTTGGAGGTGTCCACGGCGCTATCGACTCATCGGCGGTTCATTTCTCGGCTGCCCACCCGGTCAAGCTCGGCGCCTTCGGTAGGGAGAGTCGATGGTCAGACCCGGCTGAGGACACCATGGCGCTGGCCGAGGTGCTCCGGACAGCGATCACCGGAACGAACGACAGGAGTGTCTTTCCTTCAGATGTCATCGATGGCGTTCATCCTTCGGTAGACGATGCCCTACGAGCCGGGATCCTGGGAACCCTCGACGCTGCCGCCCTAGCGAGGTCTCTCCAAGCTGCACCGCACGTTGTGCAAGCGCAGGAGAGTCCGGTCAATCCTTGGCGTGCCCTTGCATTGTTCGGTCTGATCGTGGTCCTCATAGCTTTCGTGGCCGCCGTCGGACTCGCCGCGGATTTCGATCCGGACTCACCGGTCCTGTATCCCGTGATCGCCAGACCCGTCACATCGACTTCAACAACACCGACCCAGATCGCTGATCCGGTCGACGGAACCGAACGTCTGGCTGCACAGGTGATCGTGTACGACCCGCTGGGTGACGGAACTGAGAACGATGACACCGCGGACGGTACGACCGACGGAAGCCGATCGACGGGCTGGACCACCGAGACGTACTCACAGCCGCTCGGTGAGGTGAAAGAAGGTGTCGGACTCGTATTCGACCTCGACGGAACACCTGAGACAGTCTTCATCACCGGATCACCAGGAACGGTGTTCAGTCTCGGGTGGGCTGCGGCGCTACCTAGGAATCCCCTCGAATGGGAACGTCTTGCCAGAGGAACCCTCCAACTGGCCGAATCGCGGATACAGGTGCCCATCCGTGCCGGCGGTTTGTGGCTTCTCTGGCTCGCCGATCTCCCTGAACGCCCCGATGGATCGTTCCAGGCGAGGATCTCGGATGTCCGCTTTGCACCGTAGCGCCAGGCAACCACAGGCACGAGATGGACAGCCGGTGCCGTCTGTCGTTCGTCGTATGTCTACTGTCGGTCTCGCATGATCGACAGAGCTGACCGCGACATCGAACTCATCGATCGGTACCTCGCAGGTGACGTCGATGCCTTCAATGAGCTTGTGGCGGCTCACGAAGATCGGGTGTTCGCGATATGTCTGCGCATGCTTCGCGATCGGGAAGCAGCGCTCGATGCCACACAGGACACATTCCTCACCGTCTTTCGGAAGGCAGATCGATACAAGGCTCAGGCCGCATTCTCAACCTGGCTCTATCGAGTCACGGTCAACACCTGCTACGACCATCTACGCAGAGAGAAGCGGATGAGGGCCGATCGGATTCCCGAGTCATATGACCCCGTTGATCCCCAAGCCACCGATCCGTTCGGTGCTGTGGACGTGAGATCGGACATCGAGGAGGCGCTGGCGCAGTTGAGTATCGAGTTCAGGGCCGCGATCGTACTCGTCGATCTCCAGGGCATGTCCCTGGAACAGGCAGGCGATACGCTTGATGTGCCGACCGGCACGATCAAGAGCAGGCTCTTCCGCGGTCGAAAACAACTTGCTCAAAGTCTTGGGAACCTCAGACCTGCCTCCGAACATCCAATTGGAGACACTGGAGAACAATGAACGACCAGGATCGCGATCTCGTCGCCGCACTCGCAGATGGTCGCCTCAGCACAACCGCTGCTGAGGACGCTCTTGCGCGCATCGAAGCAGAACCGGAGATGTCTGTCGAATACGCACATCAGATAGCAGCACTCGAGTTCCTGAACTCTGGCGTTGCTCCGCGGATGACGGTCCGTGAACGCGAAACTCTTCACACAAGCCTGACCGAGAAGCTGGGTCTCGCTCCAGAGACGACACCGTCGCCCTCTCCTCGGAAGCCAAGGATCCCCTGGTGGCAACCGGTATTCGGACTGGCTACAGCCGCAGCGGTGGTGGCAGCGATCGTGATCCTGCCCGGCACCCTGACCGGTGACTCACGGGACAACGCATCGCTCAACGTTGCGGGTGCCTTATTGGACGACGCCGAAGTCGAGCGATCTGAGACAACAATCACCGAGGCGGGAGCGATCGAGGCGCGGCCTGAGGATGGGCAGGCATTCACCCAAGAAACACCGGTCGCTGCGCCCGAGCCGGAAGGTGACGTTCTTGGGGACCTTCTGAAACAGGACCAGGTGTACGAGGCCAACTCTGCGACCCTCGAGGACCTCCTCAGTCGGGCTCGCGGTGCCGACAGCCCGGCCGCTGTGTCTCCTCACGACTTCGAATCGACGATCGATCTGAATACCGACGACGTGGCAGCCTGCATCGATGAGCTCGATGCTGACCTCCCAGAGCGAATCGTCAGGATCCTCATCATCGGGGCTGATCTCGAAAACGACATGATGACCATTCACCTCGGCTTCGACTTCGGTTCCGGTGTGGAGGATGGCCTGAGTTTCGTTCTGGATACCTGCACGCTCATCGATCACGGGCCACAGGGCTGAACCTCCACGACGGTTTTGTGGGGTGCATCAGTTCCGCGACACACCATTGCTGTCCCGAGTGCCAGGCCACGGACGGATTCTCCCCAGGAACAGACCCACGGCGCATCGCACTAGGCTTCTGGGCACTATGGAAGAGCAGAATCCTTCAATCTCCGCTCGTGTTGCTGACGGTCTGGAGCAGGTCGCAACCAAGGTGAGAGAACTCTCTGTGGATCGCGCAGCGGTGGCGATCACTTGGGCCGCTGTCGGGCTGATCCTGATCGCTGCCGGACTTACCGCTGTCTTTTGGATCCTGGTGGGAATATTCCGCGCCCTTGGAACGCTGATGGGTACCGAAACCGCATACGCCGTGGTGGGCCTGGTTCTGATCCTGGTAGGAGCCTTCGTCTGGTCACGGCGATATCCCCAAGACAGACCTTCACAACAGGAGTAGCCCATGGCCGAAAAGGTTCTCATCATTGGCTCTGGTCCCGCGGGCCTCACGGCAGCAATATATGCCGCGCGAGCCGATCTCGAACCTCTCATGATCGAAGGCGTGGAACGCGGTGGACAGCTGATGATCACCACAGACGTCGAGAACTACCCCGGGTTTCCGGACGGCATCATGGGCCCAGACCTCATGGAGCAGATGCGGAAGCAAGCTGAGCGCTTCGGTACCCGCATCATCAGTTCAGACGTCACCGAGGTTGACTTTTCGACACATCCTTTCACCGTCGCCGTTGGGCAGGACAACTACAGGGCCGACAGCATCATCGTCTCCACGGGCGCGTCGGCACGTTGGCTCGGCGTTGAGGGAGAAGAGAGGCTCAGAGGTTTCGGGGTGTCTGCCTGCGCCACGTGTGACGGGTTCTTCTTCAAGGAGAAAGAGCTCATCATCGTCGGCGGCGGAGACACTGCCATGGAAGAGGCTTTGTTCCTCACGAAATTCGCATCCAAGGTAACGGTTGTGCACAGACGCGATGCGTTCAGGGCGTCGCCGATCATGGTTGATCGAATCTTCGACCACCCAAAGATCGATGTGCTTTGGGACTCAGTCGTCGATGAGATCGTTGGTGAGACCCTGGTCACGGGGGCCAAGATCCGAAACGTCAAGACGGACGAGGTCACGGATTTCAGAGCGGACGGTATCTTCGTCGCCATTGGACACACCCCCAATACCAAGGTCTTCAACGGGTCGCTCGAACTGGACGAGACCGGGTACATCCTGACTGAGTCCGGCACCACGGTGACATCCGTCGAGGGTGTGTTCGCCGCGGGAGACGTAACGGACAAGATCTATCGACAGGCTGTCACAGCAGCGGGCTTGGGGTGCCAGGCAGCACTCGACGCCCAGCGCTGGCTTCACGAGCGGGCGTAGACGATCCAATCACTTCGGCCCAACTGCCGAATCAGAGACAGGAGACACAATGGGTCAGAACACGACCACAGTCACGGACGCAGATTTCTCATCAACGATCGCTTCAGACACACCGACGCTCGTCGATTTCTGGGCCGAGTGGTGTGGCCCTTGCAAGATGATGGATGGCCCCCTCGATGAGATCGCCGGTGAGAACGCGGGGAAGCTCACGGTCGCAAAACTCAACGTGGACGAGAACCCTGCGACGATGAGTTCCTACGGAGTGATGAGCATTCCCACTCTCATAATCTTCCAGGATGGTGAGGAGAAGCGCCGCCTCGTCGGGGCCCGAAGCAAGGGGCAACTCGCCTCGGAGCTGGCTGATTTCCTCAGTTAGAAGCCCACTTTCGGAACGATTGAGCTCGTGAGGCTCTATCACACGGGCGACCGCGGTGAGCCGGTTCGCGATGTGCAGGACCGCCTTACGGCGCTTGACCACTCAACTCTCCCAGATGAGTCCGGTGTCTTCGGCCAGGGAACCTTCGACGCCGTATCGAGCTTCCAGTCTCACCGTGGCCTTCCGGCAGACGGAATCGTCGGGCCTGAAACCTGGGGAGCCCTCGTCGATGCGGGCTACCAGCTTGGTGACAGGCTCTTGTACCGACGCGTACCGATGATGAGGGGGGATGATGTCTCGAGCCTCCAGGCGTCCCTCAACGCCCTTGGATTCGACACCGGCAAGGTCGATGGCGTCTTCGGCCCAGACACTCTCAACGGCCTTCTCGACTTCCAACACAATCGCGGACTGGAAGAAGATGGAATTTCGGGGAACGTGGTCAAGGAGGAACTTGGTCTGATGCAGGTAGCGACCCAGAAACACGGTCGTGAAGCCGTGCGAGAGCGCCAGTGGCTCGCCTCGCTGCCGAACAGCATCGCGGGTCAACGCCTCTATCTCGATCCCGAGTGCCGCGACCAGCGCGAGGCCGACGAGACTTGGTCCGCGGTTTCCGCCGCCTTCGGCGCGTTCAGGCTCCTTGGGGCATCTCCAGTGATCAGCCGGAGCATCGACACAGGGCCTCCCGCACGACTTAGGGCTCAGCGGGCGAACAAGATCAACGCAGATGTCGTCGTCGGGTTCCTGCTCGTCGGTGACAATGACGAGGGTGTGTACTACTTCGAGTCAGAACACTCCCGTTCGGAAGGGGGAAAGGAGATAGCAGCACATCTGGCCCTGCGGCTGGGAGTCACCGAGCAGGGCAAGACACTTCCGATGCTGAAGGAGACACGCTCTCCAGCAGTTATCGTCGCCCTCAGATCGATGAACCGACGGACGGGAAGGGTCGTGGCCAACGCGCTTGCATCGATGTACGAGGCTTAGCGGATACCGGTCTTGCGCTCAACGCAGCCGCTCAGGAACCGGGCTCGAACAAGTGTCTGTATATCCGCTCGAGATCCTCGGACGACGTGTACCTGATGGTTATCTTTCCACCCTTGCCGCGGTAGTCGATACGCACCTTCGTACCCAGCCTCTCCTGCAGCCTTTCCTCCAACTCGATGATCGCAGCCGGTCTGATCTTCTTCGAGCGACTGCTCGATGTCTGGCCCTGCGTCTCCCTGAGCCTGATCGCCTCCTCGACACGTCGCACGGTCCATCCCTCTGCAACAGCGCGCTGGGCGATGTGGATCGCGTATGCCTCGTCCTCTGATCCGAGGAGGGCACGTGCGTGTCCTGCAGACAGGTCCCGCGAGACAAGCATCGCCTGGATCTTCATCGGTAGCTGCAGGAGCCTGACCGTATTCGTGACGCCGGACCTGCTCCTCCCGACGTGTGTGGCGACCTCATCGTGAGTCATTCCATATTCTTCCATCAGTTCCTTGAATGCCGCTGCCTCCTCGAGCGGATTGAGATCCTCACGTTGGAGGTTCTCAACGAGTGCCTCGATGAGATTCGTATCGTCATCAGTCTCGTCCCTGACAACCGCAGCGATCGTTGGGTATCCCACCTGCTTCACCGCACGGAGGCGCCTCTCTCCGGCAACCAGCACATATCCCTCGTCCTGTAGACGAACGACGATCGGCTGCAGCAGGCCAACCGCTTGAATGGATGTCGCCAGCGAATCGATGCCAGCGGGGTCGAAGTCAGATCTTGGCTGGTTCGGGTTGGGTTCCACCGCACCCACCTGAATCTCAGCGTACCCCGAATGCGGTCGGTCCTGCGGGAGCAGGGCGTCGAGTCCCCTTCCCAGTCCACTCTTACGTGCGGCCATGACGCCTCCTGAATTCCCGAGAGAGTTCTCTATAAGCGATCGCTCCCCTGGACATGTCGTCGTATGCTTCGATCGGTTCACCGTATGACGGCGCCTCGGACAAGCGGACCGTTCTCGGTATCACCGTTTTGTACGTCGTGTCGGCGAAATGGCTCCGAACCTGCTCAACTACGTCCGCCGCAAGCGTCGTACGTCCATCGAACATCGTCAACACCACACCTTCGATCACAAGTTGAGGGTTTAGGTTGCCTTTGACGAGATCTATGTTTCTCGTCAGTTGGCTGACGCCCTCTAGTGCGTAATACTCACATTGGATGGGTATCAGCACCTCATCGGCAGCAGCAAGACCGTTGATCGTCAGAAGCCCAAGAGAGGGAGGACAATCAATCAGTATGAAATCGTAATCCTCCACCGCCTCGGCGAGGGCCTGCTTGAGTCGCAGCTCGCGAGAGAACATCGAGACGAGCTCGATCTCTGCGCCGGCAAGCTCGATTGTGGCCGGAACCACATGTAGACCACGCACAGACGTCGGCTCGAGGACATCTGCGATGGCCATGCCGTCCACCAGAACATCATAGGTCGACGTGTCTATCGTCAATCGGTCCACCCCAAGGCCTGAGCTCGTATTCCCCTGTGGATCAAGGTCGATGATAAGGACGCGTTCACCCTGGAACGCAAGGCCTGCACCGAGATTGATGGCCGTCGTGGACTTACCAACGCCACCTTTTTGGTTGGCGATGGCGACTACCGTTCCTCCGGACATCGCTCTTCAGCTCCTATGTTGATTGGTTGCGTTCCATCCTAAGGAACCAGGCGGGTGAGTCAAGCACCTCGGAACCCTCAGACACCAGAGTAAAGATAGTGTGAGGTTCGGGCACAGGTACATCAATCGGCTTCTCTCCTCGGTTCAAGGCGAAGATACCCCTACCGCCGGCACTGGCAAGACCTTGGAACGCCTTCGTCGCTGGCTCAATCGTGAGAGAGGATCGAAAAGCCACGACGTCAAATGTGTGGTTGATGTCATGAATGTCTGCTGTTGACACAGCAACGTTCTCAAGTCCAAGAATCCTTATGGCCCGCGCGGCAAGCCGCGTGCGGCTCTCCGCCCTGTCGACAACCGTAACGAAAAGGCTGGAGCATGCGATCGCAATGGGTATTCCCGGAAGACCCACGCCAGATCCAACATCTACAAGGGTTCCTGCGTCGCCAGGAATCAATCTCGCAAAGGCGAGTGAGTCGGCGATGTGCCTATCGAAGATCCGGGGCCCCTCCCGTGGGCCAAGCCCTCCGGCTGGGATCGCCTCATCCACCAGCCAGGCCTGATAGCGTGAGAGCGCGGCCCGCTGAGCATCGGACCACTCGATCTCGAGCCAGGGAGCAATCGTGTCGAGGTCATTCTCTTTGTTCATATATGTTTCACGTGGAACTATCGCAGCATACAACAATGCTGTTCCACGTGAAACAACTCGAACACCCGGAGACCGCGCCTCCCTTCAGGGGGTCTGCGAGCCCGCGAGTCCGGTACGCGAGAGCTACGTCCACACCAGCCCCGCAACGCCCGCGAGCCGGAGACCGCGTCCTCCCTTCAGGGGGCAGAGGCGAACCTTGTGAGCCAGGGGGGTCTGCGAGCCCGCGAGCCCGGTACGCGAGAACTACCAAAGTACCAGCCTGGAACGCTCATGAGCCTGGTACGCGAGAGCTATGCACGAAACAAGGGGTCCATAAGAATCCTAGAAACGTGAGACTACGAGCCCGGTACGCGAGAACCACCGCCGCAAGGACCAACGCCACACCGGCCCCGCAATGCTCGCACGCTCGCGCTCCCCCCTGCATCGCTCGCTCTGCTGTCCCCCCTAAAGGGAGGACAGCGGCTCGACGGGTGTTGGGTTCTCTACTCCTCGTATGAGAGAACGACCGCGCGGCGCGGATCATCGCCCTCAGAGAACGAGCGGACATGCTCTATCTCGGCCACGGCGTCGTGTACGACCTTGCGATCGGCTGCATTCATCGGCTCGAGCATGATCTCTCCCTGCTCCTCGATGACCTGGGCAGCGAGTTTGCCTGTGTATATCTTCAGCGCCTCACGTCGACGCTTGCGGTATCCCGCAATGTCAATCCTCATACGTGGAGCACCGTATGTCTTGCGCTGCACGACCGTTCGCGTCAGCTCGTGGACCGATTGCATCACGGAGCCCTTCGGACCAACGAGTGCTTCTGTTTGAGAGCCCTCGACCTCTATGTAGAGCACATTGTCATCGATTCTCGTCTCAACCGTGCCCTCCAACCCGAACGCATCGAGTAGGCCCGTGATGAACCCTGCGGCCACCTTCGCCTGCTCTTCAATCGGCGCCTGCTCGGGACGCTCGTCGGACTGTCGCTCTTGCGTATTTGCGTCTGATGTCGACACCTTCTTCTCCTGACGGGGTCTTTTCGAACTCTTGCCCTCGGATCTGTCTTGACCTGATCGCCCTCTGCCGGCATCCTGCCGGTTCGACGCTGTCTCCTTCGGCTTTCCCGACCTACCGCGGCTCCGACGTCTCCGTCGTTTCTGCGGCGCTTTGCTCACCTTGACGATCGCGTCTCTGCCTCCCATGCCAAGGAATCCCGGTTTGGGCTCCTGGATGATCTCAACCTTGGCGTCCTCGCGGGAGTTCAATCCAAGTTCTTCGACGGCGACGTCTACGGCGAGGTCAACGGTTTTTCCCTGTACCTCAACCCATTCCATGGGGCTACTTCCTTCTTCGGCGGTTGCGTTTCTTGCTTGCATGCTGGCTCGGACCGCTCTTCGTCGACCCGTCCTGCGGGTCGAAAGGAGGCTCTTCCGAATTGTCTCGAACCTTGTCTCCATTGTCACCGTCACCCAGCCGCAAGATGACCGCCTGCTGTCCTATGCGGAAGAGGTTCGAAGTGGCAAAATAGAGACCGAGACCTGCCACAAAATTCCAGGAAATGACTCCGAAGATGATCGGCATGAATTTCATTGCCTTTTGCATGCCCTCCATCTGGCTGCTCGGAGCTTCGCCCTGGCCCGACTTCCTCTGACTCGTCATCTGAACCTGCTGGTAATATCCCGCAGCAACGATCACTGCGAGAAGCCCCAGATAGGGGAGAGAACCGAGGATATTTTCGAAATCGACGGCCTGGGAGGGGCTGACAAGAAGGTTCATTCCTAGGAACGTCACATGATCAAAAACCGGACTCGTGATCGCCGTTCCTGCCTCGAGCGCTGTACTGGCCTGGTCGAATACGTCGGCGAGTGTGGAGTCCTCGGGAACTCCCTGACCCTGCCAGAGCACGCGGTACAGCGCAAACCAGATCGGCATCTGGACGAACATCGGCAGGCATCCCGCGGCCGGATTGACGCCCCTCTCCTTGTACAGCTCCATCAGTCTCTTGTTGAGTTCCTCACGGTCACCCTTAAGTTCCTTCTGGAGTTGCTTGACCTCTGGTTGGACCAGCTGCATCGCACGCATGGATTTGGTCTGTTTGAGCGTCAGGGGGAAGAGGAGGAGGCTCACCGCAATGGTGAGCAGTATGATGGCAATTCCATATTCTGGAATTATGTCGTAGAAGAAAGCGAGGGAACTCCCCAGCGCGTTGAGCAGAAGGGTCCACGGATTCACGGGGTACTTCCTTGGGGTTCTTGGATCGTCGGGTCGTCTGAGCCTGGCACGGGATCGAAACCACCATCGTGGAAGGGGTGGCAGCGGCCGATACGCTTGACACCCAACCAGCCGCCCTTGAGTGCACCGTGTATCTCGATCGCATCGTATGCGTAGTGAGAACACGACGGGTGGTACCGGCAATTCTGTCCGAGAAGGGGGGAGAGGGCCCTTTGGTACACGCGAACGAGTCCGAGAAGCGCCAGAGCCCCTGGGCCCGTCTTCCTTTGGTTGTTCCCGTCCATCACGTGTCCTTGTCTCCGTCTCCACTACCCGCAGCAATGGCCCTGGCGAACCAGTTCACCAGTTCATCGAACTGTACGCCAAGCACGTCTGGAGAAGCTACCACCACATATGCCGTGTTTGGTTCGAGGTCGACCTCATTCGCCGCCTCTCTGAGCCTGCGCTTGGCCCGGTTGCGTTGCACCGCGTTTCCAACATTCTTCCCCGCAACGAAGCCAACGTGCGGCGTCGCTGTATCGCCTCGAGCCTTGAGAACCGTTATCCCACCGGACCGCTGCCTTGGTGCGGCACGGTATATCTCTCTGAATCGAGACCCCGGCCTTAGAGACATGAAGGAGCGCACCTCAGGCTGAGAGTCTGTGGCGGCCCTTGGTGCGGCGACGCTTGATCAGCGCGCGGCCCTGACGGGTTCGCATGCGACCACGGAACCCGTGCTTGCGCTTACGGCGGCGGTTGTTGGGTTGATACGTACGCTTCATGATGAGGTATCCCTAGCTGGGGAGGTCGCGTTGAATCCCTGGAAATACAGAACGCAGGCATTCTAGGGAAACCCTGACGAAACCGACAGTGCGGAGGGAGTCCGCGAAAACTCTCAACCCCTCGCGAAAGACAGAATAGATGTGATTCGACAGAAGTCTCCGCCGAACTGGCACCCAACACCCAGCACACGAGACGTGATATCCCTTGTCCCACAAGGGTTTGCGGCGAATCGCTGGCGCAGGGTCGAGACAGGGTAAGCACGGTTTTGCCGCTCTTGAGTTGCCACGCGGAGCGGACCTATGCTCGCAATCCCTCTCTTGGCGGATATCCGCTCTTCCCCTGAGGGCGGACCAGGGGCCGACCTTTATCGACCCCGGCTCATCTTCTCCACATCCTGTGGATAGATGTGTGGACATTTTTTTCGGCCTGGGCAGATACCCTGAGGGGAGAAGACAAGCGTGGGAGTCACACAGACCCCAATAGAGGCCGTCGGGACACAGATCGACCTCTTCCACAGTCGGTTACGTGACGTGATCGGTGTGGCGAAGTGGGAGACGTGGATCAAACCTCTCACCGCAAATTTCGAGGATTCAGGATTGCAACTGGTTGCACCTAATCGGTTCAACGCGACGTGGGTTCGCGACAACTACACGCATCAGATCCGTGAGATCGCGGGATCGGTTTGGCCGGAACCTTTCGACGTGATGATCACAGTGACCACCGAGTCGCTGGACCCAGCGCCTGTGGCCGTTGCTCCCTTCCAGCCGACGCTTGATGTGTCGGCACCACCCAGCACCGCACCGAACCGCTACGACACATCCAACCTGGTCGCCAGGTACTCCTTCGAGAACTTCGTGGTGGGACAATCGAACAGGTTCGCCCACGCAGCCGCTCAAGCCGTCGCCGAACAGCCGGGCCGCCATTACAACCCCCTTTTCATCTACGCAGCAGCGGGCCTGGGCAAGACGCACCTTCTCCACGCTGTTGGCCAGCACCGGCTCGAACTTGACCCGACGACCGTCGTGAGATACGTCACGTCTGAGTCGTTCTTCAACGACTTCATCAATTCGATCCGCCGCAAACGCATGGATGATTTCAAATCGCGATATCGCAAGGTTGGGTTGCTTCTGCTCGATGACGTCCAGTTCTTCGAACGCAAGGAACAGGTTCTCGAGGAGTTCTTCCACACATTCAACTCACTGTACGAAGTCGGCAATCAGATGGTCATCTCGTCCGACAGGCCACCCAAGGAGCTCAAAACGATTGAGGATCGGCTTCGCAGCCGATTCGAGTGTGGCCTCACGACCGACATCCAGAGCCCTGATGTGGAGACTCGCCTTGCCATACTCCGCAAGAACGCCTCCACAAACCCCACGCCCGTTCCTCCAGAGGTTCTCGAGTTCATCGCAGAGAATGTGGCGGACAACATCCGGGAATTGGAAGGCGCCCTCACGCGTGTCACTGCATTCTCCACTCTGACGAACGAGAAGGTGACTCTCGATCTTGCGTTGAACGTCCTGCGTGACGTCGTCGGACTCCAGTCCGCTGCCCCCCTCACGGCCGACTTGATCATCTCAACCGTATCCCAGTACTACGAGATCCCAAGAAGAGAAATGACGGGTCCGTCCCGGAAACAACCTCTCGCCAGGCAGCGTCAGGTCGCCATGTACGTGTGCAGAGAGCACACAGGACTCTCGCTTCCCAAGATCGGTGCGGCATTTGGAGGCCGTGATCACACGACGGTGATGCACGCAGTTGACAAGATCACCGGTCTGATCCAGACGGACAAGCGCGTGTTCGATGAGGTCTCAGCCATCACACAGGAGCTGAGGACATCATGAGAGTTCTCCACAACGATCTCGCCTCGTCTTCTCCCATCGGGGATATGTCGCCGATTATCAACACTGCCTGTGGATGCGATAATCGTTGCACAGCACCGACTAGTCACATCTTTCCACAATCCACAGGGCCTACTACTACCACTACTCTTTAGAACTATTCAGCAGCAGCAACAGCAGGGGAAGAACAAGTGCGACTCAGAGCAGAACGAGACGACTTGGCCGATGTACTGGCGAGAGCCGGTAGGGCGGTCGGTACACGTTCACCGCTCCCGATCCTCCAGGGTGTCCTCTGTGAGGTCGCAGGCGGAAAGTTGACGGTGACAGGAACAGACAACGAGGTCACAGTGCGGACGTACCTCGAAGTCGAGGTTACCGAGGAGGGACAGACGGTGATTCCCGCAAAACTCGCCGCTGAAGCTGTTCGGAAGCTTCCACCCGGAGCCGTAACGCTTTCCTCGAATGATGGTCAGGTGGAGATAACCGGTGGAGGTCCCCGATTCAGACTCCGTGAGATGGCGGTGGAAGATTTTCCCAAGATAGCTGACAAGCCCGTCGAAGGAGGTATCGAGGTTGACGGCGATCAGCTGATCCGGGCGCTCGGTCAGGTCGGAGTTGCAGCATCGGTCGATGATGCGCGACCTACATTGACGGGCGTGCTCTTCGAGGGCGAAGGGGAGTCGCTCAGGCTTGTTGCGACCGACTCCTACAGACTTGGCGTTCGCGACGTCGAGGGTGTGAGAACACAGGGCTCCAAGCTTGTCCCCTATCGAGCACTTCGCGAGCTCGGAAGAGCGATCGGAGTGGGGCCGATGACAGTCGCTCTCGGTGAACGCGAGGCCTCCTTCGTGACCGCTCGGGGAAGACTCACAGTCCGCATCATCGATGCAACCTTCCCGAACTACAGGCAGTTGCTGCCGGAGGGGCACACGAACCGACTCACGGTCGACAAAGCAGCGCTGCTCGACGCTGTCGGTCGTTCAGCGCTCGTTGCTGAAGACCACATCCCAGTGAGGCTCGCGATGCACTCAGGAGGAGTTGAGTTGAGCGTCATTCGTCAAGAAGTCGGAGAAGCAACCGAGCTGCTTGAGGGCGAGTATGTCGGGGACGACATGACGATCGCTTTCAACACGCGGTATCTCACGGACGGCGTGAACGCCGTTGACGATGAAAAGGTTGTCATCGAGACAAGCGACCCTTTGAAGCCCGGACTCCTTCTTGGGGCTGAGAAGAGGGACTTCCAGTATCTGTTGATGCCCGTCCGACTGTGAGTCAGGATGCATCTCACGTGGTTGGAGCTCAAGGACTTCCGCCCGTACAAGGAACTTCGGTTCGAGCCCGAAGAGGGTGTAAACGTCCTCGTTGGAGATAACGGAGCAGGAAAGACCTCCGTTCTCGAAGCGATCGGCTATCTCGGGATGATGAGATCCTTCAGGGGCGTGCCTGATGCGGCACTCGTTCGAGAGGGGTCTGACGCCGCTGTGATTCGCGGAGGTATCGATGGTGCCCCATCCGAGATCAAGGTCGAGTGTGAGCTCCCGGTGAATGGGCGTCGAGCGGTTCTACTGAACGACAAACGGCCCAAACGTTTTCGCGACGTGCTACTCGCAGTTCCGGTCGTTGCCTTTGTCCCCGACGATCTGGACGTCATCAAGCGGGGACCAGCGGTGCGGAGGGATTATCTGGACGACCTGGCTTCGAAGCTCTGGCCCCAGGCCGGCCAGGACCTCACCGAGTACGAACAGGCACTGCGCCAGCGCAACGCCCTGCTGAAGCAGGAGGGGAGACAAGCTGATTCGGTCACGCTCGGTGTGTGGGACGAAAGGCTTGCTGATGCAGGAGCTCGGGTTCTGCTCCATAGACGAAGCCTTGCGGTTGCTCTTCAGCCGCACCTCCAGGCCGCATACACCGTTGTGGGTGTCGACGGATCGCTCGATTGGTCGTATCGCTCGACCTGGGGGTCTGAACACGCACCAGACCTCGGCACCCTGCGAGAGGCCCTGGTTGGGGCACTCGAAGCCAAGCGGGGAAGAGACATGGACGTGAGGACGACGACAGTGGGCCCTCACAGAGATGAGCCGAAGCTCCTGCTGGATGGAAGGGAGACCCGGACGCGGGCATCCCAGGGCGAGCAGAGAACCGCTGCGTTGGCCCTGCGGATCGGCGCGTACCGGATAATCGAGGAGATCCGCGGGCAGAGACCGATCCTACTGCTTGACGACGTGTTCTCCGAGCTTGACAACCAGCGTGCCCAGAGAGTTGTGTCTCTCATTGAGTCCGGCCAGGTATTTGTCACAACCGCGAGAGATGATGAAGTTCCGATCAGAGGACGCCGTTGGTCGGTGAGGGAAGGGAGCGTGTCTGGATGAGAGCGAAGTACCTCAGTTATGGCAAGCGAAGAGAGCCGACAGAGATAAGCGAGGTTCTTGGGACGCTGATTGAGCGTGCCTCAGGCCGGATCGACGTCAGACAGGGGGAGCTGCTGGAGCGCTGGAGAGACGTCGTTCCCGGAGACTGGTCCGAAGTGGCCACACCCATCGGAATCAGAGATCGAACACTTCTTGTGGAGGTGGCGAGCGGCACTGCAGCGTCCCTCCTGAAGTACCAGGTACAGCAGCTCATCGGTGCGATCACCGAGGCCTTCGGAGAGGAACTCGTGACCTCGGTGAGGCTGCGTGTTTCGCGTTAGGAAAGACACCGAAAAGGCGTGCCAAATAAGGGCTTTGAGCCGAATTCGGACTATACTTACATCGGTGTCATCAGCCGTTCAACCTCAACGGTGCGGCAAGCCAAAGGAGCCTCGTGAGCAAAGCCAAGTCTTCCGCAAACGCGTCCTATGAAGCAGATTCCATCCAGGTTCTCGAAGGTCTCGAGGCCGTTCGCCGACGCCCTGCCATGTACATCGGGTCGACCGGTCCACGTGGACTTCATCACCTCATCTGGGAGGTGGTGGACAACTCAGTGGACGAGGCGATGGCCGGATTTTGCACCCGGATTGATGTGACGCTTCTCTCCGATGGCGGCGTGCGGGTGAGGGACAACGGTCGAGGCATCCCTGTCGACAAGCACAAGACAACAGGCGAGGCTGCGCTCACAACCGTCATGACAACGCTCCATGCAGGAGGGAAGTTCGATTCCGACGCATATCAGGTTTCAGGTGGGCTGCACGGAGTCGGAATCTCGGTCGTCAATGCCCTGTCGCGTCGCACGCGTGTTGAGGTTGTCCGTGGTGGGTCTCTGTGGGAACAGGTATTCGAGTACGGCGTACCCGTCGAAAAGGTCAAGAAGGTCAAGCCGATGAAACGAACCGGGACCCAGGTGACGTTCTGGGTCGACCCAGAGATCTTCGAAGAAACCGTCGAGTTCTCCGCCAAGACGGTCATCACCCGCCTCAGGGAGATGGCGTTTCTCACCAAGGGCCTCGAGATCCGCTTTTCGGACGAGCGAGAGGAGGAAGTCTTGACCGAGACCTTCCGTTACGCAGGTGGGATCATCGACTTCGTCAAGCACCTCAACGCAAGCCGCGATCCTATCCACAAACAGGTCGCATACTTTTCGCACAGGGACGGGACGGCGGAAGTCGAGATAGCGATGCAGTGGACGAGCGGGTACACAGAGTCCATTCTCTCGTTCGCAAACAACATCAACACGCACGAGGGAGGAACCCACGAAGAAGGGTTTCGAACGGCGCTCACCAAAGCCGTGAACGACTTCGCACGTGACCGGAACGTGCTCAAACAGAAGGACAAGAACCTTCAGGGGGACGACGTGAGAGAGGGACTGACGGCCGTCATCTCTGCGAAGGTACGCGACCCACAGTTCGAGGGGCAGACAAAGACAAAGCTCGGCAACACAGAGATCAGGTCATTCGTGCAGAAGGCCATGAACCAGGCCCTGCCGGAGTGGTTCGGCAAGAATCCGGGAGAGGGACGAAGGATCGTAGAGAAGGCGAGTCAGGCAGCCAGAGCGAGAGCCGCAGCAAGACAGGCCCGCGACCTCACGCGCCGCAAGAGCCTCCTCGAGTCCGGTGGCCTACCGGGCAAGCTCTCTGACTGCTCTTCGAAGGATCCCGAACTGTCCGAGATGTTCATTGTTGAGGGCGATTCTGCGGGAGGTTCGGCCAAGCAGGCGAGGAACTCGGAATTCCAGGCCATCCTCCCGATCCGCGGCAAGATCATCAACGTTGAGAAGAACCGTCTCGCAAGGGTTCTGCAGAACACAGAGGTCCAATCGCTGATCACAGCGATCGGCACGGGGATCGGCGACGAGATGGATATCGCCAAGGCCAGGTACAACAAGATCATCCTCCTCACAGACGCAGATGTCGATGGTGCACACATTCGAACGCTCCTCCTGACTTTCTTCTTCAGACATATGATCGACGTCATAGAACATGGCTACATCTACATCGCCCAGCCGCCGCTGTACTCGGCGAAGATCGGGACGAAGACAACCTGGATCAAGAAAGATGAGGACCTCGAGCGTTTCAAGGCTGAGAACGAAGGCCGCAAGATCAACGTTCAACGCTTCAAGGGACTTGGCGAGATGAATGCAAACGAACTGTGGGACACAACGATGGATCCCGATCAACGCACCCTGTTGCGGGTTGAGCTAGAGGAGATGTTCTCCGCTGAGCAGACCTTCTCCACCCTGATGGGTGTCGACGTCGAGGCGCGGCGAAGGTTCATCCAGCAGAACGCAAAAGACGTCCGGTTCCTGGACGCGTAGGAAGAGCATGTCGAACGAAATCATCAATCCGGAAGTCGCCCAACCAATCGACATCGAAACCGAGATGCAGGACTCGTTTCTCGAGTATGCGATGTCGGTCATCGTGTCGAGGGCCTTGCCAGACGTCAGAGACGGTTTGAAGCCCGTACATCGGCGAGTTCTCTACTCGATGTGGGACAGCGGTATCCGACCGGGAACGCCATACCGAAAAGCCTCGCGTGTCGTTGGTGATGTTGTTGGTTGGTTCCATCCTCACGCACCGGAGGCGGTATACGACTCCATGGTGCGACTTGCCCAGGATTTCGCCCTTCGGCATCCGCTCGTAGATCCGCAGGGGAACTTCGGAACGGTCGACGACCCCCCGGCGGCGATGAGATACGTCGAGGCACGCCTTGCAAAGCTCTCAGCCCACATGCTCGACGGCATCGATGAGGACACGGTCGACTTCAGGGAGAACTATTCGGGAGAGAGAAGCGAGCCAACGGTGTTGCCGTCACGTTTCCCCAACCTCCTCGTCAACGGTTCAACAGGCATCGCGGTCGGCATGGCTACGAACATGGCTCCGCACAATCTGCGCGAAGTCGTGGATGCCGTGCTGTACGCACTGGACCATTCTGACGCGACAGCGGCCGACCTCATGGAGTTCGTGAAGGGCCCGGATTTTCCCACAGGCGCATTCATCGTCGGTAACAAGGGCATACATGATGCCCTGATGACGGGGCGCGGATCGATCAAGATGCGCGCCGTCACCGATGTCGTTGAGATACGAAAGGGACGGACGGCGATCGTTGTCTCCGAGATCCCGTATCAGGTTTCACGCGACCGCATCACGTCGAAGATCGCCGAGATCGTCAATGCGAAGAAGGTCACGGGCATCGCTGATGTTCGTGACGAAACCGATCGCCTCGGAACCCGTATCGTGATTGAGCTCAAGCGCGACGGCAACCCGCAGGTCATCTTGAATCAGCTGTTCAAGCAGACACGGCTAGAGGAGAGCTTCGCTGTCAACAATGTCGCCTTGGTTGACGGTGTGCCCAGAACGTTGAACCTTGCACAGCTCGTTCATCACTACATCGATCATCAGCTCGAGGTCATTGAGCGGCGATCCCAGTTCAGGCTCGCGAAAGCCGAGGCAAGAGCTCACATTCTGAACGGACTGCTCATTGCACTGGACAATATTGATGAAGTCGTTGCCATCATCCGCGCCTCGGAGAATGTCGACGTTGCACGTTCAGCCCTCATGGAGGCGTTCGAGCTTTCAGAGATTCAGGCGAATCACATCTTGGACATGCCCCTGCGAAGGCTCACTGCTCTCGAAACGAACAAGCTGAGGGATGAACTCGATGAGATCAAGGCAACGATCTCCTTCCTGGAAGGGCTTCTCGCTGACGAAGCCCTGCGTCGGGAGTTGATCGGTGAGGAACTAGCCGATATCCGGGAGAGGTACTCCGACAAACGCCGTAGCCGCATCATCCCTGACAGCGGGGAGATGTCCCTCGAAGACCTGATCGCCGACGAGGAACTCGTCATAAGCATTTCGTCCTCTGGATATGTCAAGTCAGTCCTCGCAAAGGCCTACCGCACGCAAGCCCGGGGAGGGCGCGGCGTCAAAGGTGCAGGCCTCAGGGACGACGATGTCATCGAACACCTGCTCCACACCACGGCGCACTCGTACCTGCTGTTCTTCACGAATCGCGGAAAGGTCTACAGGGTCAGAGCCCACGAGATCCCCCGCAAGGACCGCACAGCCAAAGGACAACTGATCCAGTCGGTGCTGCCTTTCGAGTCCGACGAGGTCGTTGAGGCAATCATCGACATGAGGGACTACGAGACAAGCAAGTACCTCGTCATGTTCACAAAGAACGGACTGGTCAAGAAGTCGAAGTTCTCTGACTACGACTCACGCAACCAGGTTCTCGTTGCCATCAATCTTCTCGACGACGACGAAGTTGTTGCGGTGCGTCAGACAAGTGGCGAATCCGATCTGATGATGCTCACGCGGAACGGTATGGGAATCCGATTCGACGAGAACGATGTCAGGCCTACCGGTAGGGCCTCCCAAGGTGTCCGGGGTATCAAGCTCCGTGACGAGGACCATGTTGTCTCGGCTGCCGTTGCGGACGAGGCAGAGGAGGTCCTGCTTCTCACCTCAGGTGGCTATGGGAAGCGTGTCAAGATGAGCGAGTTCAGGGTGCAGAAGCGTGGCGGGCTGGGTGTCATCTCGATGAAGCTCACGAGGGTGCGTGGTGTCGTTGCCGCAGCCAGTGCGGTGTCGGCCACCGATGAGATCGTTGTGACGTCATCAGACGGGATCGTGATGCGAGCGCAGGCAAAGAAGATTTCGAGGCAGAAGCGGCCTTCAACCGGGGTTAAGGTGATGAACCTCTCCGAGGGTGCCACGCTGTCTGCTCTCGCCATCGCCCCGGTTGAGGACGAGTAGGAACGATTCGTCCCCACACGACGTCTCAATAGCAGGCCGTTCTGGCCCCCGTCGGTACACTGCCGTTCAAGGAGGCAACATGCCGGTTCGCCGGGTTCGCCGAATCATTCGAAAGATCGATCCCTGGACCGTCCTCAAGGTCGGCCTCGTCCTGAACACGATCGGCGCCCTTGTTTGGGTGCTCGGTGTGTGGGTCGCCTGGTCGATCGCCGTCCAAAGAGGCATACCGGAGGCTTTCGTCGACGTCTTCAGCCGCCTGACCATCGCTGTGAGCCCAGATGGCGAGCTGTACTTTCGTGTCATCGTGATGCTGGCGATCATCGGTGTCATCGTGATGACGGCGCTCATGACCCTTGTCGCCGTGCTCTACAACCTGATCTCGGATGTTGTTGGAGGCGTTGAGCTGATCATGCTTGAAGAGACGCATGAGCCGACCCACTTTCAACCCTCGACCCCGCCACGACCTGTCGTCCATGTTCCCGCAACCAGGAGCACGTCGGAGCTGACGGCTGCAGATACGGTGGAGCACTCCTGAGCCTGCGACCCAACACGCGATGCGGTCGCTGAAAGGTACCCTCCCAGACTTCATGGTTGTTCGTCTTGTGTCAGCTGAGAAGTGCGGGAGCGTGCCAGACGGAAGCTACGGACTCAGAGCAATGCGGGGCAGAATCCGAATCGTGATCGGCGCGGGCTTCAAGAAGTAGAACGCCAAACAGCAATGTCGAGTTCGAGGTTACGGGCCTCAGCGAGAATCGCTTCCCACGCAGTTGCCGTCGACTGTATGCCGGGTTCGAAGTAGCCAGCTGCGGCCGTGAATGCGACAGCAGCCAGGGTCAGTGCTTCAAGATGTGCACCGAGGTCCGCTACTCCAACGACCCTCCGACCGGATTCACCGTCCACGATCGTTGTTGCGCCACCCCATCCGTCGTCACGGAATGCGACGAACCTGCCTTCACCTCGCTCTTGTGACCAAGCCATACCGACGGGATCCGGGAATGCGATGGATGTGCCCTTTCGGTGCGGGCTGCCCGGTTCGGTCCATGCGATTTGCACCGTGTCCCCTGATAGCGGTTGGGACGCGGGGTGTGTCAGGAGAGCATCAGCCAGAGTGGACCCGACGTTCGCTCCAACGATCACTGGAATGGAAGCGGGACCAAGCTCGGAGGTTGGCACGTCTGACCACAAGACGAGAGGGGCACCGGAGACGGACGAACGACCGATGAGGCTCGCGAGCGGTGTCGTACCGTCAGAGACGACGACGTCAACGTCACTGAAGTCCCTGGTCTGGATCACCCTGCGGTCTCTTGGAACCCATCCGGAGTTGACCATCAGAAGCCGATCGCATCGCGGATCTCCGAGGAAGATCCTTGCCGTTCGCTGTCCGACGTCAGTGTCGGTGTCGAGGGCGATCTTCACTTCGGAGGCTCATCGTCCGCCAATTCCCACGAGCCTTGCGGTGTCTCTGGCGCCGTGTCCTCCTCGCGCAGTTTCATGATCGCGATCGCGGCGAGAGCGACAGCAAGAAGAAGAGCCAGAATCCGTTTCATCGTCACAAGATACCCGGCTGATGGTTTGATGGCACGCGGCTAAGCTCTTCCCAAGTCCCGGGATCTGTCCCGGGTGCCGACAACGAGCGAAGTCCGGTGAGATCCCGGCGCTGTCCCGCAACTGTGATCCTCCCTGTGGAGGTAGCCAGGTCGCCTCGGCATCGGTGAGCGGCGAGCCTTCGGAGGAGAGGTCTCGGAGCTGCGATCCGGTTCTCCTCCAGAGAGAGGAGAACGATCATGATTCGAAGACTTTTGCCACTCGTGGTGGCCTTGACGATTCTTGGAGCAGCTTGCGGTTCGGAGAGCTCGGAAGACACGACTCCATTGGACACGCTCACCACGACATCGACAGTGGGGGTTACGACAACGCTCGCCCCTGAGACGACAACGACGGCATCGCAGGACGACGGCTTCCCTGTCACGATCGAAACACAGAACGGTTCGGTGACCATAGAGACGAGACCGGTGCGTATCATTTCGATTTCACCGACATCGACCGAGGTTCTCTTCGCCATCGGTGCCGATGGTCAGGTGGTTGCGGTTGATGATCAGTCCAACTTCCCCGCGAACGCACCGATGACCGACCTCTCTGCGTTCACCCCGAGCGTGGAGGCGATCGCGTCCTACGACCCTGATCTCGTGTTTCTGAGCTTCGACCCGAGCGGTGTTGTCGCAGGCCTCGAGGCCATTGGCATACCCGTGATCCTTCACGGTACGGCAATTTCTGTTGACGATGCGTACGTGCAGTGGCAGCAGGTTGGGGCCGCAACTGGACACGTCGAAGAGGCTGTGGCGCTTGTGGCGGAGACAACGGCGAGTATGAAGTCCGCATTCGAGTCCCTGCCGGACGAAGCGGCAACTCTCACCTACTACTACGAACTTTCTCCGACGTTCTATTCGGTGACATCAGCAACATTCATCGGCGGGTTGCTTGCTCCATCAGGGTTGCAGAACATCGCGGATGCTGTCGACACTGATGGTTTCGGCTATCCGCAGCTCTCAGCTGAGTACATCATCGATTCAGACCCTGCATTGATCGTACTCGCAGACACGAAGTGCTGCGGTGCATCGAGAGAGACCATCGCCGAACGCCCAGGGTGGGACTCTCTCACTGCCGTGGCACGAGGCAGCGTTGTCGGGTTGGATGACGATGTAGCGTCTCGGTGGGGTCCACGTATCTCCGATCTCGTCGACGAGGTCGTCGAGGCGATTCGCGAGCTCGACTCGGTGAACGCGTGAACGCAGGCCGCCCCTCAGCGACTCGCCTTCATTGGTGGTGGGTCGGAGGAGCGGCGCTCGTGCTCTCTCTAGTGGTTGTGATCGGTGTCATGGTTGGTCCGATCTCCATTGCCCCTCTCGATATCGTCAGGTCGCTCTTGAACAGATTGCCGTTGATCGGCGTGGATGCAGGCATGTCTGATCGCACAGAAGCCATTCTGTGGGAGATTCGCATGCCTCGTGTAGTGCTTGCGGTCCTCGTCGGTTCGATGCTGTCCGCGGCAGGAGCCGGCTATCAGGGAGTGTTTCGCAATCCGCTCGCCGATCCGTATCTGCTCGGTGCTGGTGCAGGCGCTGGACTCGGCGCCACGATCGCGATCGCGTACGGTCCTGCGACTTCGAGCTGGTTCATCGACCCCCTTCCCATGGCAGCGTTCGTGGGGGCCATCGCAGGGGTTGCCATGGCATATCTGCTTGGCTATTCGGTGAGGGCTGGACGAACAGCAGTCACGCTGATCTTGGCCGGGGTCGCCGTTGCGGCCTTTCTCACCGCACTCCAGACGTTCCTCCAGCAGCGAGAATCAGATACATTGCGCGAGGTCTACGGATGGATCCTCGGGAGCCTGAACACTGCAGGGTGGAGTGAGGTAACGCTGATCCTCCCATATGTCACGGTGTGCCTTTCGGGAATCTTCATCGGAAGACGACTACTCGACGTGCTTGCCGTCGGTGACACCGAGGCAGGAACTCTTGGGGTGCGGCCGGGGAGGATCCGTCTCGTGTTCGTCGTGCTGGCCACCCTTGGCACCGCTGCGGTCGTGTCCGTGAGTGGACTCATCGGCTTCGTTGGCATCATCGTTCCCCACACGGTTCGATTCCTCACATCGGCTTCGTATCGCGTCGTGGTGCCTCTCTCGATGCTTCTGGGTGGTGCCTTCCTCGTGCTGGCTGACATCATCGCCAGAGTTGCGATGACGCCATCCGAGATCCCGATCGGGGTCGTCACCGCCATGATCGGCGCCCCATTCTTCGCTGTGGTTCTCCGCACGTCGAGGGGTGTCGTTTCATGACGTCGGCTCTTGAGTTCATGAACATCGATGTCTCATACGGGCGACGTCCAGTTCTCCACGGCATTTCTGTCGGTGTTCACGCTGGAGGATGGCTCGGTGTCGTCGGACCGAATGGTGCGGGGAAGTCAACTCTCCTGCGAACTGTCGCGGGCGCCGTTACGTACGCGGGATCTGTCCTCGTTGACGGGGCGGCGATCGGCAGCCTTTCGCAGAAGGAGCGAGCCAGGATCGTCGCCTATGTGCCTCAGCGACCGCTGTACCCGGAGGGAATGGCCGTGTTTGACTACGTGCTGTTGGGACGTACGCCGTACCTGGGTCCGCTTGCATCAGAGTCGCACGAGGACATCGCCAGCGTGTGGGAGGCGCTTGAAGCGCTTCGTCTCGTGAAATTTGCTGATAGGAACGTGGCGACGCTGTCCGGAGGAGAGACCCAACGGGTTTCACTCGCACGTGTCCTCGCCCAGCGTGCGCCGATCATGGTCCTGGATGAGGCTACGGCTTCACTCGATGTTGCAGCCCAGCACGAAGTGCTCGAACTGATAGACGAGCTTCGAAGGGAGAGGGGCATGACGGTCATCAGCGCCATCCATGATCTCACCGCTGCAGCCCAGTTCTGTGAACGCGTTGCGCTCATCGACGGGGGGCGCGTGGTTGGGGTTGGAGCGCCGGACATGGTGCTTACCGAGGAACTTCTCGGGAGGGTGTTCGAGCCATCGATCAGGGTCATCGACGTTGATGGGAGTACCGTCATCGTGTCGTTGAGAACTGAGGAGGCATCTTCGTGAGCGATGAGCGAAACCGCGGCCTTGTGATCGTCAATACGGGTGATGGCAAGGGAAAGTCGAGCTCTGCATTTGGCATGATGCTGCGTGCTGTGGCACGGGGCTGGAGCGTCATCGTGATCCAGTTCATCAAATCTGAGAAGTGGCAGACCGGCGAACACAAGATGGCAGACCAACTCGGCGTCGACTGGATCACAGGTGGAGATGGATTTACGTGGGAGTCCGATGATCTCGAGGCCACGGAGCGGGCCGCTCTCGACACGTGGGGGCGTGCGAGGGGAGCAATCTCCGGCGGTGAATACGAACTCGTGATTCTCGACGAGGTCACCTACCCGATCTCCTTTGGGTGGGTGCCTGTCGACGACGTCGTGACCGCGATCTCGGAACGACCTGAGGACGTGAACATCATCATCACAGGTCGAGACGCCGATCCAGCGTTGATTGACCTCGCAGACACCGTCACCGAGATGCGGAAGGTGAAGCACGCCTTCGATGAGGGGAGATCGGCGCGAAAGGGATTGGATTTCTAGTCGACTACTTCCACGAAGCGGTAGCTGGATTCCCCTTCGGATGCACGGACAACCGTCGTCAAATCCCGGACATCGACAATACGGTCGGTCCTACCCGCCGATGATCAGCTTGTCGAATGCCTTGCCGACGAAGAACGAGAGCACACCGGCCGCAAGGCCGAGGGCGAGGTTCTCAAGTCCCGATATCAACCAGCTCTTCTTGGTCTGGAGTGTCTTCACCGCTCCGACGATGAAAAGACCGGCGCCCGAGAAGACGGCGGCCCCAAAAAGAGCCGTCGCCGTGCTGTCCCATATGACGAACGGGATCACTGAGGGGATGGCTCCAAGGAGAAAGAGAAGCCCGGAGGCGACAGCCGCTGCGTAAGGGCTTCGACGTTCGGCGTCGACGACACCAAACTCAAGTGCGGCATGCATGTTGAGCATCGCTTCATCGCTGCTGTCGATGATGTCCACAACGGTCTCGAGGTCATCGCCCTCCAGGCCCATGTCTCCGAGCATGTCGGTGAGTTGGTCCTTCTCGTGCTGCCGGTGATCCCTCAGGTGGATCCTCTCGAGAGCAATCTCAGCCTCGAACACCTCGTCCTGAGCCTTGGTTGCGAGGTACTCACCGATGCTCATCGAGATCATGCCGGCAAGGGCGCCTGCAACGCCCGTGAGAAGTACCTGAACTGCGTCGAGACCACCGCCGACGACGGCAGACACGAGGAGGAACGTCGAGACGAGTCCATCGTTTACGCCCAGGATGATGTCACGCATGTACTGGCGCGAATCTCCGATGTGTGTCTCATAGCCCGGCGGCGTGTCAGCCATCTTCTCGAAATTCGCCATGCAGTGATTCTACGGCCGCATGCGAACCACCTGCCCGCTCAGCCGATCAGGTCGCTCCTGAATCCGACTGCTCTGATCGTGAATACGACCGATCCTGAATCGGAGGAGAGAGTGACACCTCCGAAGAGCCTTCAGCTCTGCGACCCGTCTTCTGTGTTCTGTGCTGTCAGGACAAACACCTTGATGCTTCTCGGCGCTATACCGCGGTAGGACTCGTATCCGGGCCAGATGCCATCGAACAACGGCCAGATCTCGAGTACTTCCTCGTTGTTCACGCTCCGGGCGTGCACGTGTGTCGATTCGCCTTCGGTCTCAAGGGTCGCGGAGGGTTCGGCTTCGAGGTTGTACGCCCACCCGGGATGACTCCTGCGTCCAAAGTTCGTAGCCGCAACGGCACGGCCGCCAGATGGTGCATCGACAAAGAGGAGAGGCACGGTTCGCGGCTCACCAGAGTTTCTTCCGGTCGTTGTGAGATAGCACAGGGGCACATCCAACAGGAAGCGAGAAGGAGCGAAACGGCTTCCCTTCAGCTTCATGTCGAGAGGTGTGATCGTTTTCGACAACACCCAGCGCAGGCCGCTTGTCTTGGAGAGTCCGATCAGCGCGCGTTCGGAAAGACCCATGGGAAGCGAGCGTAGCCCTGTCCCGGTCGGGTAGCGTGGAGACATGGAGAACGAATCGGGCGAACTCGACCAGGAACCACTCTTCTATCCGCCATCACGCCGGTGGAGTGACAACGCCAAATTGCTTGTCGTTGCGATGATGTTCGTTCTTGCGCTCTTCGGCATCTACCTCATCAGGAACATTCTTGCGATAGCGGCCCTTGCTGGGCTCATCGCGTTCCTCATCGCCCCTTTGATCAGGTTCTCGGTCCGTCGGTTGAAGGTGCCACGAGGTCTTGCGCTGCTTGTAGCGTACTTCGTCGTGTTCATGGGCACGCTCGCCTTCGGTGCCATGCTGGTGAACTCGATCGCCGCTTCCATCGCAGAGCTTGACCCAATCGGTCTTGTGGACGACGCCAGGATGTGGCTGCTGGCAGAGGTGGACGGCCAGGGGCACATCCTCGTGTTCGGACTCACCGTCGACATATCCGCTTTCCTTGATTCGCTCCAGGCTTCCATCTCAGGTAGCGATGGACAGGGTGGCATGGTGATAGACGCCGAGAGGCTGCTCGACTATCTGGGTGCTGGCTTCAGCGGGTTCCGCACGGCCGTGGGAATCATTACAGCCGCCGTCACGTCAGCGATCATCACAACTCTCGTAGCCATGTACCTCAACGCGGATAGTCAAAGGATGCATGTCGCAACGATCGGCCACGTCCCACCGGGCTACGAGCGCGACGGCGCGATGATGATGCTCAAACAGAAGAGGGTGTGGCGCGGCTACCTCTACGGTCAGCTCGTGAACTCGCTGATAACGGGCCTGTTCGTCTTTGTGGTGTTGTGGCTCGTCGGTCTTCCGGGCGCATTCCTGATGGGGACCATCATGGTTGTGCTCAACATGATCCCGACATTCGGTCCGATCCTTGCCGCAATACCCGGTGTGCTTGCGGCGCTGATCTCTGGCTCCACTCGGTGGCCGGAACTCGAGCACTACTGGTTCGCGCTCATCGTGGTTGGGATATACCTCCTGGTTGTGCAACTCCAAGCCAACATCATCGCTCCGAGGGTGATGGGTACGGCCGTGAATCTGAGGCCGGCTGTGATCCTTGTCGGCCTCATGGTCGGATTCCAGGTCGGTGGTCTGCTTGGTTCGCTTCTTGCGGTGCCTGTGATCGCGTCGATGAGAGATGTGATGGTCTACATCTGGTGCAAACTCATCGACGCCGATCCGTGGTCGGGTGAGGACCCGACTCCGATACCTTTGGATCCATGACCGAAACCTTGGCGACCGATGTCGTTGTTGTAGGAGCTGGGCTCGGTGGCCTGTCGGCCGCGGGGCATCTTCAGCAGAGCGGCCACAACGTCGTAGTGCTTGAGCACCACACAAAACCCGGTGGTTATGCCCACAATTTCAAGGAACGTGGCTACCGATTCGAGGTTGCCTTGCATGCGTTGGACGGGATGGAACCGGGCGGTTGGGCATACCGAATGTTTGAGGTCCTTGGTGTGTTCGAGAAAGTTGAGATGAACCGCCTCGACCCCTTCTATACCGTGGCCTTTCCCGACTTTGAGATCGCGGTCCATACGGAGATCTCCGACTATCTGGGTAAAGCCGCAGCCGTGTTCCCCGACGAGAGGGACGGTATGTCAGACCTGTTCGCAGCACTGCGCAGGCTTGGGCACGACATGGTTCGATACTCGGCCGACACCAAACGCGGTATGCAGGTATCGATGAACGAGATGGTCGAGAGGTACCCGGACATGGCTGTGGCGTTCTCGACGCCGTGGGGCACCTTTCTGGATCAATACATCGATTCAGCTGAAGCCAAGGCGATGCTCTCGACGCTGTGGGGCTACCTCGGACTCCCGCCGTCGAAGGTTTCGGCAGGCCAGTTCGGACTCACACTGTTGTCGTATCACACCTCAGGCGCCTGGTACCCGACGGGTGGCTCAGGCGCGGTTACGAGGGCCATGGCCGAGAAGGTCGAGGAGCGAGGTGGATCAATCCAATATCGCAACACCGTCACCTCGATCATCCCCGGGGGTCCGGATCGAATCACCGTGACCACAGATAGAGGCCTTGTTGTTCACGCTCGGGCTGCAGTGTCAAACGCGAGTCCGCGTGCGACCGTCGACTATCTGCCGGAGGGAACCGTCGACGAGGAGTGGGAGGGAGCTGTGCACGGGGAGGATCCTGCTCTTGCAAGCCTGGTGGTCTATCTCGGACTGGATAGGGATGTGACAGCCGAGGGGTGGGCACACCATGAGTTCTTCGACATGGTTGGCTATGACCTAGAGGCCGAGTATCAGGCGATCCTCGCGGGGAAGTTCGCCGAGGCCGGCATGATCATCTCCAATTACACGGTTGTTGATCCCGGATGCGCGCCCGAGGGTGGTGCTGTGATCGTGCTCACCATGCTTGCACCGTGGGACTACATGGACGTTTGGGGTACTCGCGGCGAGATGGGCGGCTATCAGGACAACGAGACGTACATGGAGATCAAAGAAGCTGCCGCTGACATTCTGATCGATCGGGCTGCCGAGCGGATTCCGGGACTCCGCGAGTCGATTGTCGTGCGGAAGGTCGGGACGCCGCTGACGAACGTTCGTTATGTCATGCAACCGGGCGGAAGCATCTACGGGCGCGAGCAGACCGTCCTCAGCCAGATGAATCGACGAAAGGCAACGACCCCGGTTGAGAACCTCTTCCTCGCCGGAGCATGGGTGGGTGGCGGAGGCATGACCCTGGCCGTCGGTTCGGGCAGAGCTGCTGCGGCAGCCGTTTCGCGATACTTGAAGAATCTGACAAACGATTGACCACCACTCTGCATTGCTCACGATGAGCAATGCAGAGCGTTGTCATCAGTTCTGCTTACGTTGGCCTTCTGCCTTGCTCGCGATGGCTGCAACGATGTCAGCGTTTGCAAGCGTCGTGATGTCTCCAAGATCCCTGTTGTCCGAGATGTCGCGCAGCAGCCGACGCATGATCTTGCCCGACCGGGTCTTCGGTAGGTCCGGAGTGAATATGATCGACTTCGGCTTCGCGATCGGTCCGATCTTTATGGCAACGTGCTTACGCAGCTCATCGTTGAGATCGTCCGATTCCTCGAAACCCCCTCGCAGTGTCACGAATGCGACGATCGCCTGTCCTGTCAAGGAATCGGTTGCTCCAACCACTGCGGACTCCGCGACGGCCGGATGGGACACGAGGGCCGATTCGACCTCCATTGTGGAGATGCGGTGGCCCGATATGTTCATCACGTCATCGACCCGACCGAGGATCCACAGGTAACCGTCGTCATCGATCTTCGCGCCGTCCCCAGCGAAGTATCGACCCGGATACTGCGACCAGTAGGTACTGACGTAACGGTCATCGTCTCCGTAGATGGATCTGAGCATGGCAGGCCACGGCTTGGTGATCGTCAGGAATCCACCACCTCCGAGGGACACGCGGTTTCCTTCCTGGTCAACGATCTCAGCGCTGATTCCCGGCATCGCCTTTGTGGCTGAACCGGGCTTCGTGGTAGTCACTCCCGGAAGTGGTGAGATCATGATGCTGCCTGTCTCTGTCTGCCACCAGGTATCGACGATCGGGCAGTTGCTCGACCCGATGTTCTCGTGGTACCAGATCCATGCCTCAGGATTGATCGGTTCTCCCACGCTTCCAAGGAGGCGAAGCGAAGACAGGTCGTGGCCCGCCGGATACTCATCTCCCCACTTCATGAACGCGCGAATGGCGGTTGGCGCCGTATAGAGGATGGTTACCCCGTATTCCTCGATGATCGACCACAGCCGATCTTTCTCCGGATAGTCTGGGGTCCCCTCGTACATCACGCTCGTCGTGTGGTTCGCAAGTGGTCCGTACACGATGTAGGTGTGGCCCGTCACCCATCCGATATCCGCAGCGCACCAGTAGACGTCCCTCTCTGGCTTTATGTCGAACACGAGCGAGTGTGTGCTGGCCGCACTCGTGATGTAACCGCCGGTGGTGTGCATGATGCCCTTCGGCTTTGCCGTCGTCCCGGAGGTGTAGAGGATGTACAGCAGATCCTCAGCATTCATGATCTCTGGTTCGCACGTTGTGGTTTGGTCTGCAACAAGATCGTGCCACCAGATGTCACGGCCCTCGGTCATCGACACGTCCTGCTTCGTGCGTTTGTACACGATGCAGTGCTCTATCGATGGTGTCGAGATCATCGCTTCATCGCAGCTGTCCTTAAGAGGAATGATGGTCCCACGCCGCCAGGCGCCATCGGTGGTGATGAGCAGTTTCGCCTCGGCGTCCTGAACCCGGTCGATGATCGATTGAGCGCTGAACCCTCCGAAGATGACGGAGTGCGGTGCCCCGATCCGTGCACACGCCAGCATCGCGACTGCGAGCTCAGGGACCATTCCCATGTAGATCGCGACCCTGTCACCCTTCTCTATGCCGAGGGACCGCAGGCCGTTCGCAAACCGGTTCACGTCATCCGAAAGCTGTTGGTAGGTGATGGTCCTGGTGTCGCCCGGTTCCCCGACCCAGTGATAGGCGACCTTGTCACCGCCCGTTTCAAGGTGACGGTCAAGGCAGTTGTAGGAGATGTTCAGTTCACCGTCCTTGAACCATGTAAAGAACGGGGCGTTGGAGTCATCGAGGCCCTCCGTCGGCTCCTTGAACCACGTGATACGTTCGAGCGCCTGCCGTCTCCAGTATGCAACGAAGTCTTCGTCAGCTTCCGAGTACAGCTCTGGCCCCGCATTCGCCTGTGCAGTGAATGCATCCGATGGAGGAAAGGTGCGTTCCTCCTGAAGCAGGTTTTCTATGTCTGTTGTGGTCACGTCCGCCTCCTGGGTTGGCCTTCACTGCCGATTGTCGCGCTTTCCCGGGCGCATGACGAATCGGTTAGTATATAGCTTAGGATTTATGGAAACTATCGATGCCGAGTCTTTCGATCGTGTCCTTCATCCGTTCGATTGCCTGGGCTGGGATCGAGATGCCTGTGCCTTCTGCCACCCGGTTCATCATCTCGAAGTTGCCGAAGACGCCTGCGGCGTCAGCCAGGCTCTCTGGACCGAGAGCGTCAACTATGTTTTCGTGGGCGTCCGCCAGATCATCGGGTGAGCGGTTCACAACGGCGTCGACGAGACAGAGAAGGTCATTTCCCCCTGGAATGCCGACGGGAAGAGAGGGATCTCGAATCGCTGCGACGTCGAGTTCGTAACCGAAGGCGATGGCGCTCGAACCGAGCATCCTCACATGGCTGAGCGTTCAATAGAAGCACTTGTTGTGCATCGAGGTACGGGAAGACACGATCTCGATCTGGGCACGGTCGAGTCCCGGCGTTCGTGCGAAGTCGTCGAGCGCCATTTCGTGTTCCGTCATGTATTGCGGGCCAAAGGTGCTTTTGAACACCATTCCAACCCGCGGCAAGAGGTCGAGCGCGACGGGGATCGCTCCGGAAGGCATGGGCACATGCGTGCGACGCTGGGTCAGCCCCTCCGCTATCTCTTCGGTTGGCTTGCCCTCGAGCGGTGCGGGTAAGGGCTCGAGATCGGCGCCGAGAGCCCTGTGCGAACCGTCCACGGCTGAGAGCATGGAAACGATCGAGATGATCTCAACAACGCGAGGGTCGCCGACCTCATCGGCCGCCCTTCGAACC